>Ga0316208_1000131_pt1 | contig 106187 bp, 87 predicted proteins | sample 3monopyrite_MG_FD_204944 | JGI IMG/M metagenome (GOLD analysis project Ga0316208, IMG submission 204944) | Microbial mat bacterial communities from mineral coupon in-situ incubated in ocean water Damariscotta River, Maine, United States -... | ecosystem: Environmental > Aquatic > Marine >... | reverse complement strand
ATGTTCGGCAGGCTCAAAGACTGGCGGCGTATCGCAACCCGCTATGATCGGTGTGCACACACTTTCTTCTCCGCTATCTGTATTGCTGCTATCATTATATGGTGGATTTAATGAGGCCTGAGCCTAGAGCAGGATGTTTACACGAGAGCAGCGATACTTGCCTTTGCCGACGAGGCGCATAGGACTATTCTTATACTGGCGTGCTGTCCAAACCTGAGAGGCTCCCCGCCCGCAAACGACATGCCTCAAATAGCGAAAACTTGCAAAATCTTTTCATTGCCTTTTCCTATAAACAACAAGGAACAACGACGTTCGGCCATCAAATGAGTATTGCCCCTCCTGCTTGCACTATCGCTTTATCTTTAACCTTTGGGATCATCTCCGGCATATGGCTGGTTGCATTTCACATACCCTAGTACCGACTTTGACATCACCTGACCAACACGCGCAGAATCCAGGCCGCCAGGGTGACCAAGCAGGATGAAACCTTCCAAAGGTTTGCCCTCCAGCTTTTTAAGTCGTTTCTTGGAGAAACCGATCAAAACATAAGGCCTTCCAAAGGGTGTCTTGGCCATCACATCATCGATATAAAGCTTGCCGCCATCATCCACACGCAGCATATCACCCGGCATACCCCATATCTGCTTCACGACAGCATTCGGGGTCTCTTCGCTCGTAAAAAGTAGATGATCATAACGCTGGGGCTCCCCGCAACCCAGGGTATAAACGGTGATCTTCTGACCATTCCATAAAATACCTTGCATGGAATTGCCGGTAACCGTCGTTTCAATCGTTGCACAATTCCCAGTGGTTGCCGCGAAATACAGCCACAGTGACGCCGCAAGCAATCCCATAAAGCACTCCATCCATCGTTAAAGGCCAAAAGGCCATTACCCGACCTAAAAAGGCAGGATAATTAACATCTCACCCGACTTTAGACTTGAAAGATAGCCATTTTCAATCAAACTCGACCTCACAACTCTATTAGGGATATTTGAAATCAATGGCACTGAAGACACTATCCATCGCACTGGCATTTTTCGCGGCAATCGCCGTGCCTGCCAATGCACAAGATCAAAATCAAAATACTACCGACCCAAATGACAAAAGCATCCTCATACCACTTGACGATCGCGGCGGACTACCTGTGCCTAAAAACCTGACTGACCTGAAAAACCTGTCGCTCGCCTTTTGGGTAAAGTTCCGCGGCACCAGCCAGCATGTTTACCGCTATGTCAATGAAGCTGCACAGTTCCACGCCTATACTCATGTCTGCAAACGCCACGAATTGAATGTAACGCTGGCACCTATTACCGAGCTTTCGAACTACTATATTCAGGCTGCTATTCCCGCCCACTATGACGAGCCGGAATTTACCCTGTTAGAGCCTCTCCCAAAAAAAGAGCAACAGCGCTTCCTTGAAGATATGTCGAGCGACCTTTACGCATTTGAATATGGCTTTCGTACATCCACATTCAGTCAAGCCATCGCAGAAAGCGGCAAAACCAGAAAAACATTCTGTGCGAACATAGAAAACGACTATAAACACAGCTATATTGCGCTTCGGGCCATCGCCCAGCGACGCCTTGCTGAATTTCGTGACAGAACAGCTTTTGATTAGCGGCAATCGTCTGTCACCCATTTTTGATGCACCGTGAATGTCGCCAATGCCAGATAGATGTAAAATTGGGAAAATCTGGCACATTCGAGCCAACCTTCATCGGTAGCAATCAATGATGCTATCCAAGAAAGCCTTTTTATGAGCGTTTTTTCCGCCGCCTTCAAAATCACCATTCTGTCTGCCGTACTGTTTTTTGTCCAACCCAACAGCAAAGTGGAAGCCGCACTTCCAGATGGTTGGCCACACGCTAAATCTGACCTAAAGCCTGATCCAAACGTGATCTACGGTACGCTTGAAAACGGGTTGCGCTATGCTGTGCTTGCCAACGAAACCCCGAAAAGACAGGCCTCGATCCGCCTTTTATTCGATGTAGGCTCCAAGCATGAATATGACAACGAACGCGGCATGGCACATTTCATTGAGCATATGGCCTTCAATGGCTCAAAGAATGTACCTGAGGGCGAAATGGTCAAAATGCTTGAGCGGCACGGCTTGGCTTTCGGGGCCGATGCGAACGCCTATACAAGTTATGAGCATACGGCCTATCAACTTGACTTGCCCAACATGAACCCCGAGGTCGTTGACACGGCTTTTCTGCTGATGCGAGAAACAGCTTCACATGTTACCTTTGATGCTACCGCTATTGAGCGTGAACGCGGTGTAGTGCTCGCTGAAAAACGACGTATAAATATTCATGCGCAGCGCTCTGCGGATGCCAGACTTGCCTTCACTTACCCTGGCACACGCATGCTTGAGCGCCGCCCCATCGGAACAGAAGAAGGCATCTCGTCTGTAACTCGTGACCAAATGCGGCGCTTTTATCATCAGTTTTACCGACCAGATAATGCCTTCCTTGTGCTCGTCGGCGATTTTGACACTGCAGAAATGGTTGCCAAAATCGAAGCAACGTTCGCCGATTGGCAATCTGTTGGAGAGCCACGTGACACAGCCTACGCCGCCGACCCGGCTGCATTTGTTGCTGACACCAACAAAGCACGTCATTTCGAAAATGATCATGATCGTTCAAGCATCAGTATCACGCTGAGCAAGCCTTTCGAAGAGTTTGAAGATAACCGTGCTAACAGAACTCTCAGCCTTGAAAAATTCGCCGGTAACAACATCTTCAGCAAACGGCTTCAAAACCTGCGGCTGGAAGGTAAGGCATCCTACTTGGGCGCAGGTGCTAACCTTAGCAATTTCAACAAAATAGCCCGCTCAGCCTATCTTGGTCTGTTTCTTGAGGAAGAAAAGTGGGAAATGGGCCTCCAGGACGCCGTTACAGAATTGAACCGTGCGCTGGCCTACGGTTTCAGCGATGCCGAGCTCAAGGAGTTACTCGCAAATTTGCGAACAAACTTCGAGTATGGTGTCAGCTCAGCCGACAAACGCGACTCTGCCCAACTGGCAGGCGGTATACTTAACAGTTTCGTCAGCAACGCCGTTTTTACCGAACCACAAACCAGCCTCGATATATTCAACGGCTTTGCGAAAACCATTTCGATTAACACCGTTTTAACCGAATTCCGCGAGCAATGGACTGGGGCACCCTTCAAACTGTTTTTCATCAGCAAAGCGCCGGTAGAAAACGCCGGAGAAAGGCTTCTTAGAGGATTCGAAAGATCTTTGGCTCTGCCCGTTGAAAAGCCTGTGGAGGTAACCGGGAAAGCCTTTGCTTATAATAATTTTGGTACTCCTGGAGAAGTAACCCGCAAAGAGCAACTCCCTTTTGTCAACGCAACGGCTGTACGCTTCTCCAACAACGTTATGCTTAACCTTAAAAAGACCAACTTACAGAAAGATACGGTCCATATGAGGCTGCGCTTTGGCAGAGGACTGCTGGAGGTTCCCAAAGATAAGCCGGGCATAATGACGCTGATGAGCGGCACTTTCACCAACGGCGGCGTGACCGCGCATTCTGCGACTGAACTGCGCAAGCTTCTTGCGGGAAGAACAGCGTCGGCGAACCTTGATGCCGGCAACGACACTTTCAGTTTCCGCTCGGCGGTCACTCCCAAGGATGTACTTATTCAGCTCCAGCTTTGGGCAGCTTATATGACCGCACCTGCCTACAGAGAGGAACCCATAACCTATTTCCAGCAGTCGATCGAATCCCTCTATCATGCGCTTGACAATACACCAGGACAAGTCGCCCGTTTTCAAACCGGGAAATACCTCTACGGCGGAGATCCACGATTTTATTTGCCAAGCAAAGAAGCAATTCAACGCCTAACGGGCGAAGATTTACGGGCTTTTATGAGCGATGCACTTAGCAATAGCGCGGTTGAAATCAGCATCGTTGGCGATATTGATATAGATGCAGCGATCGAAGCGACGGCTGCAACATTTGGAGCTTTGCCAGAAAGAGAGCCTGCACCTAAACAATTCGCCGAAAGCCGGCAAGTGACTTTCCCGAAAGCAGGGCTACAAACACTTTATCACAAAGGTGGTAAGGACCAGGCAATCCTGCAGATATATTGGCCCACGGCGGATTATAGTGATCTGCCGCGCAGCGCCCAGTTAGATCTGTTACGAGCAGCGCTCAGCGATCGCATCAGAGAAGCCGTACGTGAAGGCCTTGGCACCTCCTATGCGCCGCGTGTGAGCAATGTGGAATCCGATGTGTTTCCAAACTTTGGTTATTTTTCAATGACAGTCGATGCCAAACCATCGGATATCAGCCGCATCGCCGCTCTCGTTAAAAGCGAGATCACCGAACTGATAGAAGATGGCCTTAGTACCGATGATATAGAGCGTGCCCGCAAACCCCTTTTGGAAGGTGTCGAGAACGCAAAGAAAAACAATGGCCATTGGCTGGGGCGTATCAGTCGCGCACAAAGTGACCCCAAGAGTTTGACCTACTTGCCTACCACACTCGAAGCTTGGCAGCAGACGGACAGCGCAGCCTTGCAGCAATTGGCCGCGCAGTACCTGCGCCCTGATAGAGCTATGGAAATACATATCCTGCCACGCCCTGATGAAGCTGCAGCACGAGGGGAAGCCACTGCGCCCTGATTTCATCAGCGTTTACTGGCAAAACACGGCCGGGCTGTTCTTCTGACCTGACTATACGGCCAACTTAGTGCGACATTTTAGGCCTGTTACATGGGGTGTCACAGGGCTGAATTATATGCTATCAGCAGCCATGAAAAATGGGAAGCATGCTAAACGAGTTTGGAGACAAGAATGGCTTCACCTTCAAAAACCGACGATTTCCCGCTAAGGGAAGCCCGGAAAATTGTGAAAGACCTCCACACGCCTAACCGGGCGATTTACTGGGCAGACTTCCTATTGTCGAACGCGGTTGGCTGGGCCGCTGTCTATGCCGCTGCAACAAGCCCCCTATTTTCTGCAATCCAACTGATTGCTCTCGTGGTGGCGACAGTTGCCATGTACCGCTCTGTGCTTTTCATCCACGAGCTGTCGCACATGAAGCGTGATACATTCAAACTATTCAGGCTGGTTTGGAACCTTCTCTGTGGTTTGCCTTTGCAGGTTCCATCCTTCATGTATGCGGGCGTCCATATCGACCATCACAAGCCGCAGATTTACGGCACTAAAGAAGACGGCGAATATCTGCCAATCGGTATCCAGCCCCCGTGGCGGCTGCTGCTTTTCATTCTGGCGTCCGTATTCCCACCGTTTGTATTGGCCTTTCGTTTTATCGTGCTAACGCCGCTCTCTTACTTGCACCCTAAACTACGGGCACTGGTTTGGAAGCATGCGTCATCCTTGACGGTCGATTTGGCCTACGAACGCCCAGAGCGCACAAAGTCAAATGACCGCACCTGGCGACTGCAGGAGTTTGGCGCATTCCTTTATGGGGCTGCAGCACTGACGGCCTGGTATCTGGGTTACCTACCAGGGGCTTTCCTGGCGGTTTGGTATGTGACAACTGGTTTGGTGCTTTTGCTGAACACAGTGCGTACTTTTGTGGCGCACGCTTATAAAAATCCAGGTGACGAGCGTATGACACGTGCGCAGGAGTTCCACGATTCTATTGATGTCCCTGGCAATCCGTTACTCACGTCTATGTGGGCACCTGTCGGGCTGCGCTTCCACGCCACGCACCATCTGTTTCCCTCCATGCCATACCATAATCTTGGCAAAGCCCGGAGAAAACTGATCGCAGAACTGGAAGACAACGAGCCTTACCTGCGCTCCACACGCAAAAACCTGTTTGTAGCACTAGCGCGACTAATCCGCGATGCACACGCCGCACAGCGTGAGCAAAAAGCGCAGGCGACAAAGCAAACGCAAGCGAGCTAATCCTCGGTCAAAGTCGGTTTAGTTAGCGAGACAATGTGCAGTAAAAGGCTCAGGCCGCGCCTGGCGCGGCCTCTTCAAGTGCTTCCAGCTCAACCAGCTTAGCTTTGGCTTCTGTTGCTTCTTGTTGACGCTGCCACATTGCCATATATGCGCCGTCCTTGGCCAGAAGCTCATTGTGTGTGCCGCGCTCAATGATCTCCCCCGCATCCATCACAAGTATCTCATTGGCAGTGATAACAGTCGAAAGCCGGTGCGCGATCACAATAGTTGTTCGCCCTTCTGAAACCTGTTCAAGCGCCGCCTGAATATCCCGTTCGGTGTGGCTATCGAGCGCCGATGTGGCTTCATCCAAAAGCAGAATGGACGGATTTTTCAAAATGGTACGGGCGATCGCAACACGCTGTTTTTCGCCGCCAGAGAGCTTGAGCCCACGCTCGCCGACTTCGGTATCGTATCCTTCCGGCAGCGCTTCGATAAAATCATGTATCTGTGCCAGACGAGCCGCCTCTTCGACTTCTTCATCCGTTGCAGATGGACGGCCATAGCGGATATTGTAGCGGATATTATCATTAAATAGCACCGTATCCTGCGGCACTACACCAATATGCTGGCGCACACTTTTTTGTGTGAGCGCTCGTACGTCCTGACCATCAACCAGTACGGTGCCGGACGCAATTTCATAGAAACGAAACAATATTCGGGAGATCGTAGATTTTCCGGCCCCACTGGCACCGACAATTGCCGTTGTGGTGCCCGACGGCACTTTGAAAGATATACCCTTCAGGATCGGGCGGTTCGCGGCATAATGAAAGCAAACATCCTTGAACTCAACAGCCCCCTGCTCGGTCACTAAATCCGTCGCATTCGCCGCATCCTGCACATCTGACTGTGTCGCAATCACTTCGAACATTTTCTCCATGTCCGTAAGTGACTGTTTGATCTCCCTATAAACAAAGCCAAGAAAGTTCAGTGGCATATAGATCTGGATCAACAGGGAATTTACGAGCACAAATTCACCAATGGTAAAACGTCCGTCGATCACACCCTGCGCTGCCATCCAAAGCACGACCACAAGCCCAAGCGAGATGATAACGCCCTGCCCGATATTCAAGAGCGTAAGTGAAAGCTGGCTTCGTACTGCCGCACTTTCATAACGCTCCAGCGCCTTATCATAACGTGTGCTTTCGTGCGCCTCGTTGGTGAAATATTTTACCGTTTCAAAATTTAGCAGGCTGTCTATAGCCTTAGTGTTGGCCTTCGTATCCTGATCATTCATCTCTCGACGGAACTTGAGCCGCCAATCCGTCACCGCAATGGTGAAATAGATATAACTGACAAGGCAGGTAAAGGTCACCGCTGCATAAACAAATCCAAATTTGACCCAGAAAATACTTGAAATCAGCACAATCTCAAGCAGTGTCGGCAAGATATTGAACAACATAAACCTGAGCAGAAAATCGATACCGCGCGTGCCACGTTCAATGATCCGGCTAAGGCCGCCTGTTTTGCGCTCCAGATGATACCTGAGAGACAGATTATGCAGATGTCTGAAGGTGCTGAGCGCGATCGAGCGCAGCGCATGCTGGCCAACTTTGACAAATACAGCGTCCCTAAGTTCGCCGAAAACAAGCGCAAGCACACGCGCAATACCATAACCAACAATCAGCCCTACCGGCACAGCAACAGCGATAGCTTCCATATCCACCGGCTTATCGGCCACCAGCACGTCAACCGCATCTTTAAAAAGAAACGGGATATACACACCAATAAATTTGGCGGCGACAAGGAACACCAGCGCCAGGGTCACACGCGCACGCAGGTCCAGTCGCCCTTTGATCCAAAGATACGGCAGCAGGCTTTTAACCGTTGTCCAGTGGCCGACATCACCAGCCTTTTGGCTATCTTCGGGTCGCTGCGGAGGTGTCATAATTGGCATCTTTCAGTTTGCTTCGATTGCAGAGTGCCGTCGAAGCGAAAAAATGTATAGCGTCAATTTTCGGACGGGCTGGTTCAGGAATATCACGCGTTGCGTTGCGGCGGCATGGTTGCACTACAGAAAAGGGCCTTACCTATGTGGCCTTCCGGCGGAAATTTTCAAGACACACTATTTTAACGTCGTTAAGAAACTCTCTTCCTTGTTACCCGGTGGTGCGCTAAACAAAGTAAAGCTCAACCCATTCAATCGGATGCCCGGTGCCAAAACCCAGCTATCATCACGGTGACCTGAAAACGGCCCTTCTAGTGGCAGCCAGAGCCATTCTTGCCGAAGAGGGTCTATCAAAGCTTACGCTGCGCGGTACTGCGCGCAAGGCAGGAGTCTCACAGGCGGCTCCATACTATCATTTTCCTGACAAAGAAAGCTTGTTGGCGAGCGTTGCCGCTGAAGGCTTCCTCGACCTCGCAGACTTGATGGAAAATTATGCCGCAGAAGCAAAATCGCCTGCAGACAGGCTTCAGAAGCTCGGCATTGGTTATGTTGTTTTTGCCGTCAAAAATGCGGCTGTGTTCCGCTTGATGCAAGGCCCCTATTTTGAAAATCCAGGCAAGTTTGACTTTCTGCAATCAGCCGCAGACCTTAGTTCGGCAGCACTAAAACATGCTGTCCATACCTGCCTGCCTGACGCTGACAGAAAACAACTGGAAATGGCCTGTGCCGCAGCATGGGCGCTGGTACACGGCACTGCAGTGCTTCGTATGGACGGTAGAATGTCTCAAGTAACTGACATTGAAGATGAGGCAGAGCTAACACAGTACATCACACATCAAATGGATATTAAACGCGTTCTTTCATTGTAACTAAACTAGATAGTCACCAAGAAGCGCAATCCCCATCAGGCTGAATATCATCAACAACAAGGTCTGGGCAACAAGTGCAAGCAACGGGCGCGGTCCCACGGAAAAGAGTTCGCCGAGATTGGTTTTAACGCCGAGCGCAGCAACGGCCGTGATCAGGCACCAGCGGGAAGTCTCTGTTAGGCCCTCAGCAATCACCAACGGCACAAACCCAAAGCTATTCACGATAACCAACAACACAAAACCTACCAGAAAAAGAGGCAGCAAGGGCGTTTTAGCATCAGCATCTGCATCGTTACGGTCTTTTTTAAAAATAAGGCCGATCATCATTACGGCAGGCACCAGACTGGCGACACGCATCAATTTTACAATCGCTGCAGTTTCTCCCGCTGTATCAGAGACAGCATAGCCTGCACCAATCACCTGAGCCACATCATGAATAGTAGCGCCAAAGAAAATCCCGGCATCGCGTTCAGTAAGCCCAAGAGAGTGAGCAAGCGGCGGGTAAAAAATCATCGCGAGCGTACTAAGCGCGGTCACGCCTGCCACCACCAGGATGGTATTACGTTCTCGCCCGCCCCCCCGAGGCAGTACAGCGGATATAGCAAGTGCTGCCGAAGCCCCGCATATCGCGACAGCGCCCGCTGCAAGAACGGCCAGAGCCGATGGCAACCCTAAAAAGCGCCCAATCGCCCAACCACCGCCGATAGTGATGGCCACACCTCCAACAACCAGCAACACAATAGGTGCTCCAAGTGCCGTTAAATCTCCCAGCGTTAACTGAACGCCAAGTAGCGCGACACCAAACCGCAACATGGTTTTGGACGCAAAGCCAATACCTGCCACGCATTTATCGTCTTTAGCGAGAAAATTGAAAGCCATGCCAAACAACAACGCAAACAGCATTGTCGGGCCGCCGTAACTTGTAGCGACGAACTTAGATGCCATCGCCAACACCGCAGCCAATAACAGGCCTGGCAGCGCCATGCGCACACTACCGAAAAACGTAGCGATCAGACTGCTCGCTGAAGCTGGGCCACCATGGGTCATAAAAAAACTCTGGAGCTTGAATGCCCCCTAAGGCAAACAAATTATTATGAAGTATTCTGGCTAAAATATTCTGGCTAAAATATTCTGGCTAAAATATTCCAAATTACTCAGGCACTGTGTTGCTGCGCATTTTAGCGCTGACCGAACGACGATCCCGATTTACAACCATTCTGTCATGCAACCTAGTTATGGCCTTACTGCCCGTCTTTTCAAACAAAAACGGAAAAAATCCATGCATAAGGCAAGCAAGGCTACCAATCAGCATCTCGGTGCTAAATGAAAATGCCTGCCCCATATGTTCAAAATAGCTTTCGCCTACAGTACCAGGGTGTTTTGTGAAGAACTTTCTAAACAAAAATTTACTCCGCTTCCATATTTGTTCCCTGCGTGTAGCTTAGCAAAATTCATGTAAAAAAAGTTGGTTTAGTTTATCAAAGTTTTTAGTTTATGTGGATATTTTAACCTATAAAAATGCAATTCATGGAATTTTTAACCCAAGTAATTCGAATTATATGCAACCAACATCTTGCCTCCAAAATTTTCTTAAGGGGTGTTTCACAGGCATTCAGCCCTCGGAAACGCCTACCCAAAACATTTTTTTGTACAGCAACAACCATGCCTGCATACAAACTATGTGCTTCCGCAAACGGGATGGCCACAGTCTCGATTCCTGCTTCTTTTACCGAAATCACTGCAAAACAACTCTCAACGACCCCGATCATCCGTGAACTGGCTAACGCCTCTACTGCAAAAGCTCTGCTACCTGCTTCTTCAATGCTGGAAGCACACTTGCCTCAAACCACAGATTTTTACTGAGCCAGATATTGTTTCGAGGGCTCGGGTGCGGCAGCGGAAGCAAGCCGTCTTCAATATAATTTTCCCAATTTTTAACGGTCGCCGTTAGTGTTTTTTCCTGTCGCGAACCCAAATGCCACTTGGCCGCATACGTGCCAATAACGAGAATCAGAGAAATCTGGGGCATATGGTCCAATAATGATTGACGCCATGCTGGCGCGCATTCACTGCGCGGTGCCAAGTCACCTGAGTTTCCTGTACCAGGATAGCAAAAGCCCATCGGCAGGATAGCGACGTGCTGAGCATCGTAAAAAACATCCTTTGAGATACCCATCCAATCTCGGAGGCGGTCACCGCTGGCATCGTCGAACGGGATGCCTGACACATGCACCTTACTCCCTGGTGCCTGCCCGGCAATCAATATGCGCGCAGTATCGCTTACTTGCAGTACAGGGCGCACACCGTGCGACAAAGCTGTAGCGCATATCTGGCAAGCCCTTACCTGCCGTAAGCTATCTTCAAGGTCTGACATGAAAGCAAGCCTACCGCAGTTTGCTGTTCACAGTGCCATCAACAATGCTTGTTCAGCTATCACAGTCCTGCCGCGGCACCGGCGCCATCAGGCCGGATATAACGATCAGCGGATTATCCTGCCCTGCTGAAGACCAGATAAGCTCGGCAATCGCTTCTATATGGCCATTGATTTTTTCAAGCGCCCCTGCATCGGGCGCACCAACAAGGCGGTACATCCAGGCATTTTTAGCAGTGCCGTCTCCCACAACCTCACCGCTTTCGAGTGCTCGGGCAAAATCTCGCTCTGACTGGCGGCACTGGACAGATGCCAAGCGTTTATAGATATCAAGCGCTTTTGGGTCATCCAATTGCAGGCCGTAGCGCATCACCGCGCCCGGTGTCTGGTACAAAACTTCCTGACGCCGGTTCACCACACGTTTCCCGGCCTCTTCCACCAATCCAACAGCGAGCAATTGATCCATATGATGATAGAGTGCGGAAGGCTTGGCCCCAATCAGGTTGGCTAATTCACGAATCGATTTAGGGCCAGCGTTAGCAAGCTGCCCAACAATCGCCAGTCGCCGAGCAGACATAAGGCATTCAAACTGATCAATACCGCGGATATAATAGGTGTTTTCGTCGTTTTCGCGTTGCATAAGCTCACAGAGGTAACCGTTAATCCGAAAAGAGCCAGCAGCACCGGCTCTCAAGCAATGTTTCTTATTTAGCCGGACCTTGATCATGATACCAGAGTTTTGGCAGGACTTTTTTGCGCGGCCATACTTCGTCCATTGTATCATCATCATACAGGCGGCCATTCATCATCACTTGGTGGATGTCCGTTGTATTGCGGATATTCTCGCGTGGATCAGAATTCAGTATCACCAAATCAGCGAACTTGCCCGCTTCAATCGAGCCTACTTCGTCACCGTGGCCAATGATATGCGCGCCGTCAATGGTCGCCGCTTTCAGCACTTCCATCGGTGTTGCATTCCCGGAACCAAGCGCCCACATCTCCCAATGATACCCAAGCCCCTGGAACTGGCCGTGGCTGCCGACCCCAACTTTACCACCAGCGCGCTGGATCGTAATGGCGCTGTCGGCCACTCGTGAAAAGCTATACTCCTCTGGGCGGAACCACTGGCGGCGTTTGGTTGCCTGATCCATCACACCGTGCGGCATAAAGCGATTCATTTTCTCATCGTCATGCGGGTTCATATTGGTGAAGAAATAATTCTCTCCAAACGGTCCACCATACGTGACAAGCAAGGTCGGTGTGTAGCCAATACCTGTTTGTGCGGCCAATTGCACCGTATCTTTATACAGCGGAATAATCGGCAGGTTATGCTCGTTGCCTGCAAAGCCATCTATCATATGGGTCAGGTCAAGCTTGGCATCCAAGCCGCCTTCGGTTGTCGGCATAATACCCACTTCCTTGGCCGCTTCGATGATATATTGGCGCAGTTTCCGATTCCCGGAAATATAGGCTTTGATATTTTTGGTACGGTAATGGTCCTTGTAGCGTGTCAGCACGTCTTTTGCGTGCTCTTTGGATTTGATCGCTGTATCGGAGAAAACGCCAGGCCCTGTTGACCAGGCCCTAAGGCCCACCATGCGGCCAGCTTCTACCAGATCCTGATAAACAAAGATATCCGTCGTGCTGGTCTGCACATCCAAGCCACTTGTCACCCCGTATGCAACATTGGCAAGGAATGGCCAAAAATGCTCTTCAATCACTTCATTCCGTGACCAGTTGCGCCAGTGGCCGTGCGTATCAACAAAACCCGGCGTGATGAACTTGCCGGCCATATCGCGTGTTTCGGTACCGCGTGGCATGTCAAGGCTGCCGCGCTCCCCAACTGCAACAAACTTACCGTTTTTCACGAGTACGTCGGCGTTTTCGACGGTGCCTTTGCCCCCCATGGTGATCACAGTTGCGCCGCGCAGCACAATGGTGCCCTCAGGGTTATCGCGCGGGATTTCCACATTTACCTTGAAGGTTTTGAAGGGCTTCGGCTCTTCTTTCTCTTCGGCTCCGGCTTCTTTGTCATTCGTATCAGGCTCGGCGTCTTTTTCGCCGTCCTGCACTGTGGCTTCACCATCTTCAGCTTCAGCTTCGGTGCCTTCAACCCCGTCTTCGTTCTTTTCGTCTTTTTCGGGCTTTACCCATTCGACATCAGCCATTTTCTGCGTGTAGATGGTGCTCCCCACCGACCAAATCATGCTTTCACCGTCTTTGGACCAGTCGAAATAATCAACGCCGACATCAGAAAGTGTTTTCAATGGCACTGACGGTGCTGAAACATCCACAGTCTGCGCGCTACGGCTGATAGTTGGCACTGTCACTAACTGCAATTGCTCTTGCGAACGCGCAAGTGCATAGCGACCACTGGGGCTGAGGCGCATGTCACGGGCTGCTACTGGCTTCATCGCGTAATACAAGCCCGCGCCTGTGACTTTCAGATGTTCACGCCTGTCGGTTCCATCAAGCCGTACAGAGAAAAGAGCCCCACCACCGTACATGTAAACACGGTCACGGGCTTCCCCAAAGTGAATGCTGCCAAAGTTGGCACCTGGCATTACTACACGCACATCACCTGATTGTGCGTCAAGCGCGATCAAATCTCGCTGCGCCGCGACATTACCACCATTGAACTGATGGTTCGAAGTCCGGATCGCCACAATTTCTCGGCCATCCGGCGTGAAATTGGGCTCCGTATAAAACCCAGAAATTTTACTTACCTGCACTGGCTTGGATTTGCCGTCGGAGCGCATCCGCCACACATGGCCACCGTCGACGGTCCAGCTCACAAACGTTAGGTAACGGCCATCCCTGGACCAGCTCGGCTGGAACACATTGCGCCCCGCACGAACAATTTTTGAAGGTTTGGCACCCTCTTCCAAATTCATGGAATAAAGTTCACCAAGTGCCGAGAAAACCACTACGTTGCCACCAGGCGACAGGACAGGTTTTTGGATCATGCGCGCCACAACAGGGCCTGTGGGGTCTTTTTCCTGATTAATCAGATTTGGCCCTATATCCATTTTCACTTTGGCGGTGAAGGGGATCACCTTGCGCGCACCGTCGCTGATGGTGATACGCTCAATCTTACCACCTGAAGTGGTGATGATCGCGCTGCCATCCGGCGTAAAGCTATAGGCAGGCAACAAGTCGCGTGTTGCACGCGATTCCTGGTCGTCCCGTGTGACGGGATAGGCAAGCCAGCGGTCTTCACCTGTCTCCAGGTTGCGTACACGCAAGCCCGTTTCCGTTTCGTGCCGTGTTGCGTACACAAGTGCCTTGCCGTCAGGCGAAACCACGGGGCGCACTGCACCGCCGTAGGCAGTGACAACCGTATCCTCGGTGCCTTCCTGCAAGTCCCGGCGTACAACCCGCCAAGGGAAGCCGCCCATGTTATATTGGAAACCGCCCCGTTTGGTGGCGTAATAAATATAACGCCCATCGCTTGAGGTCGAAACGCCCTGTGCATTTAGCTGCTGTGCACGCGGCGTATCAGGGCCTTTTGGACGCGATTTCGTGACCTGAATACCCTTGCCACCGTGCTTGTGATACATCCAGATTTCATTAGCCCCGATACCGCCAGTAAGCTGCGATATAAAAACATAATTGCCGTCAGCCGACCAAGCAGGGCTCATGGCTTCGCCTTTGCTCATAGACGATAGCTTTTTGGGCTTACTGCCGTCCATGTTCGCTACATACAGGTTCTCTGCCCCATCTTTGTCCGATAAGTAGGCGATCTGTGTACCATCTGGCGAGAAAATCGGCTGGCTTTCGAATGCCATGCCTGTAAGGATAGCTGTCGCTTCACCGCCCGCCGCAGACATCGTGTAAATATCACCCAACAACTCAAAAATAATCGTTTCACCGTCGGGCGAAATATCAAGCGACATCCAGGTCGCTTCATCGGTTTCAAACTCAACCGTGCGCTCAGCCGCAAGCGGCAAGCCTTTTTTCTTTTTATCTTTGTTATCGCCGGACTTTTCCTCAGATTTGTCATCCGCGATCATTGATACGGGAGGCTCGACCCACTTCTCACTGACGTTGGTACCGTCAGGCATGAACTGGAAAGCAGTAGTCGCTGGCGCGATCAAAAGGCTGCTGCTAAACAAGGCTGCAAAAAGTGCCTTTTTCGAAGTAGCTGTTGGCATTGAGAATCCCCCCTAGGATTTTGCGATTTTCTGTGCCCGGTCAGGGCGAGTAAAAACCCTAGCCGCAGCAACCCTCCCATTCAAATATTATTTTTGTTTTGAACAAGGTTTTAAACTAATTCCCTACCGGACGGCCTTTTGTGCGAACGAAGACTGACCTTGTACCAAATTCGTGACACGGCTGCCTTCTCAGCGTGGACACAAAAAAGCGCCCACCGGCAACACCGGCAGACGCTCTGTAGTTGGATGAAATTTTACGTTACTCCGCGAGCGCCGCCTTCGCTGCCTCAAGGGCAGCAGCACCGTCCACCGGATACTGGTGCTGGTTCAAGGCGTCAGCAAGTGCCGCCAGACACCGCTCCACATTGGCTTCGGTCGCGCTGGAACCCATCAGCCCAATGCGCCACACCTTGCCCGCCATCGGGCCAAGGCCTGCCCCGATTTCAAGGCTGTGAGCAGACAAGAGATGCGCCCGTACCGACACTTCATCAACGCCTTCCGGCACTACAACGGCGTTCAGCTGTGGCAGGCGAATATCAGCCTCCACAAGAAACTTAAGCCCCATGTTCTCTAAACCCGCCTCCAATGCTTTATGCATCTTTGCATGCCGCGCCCAGGCATTCTCAAGCCCTTCCTCAGAAATCATCACCAATGCCTCATGCAGGGCATAAAGCGCATTCACCGGCGCTGTATGATGATAACTGCGGCCCCCCTCGCCTTCCCAATAATTCATAACGAGTGACAGATCGAGGAACCAGCTACGTACCGGCGTTTTGCGTGCCCGCACTTTATCTAGCGCCTTCTCGGAGAAGGATACCGGCGATAAACCCGGCGTGCAGGACAAGCATTTCTGTGAACCCGAATAAATGGCGTCGATACCCCATTCATCTGTCAACACCGGCACACCGCCAAGGCTGGTAACAGCATCGACAATCGTCAGGCAACCATGCTGCGCCGCGAGGCCGCAAATGGCTTCAGCGTTCGCGAGTACCCCAGTTGATGTTTCCGCATGCACAAACGCTACGATCTTGGCGTCTGGATGTTCGTCGAGTGCAGCTTCAATGGCCGCAAGCTCCGGAGCCTTGCCCCATTCGGCATCCACCATAATGGCTTGACCGCCAGCACGCACAACATTCTCGCGCATACGCTCCCCGAACACACCGTGGCGCACCACGATCACAGTATCGCCCTCTTCAACCAAGTTCAGAAAACAAGTTTCCATGCCTGCCGAGCCTGGTGCGGACACAGGGAACGTGAGCCTGTTCTTGGTTTGGAAAATATCCTTAAGGCCTTCTTTTACCTCGTCCATCATGCGCTGGAATTCAGGGTCCAGGTGACCGAGTGTTGGCCGGGCCATCGCATTTAGAATACGCTCGGAAACATCAGAGGGGCCAGGCCCCATAAGGATACGTTTGGGGGGCAGAAAAGATTGCATGGAAGGCTCCTTCCTTGGGATAGGCTTGAGGGACCGGGCTGGACGCCCTTTTCTTATCAGCAGATGTAAGCTGAATTCTCGGCATTTAAAGCGCAATCATTCGCTGGATGCCACTCTAAAATCAGAAAAAGCGGCAAATTCACAAAATCTTCGTCACCAACGCCGTTCAATTCTTCCGAACAACTGCTTTCCTCCTCGGAAAAGCCTTTTGAATAGCTTGGTTCGATCCAGGAAGGGCCTGGCAACTTCGCTTCTACTCATACCTTTCGGTATTTTACCCTCTGGCACAGATGCTTAATCACGGGAATTTGGAATCAGTTTACCTGTGATCCATCATGAACGGCCGAAGTAACTAGGGGCTAAGACAGAACTTTACAGCCTGGCTACGGGCCTGCATGGCAGAAAAAGCAATGGCATAATCCTCAAGCGACACCCTAACAGTTGGCAAGCGCATAATCTGGCCTTTACGCCACAGCTTGAATAACTGCTCATATAAGCTGCGCTGGCCAGCCCGGTTCTCAGCAACCCAGCCTCCCCATGACAGCCCGGTCACGCTTACCTGCCCTACAGCGATGCTATCGAGCGGCAGCGCGGGAATGCCGCCAGTGGCAAAACCCACAATCAGTTGCGTGCCACCGGGTTTGAGCGCTTTGAGGCAAGCTTCGCTGTAGTTACCGCCAAGCGTATCAAATACACAGTCGAAACCCCTTCGCGCCGCGAGCGCGGGTGCAAAGCCGTCCTCATTGCATATAATGACCTCGCAACCAGTCGCTTCTTGCAACAACGAACTTTTATCGGCAGATGAAGTTACAGCTATAACCTGGGCACCTAACGCTAGGCCGGTTTCAATCGCTGCGAACCCTGCGCCGCCTGCGGCACCCAATACCAGCAAGCGCTGTCCTACCTTAAGCCCCGCAATTTTTTGTAGCCCTAAAAGCGCGGTCGAATGACACACTGTAAGTCCACCTGCCGCGCCGATCGGCAGATCATCAGGCAGTTTACAGGCGTGTGCTGCAGCACAAGTCACCTGTTCAGCGAAACCGCCGTTCCCCACATGGGCAACCACCCGGTCACCAATACAGAAATCCTGAACCTTATTACCGACAAGAGCCACCGTTCCGGCCACTTCGCAGCCAGGGGTAAAGGGCGGTGCTCCGCGCAACTGATAACGGCCTTCAATGATTAAAAGGTCCCGGTGATTAAGCCCCGCTGAAACTACTTCAACAAGAATTTCATCCGGTCCAGGCACGGGCGGCACACTGCTGCGCACTTCCAGCCCCTCAAGCCCAATCAATCGGTCACATATCAATGCCCGCATCTTAAAACTCCAAACCACCAATACCCAAACCACCAATACAAAGAGGCTGGCTTCCCTAGCACAGTCATCGCATAGCGCACACAACTATTGCTTTGCCAAACGGTGCCTAAATGCTATATCGCCGCCCAATCCCTGTAACGAGTTCCTTTAAACTCTTGGCCTCAACAATTCAGAGACACCCATGAATAATCTCCTTGTAAGCTGCTCAGCAGCAACCATCCTGGTTTGCGCCTCAACCGCTGCAACAGCGGAAGAAAAAAGCCCTTGGTCAGGTAATGTCGATGTGAACGCACTTTTCACCACGGGCAACAGTTCCCAAACCTCCTATGGCATTGGCGGCAAAGTGACATACGACGCAGGCAAAGCCAGTCACAAGGTTTCCGGTTTTGCCGACTTCAATAAAAGCAGCGGCATAACAGATCGCGAGCGTTTCGGCGGGGCTTATAATTTCACCTACGATCTGTCAGACAAAACTTTCTTCTCGCTCGACAGCAGCTACGAAAGCAATAAGTTTGGTGCTTTCCGTGAGCGCATTGCCCTGGCTGCGGGTGCTGGTTACCGCATGAAAAACACAGATACGCTCAAATGGACGTTCGAAGTTGCGCCAAGCATGATTTTCACCAAAGACATCGAAGGCGCTGACTATATATCTGACTTCTCGGCCTTTGGCCGCAGTAGCCTGGAGTGGAACATCACCGACACCACAAAATTCACCAACACAACCAGCGCCTATGTTGGTGGCCGTTCGATCGTTGAAGTGGAATCTGCCGTTGAATTCCGCATTATGGAGCGGATCAACAGTAAAGTTTCATATGATGTTTTATATGACAGAGATGCTCCTTTAGGTCGTAAAGCCACGGACACAATTGCCCGGATCGGGCTAAGCTATGGCTTCTAGCGGAAGTTTTCTGGACGCCCGAACGACCATAGGTTAAAGCTATGGAAAATAAACGAGGGGCGACGGAGACTGCCTGGCTTGAGGAGTAATGCATGATTCGATACACACTCTTTCTTCTGATTGGGGCGCTGAGCTTCACTGCAGTTGCCGCACACTTTCAGCCACTTGCTGGCACAGCTTTCGCTACACATGATGCGAAAGCTGATGAGGAGACCCAAGAAGAACTCCCCTTCAAGCCCTCAACAGATGCGATGGCCGATGTTTCAAAGGCTCTGGCAGATGCGAAAGCCGACGGCAAACTTGGCCTGGTAATTCTCGGGGCAAACTGGTGCCATGACAGCCGCACTTTGATTAGCAAGCTGAAAGCACCCGAAGTATTGGCCGTTATTGAAAAAAACTACTCGACCGTCCTGGTGGACGTAGGCGAGCTTGAGCACGGCAAGGATGTGATCCAGCGTTTTGGAATGCCGGTTATATATGGCACACCTACGGTAGTGATTGTAGACCCCGCAACTGGCGAAGCGGTAAACCGCCACGATATGCACCAGTGGCGCGACGCGCATTCGATCAGCGAAAGTGACATCAAGACTTATTTTGAAAAAATGGTCAAAGCCGAGACACGTGGCACACCAGCCACTGCCCCAGAGAATACAGAGCTTAAGGCCCTGCTTGCAGAGGTGGACGCATTTGAAAAAAAACAGTCCGAACGCATTTATAAGGGGTTTGCTCTTATCGGTCCGATGATCACAATGAACCGCAGTGATCGCCCCGAAAACTTTGGGGACCTATGGAATGAATTACGGGATTTTCGATATCAGATCACCGATGATCTGAAGGCCCTCAAAGGCGATGCCCGCGGCCGTATCAAAGCTGGCGAAAGAGGCATAAAACTCTCGTACCCTGATTACCAGCCCTTCAGTTGGGAAAAGAATTAAAGGACACTTCCGCCTATTTTGGCAGTATTCCCGCCTGTATCAAATCATTCAGAACGGTCTGCCGCTCCACAGCAGGAAAGCGCTTAAGGTGTCGGTCAACAATGGCGAGATATTCGCCGTTCTCGACAATTACATCTAAGCCTTCATTGAATAACGAAAGATACTTCTCGCCTTTAGAGGACCGGGTAAATAAAGCATGTGTTGTACTCCGCAACATTTTGAGGTTTTCCAGTGTCCGAATAGCTCGGATGGTATCTGGATCAAAATTTTTACCCGCCAGCACAGTCATTAAACCCTGAGCAGCGATTAATCGCGGAGCGAAAGTAATATCCACCCGGCCCATTACCAACGCTTCCAGACAGGATTGAATGTGGGGCGGGTTGGTACGCCTAAGCTTTCCTGAGCCGATAAGACGTTCAAATGTCGGGGCCAATGTCCAGCCTAATGGCAGGCATATAGATTTTTCACCTTCCCGTTGCAGAAGTATTTCAAGGTCTTCGGCGGTTCTAAACTCGGGCAATCTGGTCATGATAACGTCCGCCATCATGAAAATTGGCTTTGAAAGGAAAAACTCTTCGTTGTGAGCTACATTGCGCCCCCAGGAGAAAGTTCCAACGGCCATTCCCCTCTCAACATGTAACAGAGCCCTTTTCCAGGGCATGACGCGTAATGTCACATCGACATCTACAGCGGCAAAACTGGTTCGGACAATATCGGTGAATAAACCGCCATTAGGGGAACTGCTATCAATATAAGGGCTGAAATCCGTATTGATAAGCATTTCGACGGTTTCAGCACTTGCAGGCTGAACGGCCCCAAAGAAATGGCCCGCAACGAACAAGTGGAAAAAAAACCTGCGCACATATACCAGCCCCAAATCGAACGATTTCCTTGTATATATTTTCCACAACATTTGAGCTTAACAATCCTCAGCCACAATTACGGCTGCCCCAATGGTTTTTATCTCCGATTGCTTAACTTGTTAGGTTGGCAGCAAAACTGAATCAAGGCTCGTCTGAAAACACCACAACCATCAGTGTGTTGGCACCATCAAACAGCACTGTTTGCAAGGGGCCTTTACCCTCCACATTCACTGTATTCATCTGGTCAGGCCAAATATCGCGCAGGACATCATGACGCATAGTAAGCGCAATGGGGTTCTGACGGAACTCAGATTCCTGATAAACCCAAAAGTAATTGCCATCAATCTCGAAACCTACCAGACCAAGTTCAATAAGCACATCCTTTTCGTCCCACATTGCAAAATGCTGGGTAGTATAGCGCGCCATGGTAAACTGGGTTTCTTCTTTGGCATGAATATCCGCGTCAGCACCAAATAGTTGGCGCACGGCTTCTTCTGCATCATGCAGATAAAAACGGTGCACAACCTCAATATTGCCCGAGCGCGGGTTAAACAGCACTTCGGTGAGCGCAGCCTTCTGCTGATGCGCAGAAGCGGATGCATACAGTGCACCCGCCCCCACAATCAATAAAAATGAAAGAACCTTTCGCAGCATTAGCTACTGCTGCCTTCCTTTTTCTCTTCTTTCTTTTCTTCTTTTTTATCCGACTTCAGCTCAGTCTTACTATCCTGCATCAAGTCGCGGCGTACCATGCCGCCACGCGGGCTTCTTTTGAAGGCTTCCACGCGGGACGGGATAATCTGTCGCGGATAATGGTTATTATCCACATCCACGTCAGCCGTTTCCCAGTCAGGATCAACAGTAACGCTCGCAAGCTCTTTGTCGAGAATCAGAAGCTTCTTCACAGCGTCCGCAGACCGGCGCCATATTTCAGCCGGAATATACATTTTCTCGTTCGAGCCATCAGCATAAGTGAGCCCAAGGATGATCGGCATAACCAGGCCGCCCTTGTTGGAAAACTCAAGAACATAATAGTTTTTGTCTTCTGCAACTGCGCGGTCGAATACCTCGCGCTCCCAAGGCTTCAGGTCTTTCAGAAAATCCTGGTACGCGTTGCGCTCTTTGTTTGTTACGGTGAAGCGATCATTTTCATCGTGGTAATCACGAATGTCGTCATTCAGTTCAACCCAAAGCTTGCGCTCACCAGCGTTCCGAAGTTCCGTCAGAGACATTGGTTTCGAGGCTTCTGCATCCCGAAGCCGCGGATAATCGATATCCGGGTTCTTGGTATCCATACGAAGCTTGTAGATTTTGTCGAGCGAGATATCTACATGATCGGTGGTATAGAACCAGCCATGCCAGAACCAATCAAGGTCAACACCTGACGCCTCTTCCATCGTGCGGAAGAAATCACTTGGGGTTGGGCGTTTGAACATCCAGCGCCTTGAGTATTCCTTGAACGCATAATCAAACAGTTCACGGCCAAGAATGGTTTCACGCAGAATATTAAGGGCAGCAGCCGGCTTGGCGTAAGCATTCGGGCCGAACTTCAGGATGCTGTCAGACTGCGTCATGATCGGCACCTGACCACCGGCTTTCATATAGCCTGTGATATCACGTGGCTCTACGCCCCACGGAATTGTTGGGTCCCATTCGCGTCCTGCAACACCGTCAAGGAAACTATTGAGGCCTTCGTCCATCCAGGTCCACTGACGCTCATCTGAGTTCACCGTCATAGGGAAGTAGATATGGCCAACTTCGTGGATCACAACGCCAATCAGGAAACGCTTGTCAGCCTGCGTATAAGTACGCGTGCCGTCTTTCTGGAGCTTGGTACGAGGGCCATTGAAGGTAATCATTGGATATTCCATTCCTCCAACCGGGCCATTTACTGACTGGGCTGTAGGGTATGGATAATCAAAGGAGAAGCGGCTGTAGACTTCCATGGTGTGGATCACAGACTCGGTAGAATATTTCTTCCACAAGTCGCCGCCTTCTTTGGGGAAGAAAGACATAGCCATCACGAGCGGCTGCGCTGCGCCTCCCTGCTGGTAGCCTTTTGCGTCCCACATGAACTTTCGGGAAGATGCCCAAGCAACATCACGCACGTTATCAGCTTTGAACTTCCAGGTTTTCTGCTCGCTCGTGCCTTCTTTTTCGTTCTCAAGCGCTTCTTCGGCAGTCACCACGAACACCGGGCGCTTCGCTGCTTCAGCTTCCTTGAGGCGGTTACGCTGCACTTTCGTCAGCACGTCTTTGGCGTTTTCGAGCGTGCCTGTACTTGAGACAATATGGTCCGCAGGAACCGTAAGTTCCATCTGATAATCACCAAACTCAAGCGTAAACTCGCCCGCACCGATGAACTCTTTATTAGTCCAGGCTTCATAATCTGTGTAAGCGTGCAGACGTGGGAACCACTGGGCAAGCAGGAAGATATCGTTGCCGCCTTCGCGCTCATCATCAGGGAAATGCTCGTAACCGGCGCGGCCTCCGATTACCTTTTGTTCGACAATATTGTAAGCAAAATCGATCGAAAATTCAGTCTTCTGACCAGGCTTCAAAGGCTTCGGAAGATCAATACGCATATTGGTTCCAATGATCGTGGCCTTAAGATCAGCGCCGCCTTTGCCTTTCACTGACATGATCGTATAACCGTGTTCAACGTCCGCGAGCCGCTGCTGACGGCGGAGTGTCCCAAGGCTCATGCGCGCTGGCTTGCCGCCGTCACCCATTGCAATACTTGGGTTGCGGTTCACCGTACTGCCAAAAGTCGCGGTCTTGTTACCCATTGAATCCGCTTTAAAGCGGTTCTGGTCGAGCTGTAACCACAGATACTTCAGTGTATCTGGCGAATTATTTGTATAAGTGATTGTCTCTGAACCCGTCAGGCGACGATTGGCTTCATCAAGCTCAGCCTTAATCTTATAATCCACCTTCTGCTGCCAGTAGGCGTGTCCCGGTTCGCCCGCTGCATTGCGGTACACGTTAGGTGTTGGAAGGATCTCTTCCATCTGGCGGAATTTGTCTTTGAAATTGCCTTTGGTCTGTTTTACAGCATCTGCCACAACGGCAGATCCCGCAAAAGAGAGAATCGCGGCAGCCGCGACTAGGGTACGTCGAAACATCTATTAGTCTCCCTTAAAGCCGCGCATTCCCTGTCCCTCTGCTGGTCCTCACATTTAGGAATCCGCGTTATTTTGAAGAAGAACATAAAGCTTCAATCTCAAACAACAAGTCACAAATATTCCAGAAGGGCCAAGCTGAACCATAGTTTAGCACAGTGATAACAGAATATCGGCGTTTAGATCACCGATATTCTACTTGGGAAATTTGGTTTTTGCGTGCAAATAAAGCGGCAAACCGTTGCGCTGATACCAATTTGAGCCTTCACAATAATTATCAACAACGGAACCTAATTCTATCAAAAATCCATTAAATAGACCAATATTCTTATTTGTTTTAACATTCCAGCGGTCCATAAAATCTTTCTGCGCCTTAGCGATTTCCACTTCCTGACGCGCAACGATGGCGGCAGCCGGAGCACTCATGCTGCCAGCACCTTTCATTGCGGTCATGCGGGCACCCTGCACGCGCATGATCAGTTCATAGGTGCGCTCGTTTTTATACAACGTGAAGAGCGCACGGTCGATGCGATCAACGTGGCGACCAAACTCGTTAAAGCACGAATCGTTATTATCGCAGCAGCTACCCGCACCGACTTCAAAACCGCTGCCCGGATCTTCCGGCATACCGCATGCTGGGTCGGCATTGCACTGAGCCGCAGCGCTATAATTATAGAAAGCGGTAGTGAAGGCGCTGGCCCCCCCAAGCATATTACCGAGTGACGGCTGAAATAAATCGTCGGTCGGATTGGCGCGCGCTGCGCCACTCGCCGAGGCCCCACATACAAGAAAAAGGACAAGAATGCGGATCATTTTTCGTCTCCTTCTTTGCCGCGCGGCATCTGGGTTTTACTACGCAGCATACTAGGGCGGCCTTTTCCTTCAAAGGCCTGTACCTTGTCGAGTTCGCCATTAGTAAGCGCATCCACCGTATCGCCCGGATACCAGAAGTAGAGAGCATAAGTGGCCGAATTTGGGTCAGCCGACATCACCTGCACCACGATGCGGCCCTTGAGGCGCAGCCATTGCTGGCTGTTCTCCCCAGCCTTCGCCGTCAATTCATGGCGAGCGACAGTATTACCATCTTTTGCAGTCACAAGGACACGGGCAGTACTGCCGTCAAGCACGGTCAAGTCAAAGCGCATACGGGCGTGATCAGGGGTTTTACCCAGAAACACCGCATCCGCGCTATCAGTGCCGCCAACCGTACCCCAAATACCTGCCATGCGCCCCACTTTGAGACTTTTGCTTGAGGTAAGTCGCACGCGTACCGGCTGATCAGGATCGCCCTCAATGTCATTTGTGTAGTCGCGCAAGATACTCTCGGGTGCCTGCCCCTCTACGGGCAGCGCCAATATAAACGCGGCTAAAGCACCAATAATCGCAGCCAGCTTCATTTCACTGCCCTCCCTCGACCGAGGCACGCGTAAAGCCTGCCAGTTTCCAAGCTTCGCCCTCTTTTTTGAGTGCGAAGGTCAAGCGTGGCGTCTCACCGCCAAACATCTTCAGCATCATCGGATTGCCAAGCATAAGCTTGTTGCCAACCAATAATTCAGCAGTTACTTCAGCGCTACTGGCACCTTGATCGACCTTGAACAGTTTCCAGTCGAGCGGCTGTATCTGGCTCAACTGTGCCTGCAACTGGCCGCTCGCTCGCCGTGCAGCGCGCGTGTCCAGCCACAAGGGGGTGATCGCCTTGGAGATATCCGCTAGACGGCTCTGTGCGGCACCCGCCCTGTCCGGGTTATAAGCACCAACAACAAAGTCCAAATAGGTTTTTACAGTTGTCTCTGCGCTCGCGGCAGCATTTTGTTCAGGCAAGGCCTCACTTTCGACAGCCTTTTTCTTCGGTCGCGGATTGATAAAGCGGATGAACTTCCAGTCCTCTGCATCCCTGATCAGCCTGAAGCTAAGCGGCACATCCGGCGCACCATTTTTCGCAACCGATTGGAACAGCATATCAACACGTGCAACATCCCCAGACACCCTCATATCTTTGATCTGCCAGTTTTTCGGCCCATGAATAAATAAAGCACTCACCAGATCAACGGGCGGCACACGACCAGAACGTCTGTTTTCCTCTGATACTTTGGTAAAATTTTTGACTACATGCACCGTTAGCCCGGCCATCTGCTTTTTATCGTCTGGTTGCATCATTGGATTGAGCGCGCGGAACCCGGTGAAGAAATCTTCAATAAAAGCCCGCACCTCCGCCTCGTCGTCAACATGATCATCTGCCGCCACCCAAGTGGCCAGCAACATAATCGTGAGTATCCCTAAAAGCCGTTTCACTGTGCATCTCCCACAACAAAAACATAAGATGAAAATATCTTATTGCCGGGCACTTGGCTCACCACCTCTATCAGCAACCCTGTGGCATCTTCCGGCATAGTGATTTCGATTTCCTGACGGCCACTAAGGCCATTATAGCGTTTGATGGCCCGGCCATTATCACCTTGGCGTGCAATAATGCGATATTTGAACGCCGCATGGGTCGGATTGAAGTTAAGCTTCAAAGTCTCGCCGCCCAAAGCCTCAACTCGGTAGATATCAGTTCGGTCCTGCAGGCCGATATGCCCCACAACGCTCTGGCCGCGCACAATCTGTATCGGCCCTGCATCCGGCTTGTCAGGCGCGTCGTTGCCTGCCGTCACATCGCCCGCTTCGTCAATCACCAGATCAATCCGCGTATCTTTGTTGATCAACATTGAATTGGCATGCACCAGCATAATGATGCCAGCTTCATCCAAATTCAGTAGCTGGATTTCTTCCTGGTAACCCGGATCAACCGAGCGAAATGTCAGCCGCCCACCGGGGCCTCGTATCTTGCTGCCATCGGCCTTAAGAAAATCGGCCCAGAAGCTGGTGAAATCATACCCCGGTTGCTCTACAAGCTCGCCTGCAGCATTGAAACGCACCAACCGGCCCTGCGCGGTTACCACGAGCCGCAGCCGCTGTGCGGATGTCAGCGGAATATGGAAATATTGCTTTTCGCCCTTTTGCATATGATTTTCGAAGGTATAAGCGCCTGCAGCAAGCGAGACCGCCTCCTCAAACGTTGCGCCGCCAGTCACCGGATTGGCGAAACGGGTCCAATCAATACGTGTTTTGGCCTCCACCACCTCGGTGATGTCCAAAAGTGCTTTCTCAAGCTCTGGTCCCGTCGGCGCGTCCAGATACAGCCCACACCCAGCAGCCGCAATCGCCTGCATTTCAGCGCGCGCTTTTGGAGCCAAATCGAAACCAATAATATGGGCGTTTACATCCACGCACATGCCTGCCATCGCTTTCAGGGCAGCAATCGGATCGCCGTCACAAGTTTCTTCGCCGTCAGTGATCAAAACGATTTGGCGCTTCATCTTCTCGAAAGCCTTCAGGTCCTCAGCCGCCGCGCTGATGCTTGCAGCGATCGGTGTATACCCATAAGGCGGCAGCGTCTTTGCTGCCTCAAGGACTGTACTGGCATTGTTTGGCTGGAAGTCCGTTAACAATTCGGTGTTTGGGCACGAGGCTTCCGGCGTTTTCTCTAGCGTCGTATCAAAACCATACGCCCTGAGGCCCAGATGCACATTTTCACTATCAAGCGAACCAAGTGACTTCTCAAGTGCCGCCATCGCCAACGACATTTTCGTTTTGCCGTCGATGCGTCCCGCCATTGAGCCACTGGCATCAAGTATCACTTCAACGGCGATATCTTCGGGTTCGTCAGTATCAGGCTTCATGCGCAGTTCAACAACAATCGGCTGATCTGGCGGCAAGGGCACCACAGGCATACCTGCCCCCGAGCCGCCTTGTTTACCAGCACCGGCACCACCAGCACTTGAACCTGCCCCAGCACCCATCGGCCCACCCATGCCGCCACTACCTGCAGGACCAGCTCCACCGGCACCCGTGCCAGCCCCCATTGGCATGCTCGCGGGCATGGGCGGCATGCCTGGCAACATCTCACCAACCGCACCCGCAAAAGCACCGTAATTGCCCGCAAGTTGAAACTCGGCACCGCCCGCAAGGCCCATTTCGGCAAGTTGGCCCAAATCACCTGCCTCCCCGAGCCCAATCACATCCAGTTCAATATCCGCAGCACCCAACTCGTCCGCGAGCGACAGTGGGTCCTCACCGCATGTATCCATGCCGTCTGAAATAATGATGATTCGGCGTTCCCCCCGCCATCCATCAAGATCAGTCTTTGCAAGCTCGGTCGCGTAGGCAAGCGGTGTTTTTTTGCCTTTGGCCGTCAGGTCAGCATAGAGACTTTCAAAGACACCTGCCGCTCGCGCACCGAATGGCAGCGCAACCACGCTCGCTTTGCAATTGCTTGCATCATCATCCGCAAGGCCGCCCGCAAAGAAACGCACCAAAACATGCTCGTTTGTCGCTCCGTCTGTCGCCAGTTGCTTAAATAGCTGACGTCCCATTTCAATCTTCGGCACGCCTTCCAGCATCGCATTCATCGAGCTGGAGCGATCAAACAGGATCACCACGCGCTCAGGCACTTGCTGCGCGGTAATGGAAACAGACAGAATCTGTGATACTAAAAACAGTAGAAAGACGTAGCGAACTCCTTGAAGCATAAAGCGTCCTTTCAAAACTGTGCCCCACGGTAACACAGCTACGCTTCATACAAAAGCGGGCCGCGTTAACAAGAAGGCGCTACCTGTAACGCCCCTCTTTTAGAGCTTCCTATTCAGAACACAGAGACCCAACGGGGTTTTACCACGCCATAGTCACGGCTGAACGGGAACGCCGCATCGCTGAAGCTGAGCCCCTCAACAAGCGCGTTGGAAATCTGCAGTTTTCGCCCTAGAGTAATCCTTGAGGGACGGGAGCAGCTTTATGGCAGGCGATCAGTTGAGCTATGTATGCGGCACGTCAGATAGACCGCTGATGTTTACCACTATCGTGCGCATGTTCAATGTGACCACTAAGTGCTTTGACAACCGGGGTGCAGTAACCGTTTGCCATCAGAACATTCATTGGCCTTACCCTGATCTGAAAAAACATGTCGATACCTGCGCTGCGGGCCTGATTGCACTGGGACTAAAGCCCGGTGAGCGGGTTGGCACCTGGTCTCTTAATAATCACGAATGGCTGGCACCCAGTTCGTGGCCGCCAAAGCCGACGCGCAAGTCTTTGGCATACCTGATAAAAAATACAGTGAAGCAGTTGCCGCTTGGGTTCAGTTCAAGCCAGAAACTCGCTTGTCAGAGGATAAACTGATGGCTTTTTACAAAGGTCAAGCCGCCCATTATAAGCCCCCGCAGCATGTCAGCTTTATTGATGAGCTCCCGGTAGCCACCACCAGAAAAACACAGAAATTCGTCATGCGAAACAAGATGATAGAAGAATTAACCTAACAGCAACCGACAAGTTTGAGGGGGAAGATATATGTTCAATGACTGGAGTTGGAAACAGCTAGCACTACCCGCTCTTCTAGTGCTTGCGGTGTTGATCAATAAGTCACTGATTTCGCCTGGCGTACCAAAATCCGCAGACGCTGATCCCGCAAGCTTTTCTGCAATCCGCGCCATGGACCATGTGCGCTGGATCGCAGCAGAACCACATGCTGTCGGCACACCCGCCAACAAGTTAGTGCGTGACAAGCTCGTTGCCCGCCTAAAGGCCTCTGGGCTTGAGGTGGAAGTGCAAAGTGCCCAGGTCCTCGATCGTTACAGATCCCTGGGCAAAGCCCATAACGAAGGCCTGCCACACCACCAACACAGCGCCGCCTATATTGAAAATGTTATCGGGCGTCTCAGGGGCACGGGACAAAAAGGCAAGGCGCTTCTGTTGATGAGCCACTATGACAGCGTTTATTATGGGCCAGGTGCAGGCGATGCCGCTGCGGGAACATCGACATTATTGGAGACACTGCGTGCCATCCAGGCAGGAGAACCCCTTGAAAATGATGTTATTTTCCTGTTGACCGACGCTGAAGAGGTGGGCCTTTTCGGCGCACAGGCTTTCTTTGAAAAGCATCGATGGGCAAACGACGTGGGGCTTGTTTTAAACTTCGAAGCACGCGGCAGCAAAGGTCCGGTGAGTATGTTTCAGACTGGCCGTCACAACAACCAGCAACTCAAGGTATATGCTGGCGCTGTTGACCGTCCGTTCGCCAACTCTCTCACAGTTACCATCTACCGTAACATGCCAAACGACACAGACATGTCGATTTCCCTTAAGGATAATATCCCTGGCATGAATTTCGCCTTCATTGAGGGATTTTATGACTATCATACCAAAGGCGACAACCCGGATAACTTAAACCCTGCCACCCTGCAGCATATGGGCGACCAAGCGCTTGCCATGACACGGATGGCAGGCAATCAAACGCTGCCGCTTCAAGATACTTCCGAAGTGGTTTTCTTCGATTTTCTGATGCTTTTCATGATCAGCTACCCCTTGTGGGCTTCATGGATCGTCGCAACGCTCGCCATCGGCGCATTGGTCCTGCTTGCCAAAGACAAGGCAAAGGCAGGCAAGCTCAGTCTTGCCGGTATGTTCAAGGGTGCACTTGCCGCTCTTTTCTTTATCATCGGCTTTGCTCTGATTGTCGATGCGCTCTTCCTGATAATTGGCGGCCGCTCCGGCGACTTTGTCGAAGGACGGCGATTATTTGCGCTCGCAAATGCGCAATTGCTTGCTTTCTCTCTCATTGGTTTTGGATTTGCACTCGCCTGGTTTCGTATGGTGGTGCAGGGATTTTCCGCGCTGTGGCTAATCGGTGGCCTTATCTTAAGTGCCCTCCTTTTTGTCTATGAAACCAACTGGGTTCCTGCTGTAGCTGCCTTGGCTCTCACAGGGATCGCCTATGTGCTGTTCAGAAGCCCGATCAGTAGCGACGAGCGTTTGTTTTCCAGTTTGGATATATATTTACTTGCGGCGTTGATGATCCAGTTTGTTGCTCCCTCTGGAAGCTATTTGTTCCTCTGGCCGTTTCTGTTCCTGATCGCAGGCCTTTACCTACAAGCCAACGGAAAAGCTGGTTTGGGATTAATTAGCATCCTGGCGCTTTTAGGGGCACTCTGGCTCAGCTATTTTACCGAAATGGGCTACAGCGCGCTTGGTATTTCCCTGCCTTCCGTCATAGCGGTTCCCTTCGGGCTCTTGCTCTTGATGCTGGTGCCTTCATATATGCATGTTACGCGAAATTCCCACCGCACAGTAACCAGTGTAAGTCTCCTGGCAGGCCTGTTTTTAATAGTGTACGCCGGTTTGGCTACAGGGTTCACCGAACGGCTCAACCAGCCGACCGAAGCCTTTTATGTGGTTGATAGCAAAGGCGATGGCAGAAACCACTTTGCAACGCGCCTCAAGAACCAAGACGATTGGTCTAACCAGATAATGACTGGCGAACGTGAAGACTTGGCCGTAGCCGATTTTCTACCAAACGCAAATGGCATGATCCAGCTTACTGCAGCCCCAACGTCAACCGTCGAAAAACTGTCTGTAGTTAACGCATCCCGCAGTACCACCCGCACAGCTTTTACCCTTAAACCCGGATACCGGGGCGATATCATTATCCTTTCACTTGAGAGCAGCGCCGCCATGACCGAGATCAGGATCAGTGGAGAACCCCTTGAGCGCGGTAGCACACCGCCGGATTCCATCATGCTCTATTATTTTGCAGCGCCGACTGCAGGGGTGCCATTTGATATCGAAACGACCGGCGACATTTCTATTCACGCCAGCGAAATAACAAGCGACTGGCCACTGGATATCGCGGCACAAATCCCTCAAAAACCGGAAAACATAATGAGGGCACCATATAGGCTTTCCGACAGCACCATATCTTCAGTAAAACAGGTCATTCCTGCTGGGGAGTAGCTGTTCTGCTATTTGGCAATAACCGGGCGACAAGTTAGTTTTTTTATGCAAGTAACATTGTTGGGAACGCAATTCATGAGGACTGGACCATGAAAACAAGCAGCGAAGCAACCATTACAGCTTTTCGGGAAAAAGGTTGGTGGGGCAACGAAACGGTCAGCAGCTTGTTTGATGCAGCAGTGCAAGCAAGCGGCAACAAAGAAGCCCTCTGTGATACGCCGGACCGTAGCGCACATTCATTTGGTGCCCCCAAGTGCTATAGTTACAGCGAGTTGGATGCCGCTGTATGGTCGCTCGCTTGCGAACTGTTCGACCTTGGCATCCGCCGCGACGACATTGTAGTCCTGCAGCTACCAAACATTGCTGAGATTATTATCGCCTATCTCGCTCTAGACCGTTTAGGCGCAGTTGTTAGCCCTGTACCAATACAATATGGACGCTACGAGCTTGGCTATATTGCCAAAACGCTCGCACCCAAGGCTTATATCTCCACAGCTAGCTTCAAAGGCGAGAGTTTTACCTGCGCGCATCAAGCTTCTTTTTCCGAGGATACACTTATTCTGGCTTTTGGTGATCAAGAACCAGAATCAGCACAGTTGATTGGAACTGTTACAGCAGATATCGAAGCCCTTGATACCTGTCAGGCCTATGTATCAGGTCACGGCGCTGGGGCAGATGATATTTATACCATCTGTTGGACATCGGGCACCACAGGACGGCCGAAAGGCGTACCCCGAAGCCACAATCACTGGATAAACGCCATGATCGCCTGCGAAGACAGCGTTGCCCTTGAAAACGGCGAGACAATGCTCAACCCATTTCCTTTTGTGAATATGGCGAGCATTGGCGGCTTTCTCTATCTGTGGCTCAAGAAACAAGCACGCATGATCCTGCATCACCCTTTCGATCCTCAGGTTTTCCTGGGCCAACTTGCAAGCAAGGGCGTGGCTTACACTGTTGCCCCACCAGCAGTTTTGACGAAATTGGCTCAAACACCTGAAACACTAAAGGCGTATGATCTTTCGAAGCTGCGTTACATCCTCTCTGGCAGCGCGCCGCTGGCACCTGCGATGATTAAAACCTTCAAAGATGTGCTGGATATCGATGTGATCAACGTGTTTGGGTCCAATGAAGGCACAACGATTTCAAGCTGCCCGCACGATATGCCCGATCCAGAAGAGCGTGCTCTGTTTTTCCCGCGCTACGGCACTGAAGGGCTTGAGTGGAGCAACAGGATTGCTGCACGCATACGTACCAAATTATGTGACGTTGAGACCGGCACCCCAGTAACTGTACCTGGCGTTAGTGGCGAATTGTATATAACAGGCCCCTCCATATTTGACGGCTATTATCAATCAAACAGCGACAATGCGGAAGTCTTTGATAATGATGGTTTTTTTAGAACGGGCGATTTGTTTGAAATCGCAGGCGATAAACAAGAATTTTATCGTTTTGTCGGGCGATGCAAAGACCTGATTGTGCGCGGCGGCATGAACATCTCCCCCGAAGAACTCGACACGCTTTTGGCTGGGCATCCTGCAATCGCCGAAGCTGCAGTTGTTGGTTACCCCGACGAGCTATTAAGCGAACGCGTCGCCGTGGTGGCTGTGCCAAAAACCGGACAACATCTGAGCCTCAAGAACATCAATGACTTTTTGCTTAGCCAAGGGCTAGCAAAGTTTAAATTGCCGGAAAAGCTTGCCGTAACGGACGCCCTGCCGCGCAGTCCCCTCAATAAAGTGCTGCGCAACACCTTAGCCGATCTGCTTTAAAAGGGACCTGTTACCGTGACCCACCCCATCTATATCTATGATGCTGTTCGCACTGCGCGTGGCAAAGCAAGGCCAGATGGGGGCTTGCATCATCTTGCCCCCGCCGACCAAGTGGCTCTGCTTTTAAAGGCGCTGGAAAAGCGGTTGGACGTTGACCCAAGTTTGATCAATGATGTGGTGCTCGGCTGTGTGACACAAATTGGCGATCAGGGCGGCAATATCGCGCGGACCAGCGTGCTGGTTGCAGGATGGCCAGACCAAATACCCGGCATTAGTGTCAATCGCTATTGCACATCGGGGCTCGATGCCACTGTTATCGCTGCGAGCAAAATCGCCGCTGGCGTGGATAAGGTGGTTATTGCGGGCGGAGTTGAAGCAATGTCTCGTGTGCCAGTGATGTCTGACAAGGGCGCATATTATCTGGACCCCGACATCTCGAAACGCAGCCGTTTTATCCCGCTTGGGGTCGCCGCCGACCTACTTGCAACACGCCATAAAATTAGCCGCGAAAAAATCGACGCCTATGCGCTCATGTCACAGCAGCGCGCTGCCAAAGCTAACCAGGCTGGAAACTTTAAAAAATCAATTATTCCGGTTCCGAACCAAAGTGCTGATGGGTATTTTGACACAGATGAAATTATACGCGGCAGTATTACCCGCGAGCAACTAGCCGCCTTGCCTGCTGCCTTTACAAATATAGGGGAAAAAGGGTGCAATGCCTTTGCACTCGCTGAAACTGGTACAAATGGCCCGGTCCGGCATGTACACACGGCGGGAAATTCACCGGCAATGGCAGACGGTGCCTCCCTACTATTGCTCGCTGGAGCCAACAATGCGGGCACCCTGAAACCACGCGCGAAGATTCGCAGTATGGCCAATATTAGTGTTGATCCGGTTATTATGCTTACAGGCGGCATTATCGCCGCCGAGCAGGCACTTGTGCGGGCAGGATTGAAAATGGAGACTGTTGATTTAGTGGAATTTAACGAAGCTTTTGGGGCCACAGTGGTTAAGTTTATGCGCGACACCAATTGCAACACCGAGAAGCTAAATGTAAACGGCGGCGCGATTGCACTGGGGCACGCGATGGGGTCTACCGGCACCTGTTTGATCGGCACAGCGCTTGACGAACTGGAACGCCGCGATCTGGAAACTGCCCTGATTGCTATATCTGGTGGTGCGGGTGTAGGTACAGCTCTTGTGATCGAGCGCATTTAAAAACCGTCGGAAATATTGCGTACGATTGCCACGCACAGTAGGATTGCCCAATGGCTGAGAAGAAATATATTCGCGCCTGCTCAGTTTGGCGCGCGCTTGAAGTGATCGGCGATGCGCCGACACTACTTATCCTGGAGGCCGCGTTCCTTCGGGTAAACCGATTTGATGCCTTTCTTGCTGAGACAGGAATCTTACGCACGCTGCTCAGCAACCGGCTTTCTAAGCTGGTGGACACAGGCTGCATGAAAAAGGTGCTCTATCAGGATAAACCCAAGCGCTACGAATACCGACTCACAGAAAAAGGCCGCAACATATACGGTATCGCACTCACTATGCTGAAATGGGAGACTAAGTGGGGTCGGCAATCTGATAAAATCAAAGTAACACTGAAACACCGTACGTGTGGGTACGAATGCGTTCCCGCCTCCCGTTGCGGTAACTGCCAGGCGGATATTCATGCACGGGATGTGCGCTTCGAAGAAGGCCCTGGCTTAAAGGATATACCACTTGATTACGGCCGTCGGCGCAGACAAACCAACGCTGCCAAAGCACGGCAAAGCCAAACAAGCCTGTTTGATACCATCTCGTCGGTCATCGGTGACCGCTGGTCTACATTAGTGCTCAGGGCCTGCTTCACCGGGCTTAACACCTATGACGATATCCTTGAAGACACAGGCATGGCGACCAACATCCTTGCGGAACGTTTGAACACACTGATTGATGCAGGTATTCTCCGGAAAGAAGCCTATCAGGAGCGCCCGACCCGCTACCGCTATAAACTGACAGAAAAGGGCCTGGACATTTACCCAATCCAGCTTGAGCTGATCAAGTGGGGTGATCGCTGGTTTGCAGACAAAGATGGTCCACCAGTGCTTCTAGTTCACAGCAACTGCAATGAACAGCTTGATGCAAAAATCTGCTGCAGCCACTGCGGCAAGCCACTTGAACCCAAGAACGTAGAGTTTGAAGTAGAAGAGCCCACAGCGATCACGTGATTACTGCTCAGGCAAGAGAGTTGATGTTCAAGTTACTTGCAAAAAAATACTAACATTATCATGATGCATCAAATGAGCGAAATCCAAGCCTTTGTATGGTGATGCCGCCAAAGCTGAACCTTGGACCGCCCTCTATAGAGCAACATATGGCAACGCGTCATTCCAGGATGCGATCACAACTGAATAACAGCGTTACAGTTTAGGGCGCAGAGGCCCGGAAGGGAAGGCCAAGATGGCACAAGATGTTTTTATTCTGGGTGGATATCAGAGCGACTTTTCCCGAAACTGGGCACGCGAAGGGCTTGAGATATTTGACCTCTTTGAACATACCCTGAATACGGGCCTCAGCGACACTGGCCTTGACGCTAAGGATATCGACGCGGCGCATGTAGGTAACTTCACCGCTGAACTTTTCTGCAACCAGGGCCACCTGGGTGGCTTTTTTGGTGAGGCCAATCCCGCACTTTCGGGCGTACCCGCCGGGCGACACGAAGCGGCCTGTGCTTCAAGCAGCATTGCTATGCTGGCAGCAACCGCTGAGATCGAGGCCGGGCGCTACGACACTGTCGCGGTTATGGGCATAGAAATGATGCGCAATGTGCCCGGAGATCAGGCAGCACAATTTATCGGTGGCCCTGCCATGTGGGCGGGCCGTGAATGCGAAGACATAAAATACCCCTGGCCGCATATGTTCTCGAACTTAGGTAGCGAATATGCGCGACGCTACGGCCTTAAATATCAGCATTTGGCCAGCATTTCAGAGATCAATTACGCGAACGCCAAATGCAACCCCAATGCCCAGACCCGCAACTGGGCTTTCACCGACAAAAGCTTTACGCAAGACGATGAGGCCAACCCGGTGATCGACGGCATGGTGCGCCGTTCTGACTGTGGGCAAGTATCAGACGGTGCGGCAGTTGTATTTCTTGCAAGCGAAAAAGGCGCGCGCAAATACGCTGATAACCACGGCCTCAAACTGGAAGATATCGCCCGCATCAAAGGGTGGGGCCACTCCACTGCCCCCCTGGGCTATGAAAGCAAATTAAAAGAAGCGCGACGAAGCAATTCACCCTATATATTTCCGCACGTCAGAAAGGCTATAACCGACGCATATGGGCGTGCCGATATCGACGGTCCCTTTGCACTTGATGCCATTGAAACCCACGACTGCTTCACCACCACCGAATATATGGCGATCGATCATTTCGGCATCACTGCACCAGGTGAAAGCTGGAAAGCTATAGAAGAGGGCACTATTGCCATGGAGGGCAAGCTGCCAGTTAACCCCTCTGGCGGCCTCATTGGGCTTGGCCATCCTGTGGGTGCCACAGGGGCACGTATGGTACTGGACGCCGCAAAGCAGGTGACCGGAAAAGCCAACGCCTATCAGGTTCCAAAGGCCAAAAATGTCGGCACGCTTAATATCGGCGGTAGCGCCACCACGACAGTGAGTTTTGTTATCGGGACTTAGACAGCCTTCAGCATATCCGCATCAGCCCATGTAGCGTGAGTGCCACTGGTAATACGGTGCGGTAGCTTGATACGACACACAGGCCCCGCCTCAATATCTTGTGCATCAACCAGAATGCACTCTGACGTATTTTCCTTCATATCGATGATATAGCTTACAAGATAACCATCATCCTCTGCCGTAGCGCCAATGCGCGGTACAAAAGGCGCTTCGCTGCCGTAGCGCTCTTCCCCAAAATCAAGGCTCCAGGACTGGCCGGTATCGAGATCATGTTTAACGAGTGTCGTGAACAGGAACCAGCCAGGTTTTGAGCTGACACTGTAGCAGTAACGATATTTCTTGCCCGCATATTTTTGGTTGAACATGCCAAATTCCAGCACGCGGTCATCCAGGTGCTTTTCGGTGGTTTCCCCAGTTTTGAGGTTAAAGCGCCAACGGTGCAGCCGGGATTGCATGGCATACAAATCCACATAAGGCATCAGGCTCGCGTATTCCTCAGGTACATTTTTAGCGCGCCCTGGCGATGGGTTTTCCTGGAAATAGCCATCCAGAACAATCTCGTCGCCCTCCTCGTAAGCATTCAGCCAGTGCAATACATAGGTTGGATCAGCCTTGAACCATTTCACGTCTTCAGGCTGGCCATAGCGCGGCACAATCGCAAAGCGACTACCAAGCTCCGGGTAATATTTGGTGGCGTGAATGCCTTGTTCTAACAACTCTGGCCGCCAGAACATGGGGAGATCGTTGAGGATCGAATAATTTTCACTGAAGGCCATATCATGTGGAAGTCGCGGCCCTGGCGTTTCCACCGGGATATAATGCTTCAGCTTATTGTCCGCACCGACAACACCGTAATGCATAAAAGGCGCATGCTTTGAATAATTGAAAAACAGCAGTTCGCCGGTGTTTTCGTCCACCTTTGTGTGAGCCGAGATGCCATCAATCGGGACCCAGCTTTCGATACCAAGTTGTTCGAGCGTTAAGGGATCAAGCCGATACCCGTTGCCGCACTGATAGTGGGTAGAAAGTACTTTGCCCGCGTGCACGACCACATCGGTGGATGATGCGTCCTTAAGCTGATCCTGCGTACATTCGCCGCGTCGCCTTGATTTTACAGGGTGCGCCGCAAGCCCTACCCACAAGGCTTCTCCCGCTTCTTTCTCGGCCTGAAAGGCACGTGTCCGCACAAAACGGTTGCGGTAGGTGGCTTTGCCGTCTTTGAAATGCATCATATGCAACATACCATCACCGTCAAACGGATGATAACGGCCAAGCGGTTCATGCACCGGGTTCTCGCAGTTCCGTATATAAACGCCTTCGATGTCCTTGGGGATTTCGCCGATCACTTCCATGTCGGTGGCATCATACTCGGTATAGATTGGTTCCCATGCCCCGTTCAGATACGGATGATCGCTGGGTTTCAGCGTCGACTTCACAGTATTTACAAGCGTCGCAGGCACGCCTCTCTCCTCAGGTCGATCTGTCAATTGAGTCGATCATACATAGTTAGTCCTTTTGTGCAAGTAACATTGATATAGAACGAAACAAACTCTTCCCTTGCGGGAGAAAAGCTATTCAAAGCCAAGGGGCAGCCACACATAAAAAAGCCCCCGCATTTTACGCGAAGGCTAATTTCATTATATAGCAATGCCCTAACAGGACATGGTTTCATGTTTGATACGAATACGGTCTTCGGGTGACACACCCAGAAGCCCCGCGACTTTAGCGAGAAAATTGGCCTCAAAATTATCCAGATGATTATCAGAGAAGGCGACTCGCCACAAAAGGCGCACAATATCCTGCCGTCCTTCCTGATCAAGTTCGCCCGTTATCACTTTGGTAAATCTATAGAGACATGAGGCATCTTTTTGCTCAACTTCTGCATCAGCAAGTATCTGTTCTGCAACATGAGCACTCAGGCTGAACTGGCCCTGCAAGCACTCAAGCAACCTTGCTCTTTCTTCCGCCACAAACTCGCCGTCAACCACCGACACATGAACAAGCAAGGCAGCCGTTGCCAAATATAACTCAGAAGCCTCATCTGCGACTTCAGCTTTTAACCCCAACAGATTTGATACTTTTCCCCACACAGGTATTCTCCTCAAAACAATATTCGCCGACCATTATCTAAAAAACGAGGGCCAGTGCCAACAGGCCTATGATTTAACTGCTTAGTGGCGAATTCCTCAGCAGCAAATTACCCAGCAGCAAAAATCTTGGTGCATTCAACCGCTTTTTGCCATTTAGCGAGCAAGGGTGCGCGCTCCGCTTCTTTCATAGCAGGCTCAAACCGCGCCTCACGGTGCCAATTTTCAGCGATATCATCCAGTGAACTATAAACTCCAGCCTTAAGCCCGGCAAGGTAAGCTACGCCAAGCGCCGTTGTCTCCATTACCGCTGGGCGGTCAACCGCCAGATTCAGAATATCAGACAGATATTGAACGAGCCAATCATTGGCTACCATACCACCGTCCACGCGCAGTTCGGCTGGCCTGACCCCATCATCAGCCATGGCCTTGAACAGGTCGCCAGTTTGGTAACAGACACTTTCAAGCGTGGCGCGCACCAGTTCCTCCCTGCCCGTGGCGCGCGTCATACCAAAAACGCTTGCGCGGGCATTCGGATTCCAGTGCGGCGCACCGAGCCCCGTGAAGGCAGGCACCATATAGACGCCGCCATTATCCTCAAGGCTCTCCGCCATCGCCTGGCTTTCAGTGGCATGATCAATAATATTGATCCCATCCCGCAGCCACTGCACCGCAGCGCCCGCTACAAAAATCGAACCCTCAAGCGCATATGTAGTTTTGCCACCCAACCGATAAGCAACTGTTGTAAGCAGCCGGTTTTTTGAAAGTGGTATGTCGTTACCTGTGTTCATCAATACGAAGCAGCCGGTCCCATACGTGCTTTTGATACTGCCTGGCGCAAAACAACACTGGCCAATAGTTGCTGCCTGCTGGTCCCCCGCGACACCAAATATTGGTACAGCACGGCCAAAAATTCCGGGGTCTGTCTCTCCATAATCGTCAGCGCAGTCTTTTACAGACGGCAGTAAAGTTTCTGGGACATCGAATAAGGCCAAAAGCTCGTGGTCCCAGGACTGGCTTTTAATGTTGAACAGGCTGGTACGGCTGGCGTTGGTGGCGTCTGTGGCATGTATTCGCCCACAGGTTAATCGCCAAACAAGGAAGCTATCCACTGTGCCAAACGCCAACTTGCCGTCAGAAGCTGCGCCCCGCGCGCCGTCCACATGATCCAAAATCCAGGCTACTTTGCTTGCCGAAAAGTAAGGGTCAAGCAGCAAACCAGTTTTGGCCTGCACAGCCTGCTCGTGTCCGCCCCCAGCCAAAGTGCGGCAAGCCTTTGCTGTGCGCCTGTCTTGCCAAACAATCGCATTGTAGATTGGTTTACCTGTATCGCGGTCCCAGACAATGGTTGTTTCGCGCTGGTTGGTAATACCGATAGCTATAACTTCATAGCCCTTATTCTCTGCCTGCCTGAAAGCTTCCTGAGCAGTTGACACTGTTGTCGACCATATCTCTTCAGGATCATGCTCAACCCAACCATCCGCCGGGTAAAGCTGCGTGAACTCTTGCTGCGCGACCGCTAGTATGCCCCCTGCCTTATCGAAAGCTATGGCACGGCTGCTGGTAGTGCCCTGATCAATCGATAAAATACACGGCTTCTTGGCCATTTAGATGCTCCTACTGCAGGCTTTTTCTTCAAACATTAGAAACAGCAAAAGGCGTATTTGGCAACCATACAAACATGCCCTTCGCACCAAAATTCCGCAGTTATTTCCTTAGCTTGACAGTGAACTTTATTTCAGTTTGACCATCCGGGCTTGCAAGTGCGGTTGTGCCCACAGCCGTCCAGGCAGGGTGTGGCAAATTAGGCATCATCTCCTTGCGAACAGCCAAAATCGTTTCCAATTGGCGCTGCAGGTCAGTATGGAAGCTGGTTAGCTCAACAACATCATCAAGGGTTGCGCCTTCTTTAGCTAGTATTTTCTCAAGAGTGGCAAACAAGCTTCGCAAACCGTTTGCGTAGCGCTCTGCATAGGTGCCCTCTCCGCGCAACCCTGCGATCAGCCCGGAAACATAAACAGTGTCCCCCACCCTCAAAGCTGGAGCAAACCCCATGCTCTCATAAACTCCTTCCCAACCTTCTGGAATGATAGGTTTTGCATCTTGCCTGCTTCCGTCTGCTACTGCGCCCGCACTAACCAAGCCAACGGCGCAAATAGCCATTAAAATCCGTTTCATCAAAGCCTTCCTCCAAATTGTTCAGCATCATCCTTGCAGAATTACGGCGTCAAACCAGCCATAATCGCTGACCCGTCGGTTTCCTGCGACAAACGGCATACCCTTGTTCTACAACACTTTATCGAAACGCCCTTGCTGAACGCTATATTATAGCCTAAATAGCAAGCATTGTTATATGAAGTTTTGATCAAGGACTATGTCTGTGCGGCACTATAAAAAACATTGCCAGCAGCCTACCAACTGGTTTGCCGACCTGCGCATTGCGCCGTTGTTTGCAGTCATATTCCTGTGTGCCCAATTCCTTGCGAGCGCACACGCTGCTGCTTACACCGATGCAGACCATGTACACGATGGCACGCCTTGTATCATTGCCGCTACCCACAAGCAGTCTGATGCAATGGATACCGCGGCACCTGTCCCGAGCCTGCCACGCATTGCCATTGCTGAGAAATTCATTCTTTCATCCCATAAGGATACCGCTCCAACACGGTTCTTTACGCGCGGCAGTCGCGGTCCACCAGCCAACAGCTAAAATCCCGCCAACCTCTAACCCGTTGGCCTTATCGAACATATTTTAGTTGTAAAAGGGCAAAGCAGAGATCATCGACTGCCTTGCCGCTAGTGGATCAGTATCATGTTAAAATTCAATACCGCAAAAAACTGCCTTTGGTGCAGTAGCTCCCTGGTGTCGGCAGGTATCCTGGCAACCATTACCACCACGGCAAATGCCGCCGAATTTTCCGTACCGCCACTTGAAGACAATCTGGAAGAAATTGTCGTGTCGGGGGCCTTTGAAGGTCGCAAACTCGGAGAGACCATTCTCGGTGCCACCGTCCTCACCAAAGACGAACTATCGCGCCAATTGGCTGGCTCGATCGGTGAGACACTACGCCGCCAGCCTGGTATTAGCTCCACCTTTTTTGGCCCAGGCGCTAGCCGACCAGTGATCCGCGGCCTCGGCGGGGACCGTATTCGTGTGCTTGACTTCGGCCTCGGTTCGTTCGATGTCTCTTCATCCAGCCCAGACCATGCTGTTGCGGTTGAACCGGCGCTTGCCGAACGTATCGAGATTTTACGTGGAACAGCAATGCTGATGTATGGCAGTTCAGCCGCTGGCGGTGTTATCAATGTATTTGATGGCCGCATCCCAACTCAGGCACCTGAAGGTGGTTTTGAGGCGGCTGCCCGTTACGGGTACAGTACCGTTGACGCTGGCAATGAAGCGGCTGCGGCATTCAACGTCAAGCTTGGTACACTCGGCGACACGGAAGTGTTATTTCATAGCGACGCAAGTTGGCGTAAAACAAACGACTATAACATCCCAGGTTTTGCTGAGTCTAAAATACTGCGGGAACTCGAAGGAACCGAATCCGTCGGCGAGGGGGAAGAAGGACCTGGTGTCGCTGAAAACTCATCCACTGAATCTACATCTGGTTCAGCGGGCCTAAGCTTTGTGTTCGACAATGGCTTCTTGGGCATGAATGTCAAAAAACTTGATAGTCTTTACGGTGTACCGGGTGGGGACAGCCAGATGAACGCGAGCCCTGAAGACGGTGGAAATAAAGGTAACAGTGAAGAAGAACCAACAACCATCGAGCTGGACCAGACACGCTACGACCTGCACGGCGAACTGGAAACTGATTTTGCCTGGTTCGAAAAGGCCAAATTCCGCTTAGGTTATGCCGATTATCTGCATACAGAACTTGAAGGCGACGAAATAGGTACAAGTTTTGCTAATGAAGGTTGGGAAGGCCGCTTGGACCTTATTGAAAAGGGCGGTGAAAACTGGAGCGGCGCTACAGGTTTCCAGATGCGCAAACGAGATTTTTCTGCCATCGGCGCCGAAGCCTTTGTACCTTCAACAATCACTCATCAGATCGGCATATACAGCGTGAAGGAATTCTCGCGTGGCAATTTTCAGTTTGAAGCTGGTGCCCGCTACGAGATTACCAAACATGAAGTCACGGACCTCAACACGACCCGTAGCTTCGATGGCATTAGCCTATCGGCGGGCATAGGATACGACCTGAGCGAGGACGCCTTCATCGGCCTATCTCTATTTAGAAGTGAACGGGCACCAACAACCGAAGAACTATTTTCCAACGGCCCTCACCTTGCGACAAACGCATTTGAACGTGGTGACAGCACGCTTGGCATCGAAACGGCCCTTGGCGGTGAAGCCACCTATACCTACTCGGCGGGGCCGTTCAGCTTTGTCTTAAATGGATTTTTCACCTCTTACGAAGACTTTATTTACGAAGCAGAAACAGGCGAAGAAGAAGACGGACTGCCCATCTTTGTCTTTCAGGCTTCCAACGCTCGTCTTTACGGTTTTGAAACTCAAGCAAAATTACATTTGGGTGTCCTGCAACTTGGTGCACTAGGTGAAGTAGACTGGCACATCGACGGACAGTTAGATGTCGTCCGCGCCGAACTGCGCGATATTGAAGGTGACAGAGATTTACCACGCATGCCACCGCTTTCTACTCTGCTGGGACTGGAAGCCAGCACAGAGGCTTTTGACTTTCGCTCCGAGCTTGAATTTGCAGGCAAGCAAACTCGCACTGCCGCGTTCGAGCTGCCAACAGATAGTTATCTTCTATGGAACGTTTACCTGACGATGCGACCTTTCAGCAGCGACCGTCTTTCCATTGAAGTGCGTGGTACAAATCTGACTAACAAAGATGCGCGCCAGCACACAAGTTTCCTGAAAGACCTTTTGCCGTTACCGGGCCGAAACATCAAAATTTCGATGCGCGCAGAATTTTAACAATTCCCTGGATCGGCGGGCATTAGCCCGCCTTTCTTTTGGTTGCCCCTCCAAATCATTGCAAAATTTCAGCTTTCATGACACATAAGCTTCAGGATCAAGGGGAATACAGGAGTATAGAATGCCAAGCTTTGCCGCCGGAGTAGTGAAGTTTCAAAATGATATATATCCAGAAAAAAAAGAGCTTTTCGAAAAGCTGAGTTTGGGCCAAAACCCCGAAGCTTTTTTCCTGACTTGTTCAGATTCGCGCATTGAAACCGCGATGATTACCCAAACAGACCCAGGCGAATTATTTATCTGCCGCAATGCCGGTAATATAGTGCCCCCGCACACCAAGCACACTGGCGGCATCACTGCATCGCTTGAATATGCTGTATCGGCCCTGAAGGTGCCGCATATTGTAGTATGCGGGCATACGGATTGCGGCGCGATGAAAGCGGCGCTTTCAAACGAAGGGCTAGAGGACCTGCCACACGTAAAAGAGTGGCTCAGTTTCTCAAAGGCCGCCGTTGATGTAGTAAATGCCATTGGCGTCGACCTGACCCACGACGAGCGCATGAATTTACTGCTGGAGAAAAATGTTATTCTGCAGCTACAGCACCTAAAAACCCACCCTTGCGTTGCGGTCCGGCTCGCGCAGGGCGATCTGCAGCTACACGGCTGGGTCTATGACATCAAAATCGGTGAAGTGCGTGCGTACGACGAATCCGGCGATACTTTCCTGTCAGTAGACAAACGCTATGCTGCAGAGATGGCTGAACTGGCGAAACAAGGTTGCTGCTGCGATTAGCATAGGCATAATCATTTCTTTGGTACAGCCAGGCACAGCTTCCAGCACCATGGCGCGCGCGTGGAGATGTCGACGAGGAATTTTCAGGGATGCGCTCCGAACAATGGAGTGCACATGCTGATGCATGACCGCATCGATATGTGGACATATTCCCAAATTCTCGCGTTCTGGCAACTGCAGTCACTCGGCGAGATGCTCGCGGATTATGAGATCGTGTACACCATCAGAAAAGGGGGGCGCTATTTTGCTGTAAGCAAACGCACTGACCCCAGAGCGGTTGAGCAACTGCAGACAGCACTGGACGCCATAGGCAAGGATGGGCTGCTGCAAAAAGCTGTGGATCGATATCTACCCGGCGGCAGTCTGGTTACCAAACGATAAAATAGCACCAGGCCAGTAGGTTCATTCTAACAAAGAAAGGGCCAGCCCACTTCCGGGCTGGCCCTTCAATTACTTTAGGTGTTCCAGTTTTTAGAACTGGTAGCTGGCACGTAGATACCAGGAACCACCTTCATAGTTTGCAGCACTGCGTCGTGGGTACGGCAGTCCTACACTGTTACGGTTTGCGAATGGATCGCTGATCGTATCCACATAACTATCAAAGATATTCGATGCACCCGCTACGAAACGAAGGTTTTCGTTCATCTGATAACCAAGTTCCATATCAAAGAACACTACTGCAGCAATCTCTGCTGACGGAGGCGAACCGCCGATCGTACCGCGCTCGTCCCAATGCTTGCCGTAGAAGTTTGCACGCACAAGGAAGTTCCATTGCTCATTGAAATACGTATTGGCAGAAGCAACAAAACGGAACTTAGGATAGTTGTTTTCGATATCTTCCACATTGGAATCGCTAACAGGTGTAACTGTCGTACCATCAACATCAAAGCTGCGCTGCCCCGTTACTTCAAACTTGTTATAATTGGCCGCAAACGTGAAGTCGGTTGACGCTTCAGAAGACCAATCGAACGCCGATGTCAGAACCACATCAACACCCTGCGATAAAGTATCAATCGCGTTGGTGTAGAATGAAATTGTACGCTCTGATGACAGACCTTCATCAAGTTGAATGTCACCAGTACGGTAGATACGGTCATCAACTTCAATACGGTAGAAATCTACAGCAAGCGTAGTAGATTCGCCAAGATCGCTGGTAAAGCCAAGGCTATAGTTGATCGACTTTTCTTCTGTCAGCGCTTTACCGCCAGCAGCTACCGCATCAGGGCTTGTTGCCGGGATCAGGCCTTCTTCAACCTGCAAGCCAGTTGAACCATCAAAGGTAGTGATGATTGTACTAACGTTCGCCTGGCCAGGTGTTGGTGCGTGGAAGCCAGTTGAGAAAGCACCGCGTAGTGTGAAACCATCGGTAACATTCAGGCGTCCGGCAATCTTACCATTCAGTGTGCCGCCAAAATCAGAGAAATTCTCATAGCGAAGGGCATACTGCAACATCAGACTGTCGGTCACATCGTGTTCAACGTCTGCGTAAACTGCCCAGTTGTCACGGCTGAAGGAACCCGCATCGGCGTCCGTTACGGCAGACATACCGCTTGGACCAACACCTGTTGTTGCAGCGGTCTCGCCGGCAACAGTGGTGAATGTCTCTTCGCGCCACTCAGCACCGAATGCCAAGTTTAGAGCATCACTCATAGCATAAGAGAAATCAGCATTGATGTTGACTTCTTTTTGCTGATAGCCGCCCATATCAAAGTCCATTTGGGCAGGTGCGCCACCAGCTACACCGAGCGACGTATTGATCGTATTGTTAAGGAAATAAGACAGCTCGTTCTTACCAATAGAAGCACTCAGATCATAGAAAAGGCCACCTTCGGTTTCGCCTTTCACCCCGGTGACTGCACTATAGTCTGTCTGCGCGCCATCAAGGAACGGTGTGAAACCTGTGTCAACGATACTACTTGTCAGACCCTCCGGAATCAGTGCCTGAATTGTACTATGGCCAGGGTTACGATAGAAGAAGCGGTATCGCCCATCGGTCTCGGCATAGTTACCAAACGCGTAAAACTGCACGTTCTCGGAAAGGTCTACACCCATGTTTGCAAACAGGCGTGCGCCACTGGTTTCAGGGCGACCCCATGTTTGAGCGAACGGCTCATCACCAAATGGCGAATCTGAGCCAACACCTGTAACACCTGCGTCTATCAGGGCTTGTGCATCCGGGCGCTGGTTGCCGCGAGATAGGGCCTCATTATCTGTATATTCGGCGCTCAGGTTAAAGAAGCCGGTATCGCCAAGTGACAGACCCGCATTTGCTGCAATCTTCCAGCTCTGCTCGCCTTCATAGAAGTTACCATACTGGGCTTCTACCTTGCCACCTTCGTTTGAATCGTCGAGTACGAAATTGATCACGCCAGCGATCGCATCTGAACCATACTGGGCTGCAGCACCATCACGCAGAACTTCAACTCGCTTCAGCGCAATACCAGGGATCATACCGATATCAACACCGTGGGCACCATTACCAGCGGCTGGTGCAAAAAACTGCACAAGCGAAGAGCGGTGACGCCGCTTGCCGTTTACAAGAATAAGTGTTTGATCGGGCGCCATACCGCGCATAGATGTTGGGCGAACAAAAGCACTACCATCGCCGGTTGCTGGTGTTGCTGTAAAAGACGGCACAAGCGCCTTCAGGTTGTCCGTTACATCTGCCGCATTACCAACTGCATTGAAGGCATTGCCAGAAAAAGCATCAATCGGAACAGGCGAATCTGTTGCTGTACGAGGCTTTTGACTACGTGAGCCGATCACCACAACTTCTTCAAGTGCCCCTTCCTCACCGTCAGTGCTTTCCTGCGCAGCGATTGGAGCCGTCATTGTCGCGGCCGCCACTGAAAGAGCGATGAGCGAGGTAGTCTGTTTAAACTTATCCATGAATATCCTCCCGTAATTACGATAAGTTGCATCTATTGGACTGACAAAAGCATTTAAAATCTGACAAAAATTCATACACAACAGCACACAAATTTCAAACACCAAGTCAGGCTTGTAATTTTCTTCTAGAGGCAGTGACGAACGAGCCTCTTAGCTTGGGAATAAAATGTGGCACTTTTTTCTTAATAGGCCAGCCAATCCTCCCCGATGGCCGACAATTGTGTGATTATTGCAACAGGTTTAGCCTCTCATAAAAAGGCACCTGACGTCAGCAGCCGTTGCAATGTGGCGCCCAGCTTCAAGAGCGCTTTTCCGCGCAGCGTTTACAAGCTCGGCATTATCCTCAGCGAAAGCGCCATTAGGACGCATCAGATTATTTTCAAAACCAACCCTAACGTGACCGCCACTTTCCGCAGCCTTAGTGGCAAGGTTGTGCTCATGATCTGCAAAACCGCAGGCAGCCCAAGGGACAACACTAGGGGACAAAATACTGGTAAACTCATGTAAATTCTGCGGTTTTTCCGGTTCGCCGTGCCGATATTTCCCGAGAACATATAACACAAATGGTGCCTCGGCGGCAAACACACCATTTCGCCGCATGCGTTCAAAACGGGTAACATCTTCCCTGTCATATAAAATGATTTGCGGGAAAACCCCCTCTGTCTTCATCCAGGCAAAAAAAGCTGCCGTGTCCGGCTCGTCTTTAGCAGTGGGGCATATTTCCCGAAGTGCCAGAGAAACCGCCTCAGGCTGTAGCTCTTTTACCATAGCTATCTGTTGGTCGCGGGAATACAAGCCCACAGCTTCGCTGGTTACCTGCACCACCAAGCCTGAACCAACTCGCGCATGAATAGCCGCCAAGGCCTCGCGGTATCGATTGACCGAGAGCGAATGTGTACCGTCTTCGCCGCGCACATGCAGGTGCAAAATGCTTGCGCCTGCCTTAAGAACGTCTTCGGCGCAGTCAGCTAACTCATCCGGCGAAATAGGAATTGCCGGATGGTCTGCTTTTGTGCGGCGCGCACCGTTCGGTGCGCACATGATAATAAAAGGGTCAGTCACCAAACGCCTCCGCAAGTGCGCCCTTGAGTTTTTCAGTCATCGCGAGGATATGCTTGTCCTCAACGATGTAAGGCGGTGCCAACAATATGTGAGCGCTCGTCCCCTCGCAAGGAGAGCCGCCGCTCGGATAACACATCAGCCCGCGCTTCATCGCTGCCGCTTTAAGGCTTTTTGCTATACTTGAGCCGTCAGCGAGCGGCTTTTTATCGGCCTTGTCATCCACCAACTCAATCGCACGGAAAAGGCCGCGGCCACGTATATCTCCCACATTGGGATGATCCGCGAACGCACCCTCCAGCGCGGCTTGCAGTGCAGCACCCTTGTTTTTCACTGCGTCCAAAAGCTGATATTTCTCGATCGCCTCCACAACCGCAGCACCTGCCGCGCATGTGCTTGCATGGCCCACATAAGTATAACCGTGATCAAAACAACTGCCTTTTTCGCTAAAGCACTCCACTAGCTTCGCCCTAGCAATCGTTGCTGCGAGTGGCTGGTAGCCACCTCCAATACCTTTAGCGAGAGTGACAATATCAGGCAGGACACCGTCCTGCTCATGAGCGAAAAAAGTGCCTGTACGCCCAGTACCGCACATGATCTCGTCAGCAATAAAGAGCACGTCATACCGATCGCAAATCTCGCGGATACGTGCGAAATACCCTTCTACCGCAGGTACAGCCCCCAGCGAGGCACCCACAACAGGCTCCGCAATGAAGGCTGCCACAGTATCGGGGCCAGTTTTCAGAATTGCCGCTTCAAGCTGATTGGCTGCACGCAGACCATAGTCTGCTGCACTTTCTCCGGCGGCCTGATACCTGTAAGCATAGCAAGGCTCGATGCGGGGCCATTCGACAAGCAGCCCCTCCAGCGCTTGACGCCGCGCCGGATTACCGCTGATAGACAGTGCGCCAAATGTATTGCCGTGATAGCTATGCTGACGGCTGATTATTTTGGTTTTTTTCGGCTTTCCTGCAACGCGCCAATATTGCCACGCCATTTTAATCGCGGTTTCATTGGCCTCTGATCCACCCGCCGTGAAATAGGCTTTAGCGCCAGATTCCCCAAAGCGGCGGCTCAATGCTTCTGCAAGCGCCTCCTGCGGTCCATTGGTAAAAAAAGCAGTATGCGCGAAAGCCATCTCATCAAGCTGAGCATGCAACGCCTCAAGCACGTCAGGATGCTGGTGCCCAAGGCACGAAACCGCTGCGCCGCCGCACATATCCAGATAGCCTTTACCCGTATCATCATAGATATACATGCCCGACGCTCGCGCCGCGAGCGGGTAGCTCTCTCGCAGATTCCTGGAAAATACAGCACCCATTCTTCAGACCCTCTATTCAGCAGACCACAAGGCAATACGGCTCATAAGGCATACGACGATATAAGGTTGCCCGCACACCTTATGGCCGACGCACTCAAAACTCGGGCTAGTATCCTGCTTCATCTCATTATTATCCAATTTATAATTTTTGATTATCCATAAACTTAGCTTATACACATGCTATGAACAGTCGCCAGATAGAGATATTCCACACGGTTATGAAGGCCGGCACAGTGACCGAAGCCGCATCGAAGCTCGGCATCACCCAGCCCGCGGTAACAGCGAGCCTGAAACAAATTGAGGCTTCGCTCGGCTTTAATCTGTTCCACAGAGCGGGTGGACGCCTGCACCCTACCGCCGAAGCCCAGATACTGTTCAATGAAGCCGCGCGCATTCAAGACAGTCTTGAGGTTTTCAAAAAACTGGCAGAACGCCTGAAAAATGATCTCACAACACACCTCAGGATCGCCGCGCCGCCTGTATTCACGCATGACCTAATTCCCGATGCCATTGCCCGCTTCACACAAGAAAAAAAAAGCTGTCTGATAGATGTGACAACCCAGCACCATGATGCAATCCTCAAGGATATCGCCAGCTCTGTAGGGCAAAACAACCTGGGCTTTACCTTTGGCCTTGATGACCGCCCGGGGCTCGGCGCGGTTCATATCGGTAAATCAAACATTGTTGCGCTGGTGCCGTCAGATTCACCAATAGCGAAGAAACACAAGCTCTCTATTGCCGATCTTGCCGCCACCCCCATGGTGGGCACCTTCCCAGGCGAGCCGCTAGGCAATGCTGTTGAGGCCCTTCTTGAAAACAAAGGCACAGTTGGCAATTTTGTTGTCCGCGTTCAAAACCACAGCATGGCAGCCAATCTGGCCAGCAAAGGTGTGGGCGCAACAATCGTCGACAGCGTCACAGCCGCTTACGCAAGCCGATACTACGATAAAAACAGCTTTAAGGTTATGGCGATCGAAAATGTGCCGCAGCTCTCAATCAGCGCAGTCTATAGTTACGAACACCCCCTAAACGACAATGCCAAACGTTTTATCGACATATTCCGGTCATGTTTCCGCGCGCAATGAGTTGGCAGCGGACCTGATCAATTCAACCTGTATATCCAGCATTCAGCTTGCAAACGTAAGATAAAAAGGCTGAGCGCATAGAATTGCGCGCCCAGCCATAAGGTTCAACGTTCCAAATTCTCGCTTTTATTCCTGAAGGGCTGCGGTCCAGGCTTCCACCTCAGCCAGATACTCCGCTGGCAGCACATGCCCGCTATGGAATGTCTTGTGGTCCACTGTCACCGACGCTGCTGCAGCTAGCTTGGCATTCTGCTCAGGCGTGGAAAACTGGTCTTTATTCGCCGTTAACAACAGCCACGGCACTTTTACATCGTCTGCATACGTGATCGGCGCAACCACAGGTACATTGCCCACATATGGTGGCACCATTGTAACAATGTGGGTCACCGCGTCATTTTGCGCGGCCAGCAACACCGCCATCTGCGCGCCCATGCTGTAACCAACAGCAACGATGCGTTTCGTGTCCGGGAAGTTTTTCTGCAGTTTCGCAATTACACTATTATAGTCTGCAATTGTGTTTTCAATCATCGCACGGTAGGCAGCGGGTTCACCCTTGCGCGCACTCATCACTCGGTCAATCGGCGAAAGTTTATTCTTTCTGATTCCGTGTGCGCGTGCATCAATCGCAACGATACGGTAGCCCTTTTCAATAAGCATATCGCTTAATTTACCGCCGTAGGTGGGGAAACCGTCTGCAATCCAGTGCATGCTGTTGCCTGTCAACCCGTGCAACAGCAAGGCAATTGGCGCATCTTTCGGTGTTTTTTCATTCTGGTAGAGGAAACCATTGATGCGCTGCCCGTCGTGGGCATCCAGAACCAGAGCTTCCATGCGCGTACCCGCTTCAACGGCGGGTACCAGTAACAGCGCAAAAACAAGAAATATATATGTCGTGACTTTTTTCATCCAGTTATCTCCTTTTTCTGGAGCCTGTTTACCCACATGAATGTCAAAGTAACGTCAAACCACCCTGATCTTTTATTTTCCCCAGGAAATAACCGCTGTGGTGCCCGTGCCTTCCGCCAGACCAACATGACACACCAATCCAAAATGGTTACAAAGGCGCTCTACAAGCGACAGGCCAATACCGAAGCCTTCCCGCCCCTCGCCCGCTTTGCCGAAGCCAACCCCGGTGTCTCTTATCGCGACGGAACTTTCGCTAATTGTGATGGCTACAGCGCCCTCGTCGGTGTAACTGAAGGCATTCCTCATAAGATTGCCAATCATCACTTGCGCTACTGCTTTTGGCACCGGCATCACGGCTCCTGACGGCGTTTCTTCGAGCATTACCTGAACCTTGCGGTCCTGCAGCAAGTGTCGGTAGGCCTGGGTGGCTTCCTCGCAAATTTCCAGTGGCGTACATGTTTCGCTGCTGCTCGAATCGCGGCTCAGCCACAAGATACCATCGGTGAGATGGCGCATATCAGCAAGCGCGGTTTTAAGCCTGCCGAACGCCGCCCCGTTACTGCCCGCCGCTTCCATCACCTCTGCGGCTCCAGTAGCCACTGCAAGCGGCGTCCGAAGTTCGTGGCTTGCGTCGCGGTTAAACTGCCGCTCACGCTCCAAAAGCAACTGGATACGGCTGTCACGCGATTCGATCGCATCTACCAGCGTCTTGAGCTCGCTCAGGGCACCATCGGCCAACTCGCCTGAAACATCCAGCTTTTCACCTGCAGCCAGGGCTGCAGCCATTTTCTCCAAGGGTTCACTGAGCCGCTTGGTCATGCGATGCATAAAAAACAGCGACACCAGAAAAGCGAGCCCCGCCATAAAGGCAATGATTTTCAAGTAGGTTTTGATTTGAGATGTTGAACGGATATAAGGGCGCGCATTAAACAGGAGAAACAGCTTCTCCGCACCGATGTCCCGAACCGCCACGTGAAAATGGCCTAACTCTTCAGCAAAGACCTCATAAGTGCCAGCTTCCCAGGCTGGGTCCACCAGCTCGTTCATCCATTTAGGCATTGCCTTGGTGCCAATGAAATATTCCATGCCCACAGCGCCGGTTTCACCATTTCTCTCCAACGTCTGATAGGTTTGCTGTAATTCATCGGCGTGCTGGCTCACCTGGTAATCGAAAATCTGGTCCTCAAGATCAAAGCCGAAAAACACCACCATGAGCGCAAAAATCATAAAACTAATGACAGCGCTTGCGATATAATTCTTAAGGACGAGCCCCCTGACACGCTTAAGTTTCTTTGCCATCAAGTCTTCTCCTGCAACTGATAGCCACGCCCTCGGATCGTATGTAAGAGTTTATCCTTACCCGCAGCACACAGGGCTTTTCTGAGGTTATAGATATGGGTTCTGAGCGCCCCAGATTCTGGTGGTTCATCCCCCCAAAGCGCATAGCTGATGCTGTCCCCGGTGACAATTTCTGGCGCGTTCTCCATAAGTATTCTCAGGATACGGGCCTCCTTTTCATGTAGAACATTGGAAGTGCCTCCCACTTCAAATGTAATGGCACCGGGCCACAGCGTTACACCGGAAAAAGAAAGCTCGTTCTGAAGTTTCGCTTTGGGACGCCGGGCCAGCGCTTCGATCCGCATTTTCAATTCCCGCAGCGAAAAGGGTTTGACCATATAATCATCTGCCCCAACTTCGAAGCCGACTTCTTTGTCGTCGATTGTATCGCGCGCGGTCAGCATCAGTATTGGTGCCTGTATGGGGGCTTTGCTTCGGTATTCGCGGCAAACTTCGATACCGTCTTTGCCCGGCAGCATCAAATCCAGCACTATCACGTCATACTCGGATGACAGCGCAAGCTCGATCCCCTGCGCACCGCTATAGGCAAAATCAAGTGTGTATTGCTGTTCCAAATACTCAGCAATATTCGCCTGAATATCGAGGTTATCTTCGATGATTAATACGCGCATATAGCCGCTTCCTTTACACTCGGCGAAGAACACTACCACAGTCCAGACGTACTATATTCCACCGATTGTCAAACAGGTGTCAATTGACGTGCCCAATAGTGTCAGGCCCAACAATCCACACCTGTTTCACGCTCGTTTGACATAGGCCCCATTATGGTCGCTCGAAACGACAGGAGGCATATATGCAAAATCATATCGAGCTGAAAAATATCAGCCATTATTTCGACACAACGAAAGAGCGGATCAATCTGTTTACAAACCTTTCACTCAGCATCGAAACGGGCAAGTCGCACGCCATCGTTGGGCCTTCAGGCGCTGGAAAATCCAGCCTTTTGACGCTGGCTGCCGGACTTGATGTGCCCAGGAGAGGAGAAACCATCGTTAATCTGGACGGCAAAAGCGCTACGCCCATTGAACTGCGGGCGCGCTCAGGTTTTATCTTCCAGCATTTTCATCTGATGAACGAATTGGATGCGCTTGGCAATCTGGCGCTTCCGCTGCGTTTGAAAGGCGAAAGGAACGCCTATGATACCGCCCGCACCTGGCTGGAGCGCGTAGGCCTTAAGGACCGGGCTGACCACAAGCCCACCCAACTAAGCGGCGGTGAGCAGCAGCGGATCGCAGTTGCCCGCGCTTTTGTTACCAAACCAGCGTTTATCTTTGCCGATGAGCCCACAGGCAACCTAGACGAAAATACATCTGATAAAATTGCTGACCTGATGTTTGATTTTGCAACAGAAAGCGATACTGCGCTGGTACTCGTCACCCATAGTCGCCGCCTGGCTGCCCGCGCAGATAAAGGGCACAGACTTGAGTGCGGCAAGCTGGAGCAAATCCAATGAACCAGTTTAAAATCGCGCTAAGCAATACCAAAAATGACCTGAAAGACAGCGATGGCCGCCTGTTATTGCTTACGCAGACTGTATTGATTTTCTTCCTGTTGACCTTGTCCCTTACCAGCGCGTCGGTTCAGAGTTATTTGAGAAAAAATCTGAACAACATGCTGGGAGCCGACATGGCTGTCTCCAGCTTTGTTTCTCTCACGCCTGAGCAGGAAACGGCATTAACCGGACTGTCCGCGCGCAGTTCAAAAACACAAGTGATGACCCTTACGTTCTCGCACGAAGGCAAATGGCAGCGCGCTCAACTAAAATTGGCTGATGACACCTACCCGCTTCAAGGCCAGCTCAAAACTGCAGCAAACCTTTCCGGCACTCACAGCGAACAAGCGCACGGCCCGAGTGAAGGTGAACTCTGGCTTGGCCCACGTTTGGCCCAAAAATTGGACCTAAGCATCGGTGACACCATAACTCTCGGTGAACGCCAACTTCAGATGACAGCGATCTTGTTCCATGAACCAGACCGCCTAATGGAAGGGCACAGTGTGGCTATGCGCGCCTTGGCACATAAAGATAGTTTCGAATCCGAAACAATTGAGGGAAACGATAATCGTTACCGATATCTACTTGAAGCATCACCAACCGCGCGTGCTCAGGTGGAAGCTTGGGTTTCAGAAAATCTACCCGGCGCGACTACCATAAAAAAAGAAGGCGGATCGCACCCGCTCGCGCTTTTCTGGAAACGTACCGAAAATTTCCTCGGATTAGCTTCCGTTTTGTTGTTTTTTATGGCGGCTGTCGCCATTGATATGGCCAATCGCCGCCATTTGGCACGCCAGAAGCACCGGCTCTCGCTGTACCTGAGCTTCGGCGTGAAGATGGCAAGCGGGCTAAAGATGGCCTTTATCCAGTGGGGTGGTGGTTTTCTGGCATCGCTAATTCTTGGTGGGACGCTTGCTTACGGCGCGGAAGCTTTTCTTGTCGGTCAGCTCTCTGGGCAATTTCCAGGCATCAACTGGGGCTGGCACGTTGAGGCCGCTGCCAAAACGGCTGTATTGGCTGCAGCCCTTCTACTGGCCTTTCAGGTCCCTGCACTGTTGCAGCTTGCAGACACCTCGATTATTTCCCTTATTCGCGCTGCAGAATCCAAAAGTGCCCCATGGGTGCGTATTATCTGGGGTTTTAGTAGCCTCGCGTTGCTGGCCACTTTCTATTCGGACAACGCCCTGCTCACAGGTTTAACCCTGGCCGCGATGGGGGCTGCCCTTATCTTTATGGTCCTGCTAACTTGGGCTGTCCTTAACCTCGGCGAATTTTGGGCACGGCAACGCCCTGGCCTTCTGCCTTTCAGCTTCTTCATGATGAAGCAGAGAATCTTCAGTAAGGCGACCCAAATTTTGGGTCTGGGGCTCTGCGGACTGTTATTGTTATTCACTCTGATGCTGATGCGCGACATTGGTGCTTCAATGGACCGTTACACCCGCACCAATGATGGCAACCTACTGATCTCGGCGGCTCAACCAAAACACCTGGAAACGATCGAAAAGTGGGCCGATGATACGGGCAGTAAAATTCGCCAACTACGGCCATTCACCCATGCTCAACTAGTGCAGGTAAACGGTGTGTCACTTGATGAGCATGTACAGAAACCAAGTGACACACTTTCAAATGTGCAAACGCCAATCCGGATGAGCTGGTCTGACAGTGTTCCATCGAATAATCAGATGGTGGACGGTGCCTGGTGGCAAGCAGATGAAAGCGATTGGCATAAAATATCAGCAGAGCCCGAAGTCATTACTGACCTTGGCTTTGAGCTTGGCGATACGCTCACTTTTCAAGTTGACGGCATGCTTCATGACTTCACTTTGGTTGCCAGCCACGCCTACAAGCCGGGCGGCGGATCAATAACTTTCTGGTTCCAGGTCCCGTCCTTTATTGTCCCAGCGATTGACCCACCTATCCGGTACATGGGCAGCATGGAATTGCCGGATGCTGCGTGGGATAGGCTCGGCGTGCTGTGGCAACGTTTCCCAGACCTTTCATTGGTGCCACTTAAAGAAATTACGGCACGCTTCGATGATACGCTCGCTTTCGTGACCAAGTTAACCATTGGTTTCGCAAGCATGATTTTGTTAATGGCAGGCGTCGTAATCGCAGCTTCAGTCAAGGGTTTTGAGGCCGATGATCGACAAAAAAATGGCTTGTTGATGAGCATGGGCCTCAGAAGACAAGACTGTCTGAAGCTCAGCCTGCTCGACTGGTTAATCACCGCACTAATTGCCGGAACAGGTGCTGTCGCCGGGACTTGGTTTGCAGGTCACCTCATCTATCAATCCCAGTTTTCAATGGTCTACCAGCCAGACGCTTTGTGGCTTATTGGTTCGGTATTATCGCTGGTGATTGTGGTTTGCGGTGTTGGGCTTGCGTATTGTCACCACAGCCTAGGCGCGTCCGTCAAAGATCTGCTTGCAGAGTAAATATATGCGGCGGGCCTGTGCTCGCCGTTGCTCCGCTTTTTCCGAAGGGGATCGTGCTGCTTTCAAGAGAAATGCGAAATAATTTCTCTACCGGCTCGCCTCGCCGTGCCTCACCACTATATGAATAAGGGAAGGCAAATACGCCACCGAGGGAGGTACATATGACCATCGATGCAATCAGGACACCCGACGACCGATTTGAAAATCTGCCTGATTTCGGTTTCAAACCCCATTATGTTGATAACCTTCCTGGATATGAAGGCCTGCGCGCGCATTATATTGATGAAGGCCCCAAAGACGCCGAACATACCTTTCTGTGCCTGCACGGCGAGCCAAGCTGGTGCTATCTGTACCGCCAAATGATCCCGCATTTTACTGCCAGTGGCGCGCGGGTGATCGCACCGGACTTCTTCGGTTTCGGCCGCTCTGACAAACCCGTAAACGATGAAGATTATACATTTCATTTCCACCGCAATTATCTGCTGCGCCTTATTGAATACCTAGACCTTAAAAACATTACACTAGTGTGCCAGGACTGGGGCGGCTTGCTCGGGCTCACGATACCGATGGATATGGCGGATCGGTTTTCCCGGCTGATTGTTATGAACACCGCTATCGCGGTTAGCATCCCGGCAGGCAAGGGCTTTAATGAGTGGCGTGAGTATGCGAAAAATACGCCCGATATGCCAGTGGGTGACCTTATGAAACGCAGCACGCCGCATCTTAGCAAAGATGAAATAGCAGCTTACGATGCGCCCTTTCCAGATCACCACTACAAAGCAGGGGTGCGCATGTTCCCACAGTTAGTGATGACAGACCCCGATATGGAAGGCGTCGCGACATCGAAGCGTGCAGCCCAGTTTTGGAACGAGGCCTGGCACGGCAAAAGCTTTATGGCGATCGGCATGAAAGACCCTGTACTCGGCCCGCCCGCCATGCGCATGCTCGCAGGTCTTATCAAGAACTGCCCCGAGCCGTTGGAAATCGCAGATGGCGGCCACTTTGTTCAGGAATGGGGCAACGAAATCGCGCCAGCCGCACTCCGGTATTTTGGTGACATTTAGAAAATGAAAATGCGCTCAATTACGGGCGCATTTCCCTGTTTTCATTCCAAAAGCACCGGGCCTTTTTGTATTTCAATTGGGCAGTGCAAGGCCGCGAGGGTTAGGTTTTCAATTTTGCGTCCCAGGCAACAGCGCGCGCATCTGCTTGCGAGAAAATCGCTTGACGCCACACCTCCTTTTTCAGGAGCTATTCGCCCAGTCAGCCGACCAAAGATACTTTAGAAGGCCCTTGCATCAGCCTATAGGGTAACGTTCCAAAATCGGTCCCAAAGCCTCTTTTAGCGGCTCAAGATAGACCTCATAGTTGCGCCACTGCTCCAACCCTTCTTTGTAAATTGGCTGACGCACCTGTTCAGAACTTGGCGTGCGAATTGCTCGCTCTGTCTCATAAAAACGCAGGCAGCTTTCCTCAAACGGAAGGTCACAATAATCCAGTAGTTTTCGAATTTCATTCTCGGTATTGGCAATCATATCTTCATAATGCACCCGGTGTACCCGCCCTGGCAAAACTTCGTCCCAGTGATCCATGACTTTCACATAATCACGGTAATAATGGCCAATATCTTCCAGATCATACGTAAAGGTCTGCCCTCGCGCGAACAACTGCTTATAGCCCGCAAAACAGCCCGCCATAGGGTGGCGCCGTGCATCAATTATTTTGGCATTGGGTAGTATCAAATGAATAAGGCCGACATGAAGAAAGTTATTCGGCATCTTGTCGATGAAAAACGGAGTACCGTGGCGCTGAATCATCGTTGTGCGGATATAATCTTCACCAAGTTCCTTGAATTGCTCCGGCAACAAATCTCCCAGTATTTCAGGATATTTAGAAGCGCCTTTCATGCGCTCCTTACCGCCGAGTTTACGGGACATTGCAATTATATCCGTTAACTCTGCCGTACCTTCGACCTGAGAATGAGATGAGAGAATTTGTTCCAACAACGTTGAACCTGCACGCGGCAGACCGACGACAAAAATCGGGTCGGGAGCATTATGTCCCACCCCATGCTGAGCTTTAAAAAAATCTGCCGTCATCGTTTGAATCTGGCGCGCGGAATCGTAAATGTTGCGCCGCGGGTCATAACGGTGAGTTGTCTGGCGTATCGCGTTGCCGCGCTTATAATAGTTGAAGGAATTTTCGAAATCCCTGCGATCCTCGTAGGCTTTCCCAAGCGCGAAAGCAATATGGGATTGCTCTTCAGCGCCGCCACCTTCCTTGGTTACCTTCGCTAGCATGTCCGCTATATCGTCATCGGCGAAGCGGAAAGTTTTAAGGTTGGCAAGGCTCCAGTAAGCCTCCCCCGCAGATTGACCCAACTCAATACATTTTCGGTAGGCGGCAACCGATTCTTCAATCCGCCCCACTGCTTTTAGCGTGTGACCAAAATTCATCTGCGCCGTTGATTGATTTGGATAATTTCCGACCAAGCCCTCGTAGATCTCAAGAGCGAGTACATGATCACCCTTCCGGACAAGGATCGACCCTTTCAAGATCAGATAATTTGGGTTTTTGGGCTCCTGCCCTAAAAGAGTCTCAAGCTCCACAAGTGCTTCTTCAAGCTTCTGCCGCCGGAACAAAACAACCACATAGTTATGTCTAGCCAGATTGAATCCAGGCGCCAACTCCAGGCAGCGCTCCAACAGGTTTTGCGCATCTTTATAATGGCCCACTTTTAGGCCAACATCTGCAAGAATGCGGATCGCTGTTACATCTGTGGGGTCCTTTTTTAAAACCGTGCGGGCAATCGTTTCAGCTTTATGCAATTCTCCCTTGAACATATGATCCGCAGCTTTGACCAGTTCAGGGTGTTGCACTGAAACCTGGAGATGCGTTTCGTATGCCTTACGGCTTTCTTCTTCAAGTCCCATGGCGCTAAGGTGCTCAGCGAGTGAGCGCCAGCCTTCGGCGAACTTTGGATCAAGCGCCACCGCCCGTTGAAGCGCATCAAGTGCAGTTTCACTGTCACCCACCGCCCCATACGCCATGCCCAACTGATGCTGGATCTGTGGCACCTTGGGCATGCGAGCCGCTAAGCCTTTCAGGATTTCGAGCGCCTCATCAGGTTGCCCCTGCAACCGATGCGCCGTCGCAAGGATATGAAGGGCACCAGGCACGCCAGGAACAACCTTCAGAATTTCCTGTGCCTGCTGAGCAGCCATTGCGGGATCTCGCCCCAAAAGCCGCCCGGCATGGTCTAATGCCGTTTTAAGGTTTCCACTTGCTTGTGCTTGAGCCATCGCAGCCTTCCCCGACGTAAGATACGTGCGCCAGCCTAGAACAAGAAATTGAGAGCGTACAAGCTATTCTTCATTCAGAAAAAAAGTGCATGAACTTATGATCAATCAAGGGATACCTGTCACTTAAAAGGGACACCTTGACCTGAATAAAGCTTCAACAAACGAAAGCTTAGCCCCAATAACTTGCTACCAGCAGGTATTCACTTACGCTAGAAAGTGCAAATAGGAAATTCAATTCTACGTCCTGTTCGGTTCTGAGTACTCATACAAACACACCATATTGCATGGTTTGGGAAGGAATGCTCGCGAATGTCCAGCCACCACTCCAAAACAAAAACGGCACTATTGGCCTCAACGCTTATGCTGCCTGCACAGATAGCTGTTGCCCAATCAGACACAGACGCCAATGACCTCAGTCTTGAAGAAATTGTTGTCACCGCACAAAAACGCGCCCAGAATTTGCAAGATGTTGCCGTATCAGTTCAGGTACTGGGTAATGCGCAACTCGAAAATCTGAACGTCAACGGATTTGATGATTATGTCAAATTCCTGCCCACCGTCAGCTATACGCAGACCCGCCCTGGCCAAGCCCAGGTTTATATGCGCGGCATTGTAAGCGGTAGCAATGGAAATCACTCGGCTTCGATGCCGTCTGTTGGTGTTTATCTTGATGAACAACCAATAACGACGATCAATGAAATCCTTGACCTGCATATGTATGATATTGCGCGGGTGGAGACCCTTTCGGGCCCGCAAGGGACACTCTTTGGCGCAAGCAGCCAATCGGGTACATTACGGATCATCACCAATAAGCCAAGCACTGAAGGCTTTGAAGCTGGCTATGATGTCGCTTTCGATACCGTAAAAAATGGCGAAATGGGTTGGACGCTTGAGGGCTTTGCAAACATTCCACTTTCTGACAGCGCGGCTATTCGCCTTGTTGGTTGGCATGAGGAAGACGGTGGCTACATCGATAACGTTCCTTCGGAAATGACCTTCCTCTCAAGCGGTATCACCATAAACAATGATGAATGGGCCGAAGAAAACTTCAACGATGTCACCACTTCAGGTGCCCGTGCGCTTTTGAAAGTTGATTTGGACGACAATTGGACGATTTCTCCTGGTATCGTCTACCAACAGCAAAACTCAACCGGCCTCTTCTCTCATGATCCCGAAGATGTGGGGGATCTGCAAGTTCGCAGCTTCGCTAAAAACGAATATGACGAAAACTGGTATCAAGCATCGCTTACCGTTGAAGGTAAAATTGGCGACTTCGATGTCGTCTATGCTGGAGCCTACCTCAACCGTGACCGCATCAGCGAATATGACTATACCGGCTACAGCGAATATTGGGAAACCTACCTTCAGTATTATTATGAAGATGCAGGGTACTGCCTTTATTATAACGCTGATGGCGGCTGCGCCAACCCACGTCAGTTTGTAACTGGCGACGAAACCTTTAAGCGCAACAGCCATGAAATTCGCATCCAGTCCCCACAGGACAACCGCCTGCGCTTCATTATGGGCGCTTTCTATCAGAAGCAGGATCATATCTTTGATCTGCGCTGGACAGTGCCTGACGCAGACCCTGGGGGCACGGTGGTTCTCGAAGACCCTAACACTGTCGTGTGGCAAACACGCCAAGTCAGGGAAGATAGAGAAAAGGCGCTTTTCGGTCAGGTATCTTTTGACATTACCGACAACCTAACGCTGACAGGGGGCCTTAGGGTCTTTGGATACGACAATACGCTCTTTGGCTTTAATGGTTTCCTTAGGCACTGCACCGGGTTTTATGTGGACGGCGTTTTTGTTCAGGATTCAGAGGGCGAAGTGCAATATCCCTGCTTCGATACCAGAATTTTGGACGGCCAAAGCAAAGGCAACGGTGAAACCTATAAGATCAATCTTGAATATACTATTGACGATAACAAGATGATCTATTTCACCTATGCAGATGGTTACCGCCCTGGTGGGGTAAACCGAGCGAGAGTGCCGAACATTCCTGGCTACGAGCCAGACTGGGTAGAAAACTTTGAGTTTGGCTGGAAAACGCAGTGGCTTGATAATCGCTTACGGTTCAATGGCTCAATTTATCACGTCAGATGGACGGATGTGCAATTTAGTTTCCTGGATTTCTCTATCTCGAACTTGACGATCATCCAAAATGTGGGGGCTTCGCGTACCAACGGTGCCGAGTTTGATCTTGATTTTGCAGCAAGTGAGAATATGACACTGAAGCTCTCAGCCTCCTACAATGATGCCCAGCTTACAGAAGATTATTTTCAAGATGCTTCCGACCCAGATTCGCTCATCGCACCCTCTGGAACCCGCATGCCATTTGTGCCAAAACTGCAAATGACCGCGATTGCACGCTACACCGACGAGCTTGCAGGGCTTCCGGCCTTTGCGCAGGTAGCACTTTCTTACACAGGGGGCAGCTATAACGACCTGGACACAAGGGAGTATGATCAATTCTTTTATGAAAACGGATCATTTGGACGCACTACGGTAACTGGCAGGAGCTGGCAGGAGGATTATACAATTGTAAACTTCTCTGCCGGAGTTGATGGGGAAAAATGGTCGCTTGGCCTGTTTGTAGACAATGTCTTTGATACTCGGGCGGAAATTAGCCTCGGCGACTTTGTTTACACAACCTTTAGGAGTGCAACTGATTCCCGCAACCAGGTGAACAGGCCGCGAACAATAGGTATTCGGTTTGGACAAAAATTCTAAACCTGCAGCCAGCAAACTAAAGTTAAAGGCGGCCTTTTAGCCGCCTTTTCTCCAGGCTAGCCGCGCCTTTGAAGCTGCCATAGCTTCGCCTTAATTTGGTCCTCATTTGCACCACTATTGATTGTAGGGTTTTGCCCTCATATGTAAGGGTAAGGCTTTTCATTTGGGGATTATTGTATGATTTCGAATCTATCAATAGCGTTAGAAACGCTAGCGGCGACAGATGCTGGCGACATCCCAGGCTCAAGTACAACTGTGATTCAATCGGTCAGCTTTGGCACGCCTATTCAAGGTGGCGGTGACGGTAATGCTCCTGGGCTGATAGTCGCCGTAGACCTAGCCTCCGCTATCATCGGCGACATTTCATCTGTCACGGTACGGCTACGCGGTGAAGATGGTTCCATTCATTCAGTAACGGCAAATGCATCGGACGATGACGATCTGGAGAGCTTCTTCTTTGAGCTCTCAAGCGAAGCCGTAAGCGGGACTTACGAAATATCCTCCATTCAGGTAAACTTTCTAGGTGACCCGGAAGTGACCGGCTACCCCGAAAATGGCGTAGCTTTTTCTTCTGATGAAATCTCAAGCTTAATGCCTACCCGCTTTATTGAACTTACCAACCCGGACGAAGACCGCACGCCACCAGTAATAACAGATATTGAGTTGCCGACTCGTTCGATCATCATCGATAATGATTTACCGGATTTTTTAGGCGGCGGCGAGTCTGTGGAAATCACATTTAACGCCACTATTACGGACGATAATTCAGGCCTGAATGTCATTGAATTTGAATTCGACATCGGCCCCAACTCCCCGGCCGTTATTGGCGCATCTCTTGGCATATTCGGTGACCTTACTGAGGGTGACAAAAGGCTATCTACTTTCAACACAGAAGCCCCAGCCGGCACCTATGTGTTTGAGCTTTTCCGTGTTTCAGACGACCAAAACAATACAACCATTTACAGTGCGGATGACCTCGCGAGTCTAGGGTATCAAAACTTGGTACATGTAGTAACGCGGGATGATCTCCAAGACGCTGAAAGTCCAACCGTCAACAGCTTTGCCCTTGCCTCTAATTCTGTTTCAATTGAAGCCAACGGCGGCACGCTGGGTGTTACTCTGGACGCTGAGGACACCGGCGTTGATGCTACCGGCGTACAAACCATAACCATGGTGCTCACAAACGCTTCCGGTAGTCGCTACCAGCTTGAAGCAGAGGTAACCTTCACCTCAGGCACCAATGCCACCGCTACCTTCAGTTTCCCACCTGACTTCCCTGGCGGCGAGTTCACAATTGAACGCCTGAGTGTCAATGATGCTGCTTATAACCGCGATGATATCACCCTCACTGATATGACACTTACTGTCGATAATCCTTTGGGCGGCGATGTAACCGACAACCTACTACGCGGCGACGATAGCGACAATCTTATTGTCGGGCGCATGGGGGCAGACACCCTGATAGGTGGTGACGGCAACGACACGCTCTATCTGGGCGACGGCGACGACATTGCCTGGGCTGGGGCCGGCGATACGGGGGACGATACCGTGGTTGGCGGCAGCGGCAACGATATTATTGCTGGCGGAGCGGGTGATGACCTGATGATTGGCGGCCAACTACTAACCTACGGCCTGCAGACACTCACGTTCCGCGACCTTGAAGAACGCCTTGATGGCTCTGATACCATGTATGGCGGTGCCGGTGACGATACCATCTACGGCGGTAGCCCCTGGGTTGGTGACGATAAAAATCTTGACCGGGAAGATAGCGATTATGGGTCAATATCTGCTGACATTATTTACAGCGGCACAGGCGAAGACTGGATACAAGGTTCATACGGTGCGGACACAATAGGCGGTGGAGCAGGAGATGACACCATTAACGGCGGCTCAGGCAACGATGTGCTTTACGGCGGTGTCGGCGACGCTAGTGCGCAGGGGGTGAACGATATCATCTCCGGCGAAGACGGTGACGATATCATTTTAGCCTCTGGCGGCGATGACAGCGTAAAAGGCGGCGCAGATAATGACGCGCTTTTTGGAGGTGCTGGTAATGACACCGTTTTGGGCGGTGGTGGCCACGATGAGATATATGGCGGCGCAGGTGACGATGAACTCACTGGGGGCACCGGCGAAGACACATTTTTCTTTGCCCCTGGCAGCGGTAACGATGTGATCACCGACTTTGACGTGAACGACGATACACTTGTGCTACGTGCATATAGCGACCGTTTCGCCAGCCTGTCAGACCTGTTGGATACAGGCCTTCTCTTACAAGTTAACGGCGAGATAGGGATGTTTTTCGACTTCGGCGATGGAGATAGCCTTTTTATCGCAGGCATCGACAATTATGATTTCCTTTTTGACATTGGGTTCTAACGCCCAGCGATGGCGTGCAAGACAACTGCACCATACCCGTTGCTGCCCCAAAATAGAGGGGCCATACCCCAACCAAGCCCAGCCATGAAGGTGGTATACATGTCATAACCTTTACCTTCGTCCCCAATCGTGGGCCGCAAAGTTAACCAAAGGGCGTTAATCTGCACAGTCAAACCATGCAGATTAACGCCCTTTTTCATTTCACCCTGTTTTCAACTACCCATGCCTATCAGCAGCGGCTTACCTTATCACTGGCTTCCGCAGTCTTCGCGTGCAGTGGCACACTATATGCATTTCGTCGATAACCTCTTAAATCGTGCACAGGCGCCTTCCATCGCCCCTGCACCCAAACCTGCTGGAGACTGTCATGGCACAGGCGCACCACCCTCAATCCGATTTAGTCGAAGAGCTCGTTGAGCATCTGCTCGCTAAATTCGAAACACTGCCATTTAGCGAACGCAAAAATGTTGTTTACGCCTCCATTGAGGCCGTCGCCTGGATCGCCGCAACCGAAAGCGCCGTATATTGCCGCAAACAAGGCCAGGGCATCCGTAAAGCCATGCAGCGAGCGCTCGCATGCGAGCAACTGTTTGCAACAGAAATAGAGCGCGACCTTACCTGTTCGTTTGATTATTGAGCTCGACAGCTACAAATAGACTTTACTGAACCTTTATTAGCTCGGACTAATATGGACAGCCACTGAGCTCTAGCGTAGCGCAAAGGCAGGGAAAAGGCATAGTTCAGATAGCGCCAGGTGAAGTTGAAAAACCGAACCGGGCTTTTGGTAGAGGAACACGGCCTCCACACCCGATACGAGATAGTGTCAGGTGGTGCGCTCTGTCACACTGCTTCGCACCAAAAGCGATTGAAACAATATCAGCCTTTGGGCAAATATTTGGTACACTATCGAAAACCGCTCAAAAGTATTAACGGTAACGGCGGCGCAAGCAGCCTTAACTGTTTTGGCCACCCCAATATTCCAGGTGATTTTTGCGCTCTACACGGCGCACCACTTTCAAATCCAAAAAAGCAGCGAGATTGCAGTCCGCGAACAAAGTGCGGATTGAAGCCTCTGCGCCGCTACCTTGCACCGCATCATGTAGCCGTTGCAGCATATAAAAGCGATACGGCATGACGCTTGTTTCCAATACGCAGCCGCGCCAGTTAAAACGCGCTTTACCAATGATACGTTCGCCGGGCCACTTAAGACCAAGGGTGCCCTCATCAATGCCCGGGTGGCTCGCAAGCCAGTTATTGCCGAAAGCCACATGGGCTGCAAATTCAGGCTCATAGTCTTCTGCTACAAAACGCATTAAGGCCTTCAGCGTTTCCGGCAGGGCATCGGCCTTAAAATATACTTCATCAAAATCAGCATACTCGGGCGCTCGGTGATCGCGGCTGTTCATCCGCTCCACCCAACGCCATACACGCGGCGCAGTGCGCTTCATCAGCAATGACGGATATGGATCGCGGCCTAAATGTGCGTACAAGGGGGCAATTAACCCATAATCACCCAAAGATGGCAGGCCACCAAGCAGATAAGGTGCATGTGCCAGATGATCATTGAATAAAGTGAGGAATTCACTATATCCGGCTTCGACAGCAGGGATTGATTGCTCGGATACACCAAAAAAGCCCATTGCCGTACGCATGCGGTTGCTTGCCATCTGAAAAATTTGCTCACCCACCGCCGCATCACCACCTGAGGCAAGCCCAACGATAAAATCATCCTTGATAAACGCGAGATTTTCTTCGTCAAAATTCCAGCGGTAATGCATCGCAGGCCGCAACATGCCTTCCCCGCCGTATAAGTGAAACAGATGCGCGATCGCCTCCACTGCAGGCTCGTCCGGTACGGCTGGCAATCGCTGTGGACCTTCTTGTTCAAAATAATCGATGATGTCCGCACCGTCCTGTAGCAGGCTGCCGTCCGGGCATTCAATCACCGGGATAATCCAGCGGCCAATTTTCTTGACTATTTTCTCACGGAAATAAGAACTGCCAGCCGCACATTCCACATAGTCAATACCTTGCTTCCTAAGGTAGGAACGAACTTTGCCGGTATAGAGCGAACCGGGCGTACCATAGAGCTTGTAAAGAGCGGTCATAAAGGTCTTTCCAGAAGTGTGATCTTACCTGCTAACTAGAGCAGCGGCGCTTACCTGCCAGCAACATGACCTGACAATCGCGTGATGAAAAGCCAGTCAGTATCCTTTGGTCATCGCTTCCATGGTCGCCAGCATCGCTTTACGCGCATCTTCCGGCAACAGGTTCAAATCCTGCCGGTATCGCCGCCAGGCTTCAAAGCTTAGCCCCGTATCCAGCGCATTTAAAAGCGCATGTTGCTCCAACAAGGTTTTAGGGAGCAGGCTCTCAAGCATAGCACGCTCAGCCACGACAAATTGCCGGTGCCTTTCCATTAATGTGTCGGACCCGAACCGGCGTATCCAGCCCGCCAATTTCAAAAGCATAATATGCTCGTAAATTTTCGCACGTCGATCAATCACTTCCCTGAGCCGACCCCGCCAGTCGCCTGCTTTGAAAGGTGCAATCACCATCGGCGTAACTTCATCCTCGATACGGGATGTTATTTCTTTGTATATATGATCCACTTCTTCGAAATGCCGAAAGACGGTCCTGAGGCTGATGCCGGCTTTATTCGCAACACGTTGGGCGCTAACATCAATATCTCCTGCGCGCACTAAATCGAATAACGCCTGAATGATTTTCTCCCGGCTGCGCACGCTACGCTTGCGGCGGCCGTCCGGCGCTTCGGTCTTTACAGTCTTATTGACCACCGTCGTATCTGTCACTTTTCACCTCGCCTTACCCTCTCTCGCGCTGTCAAAGCCTATTAGACATCCGTATTTCATTGCTGGTTACAGGCAACCTGATCAGCAAGCCATCTTTCGCAATTTCAATAGGACCATCATAAAATTCCGAAGCGTCGCCAACAAAGACCGTTTCAAGCAACTCCAACGGCAACATATGATATAAACCGAGTGCGCCCACCTTCGCTTGCGTTGCTGCCTTGGCTGCTTCTTCGGGCGATGTATAATAACCGAGAATGTCATTCAGGATGGTTGCAATATTGTCCTGGCCTTTTGTTTTGACCGCCATTCCGATAGCTATCACCATTTTTGGCTGCAGCGCTTCATGGAACATTACATCAGCATCCTTTGAGGCTGCGTTGAAAGGTTCATGAAATCGCGTATCGCCGCTCACTGAAACAGAACGACCAACATTTTCCTCAATGGCCCGAATGAACAGGGCTTCCGCAACGGGACGTTTCAGCGAAATAAAAGCCGTCAGCCCGGCTATGAACACCACTGCAATGAGTGATGCGATTTTCCTCAAGCTGCCTCCTGCTCCCTGTTTACATACTGTTTTTTCATGTATTGTCACAATATATGCCATTTTATTGAGGTGTCCAGCTTTTGACCCAAAAGCCAGCGAACTGCGCGTTTTTGTCACATTCCAGCAAACGGGGGAAAACAGTAGAATAGCCAGATACGTTAGATACTGTGAGGGCGTCTACTATGTTAAAATTAGTACAATCCAAGCCTGACCAATTTCAAGGTCTTCAGCCTCTTTTTGACAGCCGCTTATTTCGGGCTATGCCTAAGGCAATCACACAAACTATGGCGTCAACCGCCAGCAAACTGTGCTTGCGGAAGAACGAAACTCTCTTCATTCAGAATGATCGGGCGGACTGGTTCTACTTCATCCTGTCTGGCTGGGTGAAAATCTACCGCGAAACCCAGGACGGCAACGAAGCCGTAATTGAACTTTTAAGCGCCGGTGATTTTGTCGGTGAGCATACGTTCCTTGAAGAAAATATCTATTCCAGCAACGCCGCTGCCGCAGACAAAGTTACACTTTTGAGGCTGCCGGTATCGCTGTTGAAACAAGCAGTTACTAATGATCATAAAGCAGCGCTTGCGATGCTGCACAGCTATGCTGCCAAACGCCAACGCCAGACGCAGGAATTGGAAGGCCTCAAACTTCAGGATGCACCGCAGCGTATTGGCTGTTTTTTGCTGCGCGCCTGCGGTGGCAACACCTCAGGCGTACAGCGCGTTCAGTTGCCTTACGGCAAATCCCTGATTGCGATGCAGCTTGGCATGAAGGGCGAAACTTTCTCCCGTGCGCTCGGCAAACTCAAGAAAGCTACGGATGTTGTGGTGGAGAAAAACCGGGTAACCGTGCCGGATATAGCCACACTAGCGGATTATGTTTGTGCGGGTTGCTCGAACGAATATCCCTGCAAGGATTTGGTGAGGGCCGCGCAACGACACGCCTAAGGTTTTGACCTAGATCAAAGTTCACTTGTACAGCGTCGATACAATGCAAGCAGAAACGCACAAATAAGGACCTGTTCGTGCCAAAGAATAAATCTCATGCCTTGCTGAACCATAATCAGCAAGTGCCACGCTATACCAGCTATCCAACTGCCAACCATTTCACCAATGAAGTGGGGGCAAATGAGGCTGGTGCTTGGCTTGCTGCAATCCCGGATGGCCAAGCACTATCGCTTTATTTCCATGTTCCTTTCTGCAAAAAAATCTGCTGGTACTGCGGCTGCCATACCAAAGCCAGCTTGCGCTATAGCCCAGTGGCCGACTTTCTTGAATATCTGAAAAAAGAAATTTCGCTTGTTGCAGGCAAACTGGGTAGCAAACGCCCGGTCGCGCATATCCATTTCGGTGGTGGCTCCCCCAGCTATATGGCTGCTGATGATTTCACGGACCTAATGGAGCATGTTAATTTCCATTTCACACTTTTGGACGATGCTGAAATCGCTGTGGAAGTAGACCCGCGCGAGCTTACTGAACCCAAGGTCGCAGCCTACAGAAAAGCCGGTGTCAACCGGGTGAGCCTCGGCGTGCAAGATTTCCATACCGATGTGCAGCAGGCAATCAACCGTACGCAGCCACTGCATGTGATTTACGATGCGGTGCATCTTCTCCGGGATTATGGCATCAACCATATCAATATGGACCTACTATACGGCCTGCCGCATCAGACAACTGACAGCATCACCGAAAATGTGCGCATAGCTTTGGGCTTTAACCCCAGCCGTATCTCGTTGTTTGGTTACGCGCATGTGCCCTGGATGAAAAAGCATATGCAGCAGATTGATGATGCAACCCTGCCGGATGCTGAAGCGCGGCTCGACCAGTTTGACGCAGCAGCCGAAGCAATGCGCAAACAGGGTTACGTGCAGATCGGCCTTGATCACTTTGTTAAACCATCCGATCCGATGGCAACAGCCCTGAATGCCAAAACGCTGACCCGCAACTTTCAGGGCTATTCCACCGACAGTGCAAACACCCTGATTGGCTTCGGCACTTCCGCCATCAGCGACTTGCCCGACGGTTATCTGCAAAACACGCTCAGCAACCGGGATTATTATAAGGCACTTGATGCAGGCACACTACCTACCGCCAAGGGCATCAAAGTCACCGAAGAAGACAAGGTCACCCGCCGCCTTATCGCAGAACTGATGTGTTATATGGAACTAAATCTGGGAGCTTTTGCTGAAAAAGAAGGGCTCAACATAGAGCAATTCATGCCAGCACTTGAAAAATTGGGGCCACTTTTCTCGGATGAATTGATCACCTATTCAAACAGTCGTGTCGTTGTTGCCCCAGACGCGCCGCAGGCCGTACGCCTGGTATGTGCCGCCTTTGATCCCTACCTGAGTGTTAGTAAGAAGAAACACGCCCAAGTGGCCTAAGCCCAATCATTTGGTTTTTATCCCCGGGAAAAGCCCCCGGGGATTTTTTCTGAGAAATTAGAAACGGTAAGCGAAACCGCGATGTTTTCGTCGGGAGCCACGTCAACCAGACGCGCCCAAACCAACAATAGACTTTCCTCTTCGGCCACCAATTCAACACTACCTATCTGCAGCGCAGCAGTACATACCATGAGTTCCAAAAGAGATTTCGCATGCATATTGCTTCCTCTCAAGATCGTTAGATTTTCATCAAAGACCTTTAGAAATCTGCGAGAGAATACACTGGGCTGAGGTCAAAAATTCTCAAGTAATCGCATGAAAAAAACAAAACACCTCTAGTCATCATCATCCAGAAGTATACGGTGTGCAGCACCGTCAAGATCGTCATATTGGCCGTTTTTCATGGTCCATAAAAAGGCTGCCAAACCCACGCCGCCAAGCAATAGCGCAACAGGAATCAACAATAATAGTGCATCCATTTGACTTAGCCTTTCCGCTTGAGCCTGAAGGCGTTAAGGATCACCAAAAGCGATGAGCCCGACATGGCGGCTGCCGCAATCAACGGCGTCACATACCCCATCACCGCAAGCGGTATCGCAACAATGTTATAAAGAATAGCAAGCGTGAAGTTCTGACGCACCAATTTAGTGCTGCGCCGCGCAGTCTTGATGGTGCTTAACACCGGAGCCAGCTTATCGCCCTGGAAAACGATATCCGCCGTATTCTGCGCAATATCAATCGCTGTCGAGGGCGACATGGACGCGTCTGCCGCCGCAAGTGCTGGCGCATCGTTAAGGCCATCACCCACCATTAACACGGCTTTTCCTTGCTTCCTGAGATTCTGGAGATACTCACATTTTTCCGTTGGCGTTACCTCAGCGAGGACTTCGGGGATACCAAGCGAACGCGCAACCTTGGTGGCCGTTGCTTGCCTGTCACCGGACAAGAGCGCCGACTGCAGTCCCATCTGATGCAATTGCTGCACTGTATGGGCGGCATCGGTGCGTAGCGTGTCAGTAAACTCAAAGTGGGCAACAGGCGCGCCGTCAACCGCGAGCCATAATTCAAGCCCCTCACCAGCTTCTTCACCTTGCGCGTACTCAAGCCCGCACCAGCGGCGGCTACCTAGCTGAATTTGGCTACCATCCATTTCGGCTACTAGTCCTTTGCCCGCTAGCTCCTGCACTGTAAGCTCGACGCGCAAAGCCGTGGCATTCTCTGCGATTGCTTTAGAGAGCGGATGGCGACTATGCACCGCTAGCGACGCCGCTAATGCCAGATGCTTATCCGAATAGTCACCACCAGTAAGTGCTGGGTGCCCTAGTGTCAGTGTACCAGTTTTGTCGAATATGACCGTATCCACACCCGATAGCCGTTCAAGCGCATCACCAGACTTTAAAAGCACGCCGTTTTTTAGCAGTTCCCCGCTTGCCAGCACCTGTACCACAGGAACTGCAAGCCCCAATGCACACGGACAGGTTATGATAAGGACCGTCACCGCATGCAACAAAGAAACCTGCCAAGGTGCCTGCATAAGGAGCCACCAGCCAAGGAAGGTGAGCGCCCCAAAAACATGCACCACTGGCGTATAGAGAGAAGCCGCTCTGTCAGCGAGCCGCACATATTTGGCGGCACCCTGCTCTGCCACTTCCATCATGCGTACAATCTCGCTCAAAAGGCTCTTGCTTGAGGCTTTATCGACAGTTAATTCAATGGATGCCGTGAGGTTCACGGTGCCTGCATAAACCTGCGCGCCCACAGACGCCGGTGCTGGCATCACTTCGCCGTTGATAAGCGACAAATCAATCTCGCTTGTGCCTTTAAGGATGGTGCCGTCCGCCGGGATATTTTCGCCTGCAGCCACCAGCACATGCATGCCACTTTTAAGGTCCTTGATCGGACGGCGCACCATCTCGCCATTCTCAAATACCACAGCGGTGCCTGCAAGCTTGGAAAGAAGCGCCGACGCTGACTGCCGCGCTTTGCCTTTAGCACGCGCATCCAGATAACGACCGATCAACAGGAAAAACAACAGCATTACTGCACTATCGAAATAAACATGTTCCCCGCCGCGCATGGTCTCGGAAATACTCATAAGGCACGCAAGTACCACCGCGAGAGATATCGGCACATCCATATTGGTATGGCCCGATTTCAAAACCCCAAACGCCGAGCGGAAAAAGGGCCGCCCCGAGAATGCCACTGTTGGTAGCGCGATCAAGGCGGAAAGCCAGTGGAAAAGCTCGCGGGTGGCAAGGCCCATAGCTTCTGCAGTTGAGGTCCAAAGGCCAACCGAAATCAACATCAGATTTCCTGCAGCAAAACCAGCTACAGCGATCGCCTTGATCAGCTCTTTTTCGGTGCCGCTCGCGCCGCTTGCAGCGTCATTCGCACTTATATCATAAAGCCTATACCCAAGCGCCTCCACTTGGTGAGCCAGCGCATCACCGCGCACACGAGAACCACGCCACGCAACAACGAGCCGCTCTGTGCTCATGTTTACGCGGGCTGCAGTAACATCCTCGTTGCTGGCAAGTGCGCTTTCAATCAGACGAATACAGGAGGCGCAGTGAATACCTTCAATGCCCAGTTCAAGCTGAAAGTCACCTTTTTCGGCAACCATCGCTGCCGCCGAAAAAAGTGTCGGTGCGCCAACCGCGCCCGCCGCCGCATGCGCGGCTTCACAGCCGCTACAGCAAAAGCTGCTACCCGCCGCGACCTCAGCGCCACAGTGCCTGCAGACTATCGCTTCGGAACGAAGATGCGTTCCGTCTTCTGGTAGCGTTGCTGCTTCCATTCGACAAAAATCCTTACATCCCACTGGCCGGGTGTAGCCGTAACGGCACTCTCATAAGTGCCAGGGCTTACTTCAGAGAGGTCCTGAGTGAAATCCTGACCGTCCTGCGTTGGCCGGAAAAGCTGCGCCCGCACAACTGCACCTTCGATCGGTGTGCCGCTCGTATCTTTTGCATTGAACGTCACTATACCCGTATCGCCGTATTCAATATCCGTCTGCCAACCGAGCGCTTCCTGCGCTTCGGCGGCTGCCACAGTGTCGTTATAAGCAAGTCCACGATTATAGGTGCCCTTCTCTACCACACCTGTATGACTTGATGTCGCAAGATAAACAAAAATCCCGTCCAGGATGAAAAGCACCACAAAAAAGGCGACAAAATAAAGCGGAATATATTTATCCGATTTGCGTGGTCCTGAAACTTGGCTCTGCATCATCTATCATCCGCTCACAAAAACACCATCGTAACTGCTGGTATCACCGCCCTCAATGGGCTCCAAAAAAAACTCAATATTGCTGCGTTTCTTAGCAGGATTCGGTGCTGTGATAAAAAGGCGAAAATGCCCGACACTGTCAGCATATACCAAGAGAGCATCAGCGCTTATCTCGCCCACGCCCTGAATACGCAGGACCAACCCTTCCATCCCATGCACCGTCAATCTGAAATGCTTATCCTCATGGCTCTTATTGAGAATTTTCACATCATAGCCATTCCGGATTGTACCATCAGACAGTGGCACAAACAGCGGATTTCGATCCCGAAGGATATGCAATTCGGTTTCGCTGCGGCTGATTAGGCCAAACAACATCAAAGACGCTACCGCAGCAAGGAAAGCTGCATAAAAAACCGTACGTGGCCGCAAGAGCTGAGTTTCTTCTTCCGCGCCCTCGCGGCGGCTTTCCTGTTGCAGTGGAGTATCATAGCGGATCAGGTTACGCGGTAATTCAAGCTTGTCCATTACATTGTCGCAAGCATCTATGCAAAGCCCGCACGCGATACATTCCATCTGCAGCCCATCGCGGATATCAATGCCCATCGGGCAGACCTGCACACAAGCCGTACAATCAACGCAATGGCCACGCTCGTTCCAGCTTTCGCTCTTCTTCTTTTTGCCGCGTTTTTCACCGCGCTCTTCATCATAGCCTATAATCAACGTGTTTTTATCAAACATTGCCGACTGGAAACGCGCATAGGGACACATAAACTTGCACACCTGATCGCGTGCAAAGCCCGCCATCAGATAGGTAGATCCCGTTAGCGCCACAACCCAGGCTGTTACAGCCCAAGGCACATCGAAATGGATAATTTGCTCCAACAGTGTCGGCGCATCATTGAAATAGAAAACCCAGGCACCGCCGGTCATCAGCCCGATGATCAGCCAAAGCACATGCGTAAGTCCCAACTTCAAGATCTTTTCGATCGACCAGGGCGCGTTGTAAAGCTTGAGGCGCTTCATCCGATCACCCTGAATAAGCCGTTCAACCCATACAAACAGGTCAGTCCACACTGTTTGCGGGCAGGCATAACCACACCATATGCGCCCAAACAGGCTGGTTACAAAAAACAGCGCTACCGCAGCCAAAACAAGTATGCCGGTCAGGTAAAATATCTCCTGCGGCCAAATCTCGATAAAAAAGAAATAGGCACGTTGATGCGCCATGTCGACCAATATTGCCTGATCGGGTGCATGAGCCCCACGGTCCCACCTAAGGAAAGGTGCCAGATAATAGATGCCCAGGAGTATAACCATCACCAGCCATTTGATCTGGCGGAACCGGCCCCAAACACGCTTCGGAAAAATCCGCAGCGATTTGGCAAACAGTTTATTTGGGGCCGATATGTCGCTCATGGCGCTACTTTCTTACTTTTCACCGCCGCCCAGCGCATGCACATACAAGGCAAGCTGGCGGATAGTGCTTGGACTAAGCCGCCCCTCCCAAGCCGGCATCACACCGTGCTTGGGCTTTCTGATCTGAGCGGTAATTTCCTCTTTGCTCGCACTATACAGCCATAATGCGTCACCAAGATTGGGTGCGCCAAAATCACGCAAGCCCCCCAGTGTTTCGCCGTGGCAAGAAGCACAGTTGTCAGCGTACAATTGCGCACCCTGCTCGGTAACAGTTGTTTTAGTGGCAACGGCCACTACGTGCCCTGAAATCGCGTCAATCTCTTCATTGGAGAGCATATCGGCAAAAGCAGGCATTTCAGAGAAACGAGTCTCGTCGTGGCTGGTACGGATACCGAAACGCACAGTGGTGTAAATATCGTCAATCTTGCCACCCCAAAGCCAATCGTCATCATTGAGGTTCGGATAACCACTGGCACCTGCCCCACCCGTACCATGGCAGGTCGCGCAGTTATCGCCAAACGCAGCCTTACCACCGGCGAGGCCAAACGCATACAAAGCCTCATTGCCTTTGATCTCATCGAACGATGCCGCATCAAAATCGGCCTGATACTGAGCCCGGCGCGCATGGATTTCAGATTGGCTTTCTTCAAGCTGCTTATACTGGGTCCATTCGCTGGAACCAACAGTGCCCCCGCGTTCACCCTCGCCGCTTAGTGTTGGCCACGCAGGATACACAACCCAATAGCCTACTGCCCAAATGATACAGGCATAAAATGTCCACAGCCACCAGCGCGGCATCGGCGTATCAAGTTCCTTAATGCCGTCCCATTCATGACCTGTAGTTTCAGTGCCAGTTACCTGATCCGTTTCGCGTTTCGTTTCACTCATTTTCCGTCCTCCCAAGAAGAGTCCTTTAGAGGGATATTTTTATAGGCTTCAATCTGTTGCTTGGCGTTGGGCCGAAAGGCCCAAAAGGCCACCATCATAAAGACCGAAAAGAAAAACAGGAGACCAACAACACCTGCATTGGTTACGAGCCAATCAATCATTACGGCCTCCTTCTGTGCCAGCAGGCACCGAATGATAATCCTTCAATTCTGCCAGAGTTCCGAGAACCTGCAGATACGCAATCAAGGCATCCATTTCGGTGGTGGTAGTCTTGCCATCGAAGTTTCGGTACTGCGCTTTTGGATAGCGTGTCTCAAGGCCTTCATGATAGTCACTTTCGTTCGCAGCTTGCGCATATGCATCAAAGCGGGCCATTTCGATCATTTCGTCAGTATATGGAATACCAATGATCCGCAGTACTTTCATATCTTCAGCGATATCCTGAATTTCGGCCGCACGATGCGCCAGGTGCTTGTAGCCAGGCATGATGCTTTCCGGCACCAGGTCTTGCGGGCGGATCATATGAGCAACATGCCAATCATCCGAATATTTGCCGCCTACACGCGCCAAATCAGGCCCAGTACGTTTGGAGCCCCACTGGAAAGGATGGTCATACATACTTTCCGCCGCCAGGGAGTAATGGCCGTAACGTTCTACTTCATCTCGGAGCGGGCGGATCTGCTGGCTGTGACAATTGTAACAACCTTCGCGCAGATAGACTTTATACCCTGCGAGCTCCAACGGCGAATAAGGGCGCACGCCCTTTACCGGCTCGATCGTAGTTTCCATCCTGAAAAGCGGCAGTATCTCAACGATACCGCCAATGGAAATTGCAATCACTGTGAAGATAAGCAACAAGATCGAGTTTTTCTCAAGTTTCACATGATGCTTAAGCATGGGCTGTCTCCATGTCTTTGTTTTGCTCCGAAGTGTCCTTACCGGGGGTCTTCAACCCAACAATATCCCCTGTAATGGTCTTATAGATATTGTAGGCCATGATCAGCGCCCCTACGAGGAACAGGATGCCGCCAAGCGCCCGGATCATGTAGAAGGGTTTCATCGCCATAACGGTTTCAACGAAGCTATATTCGAGGAAGCCCATTTCATCATACGACCGCCACATCAGGCCTTGCATGATACCTGATACCCACATAGCCGAGATATATAGCACGATGCCAGAAGTCGCGATCCACAAGTGCAGATTCACAAGCTTTGCAGAGTAAAGGCCTTCTTTTTTCCACAATACCGGCACCAAATGATAGATCGCGCCGAAGCTGATAAAAGCAACCCAACCAAGAGCACCAGAATGCACGTGACCGATGGTCCAGTCCGTATAGTGACTAAGCGCGTTCACTGTTTTGATAGCCATCAGTGGCCCTTCAAAGGTGCTCATGCCGTAGAATGCAAGCGAGATGATCATAAAGCGAAGAACCGGGTCTTCGCGGAGCTTATGCCACGCACCCGAAAGTGTCATCATGCCGTTAATCATACCACCCCATGAAGGCATCCAGAGCATGATAGAGAAGGTAGCACCGAGCGTCTGCGCCCAGTCAGGCAGGCTAGTATAATGCAGATGGTGCGGGCCTGCCCAGATGTAGATGAAGATCAACGACCAGAAGTGCAGGATCGAAAGACGGTAGCTATAAACCGGACGTTCAGCACGCTTGGGCACAAAATAATACATGATGCCGAGGAAACCCGCTGTCAGGAAGAAGCCCACAGCATTGTGGCCATACCACCACTGGATCAAAGCCGACTGAACACCGCCCCAAAGCGGATAGCTTTTAGCACCGAAAAGGGAAACCGGCACCGAAGCATTGTTAACCAAGTGCAGAACCGCCACCGTGACGATAAAGGCCAAAAAGAACCAGTTACCCACATAAATGTGTGGTTCCTCGCGGTTCTTGAGCGTCATGAGGAAGACAATCAGGTAAGCAACCCAAACGAACGTAAGCCACAGGTCGGCGTACCACTCAGGCTCAGCGTATTCCTTACCTTGCGTGACCCCCGTCACATACCCAAGCGCTGCCAGCACAATAAAGACCTGGTAACCCCAGAAAGTAAATTTGGACCATCCGTCGCCCCACAGCCGTGTGCGACAGGTTCGCTGAACCGAGAAGTAACTGGTGGCGAACAAGGCATTACCGCCAAAGGCAAAGATCACCGCAGAGGTATGTAAAGGGCGAAGCCGTCCAAAGGTGAGATATTCACCAATGTTAAGCGCTGGGAACGCCATCTGAAGCGCGATAAATACGCCCACCAGAAAGCCGACGATACCCCAAAAAACGGTCGCGATGGTAAAGAGCTTTACCACCTCGTCGTTATAATCAGGTGTTTTACGTAGAGTGCTCATAGTGTTTTCCTCATCGGATGGCCTCACTAGAAAGGGTCAAAGGGCTAAGCGCAGGGCTAGTGCGCACAATAACAGACCGTTTACGGCCATAACTGTTTTGGCGAGCCGGTCCACCTCGGTGGGATAGCGTCGTCGCAGAAAACTGGTGCTGGTGCCAATAAAAACCAAGGAGGGCATGGTGCCAAGTGCAAAGGCGAACATACCAAAGGCAGCGACCAGTGGATCGCCGGTGGAAGCAACAGCCATCACAGCGGCCATTACCAGGCCGCATGGCAAAAAGCCAAGCATCACACCAAAGAAATAAAGATTGCCGCCACCCTTAGTGCGGGCAAACGGCGCGGCTAACGCACTTACAAAACGGCCATAGGGCTTGCTCACCGGCGCAAATATTGCTCCTGCGCCCACAGGCACCAATGAAGGCATTGCTTTCCCGATGAACAGCAGACCCGCAACAAGTAGCATCACGGACGCAGCAGCAACCTGAACAGGCGTACCAACCAGATACTGAGACATACCGGCCCCGAGAATACCGAGCAGCATATAAGTGGTGGCCCGGCCAAAGTGATAAGGCAACAGCGCACCTTTCAGGGCACGCTGGAGGGTCATGTCAGAAGAAACAGAAGAGGCGGCGTCTGTGCTGCTGGCCTGCGCCATCACAATCGGCCCACACATACCAGTGCAGTGGCTAATGCTGCCGAGCAACCCACCTAAAAAAAGCGAAAACAGAAGCCCGCCCTGAGCTGCAAACACGGCTCGACACTCTGTAATAAAATAGTCCACTTGCGCCCTCACGCTAACAATTGAATCGCTTGTATAGTCATTGAGCGCTGTAGCGTTTGACTTAAATCAAAAAAACCAAAGGCGCGACAGCTTTACTCAACAAAAGTTGAGGAAATTTTTGACAAATAGCAAGAAGATACACAGATTCCTTCTGCAATATCTTCTGAGAAAGAAGAGCTCCCGCTCTATCATATCAATTCGCCGTGGAAAACAAAGTTCATCACTCTGCTCTCATCACTTGGAGAGCCCCCTTTTCACCGTCTGTTAGTGACTGATTTGAGAGCTCACTACAGACTTAAACGGTCACGCAGCAGCCACTGGCCCCCTGCTCAGCATTCGCTGTAAACCACTGACACTTCCTCTGCGAGGATTTTGATGCCCTGACGGATGGTTTTCTGGTCCTGCGCATAGGAAAGCCGGATACATTCATGCTGGTGATGCCAATCGTCTTCAAGACCGACAAAAAAATTCTGGCCAGGCACCACCAATACACTGCGCTTTTTAAGCCGTTCATAAAGCTGCTGGGCACTGATTGGCATATCTTCGAACCACATCCAAAGGAATATAGCCCCTTCAGAGAGGTGCATACGGAAAGGCAACCCTTTGAGTTCTTCTTTAATCAGCGCCTGCACAGTAAGCGATCGTTCCCGGTAGAAAGGGGCTACATGCCTAGACGTGAGTGTATCAATTTCGCCGGTTCTGAACCAATCCTTGGTCATCGCTGGCCCGGTACCGCCGCAAGCAAGGCTCGCGATTGTATTGAAGTTGGCGTAGGCCTCAACAAGTTGCTCGCTGCCAACAATAATACCCGTGCGCACGCCTGGCAGCCCGAGCTTCGACAAGCTTAAAACTAAGATTGTATTGTCATTCCAGAAAGCTTCAGCCTCGGAAAATATTATATTGGGGAATGGCAAACCATAAGCACCATCCAAAATCAGTGGCACGTCGCGTTCAAGCGCCATGCCCGAGATTTTGGCAACTTCTTCGTTGGTGAGAACGTTACCTGTTGGGTTCGTTGGCCTGGACACCGCAAGGGCAGCAACATTTTCAACCGCCTTCAGATGATTGAAATCCACTCTGTATTTGAAACGGGTATCTCCGATCTTGTCGATCACCGGCCTAGTCGCGGAAAAAATATCATCCGCCATGCCAAGATCGCGGTAACCTATATATTCAGGCGCAAGCGGCAAATGGATGGTGCGGTGTGTACCGTCTTCTGTGGGACCTGCAAACATATTATAAAGCGCAAAAAAGGCCGACTGCCCGCCGTTGGCAACCGCAATGTTTTTAGCGCTTAATTCCCAGCCATATTTTTTGGTGAGATAGGCGGCGATATAGGAGCGGAAATCCAAATCACCTAACGGCGACTGGTAAATACCAACCATACTGTGCAAACGCTCGGCGTCCCCCGCAACTGCCTGCAACTGTTTCTTGAAGGCCTCTTCCAAGCTCGGTAGACGTGCCGGGTTGCCCCCGCCCATGAATATCATATCCGGGTTTTCATTTAGGGCGCTACCCAAGTCATCCATCAACTCCACAATACCTGTGCGCGCCGTCAACTTCTTCCCAAGAGCGGATAATTGCATAATACCTCCTAAGGCAGCAGCGGCGGGACAAAAGGCCCATCCAGCGAAGCCAACCCCTTAAACACCAAGCCTTTAGAAAGTACCAAGCAATTGGGCCTGACTACAAGGTACAATCTGGTCGGCGACCCGGCAGCAGATACGCCACTTTATCACAGCAGGTGCTACGCTGGCCTGTCTGACCCTATAAGATAGATGCATTTAAGTTGTTGGTCCTGGGTCGAGGCTGCCCTTTTTAATTACCATAAAATGATCAGGATCAAGGCTGAAAGGAACGGGACACGCCATCCTAAAAGAAGACCAAGAACACAAGATCAATTTAAAGAAAGGGATTTCCGATGAAGACGCTTCTTTTTAATGTTGAACTTGACGACGGACTGGACAAGCGCGTTGATGCAACGCTGGCGCTCGCCGAAAAATACGGTTCGCATGTAATCGCCAGCCACATTGCCCCAACACCTCAAATCTACTTGCCTTACGCCGAGGTTTATATGGTTACTGCCGACGACCTGCGAGGCTCGTTGGAAGAAGAGCTGGAAAGTGTTCGGCGGAAAACACGAGAACGCTTTGAAACCCTTTGGCCTTCAGCCGGCCCTTCCTGGGAATGGCAAGAAGAAAAAGGAATTCCTGATAAAATTCTTGCAGAAAAAGCACACACCGCGGACTTGACGATCATTGGTTTGAAAGATTCGTCTGCGCCTGAATCCATCCTCTCGGAAACACTCGCCGCCGATATCACGATGGCCACGGGCCTGCCGGTACTGGCACTGCCTATGAATACAAGCGCGCCGCTAGGCAATCACCCTGTGGTAATCGCGTGGGATGGCTCTCTTGAGGCAGTGCATGCAATCCACGCCGCAATGCCTTTCCTTGAGGCGGCACCTTCCGTGATCGTAGCCGAAATCCATGAAGATAAACCGAGAGATATGCCTTCCGCTGATATCGCGCCGTATCTGGCCCGCCGCGGACTAAAGGTAGAGGTTATTAGTCGGCCTGCCGAGAATACCATAGCTAACGAGTTACTTACCGTCGCGCAAGCGAACGGTGCTGAGCTGTTAGTAATGGGTGCTTTTGGTCATATGCGGCTTAAGGAATATATCCTCGGCGGCACCACATGGCACATGCTGCAGCACGCCACCCTGCCTATACTTTTCTGCCACTAAGCTTACAAAAAAGGGATGAATATTAATGTAAAATCCGGCTTCCCTTCGTTTACCCAAAAAGTTACATTGGAAACTAATAGGCCAACACTGAATTTCGTAGGAAAGCATCATGTTTACAGACCTTAAACCATTGCCTGCAGATCCAATTTTGGGACTTTCCGTGCTTTTTCAAGCTGATACGAATCCCCGAAAAGTCGATTTGGGAGTGGGTATCTATAAGGATGATGCTGGCGCAACGCCAATCATGGGTTCGATCAGAAGTGCATATGCAGCCCTCGCAGAAAGCGAAGCCAGTAAAGCCTATGTTTCCCCGATGGGATGGCCAGGATACACAGAAGCCTGCATGAAAATGGTACTCGGTGAGCAATTTGCAGCTTCGAACAGCGATCAACTCGCCGCAATCCAGACACCCGGCGGATGCGGCGCGCTGCGCCTCGGCTTTGACCTTGTTGCCGCTTCAAACCCGGCTACCACAGTTTGGGTTAGCGACCCAACCTGGGCCAATCACGTGCCAATCATCACGGCAGCAGGCCTGCCATCAAAGCAATATGGCTACTATGATGGTGAAAGCGGGCTTGTGGATATAGACGCGATGCTGAATAGCCTCAAAGAGGCCAAAGCCGGTGACGTGGTATTGCTGCATGCCTGTTGCCACAATCCCACGGGTGCGGACCTTTCATCACACGGATGGCAAAAGGCGATTGAGCTAATGCTGGAAAAAGGGTTATTCCCCTTTATCGACATGGCGTACCACGGTTTTGCGACAGGACTGGAAGACGATGTACAGGAAGTGCGCTCCGCTTTTGCCGCGATACCTGAACTTCTGCTGTCTTATAGCTGCTCCAAAAACTTTGGGCTCTACCGCGAACGCGCAGGAGCATTAATAGCGAAAGGCGCTTCAGACACCGCCTCTCCCGCCCTTGCAACCAACATGGCAAAAATCGCGCGGCAAAGCTATTCAATGCCACCGGCACACGGTGCCGCCCTGGTCACAACTGTTCTAAACAATCCCGTACTTCGCAGCGCCTGGGAAGCCGAACTGGCCAGCATGCGCAGTCGCATTATCACACTACGCCGCGGGCTGGATTCAGCGCTAACGACTTTGGGCGCAGCAGGCAGGTTAGGCAATATCGCAAACCAGAACGGTATGTTCTCACTTTTGAACTTAAACCCGGAACAGGTTCTGCACCTGCAAAAGGAGTGCGCAATCTATATGCCGGGCAATGGGCGCATCAACATCGCAGGCCTCACTGCAGACAATATACCCTATGTAGCAGAAAGCCTTAACGCCCTTCTAAATTGATTTTACTGGTTTTCACAAGAGAGCGGCAGTCAATTCTGTCGCCCTCTAATTCCAATTTTTTGCCCCATCCTTTATCGCTCCACTTCTCTATCATTCCGGCGAAACCGGAACCTTATTTTAGTGGATTTTATTTTGGCAAAGACCAGCGTTTTCAACGTGACAAGGGCCGCCAAATTGCGGATCGTGCTACGCTTGCCAAGAATATCCGCTTATACTACCAATATCACAACAGTTGGCCTTAACGAGCGATTTCCTGCCTCACATTTTTTAGCATCAACCATTCATACAGCGCTGGGCTAAATCTGGACACCAAGTATGAAAGCTTGGACAATCGTCCGATGAAAACACACCTGCGTTTTTTCTCCATTGCCCTGCAGATTTGAGTGGCAACATATTCTGGACTAAGGGCCTGTCCAGCAGTTTCTGTAGCGGAGCCTGGCCGCGCCAAACCCGCCTGCGGTGCTGTTGCACTGCTTTTCGGTTGAGAAGCAACAAAGGACGGACAAGCCAACGTAATGCTGATCCCCAGCGGAGCCACTTCCCCGCGCAGGCTTTCAAAAAAACCTTGCAAAGCATGCTTGCTTGCCGCGTAAGCTGTGCGCCCATAAAGCGGCGCAAAACCCGCAACGCTCGATAAAGCGGCGATCTGCCCTTTTGTCTTTTCAAGCAATGGCAGCGCCGCTTCCGTCAGCCGAACCGCAGCCAGGAAATTAATCTCCAACACTCGTGTTAATCTGTCAGTTCCCAGCTCAGGAAATAAGCTGAAATGGGTAACACCCGCATTGTGAATTAGGAAATCTAGGCGTCCGAACTTCTCCTCAATTTCAGTGCACAAACGGCCCGCAAAGTCCGCCTCTGTAATATCGCCAACGACTGTAAGGCAAGCCAGATCAAAGTCCTGCAAAGTTTCCCTCAGGGCCGCAAGCGCTTTGCCATCAATATCTGTTGCCACAACATGAGCACCACAGCGTATCAACTCCAGGCACAGGGCACGGCCCATGCCTCCGCTTGCACCCGTTACCAACGCCACTTTCCCATTGAATATACTTGTCATTATCCGGCCTCCGCAGCACAGGCTTCAAGCGCCCGGTATCGCCGTACTGCGCCCAAACGTGCGGCGGCAAACATCCCAAACAACGTGATTGCGATAGCGGCCAGTTGCAGCGACAAAGCTGGCCCATACCACTGGGACAGCCCTCCCGCCACAAGGCCCGTCAATGCGGGAATCACCTGGCTAGTTATTGTATAAATCGACATGATCCTGCCGCGCATAGGAGCTGGCGCACTATGCTGCAACCCCGCGACCACAAGGCTAACTGCATAGCCGCCAGACATGCCCGCAACCGCAAGTGAAAGCGCGGCCCACAAGTAGGTGTCGGCAACGGAAATGAAAAATACAGCTACAGCGCCGGTAACTACACCAGCAAGGATACTGATACCCAGATGCTGGCGCGCGCCAACAACCATGCACAGCACCCCACCAATTATCAGCGACACTGCCAAAATACCGAGGAAAAAGCCCCGCGAGACTTCATCCAGTAAAAGTACTGACGACGCGAAACGCGGCAATAAAACCTGCATAGGCCCCAGCACCATATAAACAAGCGCCGTGCAAACCAGCAATTGCCATACAAGCGGTACAGCAGCCGCACTCTGCAAGCCCTCTTTAACTTGGGATAAAACCGGGGCACGACTATTCGTGGATGCTTTGGTCTGTATCATTTGAAGCAGCAATGTCGCCGATAGAAACAAAATGGCTATAGTCCAGAACACGCCAGACCAGCCCCATGACGAACGGGCTAAAGCAATCAGGATTGGCGCAAGGCCGAAGCCGATCATGATCAAAAGGTTGAAAACAATTGTTGCCCTGTGCAACTGCCCAAGCCCAACAATCTGCGCCAGCGCGGCCAGCCGCGACGGCGCGATAAAAGACCAGCCAACACCAACGAGAAACGCGGCCCCCAAAAACAGGCCTACCCGCAAAGGCGCTGATAAAACTGTCGCTTCCAGCGCAATCACCAGCAGGGCGGCAAAGGAAAAAACCAACTGCGAAACTGCTGTAATACGGCCTGGCGGCATTCTGTCACTGTAAACCCCCGCGATCCAACCGAGGATAATCGGCGGGCCAAAGCAAAGGCCAAAAGCTATCCCTGACAATAGATCGGAACCAAAAACATCCTGTGCGTACATAATGAGGGAATAATTAATCATATGTCCGCCGACAAAGGCGAAAAAGCTGGAAACGAAAAAAGCAAACACAGTCGGTTTCACGGTAAACTCCTTTCTTCCTGTAAGGCCCCAAGCCCGCCTGACATGAACCTGCAGGTTGCTGCAATCACCATCCCGGACACAATATGCCAAGTGCCCCAGAAGGCAGCAATTAGTGCCATATTGGCCTCACCGCCCAATTGGGTAAAAACGATGGCAATCGCTAACGAAGAGTTTTGAATACCCACTTCGATCATCACTGCGCGCCGATCCGTGCCCGGCAATCCGCCAAGCCGCGCTGACAGATACCCCAGCGACAAGGCGATCGCATTATGGAAAAACACCACAGCAAGCAACAGCCAAAATTGGCTTGCAAAAGCCTCGGCATTTTGCGCCACAGCCATAATGATGAATGCAAACAGGATAAAAACCGACGTGTATTTTAACAGTTGGTGCAGTGTCTGTGCCGCTATCGGCCAATAATGGCGCACAAACTGGCCGAACAAGAGAGGCACCGCCAGTACGATAATTAGCGCCTCAAAAACCGATGCTACATCAACCTCTATTACCTGTAACAGGGCCGAAGCTTCAGGATTCAATCCAGCCCAAAAGGTAAAATTGACCGGCAGTAGAAAAATGGCCAAAAGGCTAGACAGCGCAGTCATGCTAATCGAAAGAGCAACATTGCCGCGCGCCAAGAAGGTGATGAAATTGGAAATAGCCCCGCCCGGACAGGCCGCCACCAAAATCATACCCAGCTCAATCCCCGCGGGAAGGTCTGTGAAAAGGGTCAAGACACCTGTCACGGCTGGTAGTAGCAGAAACTGCGCCACCACACCAATAACAGGCCCCTTTGGTGCCTTCAAAACACGCCTGAAGTCGACGGGTTTGATATCAAGCGCAAGGCCAAAAATCATCGATGCGAGAATTAAGTTCAACAGCAGTTGCTGCCCCGCACTAAAGCTTCCCTCGATCGCTTCCATCAACGGCCAGCCTTAGCAGTAACATTGCCTGCGGCTTGTACGTCGGCGGGAATAACATGGATCACAGTCGGCTGACCATCTTCGATATGCCATGCGGGGAAACTGCCGTTTGATGTATAGATCGAACCATCTTCCGCCACCACTACATCGCGTGTAAAAGTGCGCCTGCGCGGTAGCGGGAATACTGACCATGTCTCACGAGCAATATCGAAGCGCATCATCGTATCAGATCCTGTGCCATTCACCCACACCTGCTGGCGTTTTCGGTCAACGGTGAGCGAATAAGGGCTATCGCTCCCAACGGGGATTGTTGGCAGGTCATACAGGGTAAACTTTTCGGTTCGGGGATCAAATTTGGCGAGCCGTCCGGAAGCAAAAACCGAGATCCATACATTACCGTCTGCATCCGTACGTAGCCGTCTAGGGCCAACAAAAGGTGTTTTATACATGCGCAGGGCTTCAGTCTCTGGATCAATGTGGCCAATTTCTTCGGCATGGAGACGCGTAAACCAAACGCCACCATCGGGCGCAATATCAATTCCGTACGGGAGCGGCAAACCCTCGGATTTTTCCGTAACAGCCATATCGTGTGTATCCATGCCCATATTGGCAAGCTTCATCACAATCGGCAGGGCCGCGATGGTCATTTTCTCTTTAAAGGAGCGCGTTGGCAGGTCATAGAAAGTAAACTCCTTGCTAGCACGGTCAAACTTCGCCACTTGGTTCGAGATCGCCATCGTAAACCAGACTCGTTCTTTCTGATCAACACGTACGGTGTGTGGGTAATAACCTTCTGGCAGGTCATAGAGCGTAAATTCGCCGGTTTCCGGCGCAAACTCAACAAGACGACTGCTATCTGAGCCGGTGAGAAATAAATGCCCATCCGACGGCGCTTCATCCAGCGAATGCAGGCCTACATAGGTGCCTACCCCCGGATAGTTTTTGAGCCGACCGCCAATATTACCGCCCAGTTCGTCATCTTCTCTGCGCGGAATTTTATGAGTAACCGTGCGGCCCGTTTTGGGATCCAGCTCGATCAGATCATCCTGCAGATTATCGCCTACATAAATGAGACCACTGGCCGCCAGGAAAACATCATGCAACTGCGAAGAACCGCTGCCAAGCTGCCATTCGGTGATCTGAGCGCCTGAGAGCTTTTGATCCCACAGGCGTGTTGCAGGGATCAGCTCCGGGTTTTCTGTAAGGCGGGCATGTTCTGCGCGCAGTAAAGCCGGTAATTTTTCCTGTGCAGAAGTTTGCAACCGAGAGCCATAACGCAGCATACGGTTGATAATTTTTTCCCACTCCTCTTCGCTGCGGTCGAGGCGCACAATTGGCGTCGCTTGCTGGTGGCAAAAGCTGCATTGCAAGCGAAAATGTTCTTTAAAATTTTCGTCATCAAAGTCCAGTGCTGCAACCCAGGCATTTGCCGGTCTATTGTCTGCAAGCTCCGCGATATTGGTTTCTTTTTCAAGCGTCAGATTGGCCTCAGAAACCAGAGCGAGATAGTTGGCACCGCCGTCTATATAACCTGGCTTGCGCAGCCGCAGACTGTATGGGCCAGTATCCGGCACCATCACGGAAACCATACCCGTGGCATCCGTAAAAAAAGTATGCTCGGGGTTCGCATAGCCATCCTTCTCAAACTCTGAGATCACTGTGACCATTACCAATTCGAGCGGAGCATCGCTTGCGCCAACAACCGAAACTTTCATATCCGCAGCATCCGCTGCTGCAGCCATCACAAATGAACCGCCAAGCACAACAGCGATAAGCCTGCTAATATTCTGTTTCCCATACATGTCGATCATTTGGCATCGAACTCCCACGCAACAGCATTAAGTTGTTGAAATTTAACGGTAATATCATATTTATGCTGAATCAAGGTACCGTCAGCCGCCATCAGTTTAAGTGCGGCTTTCACTGTGCTCTCACCCATACCGCAGTGTTTGATAAAGTCGATGCTGGCCCGGTAGGTGCCAGAGTGCGCTATGGGTATTTGGGCACGTTCTATATAGGGTGCCTCTCTTTCAGACACGGCGGCACAGTCACTTTCTGCAATCATCTGATGTCCTAGCCGCGCCGTACGATTACCAAAATAAATGGTTTCGCCCCCAGGCCCAGTTAAGAACAGGTCGAGATCCACCGGCACCTGCCAAATCAACTCCAGAACCGCCCCCTCCCCTGCCTTCAACGGATTGGCAACTGCAGGAGCCATAGACCCCACAGCTAGAACCAGAGCAACAGGCGGATGGGAGAACATCATGCTGCCGCTTTCTCGGCCTGCGCCTGTGTGCGGGCATCTCTGGCTTCAAGAAAATAATCGAGTGTCTCACGTGTGCTTTTCTTCGGGACATACCCAAAGTCATTCTTAAGTGATTCATTATCGAGAACAGGTCTATATTTCAGGAACTTAACATGCTCAGCACCGAGCTTTCCAAGCCCCAGGAGCCGTGCCACGTTCAATACCCCCCCCAGCAATCCGCCTGGCACCATCAATCGCGGCTTTTTAAGGATGCAGGCAATCTCTTTCACCGAAAGCGCCCCGTCGCCTGCAAGGTTAAAAATGCCCTTTCTACCCTCTTTCACACCCTTGGCTATAATGGCAATCACATCCTCGTCCCAGATGAAAACAAATCGACTATCGGAACCCGTGACGGACAGCATGAAGGGCTTTGCGAACAAGGCCGTGATCTGATTATCGGTGGTCGCGCCGAGCACGGTGCCAGGACGCAAGACAAGCTGCTTGAGCGCCGGATGTGTTTGCCTATACTCAGCGAGCATTTCTTCCACCATACGCTTGTGGCGGCTGTAAGCAAAATCCTCGTTGCCCCTAAGCTCATCGGTTTCGCTGATCCATTTGGGGTTATCCGCATAATAACCGTAAGCCGCGCCACTGCTCGTCACAACGATTTGTTCAACGCCATTTTCCACACAGGCTTTGAGCACATTCTCGGTTCCGAGCACATCGACGCTATAATCAAAATCTGGGTCTCCGCCTGCGCCAACAACCGACGCCAGGTGCACCACCGCCTGCGGTTTATGGTCAGCGATAATATCGCGGAATTCAGGTGCTCTGATATCGGCTTCTTTATAAATTACATCTTCAGAGCGCTCCGCTGCGGGCACAGCACGCACATCGACAGCGATAATATTCTTACCAGACCAGCTTTCTTTCTTGAAGCGCCCTATCAGGGCACTACCGACATAGCCACCCGCCCCTGTAACAAGAATAGTGCGCGCCATCATCTGTCCTTCAAATCACTTAATTTTACCTGCTGTAATGGCCCCTTGTGCCAACTTATCTGTGATTATATAAGTTTATAAAGGTGATAGACTATTAACTAATTCTCATGAGTAAGTAATGCCGGTAGATGTTCGACAACTGAAGCATTTTGAAGCGGTGTACCGTTACCGCAACTTTGTCAAAGCAGCGCGGGAGCTACGCATCACCCAATCTGCGCTCACTAAAAGCATCAAGCTATTAGAGTCATCAATCGGGGAACGGCTGTTTGATCGTACCACACAGAGCGTAAGCCCCACCGAAACCGGCGAACGGTTGGTCGGCCATGCCAAAGATGTAATCAGTTCGCTGCACGTCTTTGAGCAGGAGGCAAGTTCCCTGCGCGGAATCGAAAGCGGACGGGTCGCGGTTGGTTCCGGCCCGTATCCCTTGCAGATGCTGTTGACCAATACCATCAAGGCTTTCGGCGACAAACACCCGCGCGTGCAGGTAGCGCTGCATACGGGTGGCCCGCGGGAACTGCTAGATCGCCTGATCAACCGCCAACTGGATATGGTGATCTGCGATATCAGCAAGTTTGAAACCATGCCTTTTGCGAGTCTTTTGAAGATTGAACCTTTACCCGTAGAACCCTTGGTGGTCGTTCATCATGAAGCACACCCGGTTGCGAATAAACAAATCGATTTGGAAGACCTTAGGAAATATCCATGGGCATTACCGAAAAGCTCGCCGTATTTTCTGCGCCATACAGATCAGGCTGGTAAAAGCAGAGAAACGGAGCCCCCCTACCCCCAGGAGCACCCCTACCCTCAGTATCTGATCGAAGTGCCGTCTGTCTGCCTAGAGCTTGCAAAACAAGGCAAGGTGTTAACCGCAGTGCCCAAATCCCTGGCCAAAGATGTTTGTGCCCGCAATTCGCTTTCCATGTCGCAGCTACCGAGCAGTTTTCAAACCAACGACGGCGTGCATACTCTTAAGGGCAAAACCCTTGGCCCCGCCGCTCGGGAATTTCTACATCATGTTTTTGCTAAGGCAAAAGCGAGCCGTTAACGGGAAGTAGCGTCAGCCTTAGACTGCGCAGTAAAGAGTTTTCAACAGATCAATCACCCGGCGCACCTCATCGCTTGCCAACCTGTACGTCACAGTCTGGCTTCGCTTTTCACTTTCCACAAGGCCCGCCTGTTTAAGCACAGTCAGGTGCTGCGACACCGCCGACATACTGAGCCCAGATACCTCCGCCATCTCGGAAACATTGACGTTCCGATAGCATAAAAGGCACAGGATCAGCAGCCGATTCCTGTTGTCTAGCGACTTGATCAGCGCCAATGCTTTTTCGAAACCCTTGGGATCAAAGGGAATTTCTTCCGCCATACTCACACTCTTGACTCTTCGTTTAAAATCATTATTTTAAGTTTATCTAAATTAGCAAATTCTAAATTAGTAAACGCTATATTAGATTATACTAAAACACTATGGAGGTGACAAGATGAATATTGATCGTACCGTTTTTGCTTTTGCTGGCATCATGGTTCTCGTGGGCTTGCTTTTGGGTCTGTATGTGCATGTCTATTGGTTTGCACTGACAGCTTTTGTGGGTCTAAATATGTTTCAGGCGGCCTTCACGGGCTTCTGTCCGCTTGCTATCATGCTGAAGAAATTTGGCCTAAAACCTGGCGAAGCATTCAAATAAGAGGCTGTCATGCTGGTGATTTCCGAACACGCCGCTCAGCGGCCCAAACTATGGTTCTGGCTTGCTTCTCTACTAAGCCTCGCACTTGTCGCGGCGGTTGCTGTGCCAAGCCTTGCGCCCGCGTCAGCACCCGATTTTCTGCCCGCACTAACCATCGACACCGACCCTGAGAACATGCTCGCGGTGGATGAACCTGTGCGTGTGTTTCACAATGACAAAAAAGCAACTTTTGGCCTTTATGACATGGTTGTGGTTGGCGTTGTAAACGAGGCCCATGAAAATGGTGTATTCAACCAACAATCTCTCACCGAAATCTATCAGCTAACGGAACATATCAAGGCGCTCGACCTGACACCTGAAGATGACGGCAGCGGCATTATCACCGCTGACATTATTGCACCGTCAACTGTTGATAATATCGAGCAGGCGGGACTAGGTGCCGTGCGCTTTAACTGGTTGATGCAAGGCCCGCCCAAAAGCGAATTGGCAGCCGCTGATGTTGCTCAAAAGGCCGCTCATATTCCTCTTCTTGAGAATACACTTGTTTCCGACAAGCGTAAGGCGCTCGCTTTGTATATACCGATCGCCGCGAAAGACCTTAGCTACGGGCTAGCGGAAGAAATCCGCACTGCGGTTGCTGACCACACCAGCGGGAACGAATATCACATAACTGGCTTGCCGGTGGCACAGGACCAGTTCGGCGTCGAGATGTTTGTACAGATGGCTATATCGGCCCCGATGGCGATGCTCTTGATCTTTGTACTGATGTGGTGGTTTTTCCGGAACCTAAAGTTAATCGCCGCCCCGATGATTGTCGCCATGATTGCGGTTATCCTGACCATGGGCCTTCTGGTGGTTACTGGGCATACCGTCCATATCATGAGCAGCATGATCCCGATTTTCATTATGCCGATAGCGGTTTTGGACGCCGTACATATTCTTTCAGACTTTTTTGATCGCTACCAGAAAACCGGCGACCGGAAAAAAACTGTGCGTGCCGTAATGGAAGAGCTGTCGTCTCCAATGCTATATACTACGCTCACCACCTGCGCAGGTTTCGCCTCATTGGCCTTTACACCAATCCCACCTGTACAAGTATTTGGTATTTTTGTTGCAGTCGGGGTGTTTTTCGCGTGGCTGCTGACAATCACTTTGGTCCCAGCTTATATCATGCTGATGAAAGAAAGCTCTTTCAAAGGTTTTGGTATGACCGAACGCGATGAAAGCAAACAAGATAGCCTGCTTTCCCGCATGCTCGCCGGTACTGCCAGGTTAACCTTTGCCCGCGCCAAGATGGTTGTTGTTTTGACACTTCTGGTCACAACAGGTGCCATCTATGGTATCAGCCGCATTCAGATCAACGATAATCCAGTAAAATGGTTCACAGAAAGCCACCCGATTCGTGTTGCTGACCGCGCTCTAAACGAGCGCTTCGCTGGCACCTATATGGCCTACCTCAGCCTCGCTGCTGTAGATGGTGCAACTGTAGCAAGCCCTTCAACCCTGCTTGCCGCTATGCCAGAGGACGTGCAGTTCGTACTTGCAGACGAAGCCGCCGATGCCGCTTCGCTCGACGAGTTGAAAAGCTTGCTGATGGCCGCGCAAGACAATGCAGCCAGCGACACCCTTTGGGATGCGCTCGACGCAGAAATACTAAAGTTGGACCAACAGGCACAAGCACTTGAGACCTTCAAGCGCCCCGATGTACTCGCCTATATGGAAAAACTGCAGGCTTATTTGCTTGATACAGGTCTTGTCGGCAAATCCAACGGGCTCACGGATGTTGTAAAAACCGTGCACAGGGAACTGTTTGAAGGCAAAGAGGACGCCTACCGCATCCCTGCCTCTTCCGCAGCCGTTGCACAGACACTGCTGACGTACGAAAGCAGCCACCGCCCGCAGGATCTTTGGCATTTTGTAACACCTGATTTCCGCGAGGCCAATATCTGGCTGCAGCTTAAAAGCGGTGATAACCGGGACATGAAGGCTGTAGTTGAAGCGGCTGACCGTTTTGTAGCCGAAAACCCGGCACCAACTGCGCTCAGCCACAATTGGTTCGGCCTTACCTATATCAATGTGGTGTGGCAGGAGAAAATGGTCGCAGGCATGCTGGAGGCCTTCGCAGGCAGCTTTGTGATCGTTCTGTTGATGATGATCTTTTTGTTTCGCTCACCCGGTTGGGGCCTGCTCGCCATGCTACCCCTGAGCGTTACGATTGCCGTGATCTACGGCCTTATCGGCCTTATCGGCAAAGATTATGATATGCCGGTAGCCGTGCTCTCTGCCCTCAGCCTCGGCCTCGCCGTTGATTATGCCATTCACTTCCTTGCCCGCAGCCGCCAGATTGCTGCCCAAAAGGGAGCATGGCGTGATACGATCAGGTATGTGTTCGGCGAACCAGCTCGCGCTATCAGCCGCAATGTTGTGGTGGTTGGTGCGGGCTTCCTGCCGCTTCTTGCTGCCCCCCTCGTGCCTTACCAGACGGTAGGTTTTTTTATCTCCGCAATCCTCGTTTTGGCGGGCGCTGTAACACTTTTGTTATTGCCTAGTCTGATCACCCTGTTTGCCAATCGCCTGTTCCCGCAAGAAAAAGGAGCCAAGCAATGAAACGCTTCATAATCTCACTGGCTACCACTCTGACAGCCACTCTGACAGCCACTCTGGCTACTACTCTGGCCATTGCGGGCGCGGCGAAAGCCATGCCCATCGAAGAGATCGTCGCCAAAGCCAATCACGCTGCTTATTATCAGGGCGCAGACGGCAAGGCCAAGGTGGCCATGACAATCACCGACAAGCAGGGTCGCGCCCGCACCCGCGATTTCACGATCCTGCGCCGCGACGATAACGAAACCGATGGCCCGCAGAAATTCTATGTTTATTTTCGCGGTCCTGCGGATGTTGCAAAAACCGTCTTCATGGTGTGGAAAAAAGCCGAAGGCGACGATGACCGCTGGATGTATCTGCCTGCGCTTGATCTGGTAAAGCGTATCGCCGCAAGCGACGAGCGCACCAGCTTTGTAGGCTCACACTTTTTCTATGAGGATGTGTCGGGCCGAGCACCGCACGAAGATGCCCATACTCTTACTGAAGAAACCGAACATTATTATGTGCTGAAAAGCACCCCAAAAGACCCGAATGCGGTCGAGTTTGACCACTATGTAAGCTATATCCATAAAGTAACTTTTCTGCCGGTCCAGATTCAGTATTTCGATAAGCGCGGGGAAAACTATCGCACCTACGATGCGTTAAAAGTGGATACTATTGATGGCTTCGCGACCGTCACGGCAGCACGCATGAGTGACACCCGTATCGGTGGCCATACGGAGATGCAATACACAGGCGTGAACTATGACAAAGGCCTCAAGGAAGCGCTCTTTAGCGAACGTTACTTGCGCAACCCGCCACGACGGGAGCTCCGGTAACCATGCGGTATGTCCTTCTAGTTTCTCTCCTGCTTCTCGTGGCACCGGAACTGGAGGCCAGCAGTTTCGTGCCACCGCTGCCGGATGGCCTGCAGGACGACAAAGAAAAAAACCAAAAGAACGGGCCAGCCCTGCCCAAAGGGCTGGCTGACAGTAAGGCACCGCCCAGCCTGCCCCCTGGCCTTGGCGGCAAAGGAAAAAGAAACGCTGAAGAAAGTGTCAGCTCGAAGGCCTCACCAGGACTGCCTATCACTGGGTTTGCTGAAATCCGGACAGGATTTAGACTGCAGGATGATCCTTTTGAAAAAGCAGCATCAATTGGTGAAGCCCGCTTGCAATTGTCACTTGAAAAAGAGTTTGAACTTGGCACTGCCACCCTTACCGCCGACATGGTTGTTGATCCGGTTTGGGACAGACACGGTATCAATTTGGAATCAGGGCGCGGCTGGCTTGATCTCAGGGAAGCGAACTTCCTGATGCGTCCAACCTCATTCGCCGATCTGAAGCTTGGGCGGCAAATTCTTACCTGGGGCACAGGTGACCTTCTTTTCATCAACGACATGTTCCCCAAAGATTGGAATGCCTTCTTCATCGGTCGAGACACCGAGTATCTGAAAGCCCCTTCTGACACCTTCAAACTGGCACTTTTCAGCGACACCGCGAATTTGGATATTATCTATACACCGCGCTTCGACGCCGACCGTTATATCGACGGCTCCAGAATATCCTATTTTAATCCGATGCTCAGCGAGCTTTCTGGCCAGAATGCCCTTATCCAGGCAAATCGCCCTGACGACTGGTTCAAAAGCGACGAGTGGTCGCTCCGGCTGTATCGAAATTTGGGTGCCGCTGAAGTAGCGCTTTATTTCTATGATGGTTACTGGAAAAGCCCTGCAGGGCAAGAAACGACCACCGGCCTGGCAAAATTTCCGCGTCTGCGCACCTATGGTGCCAGCATACGGCGGCCACTGTTAGGCGGTATTGCCAACATTGAAATTGGCCTTTATGACAGCCTTGATGACCCGACTGGGGCTAACCCTTTTATAGGCAACAGCGAGTTTCGGTGGCTCGTGGGCTTCGAGCGTGAAATCGCATCGGAATTAACGGCGAGCGTACAATATTATCAGGAGAGCATCCGAGGTTATGATGCTTACCAGGCCTCATTACCCACAGGGTTGCCCGTTCGCGACAAAAACCGCCGTGTTCTCACGGCCCGACTTACTAAATTTACCATGAACCAAACACTAACATGGTCACTGTTCGCTTATTATAGCCCTACGGACAAAGACGCCTACCTGCGCCCCAAAGTTAGCTATAAAATCGACGACGCCTGGCTGGCGGAAGTTGGTGCAAACCTGTTTTTTGGTGCCGCAAACAATACCTTCTTCGGCCAATTCAAGAAAAACACCAATCTGTTCGCAGGCCTGCGGTACAGCTTCTAGGCTCTGTGAACATTTACTTTGATGCGGTTAAAGCCCAACCTGTTCACTGTAAGAAGCAACTCATCCTGACCCGCCACGCCAACTGTGTCGATCAAAGTCAATCTCCTAACCTTACGCTATGCTTTGCCGGTTGCCCGCAGGAGAGTGCCGCCAGTTGTGAATTGGAGAGTGTGTCGCTGGCAATCATCACATTGCTACGCGGTCAACTGGTCGACCGTCGGTCGAAAAATCGCTTGCGGCACGGCTGGCATTCAACCAGACGAACCTCCGCGACTTTCGAACTGGTGATATGGTCGTTACAACGACAATCAATCCAACAGGGAACCCACCACTGAACACACCACTTTTTGTGGGACTTCGTGGGCAACCTGAAACGCCCTGATGCAATAGGCAAAAGAAAAACCGCAAAAGTTGCGGTTTCATGAATTTTCTGATTTCGCTTAGCCGAATTTATGGCGGAGAGGAAGGGATTCGAACCCTCGATACCGTTGCCAGTATACTCCCTTAGCAGGGGAGCGCTTTCGACCACTCAGCCACCTCTCCGTCGCCGTATCTATGGCAGGACGAAGGGGGTGTCAACGAAGTTTTCAAAAAAACTTCATCTAAGGGCTAAACTGGCTCCTTATAAGGATTTCTACGCTATGGCACTCAACAACAAGAGCAGAAAAATTTCACACAAAACTGCGGGCGTGCGAATCTTCACAGCACGCCCCCGCGGCAACACAGTAGAACGTTCCAGTCCTTGATTTCACCAGTCCTTGATATCGCCAGTCCTTGATATCGTCTGCGGATATAACCCGAACGGGGCTGGGCAACCTAAATGCTCGCCTAGCGGCACACAGTCCACTCGCAATCTTCTCCCATGCCCGCAGCAGTAGAAATTTGCGCCAATTTAACGATAATACCGCCGTCATACCCGATGAATGATCAAATCGGCGGCGACAGACCCTGAAAGACTCAACACGCACAATGGCGTAAACTTGGGAAATTCAGTACTTTTTCAAGCTGCTTACCGCCATGAGCGATCAGCATCTGGCACCCTTGAGGCCTAACGCCTTCAGGCGCACAGCGATGGAACAACAATATGGTGCAAAACCGGCACGGCAAACACACAGCAAGACGCAGGCTTTAACGTCGCCCTGCACCCCAAGCCATCATGGTTTCCATCAGCCTTTGCATGGGGCCTGCCACAGCGTGAGCGCTGTCAGGCTTGTAGGCAAAAGGATAGGTTTCATCCATATAAGTGATCTGAGATAATTCCAGTTGCACTGCATGAATATTAGCGCCCGGATCGCCGTACTGACGAGTGATGAACCCACCTTTGAAGCGCCCATTCAACACGGCGGTATAACCTGCATGCCTTTGAGCTTCAGCGAGCAATGCTTCGCCTAGCCCTTCGCCGCAGCTACCCCCTGTATTGGTGCCTAAGTTAAAGTCTGGCAGGCAGCCTTCGAAAAAGCGTGGCACCTCAGAAGCAATTGAGTGCGCATCCCACAATAGGGCATAACCATATTCAGCTTTCAACCGCACCAATTCAGCTTCGATTGCCGTATGATAAGGATGCCAATAGGTCTGCACCCGAGCCTTGACCTCAGCGTTGTCCGGCTCTTGATTTCTTAGATAAATCAACTCTTCTTCGAAAGTGGTTGTTGGGCAAAGTTCGGTAACATTCTGACCAGGATACAAGCTTTTTCCCGAAGGGTCCCGGTTCAGATCAATCACATAGCGGGAGTAATTTGCGGCTATCACTGTCGCATCCAGCGCCCCGAGAAATTCATAAAGCTTTGGCAGGTGCCAATCCGTGTCGGCCTTGCACCTAGCCGCATCTGTCATGCGGTCAGCATAAACCCCCAAGTTTTCGCCCGAATGTGGCATGGAAACAAGGAGGGGAGAATTTCCTCTCCGCAGGCTGTAAACGTCGCTCAAAGCGCGTTGCTCCCCATATGCGTTGATGGCAATACACTCTCAACATAGACATTGAGACTACCTGCAGCAACCAGCTCCCGCACTGCTTCAATGTCTGGCGCGAAATATCGGTCAGCGCCGTAAAAATCCGCCCGTTCACGCACCAGCGCGTGCACTTTCTCAAGCGGCTCACTGGACTTCTTCGGTCGGTGAAAATCAACACCTTGAGCCGCCCCCAGCAATTCGATCGCCACAACAGCCCCCGCATTTTCTGCCATATCAAGAAGGCGCCGCGCCGCCCCAGTTGCCATCGACACATGATCTTCCTGGCCCGCCGACGTCGGGATGCTATCAACGCTGCCTGGGTGCGCGAGCGATTTATTTTCGCTCACCAGCGCCGCCGTTGTTACCTGGGCAATCATAAAGCCACTGTTAAGGCCGCCATCTTTCACCAAAAAGGCTGGCAAGCCAGAGAGCTTGGGATCGACCAAAAGCGATGTACGCCGCTCAGAAATAGACCCAATCTCAGCAATCGCCACGGCAAGCATATCTGCCGCCATCGCAACCGGCTCAGCATGGAAGTTGCCGCCTGAAAGAATATCTTCCTCGTCAGGGAAAATAAGTGGGTTGTCAGTAACTGCGTTTGCTTCGGTAAGCAGCGTTTTCGCCGCCTGACGCATCACACCCAGCGCTGCACCCATTACCTGAGGCTGGCAGCGCAGGCTATAGGGGTCTTGTACCTTTTCGCAGTCTTCGTGGCTGGCGCGAATCTGGCTACCCGCCAGCAAACTGCGGTACATTGCCGCCACATCGATCTGCCCCTGCTGACGCCTAACCGCATGAATGCGGGCGTCAAACGGCACATCGCTGCCTTTCATAGCGTCCACAGACATGGAACCCGCAACAACGGCTGAAGCATAAACATTCTCGATCTCGAACAGGCCAGCAAGCGCGAGCGCGTTGGAAACCTGCGTCCCGTTAAGCAGCGCGAGCCCTTCCTTGGCTTGTAGCACCATAGGTTCCAGCCCGATCATCGACAGCGCCTCCATGGCACTGATCGTCTTACCTTTATGGCGTACATCACCGTATCCAAGTAGTACCGCCGACATATGCGCAAGCGGTGCCAGATCACCCGAAGCGCCCACTGAGCCCTTGGCTGGAATCACCGGGTACAGATCATTACCAAGCAGCGCCAATAGCGCCTTAATCACGCTCTCGCGGATACCAGAAAAGCCCTGTGCCAAGCTTGTGGCTTTCATGGCGAGTACCAAGCGTACCACACCGTCAGAAAGTGCCCTTCCCGTCCCTGTGGCGTGCGATAGCACTAGATTTTTCTGCAATTTTTCCACGTCTTCAGACGCGATGCGGGTATTGGCCATCAAACCAAAACCTGTATTGATACCGTATGCAGTATCACCGCGGTCGATAAGGTCGGTTACCGTCTGGCGTGCAGCCTCAATGCCAACCAAATCAGCATGATTCAACTCAAGCTCAGTTGGCTTTTCATAGATGTGGCGCAGATCTTTGAGGCTAAATTCCCCTGCCCGGCGCACCATTTTATGCATTGTCATTGGATTTACTCCTCACTTGTCGAACATGGGCAGGTTAAGGCCCTTTTCCCGCGCGCACTCTTGGGCAACTTCATACCCTGCATCGGCGTGCCGCATCACACCTGTTGCCGGGTCGTTCCAAAGCACACGCCCCACACGCTCGGCTGCTTCGTCGGTGCCATCACACAGGATCACAATGCCTGAATGCTGGCTGTACCCCATGCCCACACCGCCGCCGTGATGAAGGCTCACCCATGTGGCACCTGAGGCGGTATTCAACAGCGCGTTCAAAAGCGGCCAGTCAGACACAGCATCAGAGCCGTCGATCATAGCTTCGGTTTCCCGGTTTGGACTGGCGACCGAGCCACTATCCAGATGGTCGCGGCCAATCACGACCGGAGCCTTGAGCTCCCCGTTTTTGACCATTTCATTGAAGGCGAGACCAAGTCGGTGCCTATCACCTAGCCCAACCCAGCAAATACGCGCAGGCAGGCCCTGGAACTGGATGCGGTCACGCGCCATATCAAGCCAATTGTGCAAGTGCGGATCATCCGGGATCAGCTCTTTTACCTTTTGGTCGGTTTTATAAATATCCTCTGGGTCACCAGAAAGCGCCACCCAGCGGAACGGGCCTACGCCGCGACAAAACAGCGGGCGGATATAAGCGGGTACAAAGCCTGGGAAATCAAAGGCATTTTCAACACCCTCGTCAAATGCTACCTGGCGGATATTATTGCCGTAATCAACGGTTGGCACACCCATTTCATGGTAAGCCAGCATCGCCTTCACATGAACAGCCATAGAGGACTTGGCCGCCGCCGCGACAGCTTTAGGGTCGGTTTCGCGCTTCGACAACCACTCATCAACCGTCCAGCCAATTGGAAGATAACCGTTTACCGGGTCGTGCGCTGATGTTTGATCCGTGAGCGCGTCTGGGCGAATACCCTTCTCAACTACCTGCGGCAGAATTTCTGCGACGTTCCCCGGCACGCCAACAGAGATTGCTTTCCCCTCGGCATGTGACTTTTCAATAATAGCAAGCGCTTCTTCAACGGTGTCTGCACGGGTATCGAGATAGCCAGTCTTGAGGCGGTAATCAATCCGGCTTTCCTGACACTCGATTGCCATACAACTGGCACCCGCCATCGTAGCAGCAAGTGGCTGTGCCCCGCCCATACCGCCAAGGCCCGCAGTCAGTATCCATTTGCCTGCCAGGTTGCCATCAAAATGTTGACGCCCCATCTCAACAAAAGTTTCATAAGTACCCTGCACAATGCCCTGACTACCAATATAGATCCACGAGCCTGCGGTCATCTGACCGTACATCATCAGGCCTTTTTTATCGAGCTCGTTAAAATGCTCCCAGTTTGCCCAGGCGGGCACAAGGTTCGAATTGGCTATCAGAACCCGTGGTGCGTCTTTGTGCGTACGGAATACGCCCGCCGGTTTCCCCGACTGTACCAAAAGCGTTTCGTTATCCTCCATGCCCTTGAGCGCAGAGACAATCTTGTCAAAACATTCCCAATTACGTGCAGCTCGACCGATGCCGCCATATACGACCAATTCCTCAGGGTTTTCAGCAACCATTGGATCAAGATTGTTCATCATCATACGCATCGGCGCTTCAGTTGCCCAGCTTTTGCAGCTTATTTCCGCGCCGGTCGGCGCGTGGATGTCGGGTCTGTTTTTCATGGTATACCTCTAAAGATTTCCTGATTTTATTGATTTGCCGAAGCGCCTACGTTTGTAAACCGTGCGCTCAGCTCATAACGGTCGCCGGGATAAAGAAGGCTCGCAAAACTCGCGACACGTTCCCCGGTCCAGGTTTTTCGGTTTATCTTGAGGCAAGGCGTACCCTCAGGCACGCCCAGCAAAGCTGCCTCTTTTACGTTTGGGAGCACTGCGCGGACCACATGCTCAGCCCGCAGCAAGGGCGCGACCGACAACAGATATTCGGTTGTAGTCCGGCTGGCGAAATCTTGATGCAACATATCGGGTGCAATCTCGGGATTTACCCAACGCTCTTCAAGCTCGATAGGCCGATCATCCCCCGAATGCAAGATCATCAAATGATAGAGTTTATTGCCATTCATGCCCCCAAATTCTGACAGAATTTCTTCTACAGCATTTTCTGGTCCAAGCGCGAGCACCGCTGCCGACCAAGCTTCGCCCCGGCTCGCCAGTTCATCGCGGATACTGATAATATCGGCAGCATGACCGCGCATCCGGCGGCCCGCAACAAAACTGCCCATACCCGCACGGCGCACGATATGACCTTCCTCAGTGAGCTCCCTAAACGCCCGGTTTACAGTCATACGAGACACACCCAGCAAGCGTACAAGTTCATTCTCGGAAGGCAGCTTGTCACCAGCACCGTAATCACCTGCTTCGATCGCCCCCAATACATGGCGCTTCACTGCCTCGTAACGCGTTTCCATCATGTGTCATCCAGCTTTGCCACGATGGCAGTAACAAGCGCCTTGTAGCGCCCAAAGATCATATCTTCCTCGGCATGCCGTCCGTTCTCAATGATCCAGTTGCCCGCAACCATCACATGGCTGACCGGGTTTGGCTGACCCGCAAAAACAAAGGTGTCAACGATTTGGCTAAAGGTAGCACCCGCAAAAGTCGGGGTGCCGGTATCGAGCACGATCAAATCCGCTCGTTTGCCGACAGCGATTTCACCGATGGGCTGCGCCAAAGCCTGTGCACCGCCAAGCGCCGCGTTGCGCCAAAGATACTCACCTGCATGCCCACCTTCCGGGTCTGTGAGTACTGTACGCTCCTGCCGTGCAAGGCGTTGACCATATTCAAGGGTACGCAGCTCCTCCCTTGTATCGACACTGATATGGCTATCGGAGCCAATGCCCCAGCGACCATCATGCTTCAAATACTCTGGTAATGGGAACAGGCCGTCGCCAAGGTTCGCTTCAGTCGCCGGGCATAAGCCGACCACCGCGCCGCTTTCTGCCACACGCTGCCATTCGCTCTCAAGCAGATGAGTGGCATGCACCAAACACCAGCGCTCGTCGACATTTTGGTTATCCATCAACCACTCGATGGGCCGCTTTCCCGAATACTCAAGCGAGGCGTTCACTTCTTTTGTCTGTTCTGCAATATGAATGTGAATCGGTGCTGTTAGGCTTATTTTTTCAAGTGTATCAATTACTTGCGCAAAGCTCTCATCTTTCACCGCACGCAGTGAATGAAAGGCCATGCCAAGCCGGTGGCGTCCCTGGAGGCGCGGTGCCAGTATTTGCAGCAAGCGGCTAAACTCGTTTACACTATGAAGGAACGGCGCTTGTCCATCTTCGGGTGTCTTGCCGCCAAAACCTGACGCTTCATACAGAACCGGCAAATGCGTGAGCGCTATGCCTGTTTTGTCGGCGGCGGTGATGATCGCGCCCGACATAGCAAGCGCCTGGTCTTGGTGGCTATTGTGCAGATAGTGGAATTCCCCGACAGCAGAGTACCCCGCCTTGAGCATTTCCACATACAGCGCGGAAGCAATGATTTCAACGGCTTCCGGCGTCATATGAGCAGCAAAGCCATACATGGCACTGCGCCAACTCCAAAAGTCCGATTTGCCAGGCATTTGATATTCGGCAAGCCCCGCAAACGCGCGCTGAAAGGCATGGCTGTGCAGGTTAGGCATCGCTGGCAACATGGGTCCATATACCTGAGCGCCCTCTGGGGCCGGCACACCCGTGTGAACTGACGTAATCATCCCATCGGCACCGACACTAAGGCAGATATCCTTTGCCCAATCCCGGCCAATCAGGCCCTCAGAAAAGTAATTTTTTCGCATCGCCCACCTCACTTGTATATACAAGTTCATACAAGTTATCATTCCTGTCAACAACGGCTTGTGCTATGGCTAGGGAAATGGCTGATATTTGAGGAAATACACGAGTGTTTGACAGGCTTTACAGCAACCTGAATATTGCAGCAATGACCACAGGCGGCGCGCCTTATGGTGCAATCCTGGACGGTGCAATCGGCGTGAAAGACGGGCGACTCGCATTTACCGGGCCTGCCGCCGAGCTACCAGAAGGGGCGGCAGAAGTAGCGGAAGACTGTGGCGGCCAGTGGGTTTTCCCCGGCTTTATCGATTGCCACACTCATCTTGTGTTCGGCGGCAACCGGGCACGGGAATTCGAAATGCGCCTAAACGGCAAGTCCTATGAGGAAATCGCGCGCGCAGGCGGCGGTATTATCTCAACTGTCAGGGCAACGCGCACGGCTTCGCTTGAAGACTTAACAGTTTCGGCAACGAAACGATTAAAATATCTTGCCGCCGGGGGCGTGACCACGGTCGAGATAAAGTCAGGGTACGGACTAGCGATTGAGGACGAGATCAAGATGCTCAAAGCCGCGGCTCATGCGGCTGAAAATTGTGCCATCAGTGTGTCACTCACTTTCCTTGGTGCACACGCGCTACCCCCAGAGTTTGCAGGCGATTCCGACGGATACATAGATCATATCTGCTGTGACATGATTCCAGCGATTGCTGACACAGGCTTGGCACACAGTGTTGACGCCTTCTGCGAAGGCATTGGCTTCAGCCGCGAACAAACCAAACGCGTATTTGACGCCGCCAAAACACACGGCCTCAAGGTAAAATTGCATGCAGAACAGCTTTCTGACCTTTCTGGTGCCGAACTCGCCGCAGAATATGATGCCCTGTCGGCTGATCATCTGGAATATGTAAGCGAGAAAAGCATCAAGGCTATGGCCAAGGCAGGCACGGTCGCCGTCTTGTTGCCGGGTGCCTATTATGTGCTGAACGAGACAAAAAAACCGCCCGTCGAGTTGATGCGGGCGGCGGGCGTGGACATCGCGCTGGCAACAGACGCCAACCCTGGCAGTTCGCCGGTTTTCTCCCTGCAGTTAATGTTGCATATGGGCTGTACCCTGTTTGGCCTGACACCCGAAGAGGCACTGGCGGGCATTACCCGAAACGCGGCCAAAGCGCTTGGCATGCCCGACCGCGGCACCCTTGAAGTGGGCAACCGCGCCGATATGGTTTTCTTTGACATCGACGAGCCCGCCGAACTTGCTTATTGGGTTGGCGGCCTGCCACCGAGCAAGATCATCAAAGCTCCCCTGTAAATGGGGCGCTGCCACAATGCATTAACCGTGTTTATACTGAAACACCTTAGGCTTATCCCAGCTAAAACCACACAAGGTTCAATGCTTTTTTACAATATGGATGCTGGCGTTGGGCTAATCCTGAGCGGCACCCCCACATGCAGCGGGGAGGCAATTGCTACGGCGGTAACAAAAGCATAGCCTTCTTTCCGTAACAAAGAAAATGGCCGTAACAAAGAAAATGGCCGTAACAAAGAAAATGGCCGTAACAAAGAAAATGGCCGTAACAAAGAAAATGGCCGTAACAAAGAAAATGGCCGTAACAAAGAAAATGGCCGTAACAAAGAAAATGGC
>Ga0316208_1000130_pt1 | contig 106642 bp, 99 predicted proteins | sample 3monopyrite_MG_FD_204944 | JGI IMG/M metagenome (GOLD analysis project Ga0316208, IMG submission 204944) | Microbial mat bacterial communities from mineral coupon in-situ incubated in ocean water Damariscotta River, Maine, United States -... | ecosystem: Environmental > Aquatic > Marine >... | reverse complement strand
ACAAGATGGTCAAAGTCGTGAATCTCGTTTTGCTATTCAAAAAGATATTAATAGATTACTTGAAAGTCTTGATAATATCGCTTCAACCACATCTTTTAATGGGCAAAAGCTTCTTGCTGGCTCATTTACAAATAAAGAGTTTCAAGTTGGTGCGTTTTCTAATGAGACAATAAAAGCATCAATTGGTGCTACAAATTCAGCTAAAATAGGTCACGTGCGTTATGAAACTGGTATTGGAGCTTTAGATACAGCTATTAGTGATGTCTCTCTTACATTTAGTGCAGGAACTAGAGATATTAGAATGGAATCTGTAAATATTGATTACTCAGCGGGTAGTGGTATTGGTGCGCTTGCTGAAGTTATTAATAAAAATACAGATAGAACAGGAGTGAAAGCCTCTTTTATTGTTCAGTCTACAACTAGTAGTGCTGTTCTACCTGGTAATATCTCCGCACTTACTGTAAATGGAGTATTGATTGGAGATGTCATTGGTGTATCTCAAAATGATGGAGATGGACGTTTAGTTAATGCTATTAATGCTGAGAAAGAACAAACTGGTGTTGAATCATTTATTGATGAACAGGGTCGTCTGAGTCTAAGAGCTACTGATGGACGTGGAATACTATTTAGCGCAGGTGGTTCTTTAGCAGGGGCAGAGGGTGGAAATTATGGACGTTTAACACTTTCACGTCAAGATGCTAAAGATATTATCGTCTCTGTCGAGTCTCAGGGAGTAGGTGGCGCACTCAGTGATATTGGGCATGGAACTATTGCAGATGCAACTGTTAATTTAGCTAGATCTAAAGCTAATGTTACATCTGATGTTGCTTTAGCTCTTGGAAAGTCTGCTAATGCGTCATCAGATCTTGATTTAAGTGGTGGTATCGGTTCTGGTGTTAGTTCGCTTAAGGGTGCGATGATGACGATGGAAGTTGCACAATCTGCTCAAAGAACGCTTGATATTATCCGCGCAGATTTAGGTTCTGTACAAAATCAACTTGTATCTACTATCAATAATATTTCAGTTACTCAAGTGAATGTTAAGTCCGCTGAATCAAATATTAGAGATGTTGATTTTGCAGCAGAGAGTGCAAGTTTTTCTAAGTATAATATTTTAGCTCAAGCTGGAAGTTTTGCTATGGCGCAAGCTAACAACGTTCAGCAAAATGTTCTTAAACTACTTCAATAACTTTTCTAAAGGCTGAGGGTTTCCTCAGCTAAAATTATTTATAAGATAGTATCGCAAATACAATACCAAGTGACATAGATATTGGAGAGAAGTATTTTGTGTCATACTTAGCAAATGTGGTGTTTTTGATTTTTTTGAAGAATCCAACTGTATTAAACTCTCCAATCGATCTAATTATAAATATAAAAGATAATATCCAACCAGAATTTATTAAGTAGCTAGAGTTTACGTTACTATATTGAAGTAAGTAGGCAATGGTAGCGAATATGATTAATGATATGCCAATTATCAAGGTAAGTATTTTGCTAGGCTTAATTAGTAGAGTTCCATTTTTTGTGGGTAGTGCTTTATCTAATCCAACTGTCCCACCTATAGCCCAGTATATATGAAATAGCCCTATGATTATTAAAATAATAATTATGGCTATTGTTATAGTTTGCATAAGTTCACTTTAGTCTACTCATTGGTAGGTTCTTGGCTCTTTTTTTCAGGTAGAAGTTCTAATTTTAACTCTTTTTTATACTCTTGTGGCCAACTACTAACACCTTCACCAATTATCTCACGCGCTGCATTAATACCACCAGCTAGGCTAAATAGCCAATACCTATGTTGAAGAACCCAGTCAACTTTTTTTACTTTTTTATCTATATCTTCTATCGGATCGCTAACATATAGTTTCGCAAGTTCTAACTCTTGGTGGAGTATGTATGATTGCACAGTATTGTAATACATTAGTTCAAAATCTGGATCATCAAAAAACTCTTTTATTGTATCAATTTTTTCTATCAGTTTATCAATATAATCAAAATCAATCGCTTCTAAATTTTTCTCTTTATTTAATTTAATAAGATTATCTGTCTCTTTTTGAACCTCTAAAAATACCTCTTCAGCTTGCTCTTGCCAAAGTTTCCCCTCTTTTAAAAAGATATTTACTATTTTAATAGCAAAGAGCATGTTTTTATGAGTCTCTTCTTGTGTTGGAAATTTTACATTAATTTGCTCTTTTGTCTTTTCTTTATTAACATACTGCTCTATTACTGTAGCAAATGGTATCTCTATTGCACCAGGAATTCTAGCCCCGCCCTCAGTTGAATTAATTGTTGTAACAACACCCTCTGTTCGTGTAATTACACGTTCAAAAGCACTCATAAAGATTTTCCAGTAAAGAGTTGTACGAATCTTTCCATTACCACCATATTTTTCAGTATATGGGTCAGTCTCTTTAATATTCTCTTCATTTATTCCATAGAAATGATCATCTGCATGGCTTGTGCCATCATCACCAAATGCTAAATCTTGACCAATAAGCACACACTTCTCATAACCCATAACCATAGCAAGCTCATGCGCTAAATTCGCAGCACTAAGCCCCTCACCAAGGTAGCCATAATCGTCAAGTTCAAACACTGTAGTATATCCATGAGAACGCATACCTAAAATTGTAGTTCCATCTTTAATACCATTAATTACAGCTTCATCAGCAATAGAGACACAGTAAAAAATTACATCTTTATGCGCTTTGGCTGGTGTTTCACTAAAAAATTTGCCAGTTTCAGGCACACGTTCTAGTACTGTTACGATGTCAGGTTTAATACCATTTTTCGCTAACACTGGAAAACTAGCATCTACACTGATGATAGTTACATAATCTTGTACTTTTTTTAAAAGAGGTAGCTGTTTAGTAAGGCTTGGACCGGTGGATACTATAATTGCTAAGTCACTATTTTTTTGTGAACGTAAATCTTTTAAATTTGGATGACTTAGCATAAATGGAAGATTCCTAAAGTGACGTTCAACTCCCATAAGCGAATCCTCTACACTATTACCATGAACTGTTATAACATACTCCATAGCTTTTGTAATTGTAGAGTTTACACTTAAAATTTCATCTGCAAATTGACGGCGATAGTATGGTAAAGTTATATGTAAATCATACAGTTTTGCATAAAGTTGACCCTCTTTATGTGACACATAGTGTATAGCACGTACAAAATCTATCTCTTTGCTTAATTCAATTGATAATTTAAGTTCAGAAATCTCTTTTGAAAAATTTATTAAGTTTAGAGCGATATATATTAGTTCAAGCTCTGGTTCAATCACTAAAATACGCTTTCTCGCACTACCATTAAGAAGAAGTTTTACTAGTTGAGCATTGCCTATTCCATAGAGATAGAGAAAAGGGTGTCTTTTATAGTTATCAAATTCATCATATTTTTTCATTATGTCTTTTACAGGGTACTCATAAAAAATCTCTTTAGTCTCTTTATCTAAAATATTTATATCTGCTGGATCTTCACCTTGGAATACTTCAAATCTTTTGTTCTCTTGCATGGCAAATAGTCTTGTCGCAAGTGGCACGTTAACTGGTAAAAGGGCTTGAATGTTTAACTCAAATATAGTGGTGGCTTGTTGGCTCATAGAACATCCTCAATATTAAAAATTATCTCTTTCTCTTTTAGCATTTTAGCAAAGTCTAAAATTGTGTTGTCTTTGTATTTTGTTGCAATGGCTAACGCTCCAAAAGGCATGTTGTTTTTATCCTTAAAAGTTGGTATGGAGAGTGTTGGCATACCTAAAGTTGTCCAGATGTAATTTGAATCAATTATATCAGGAGTTGTTAAACCTTTAGGTGCAACTCCTGCTGTTGAGAGTGTTAAAAGTATGTCAATACCTTTTAATTGCTCATTTATGGTGTAGCTAATTTGTGCTTGACGTTTTGTTGCACTTTGGTACTGCTGGGCGCTTATCTGATTACCAGCTTTTATAATGTCGTAAAAAATAGGGCTTAATAGTGTGTGGTTTTTAAACTCTTTTGTAAAATAGTAAGCTAATGCTTTGTCATAAATTGTCTGGTGAATTTCGCGTAGCTCATTTATGCTACTATCTATCTCTACATTTACAAGTTCAATTTCTGGAATTTCTAATTTTTTTACCCATGAGTTAAATGACTCTTTTGCGTAAGGTTGTACTTTGTTGAAATGAGGGTGTTCTAATATAGCAACTTTAAAACTTTTCTTTGGTATGTGCTTATCAATGTATTTGTGTACATATTCATAGTTTTTACCATGAACACGTGAGGCATCAAAAGTTATTTTTAAATCTTCTACGCTTCTTGTAAAAAAACCAATTGAATCAAGAGAATCAGTAGTCTTTAGTACACCAATTCTAGCCATTACTCCAAACGTTGGCTTAAATCCATAGATTCCACAATAGCTCGCAGGTCTTGTGATTGAGCCAGCTGTTTGTGAACCAAATGCAATCGGTACCATGTTAGCAGCAACTGCTGCTGCTGAACCACTTGAAGATGTACCAGGTGAATACTCTAAATTATGAGGGTTATGTGTCCTATCTTGATAATGCACTGCAAATTCAGCTGTTACAGTTTTTCCAAAAATAATTGCACCATTTCGCCTTAAGTAGTGTACAACGCGCGCATCATTTCCTGGAGTGAAATCTTTCCATAGTGGTGAACCCATCTGCGTTGGCATATCGAAAGTATTGAAAATATCTTTTATCCCTATTGGAATACCATGAAGTACGCGAGTTTTATCTTCAATCTTAATTTTTGAGATTTGCTTGTTAATAATTTCTTCATCTAAATATTCCCAAGCATCAATATCTAGGTTTAACTTTGCTGTACGTTCAAGTAGAGAGTGGCTAATATCTTTTGGTATTATCTCACCACTTAAAAGTAGTTTTCGTAAACTCGTAGCATCAAGTGAAAAAAGCTCACTCATTTAACTTTCCTAAAATTACCTTGACGCATATTTTTAAGTACATTTTCATACTCAGTCTCTGTAATATTTGCCATGTCAAGAAACTCATCTAAAAATGCTGGACGTTGCAGATCATACTTTTTAGCAACTTCAAAACCCTCTTCGCGAGTAAGTAGTCCAGCGCGAACATCAGCACTTGCTTGATCTGTCCCACGACCAAAACCACGTTTTACAAACTTCATGTGGTCATGCATAGTTTCAAACTTGCATTCATTGCCTTTGAACCCTTTGTAATGACCCGCTCGATGCTCCTCTTTCCAACCATACTCTTTTTTAATAAACTCCATTTGACGTTCATCATCCCAAAATAGAAAATTGCCAAGATGAAGACCTACAACACCAACACGATTAATATCTTCAAAACTAGGAAGTTCAAAAGGTTTTAGCTCTTGTCTTGTAATCCCATCGCCTATCATCTGTTCAGGGTAGAGTTTCGCTGAAACTGTTGTAAAGTAGTCACGGTCAAATTCAGTAACATTTTGCGTAAAACTAGCTCGTCCACTTGTTTCACATACAGATTCACCCCAAATGAGTAGAGGAATATTGAATTTTACAGCTATTTGAAGAGGATACGCTCCAACGCCAGCATGACAATGCCAACATGAATCACCAATTTTATAAAATGATTTCACAAACAGCTTTTTCACAAGAGCTTTATTTGGTGTAAACATCATGTGGTCAATTTCGAGTTTCTCTAACGCATTGTCTAGGTTGAATTTACCAGTCTCAGAGTACCAGTTATGATTAAAAGTAACTGCAAGTGGATTCATCCCATACACTTTTTTAAGAACATGCATCTGAAAAACGCTATCCTTGCCCCCACTTACTGGAACTATACAGTCATAATTATCACCAGCTTTTGCTTTGTATTCATCTAGTACTGCTTTTAACTGGTTTTCTTGAGATTTCCAGTCAATACGCATCTTCTCTTCTTGCGCACGACATGCAAGGCAGATTCCCATCTCATCAAACTGCATACCCTCATTTGTCTCAGGCATACAGCAACGCGTGCAGTAGCGCATGACATCATCATATAGTGGTTTACCCCAATTATTTTCCATAATGCTCGCCTCGCAATAATCCATACTCAATTATGTCAAAATAGGCACCATTTTTGTAAAATGCCTCTTTTCTTAAACCCTCTTCACGCATATTAAACTTTTTTGCTAAAGCACGCATTGCATCATTGGTTACAGGTGTTCCACAATAGACACGATGTAAATTTAAAGCACTAAAACCATGCTCTAAAATAAGTCCCATTGCCTCTTTGCCAATACCTTTGCTAGCAAAATCTTTTTCACCAATTAAAATGGCAAACTCTGCGCTTCTGTTTATCCAGTTAATATTTTGCAGGGCTACATTTCCAATATGTCTGTTACTCTCTATATCGGTAATTGCAAGTATTAGATTAGCACGAGAGCCAATACTAGAGTTGATGTATTCTAGTGCTTGCTCTTTTGTATATCCAAATGTATAGTGAGAATTATATGTACTAATTTTTTCATCGTTTAGCCATGAGGGATAATTTCCATTAGCATCTTCAGGAGATAATGCTCTTAGGTAAATATTTTTTGATTTAAGAAGTGGGTTATTCATTGGATAGCCTTATTTGAATCTATATAGTTTATTATTGAAATCGGCAATTTTGTTATTTTGTATACTAATCCCCTCACTTTTTAAAAGAGCAATCTTTTTATCACTACCAAAAGCGTAACCACCAAGAGAACCATCAGTTTTTACAACTCTATGACATGGTGAGGTAATTGGATTTGGATTTTTGTTCATAGCATTACCAACGGCGCGGTAGGCTTTAGTCCCTAGTGCATTTGCTATCTCTTTATAGGTTGTCACTTTTCCTTTTGGAATTTTTAGTAAAAGGGCGTAACAGCGTTCGTTAAATGTCATAGTTCACTCAAATTCTTAGCCACTTTTAGACACGCTTCAATTACATCATCTAAATCTTCTTTAGTCGCAGGTGGGCGCATTAGCTCATGTGTTATTAGCTTTTTCTCGTGCATAAGTTCTGTTACTGGACAAAGACCTTTTCCATATGTCCTGTCTGTTAGAGTAAAAGGGTAGCCGTTTGAGCCAAATGCCACTCTTTTTTGATACATTGGCTGCAAGTATAGTGGTTTAACATATCCTGCGCCAATTAGTACATCAGATTCTTCTCTTAGTTTTGTGTGTGGGAGTTCAGCTTTTAGTGCAGTTACAAATTTGGTTCTATCTACTCCTGCTTTCATCTCATCAAATTGTAGGGCTTGCACGTAAAAGGCGTGTATTGAGTTTTTTCTTATTTTTGTTACACTTAAAAAGTCTATTTCTGATAATTTGTCATTTAGGTAAAGCGCATTTTCTATGCGAGAATTTAGTAAGTTTTTTAATTTTTTAAGTTGTTCTCTTGCAATTGCTGCGTGAATTTCACTTAGTCGGTAGTTGAATCCAATCATATTTATAAGCTCTTTTGAATCTTTTATACCTCTTGCATCTAGCACAGCTTCGGCGTGGTTGCGAATTAGGTATAGTTTGTCCGCTAATTCATCGTTGTCAGTAACTACAATGCCACCCTCACCAACATGAATATGTTTGTGATAATTTAGAGAATATATTCCCATATCGCCAAAAGTTCCAGCATATTTACCATTTAGCATTGCCCCTGGTGCTTGTGCGCTATCTTCAATAACAGTAAGATTATGTTTTTTTGCTAAAGAGTTAATTGCATCTACATCATACACTTGTCCAAAAATATCTACAACTATTATCGCTCTTGTTTTTGGAGTTATCAGTTTTTCAATAGATTTTGCATCAAGAGAGTAATAATCTTCTTCAATGTCAGCAAATACAGGAATTGCCCCATAAACAATGGCAGCAACTGCTGAAGCGCTCATTGTGTATGCACTTACTATGACTTCATCACCTGGCTCAATTCCTGCAGCTCCCACGGCGCAAAAAAGTCCAGATGTTGCAGAGTTTACACTAATTGCATGGCGCACACCAAAATATGTTGCCCACTCCTCTTCTAGTGCGCGAACCTCCACCCCACCATAAAAGTCATCGTGCCATGTGCCTAAAAATGTTGAAAGTTTTCCACTTCTTAGTACTCTAAGTGTCGCTTCTTCTTCTTCTTTACCTATTGTATTGTAGGCTTCAAAAGGTTTTGTACGCACTTTTTTACCACCATTTATGGCTAAGATACTCACGCAAATTCCACGCTAGAACTTTTTTGAAGAGTTTTTGTAATGTGTAGTAATTTAGCACTTAAATTTAGGTGAGTTTGTAGTATTGAATGTGAGTCATTACTTAGAGCAAAATCTAAAGAGTTTGCCATATTTCTCTCTAGTGTGCCAGAAAATGTTGAATGCTCTTGCAAGTAGCTGTAACCAGTAAACAGCTTTGATTTTTGTGGTTTTAAAATGGTAATACTTCTACCTTGATCCGAAATTGCCACTTTTGCACCACTTAGCATAATGTCAAGCTCAAAGTAATCATAATGAGTAGCCTCTTGATTTGTTAGTATGCCGTTTGCATTTTCAGAGTGTACGTAAAATTGACCTAAAAAGTCACTTTCACTTTTATGTAAATCAAGTATTTTAATCTTTGAAATAGAACCAATTAGCCACTCTATGAGTTCTAGCATGTGTGAGCCATTATGAATTAACCCTTTGCTAAAACGTCCTTGAAAAGATTGAATATTACCTAGTTCACCGCTTTTAATGATTTGTGCTAGTTTTATAAAAGATGGATCATACCTGCGTATGAAATTGATAAAAAGTTTTTTTGAGTTTTTCTCTAAAAGTCTATTTATCTCATCAAACTCCTCTTTTGTAGAGACAAAAGGCTTCTCGCACAAGATTACTTTAGCAGTGTTAGATGAAAGGGCGAGACTTAGCATCTTTGAATGTGTCTGAGTTGCTGAGCAGATAGAGATAATTTCAGGACGGCACTCATCTAACATCTCCTTTGCATCACTAAACGTTTTAGTTTTCCACTTTTTATTAAATTTTATAAGGGCATCTTCATTTGTATCGCAAACACCAATAAGTTCAGTGTTTGGATTAGATTTATATGCGTGTGCATGAGTTAGTATCGCTTTATCTTTAGGACCATCTAGTCCTCCTGCAATTTGTCCAGCTCCAATTATTACCGCTTTCATAACTCTTCCACCTTTTTTTGACGTACGTTAGAATTAATATTTTTTAGTTCAGGGTTCGCTCTTAACAATTTTACAATATCTTTGGCGCGAAATTCTGGGTTATTAGGATAAAGAGATTCAAATATCTTCTTTATTAGCTCATAATCCTCTTTCGTATCAAGAGTAATGCGCAAATCACCACTTTGCGTGTGTGCATTTGCTGTTATGCCGTGTAGTTTGAAATGTTGTGGATTGTGGTAGATGTAGCATGTCACATGTGTCCTATCCATTGGTTCGTTAGTAGATTCGTTAGTTTTTTTAAGAGTATCAAGCCAGAGTACTTCAGTATCAAGTCCTACCGCAAAGGTACGCTCATTTAATAAGTTTGAGGTGTAATCATAATCTCCACTTAAATGTGCTGTAATAGTTTGATCTATAATTATTGGATCAATTAGTGGGCAATCTCCTGTTAGTTTTACAAGAAGGTCAGCATCTACAGATTGAGCCGCACCTAAAACCCTAGCTAGGACATCTTGTTCACTTCCTCTGTAAACAGTTACGCTAAGGCTATCTCCAAGCTTTTCAATACTGTCATCACTCTTATTTGTTGTGGTAGCTATGACAATTTCATCAATGTAGCGTGATTGTTTTATGCGTTCAATCATCATCTCTAAAGATGGACGCCCTAAAAATGGCATTAATACCTTGCCTAGAAGTCTTGATGAGGTCATTCTAGCTTCAATAGTTGCGACTATTTTCATTCAAGTTAGCCTTTGCATGAGAGTTTCAAAATCTATACCAAAATTTTCAATTTGGCTTGAGTCATTACGTTTGAAGTTTGAAATATCAAAATCTAATAAAGATTCTATCTGATTTGTTTTTGCAATTGGTAGATTGGACTTTCTAATTTTGCTTGGAATGTAAGAGATAGCAACTTTATTTAAAAGTGAGGCGTAGTAGAGTGCTACTGTATTAATACCAATTACAACTTTTGATGAGAGTAGGTCATCTATTAATTCAGATTTTTGTTCAATGTTATAAGGAATCTCTTTGTAATCTTTTAATATGTTTTCATATGTTTTAGGAGTGTCGCTAGGGTGTAGTCTTATGGTTACTGAAGAACATCTAAAAAGCTTAAAATTATTCAAAATATCTTTTATCCAGCTACGCTCAGTAAAGCCCCAGTAGTTTGCATCTAAAAATGAATTTTTAGCAACCTTAGCAGTTGGTTCGCTCAAAATTAATAGACTGTTTTTTCCTTTAATACTCTTTTTCTTAGCACTATTTAAAAACTGCATTGTTGCATAATCTTTTATTTTGATGAGTTTTTTTAAGCCCTCATCGACTGCTGTTTGATAGGCTAATTCATCACTTACACAGATAAAGTTTGGAAAAATATTGTCAAAACGTTTTCTGTAATCTTCCCAATTATCTAAAAATGCTACTGTTGTAATACTGTTTTCTTTTGCATAATCTACAAATTCTGTATGAAAACTATTTTGCCAACTAGTTCCAAAAAAGAGTAAATTAGGAGATATGTCTTTTAAACTAGAAGATGTTTGAATGGGTAAACTATTTTTTATTGCTATTTTTGCTGCTGGTGAGTTAAGCGGTGTAAAGATATACCAATATGCTTTTTCCAAATTTGCTTTTACTATGGAGAGTATAATTTGAGACGCTCCAGCGTCATGAATAACTATAGCAATTTTTTTCACTCTACATCTTCTAATGCTAAAGGTGTTGCTTCTTTTAAATCTTTATTGCAAGTTTTACCTAAAATCTCTTTTAAATATTTTGGATGCAAACCGAAGCTTGGACGAACTGAGCGGATATTTTTTTCTGTAAACATTTCGCCCTTTTTTATATCTTCTGTAATAAATAAAGAGCGTGAAAGCTCACGTGAACGTACTGTTTTTTCACTTAGTTCATAAGTGATTTTTCCTAGTAAATTTTGTGTTTCTCTAACTGCTTTAACCATTTGTGTAAATTCAGCCTCATCAAGAGAGAAAGAGCTGTCAGCACCACCAATAGATTTATCTAAAATAAAATGTTTCTCAATCATTACAGCACCAAGTGCTGTTGCTGCAACTGGGGCGGTAATTCCTAATGTATGATCTGATAATCCACTTAAAACATTAAAACGTTTAGCTAAATCATTCATAGTTAGTAAATTCATCTCACTAGGGTCTGCTGGGTATGCACTTGTACATTTAAGCAAAATTATTTGCTCATTTCCTACTTTTTTACATGTAGTTACAGCTAGCTCTATATCTTCTAGTGTTGCAATACCTGTTGATATAATAATGGGCTTTTGTTTTGACGCTATATACTCAATAAGAGGAATATCAGTAATTTCAAAAGAGGCTACTTTATATGCTGGTACATTTAGCTCCTCTAAAAAGTCAACTGCACTTTTATCAAAGGGGCTACTAAAGCAGATTAGATTAGCATCTTTTGCCGTTTGCATTAACTCTTTGTGCCACTCCCATGGTAGTGAAGCCTCTTTGTATAGGTCATACAGCTTTTTACCATCCCAGATAGTATTTTGTTTTATTTTAAAGTAGTCATTATCGCTATTTAGTGTAATTGTATCAGCTGTGTATGTTTGCAGTTTTATGGCATCTGCGCCAGCTCTAGCAGCTGCAAGAATTGTCTCTTTTGCAGTATTTATATTATTTCCATGATTAGCTGATAGTTCTGCAACAATGAAAGTTTTATCATCTGCTAGCTTGAAATTGTCAATTTTCATTTATATACTCCATTGTTACATAATCGGCATTTTCAGCTGTTTGTATAAAACCTGATGATTTAAATAGAGAAAGAGAAGTAAAATTGTTAGGTTTTATTTGAGCTTTAACTCTTTTTTTACTGGTATATTTTAGACCTTTTTGTAGTATATTTTTAGAGATAGAAAGAGCACGTGCAAATTTTGAAAGGGCAATACTAATATTCTCTTCGAATCTGACATAACCTAAAAATATGCCATTTAATGAACGTGCAATGAAAATTTCTGTTTCATCATTTAGCTTTTTTTCACACCAATTTTTGTGTTGTTCTATTGTAATTGGATTTGAATTTAAAGATGCTTTTCTAACTTCATTATCGTTAGAAAGCTCAAATAGCTCATCACAATCAGATTGCTCAAATGGCAAAAGTGTGAACTCTCTTAAATAAGTACGTTTTATCTCTTTTAGAATAGAGTATTTTTCAATTTCAATACTATTTTTTTTGTAACGTGTTTTTTGTGTATAAAGCCTGTTTAGTTTTCGTAAAAATATATTTTTATATTTTAGACTAGATTCGTTTAATGTAAGGGCAAGGTTTCTCTCATTGAGTATTTTTGATATTTTTTCTTGATTTAGGGCAATTGTAATGGCAATGGATGGTTTTTTAAGATATAAAACTTCTAAGGTAGTCTGTCCTGATGCACTGATGATAATGTCTGCTGTACCTAAAAGTGAGGCAAAGTTTTTTGGATTTTTATGAAGTTTGAAACTATTTGTATCTTTTATTGCTTTTGCTATTCTATGTTTATGTGGGTTTGTAGCACCTAAAATAATGTTTGCAAAAAATGGAATATGCCATTTTTTAAGAGCTTTGATTATCTGCTCTGTACTATTTTTTTCATCACTTCCTCCAAGTGTTATGGCAATTTCAAACTGATTGCTGTTTTTATGAAACTTTTGTTTAAATTCTTCGCGTATTATTGCCCATTGTGAGCCGTAAAAATAGTTTTTTTCATTATTTGAGGCATAAATATTTGGATTAATTACGATGTGACTATTATGTTTGTTATCTAAATCTTCATAAGCTACTATGGTTGCATTTGTACTATGTTTAAGAATTTTTTCGTACTCTTTATTTAGAGCATAAGAATCTAAGATAATTGCAAATGGTTTGTATGTTTTTACTAAACTTATGACTTCATTTTCATCATCTATATGACTTAAGTGTAAAACATTATTAATTTTTTTTTGCAAGGAGTTTGGCAATACAAATGATAAATAATAAACTTCAATTCCCTCAGCTCTTGCAATACGAGCTAAAGAAAGAGTGCGCATTATATGACCAATTCCAATCTCTTTTGAGGCATCTGCTCTTATAAAGATAGATGCTTTAGTTGGTTTTTTGTTCGACATTTTTATTGGCTAATGTAAGTTGAGGTCTGTTTTTTAGTAAAGTTATAAGCTCTTTATATGAAAAATCAGTTTGACAATTAAATTCACTATAGATAGATTTAATTACTTTGTAATCTTCTAGTACATCGAGTGTAAGGCGAAAATTTGAGTTATCTTCAACATCTTTAAATGAACCAATGTTTGAATCGCTTTTGATGTAAGGTGTTACATGCTCTCTTTCAAATTCTGTTTTTGCATTTTTATCTGCTTCAAAAAGGCTTGAAGCTAAAAAAACTTCACAATCCATTCCTCTTGGAAATGTTCTACTCTCTACGTTTGAGACATATTCAAAACTATTTTTTTCAAAAAAGTTTATCACCTCACTTACAATATTTGCATCAATTAGTGGGCAATCTGAAGTTAGACGAACAATCGTATCATCATCTTTGACGTCAAACTCTTTTGCACAATCTGCAAATCTCTTTAAAACGTTGAATTCATCACCTTTAAAGTAGGCAATCGAGTGCTTTTTGCATATTTGAACTATAGGCTCTTCACTTGCATCATTAGTTGTTGCTACTACAATCTGTTTTTTTAGCGCTTCTAAGCGTTTAAACATAATTTCTAAAATAGTTGTACCGCAAAGTTCTAATAAAACTTTTGAGGCTAATCTGCTAGAGTTGGTACGAGCTTGGATTATAATCATTAACGAGCGCAACTTTTGTAGCTGTATTTATCTAAAATCTCTTCTATAATATCTGCTGTATTTTTTGCATCATCTAAACTCATAGCTTGATGGCACGGAATAGAGAGTTCAGAACGCCAAAAATCTTCTGCTACGGTTAGACGCTGTTCTCCGTAAAGTTTTGTGTAAAAACTATTTTTGTAAATTGGTTTGTAGTGAACTTGTACACCAATCTCATGTTCTAATAGTTCAGAGAAGATATCCTCTTTTGAACATTGAAATTCTGGTTTTAAAAGGATTGGATAGAGGTGTCTTGAAGATGTGTGTGCTACATCTATTGTATAAAAATATCTGTTTTGTTTAAATCTTTCATTGTAGTAAGCTGCAATCTTTTCGCGTTTTTCTATGAAGTTTGGAAGTTTTTTTAGCTGGCTTCTTCCAAGTGCTGCGTTAATATCACTTAAACGGTAGTTGTATCCCATTTGTGTCATGTCACTATCGTATAGTTTTTTCTTTATTATACCGTGAGAGCGAAAAAGTCTCATTTTTTCATATAGCTCTTCATTATTAGTTACAATCGCACCACCCTCACCAGTAGTTATAGGCTTTATTGCATGAAAGCTAAAGATACCAATATCTCCAAATGTTCCAGCATGTTTATCATTTAGCGTACTACCAAGCGCGTGAGCCGCATCTTCTATTACATATAAATCGTGTTTTTTTGCAAGCTCTAAAATAGGTTGCATATTACAAATTGTTCCTGCAAAATGAACAGGTACTATCGCTTTTGTTTTTGTTGTAATTGTTTTTTCTATAAAACGTTCATCAATATTGCCATCGAGTTTAATATCGCTAAAGATGGGTTTTGCTCTGAGTGCGATTGCCATATTTGAAGTTGCTACAAAACTTATTGGTGAGGTAATTATTTCATCATTCTCGCTCACTCCAACAGCTTCATAAGCTGCATGTAAAGCAGATGTAGCAGAATTAAAGACAAGAGCATATTTACTTTTAGTAAATGAGGCAATTTCATTTTCAAACTCTTGGTGGATTTTACCCTGCGTTAGGTGTGAAGATTGAAGTGCTTTAGTAACAGCTTGAATATCATCTTCATCAATTAGTTGACGACTATATGGATTCACGTCGCTTTAATCTTTTCAAGTAGTTCATCTTTGGTTATCCAGACACTATTTGTATCTGAACGATATTCAAAATCATTTTTTACCTTTTTGCCCTCTTCGCCGATAGCATTTTTTGTGTAATTAATTGGTGCAGAGAATGTAATAGAAGGTTCTATTACATAGTGGTCATGGAACTCTAGGCTTAGATGACTATCATCTGCTGGGATCATAACTTCATGCATCTTTTCACCTGGGCGAATTCCGATTATTTTAATTTCAAGCTCTGGTGCCATCGCTTTTGCCATCTCTAGCATTTTCATTGAGGCAATTTTCGGTACAAACATCTCACCGCCTTGCATTCTTTCAAAACTTTTAAGTACAAATTCAACACCATCATCAAGAGTAATCCAAAACCTTGTCATATTTGCATCTGTAATAGGAAGACTTTTCTCCCCATTAGCAATTAGCTTTTTAAATAGAGGAATAACAGAACCACGTGATCCCATTACGTTTCCATATCTTACTACTGAAAAAAGGGTTTGCTGCTCTCCTCGGATGTTATTTGCGGCAATGAAGAGTTTATCTGAAGCTAATTTTGTAGCACCATATAGATTAACGGGGCTTGCTGCTTTATCAGTTGAGAGAGCAACTACACGTTTAATATTACACTCTAAAGATGTGTCAATAACATTTTGAGCGCCCATAATATTTGTTTTAATACACTCCATAGGATTATATTCGGCAATTGGTACATGTTTCATGGCTGCTGCATGAATTACAAAGTCTACACCTGCCATTGCCTTTTTTAGCCGTGGTAAATCTCTTACATCACCTATAAAATAGCGCATACATATGTCACTGAATTGTTGAGCCATTTCGTACTGTTTAAGCTCGTCACGTGAGTATATTATGATTTTATTAGGGGTAAAACGCTCTAAAATGGTAGTAACAAACGCTTTAGCAAAACTGCCAGTACCACCAGTTATTAAAATATTTGCACCATTGAACATGTGTGAAGCCTATTTGAAAAAGTTGATAAGATTATATCTAATATCGGACATATAACAAATAATTAAACTCAGTGTTCAAAATTGGAACAGTGTTTGCTTTTCATTCACTGATATTTCCTGACTTGTATTTTAAGCAAGCAGGTAGCGAAAGGAATCGTTAGTATGAAAAAGTATTTTAAACGTTCAACTATTGCGGCTGCATCGTTGTTATTAATGGTGGGTTCACTTAGTGCAGAGCAGACGAAAACTGTTGAACAGCTACAAAATGAGTTAGATGAGATGCGTAAGGTTTTACGTAATGATGCTGAAGTTCCACATCCTGTGGTATTAGATGATTTGGTTATTCCAAATTCACCTCTTCTTCGTCCTAATCGTATTATGACGATACATGCTACTGGTATGGGTGTCGCACCTGAGGTTACATCTTCTCCTGCACAAGCTTTAGCTCTTGCAAAACGTGCAGCAATTGTTGATTCATACAGGCAACTTGGTGAGAAAATGTATGGTATCAGAATTGACGCAAAAGATACAATAAAAGATATGATGTTAAAAGATTCAAAAGTACAAACAAGATTACTAGCGGTTATTCGTAATGCAGAAATTACTGAAGTTAATTTCTCAGATGGTCTTTGTGAAGTTACTATGGAGCTTAAACTTGATGCCAAACGTTGGTATCGTATCCTAAATGGAATGAGATAGTTGCAAAATTTAGATAATAATGGAGTATTATCATGAAGAGAATAGTTAAATGGATTGGATTTATGTTTTTATTGGTTAGTATAGCTGCTTTAAATAGCGGATGTATAAGAGCATCTGTAGCTTTAGGTAGTGATGCTGATAAAGCAGCACCAAATCAATATTTTGGACCAGCAGGTGGCGGTAGTTCACCAGCATATTACCCGTCACCGTATGACAGTTATTAGAGGAGAGTATATTATGAAAAATTTGATATTTATTTTTATTACACTGTTCCTCTTTAGTGGATGTGGTGGAAGTTTAACTGATAAGATTGAAAATATTATCAAACGGTTTAACTCTTTTTCTGATTGGAAAAGTGAAATTTCTAGAATAACTAGTAAAACATTAGTTGGAGATTCTATAGCAGTTGGTGCGGGTTCTGGGCCTACAGAAAATATTTTCCCTCCTCTTTTAGAGATAGCAGTAACAACATATACTGTTGATGGATATTTAGATATTCCTTTTAGAGTTAGTGATGCTGATGGTAATATTATTGAAGTTAATGTATCAGTTGCAGATACAACAATGGTAGATACACAAGTTGTTCAAAAACTAGTAAACGCTATTGATATTGATTCAAAAAACGGAGTAGATCTCACTTTAAGACTTACAGCACTTAAAAGTGGATCTACAACTGTTACTTTAAGTGTTTTTGATTCGTTTCTTGAAAATAATCAAAGTATTACACGAAGAAGCGCTACTCCTGCTACAATAAATGTAATTGTAATTGGAGTTGCAACTCTTAGTAATAAGGTTACTGCAACAACTCCTAGTTTTGGAGTAACAATGACAGCTGAGGATGACATTGCATCAATTGCATTTGCTCCTATTGCTGATACACTTGGTACGCCTGAACAGATGTTTCTTAAGGTTGATGGTCAATTTAGAGCAGGTGTTACATTTCCATCAGATTACACGGGAAAACAGTTTATCTATACTTTTAATAGTAGAGAGTATGATGGGCTATTTACTCCTGGTGTTTTAGAGTTTTAAGGTAGCGGTTATGACAAAGTTTTTGCTTTTAATTTTTGCAACTGTTTTGTTAAGTGCAAACACCTTGTATATACACAAAGGGTGGGGCATGTACTCTTTTGGTAAAGAGGTTAAAGATATAAAATCTATGTTTAATAACCGTACAGAGGGATTACTATTTAAATTTGAAGATGATAAGTGGAAAACTTTTGATTTTTCTAAATCTTTAAATAGCTTTAATGAACTCTCTTCTAATCAAGGCTTTTGGTTATTTACAGAGAGTGAGCAATATATAAATAATCTTGAAAGCGTATTAAACACAACTCTAAATATTACAGAGGGTTGGAATCTTTATGGAATGAGTGGCGCGGTATCTGATGTATTTAAAACTTTTAGTATGCAGAGTAATATTTTAGGTGTTTGGAGTTACATGCCAAGTTGTAAATCTTGGAAAAAAAATAATTCTAACGCACAAGAGATAGATACACTTGCTTCATATGAGGGCTTTTGGCTTAACTCTAAAAAAGCTTTCTCACTAGAAGTACAACATGAAAGTAAAAATCTACTATCTAGTTGGAATATTAGCAAAAATGGAGTCTCTATCTATACAGAGTGCGCGGAACCATTAACTATACTGTTTGATGACTCTACTAAAAATGGCTCAACAGCAAATACAATGTATCTTAATTTAGATGGAGTTGAACGTGCTGGTGTACCGTTTCCATCGAAGTATATTAATGAAAAATTTGAAGTTATTTACCACTTTACAAAGTACTATGGAGAGTTTTCTAATGGGACTGTAAATGTGAGTAGGGTGGTATCAAAATGAGATATTTAATTACTATTTTTCTTCTTATCTCATCGCTTTATGCTTTAACACTTCAAAAAGGTATGAGTATTGTTGGTATGACAGGAACTGAGATACTCTCAGAAGGTAAATTTAGAAGTGATATAGAAATAATTTATGGAACAGTAAATGGAACATGGACATCGTTTAATCCAAATAAAAAGATGGCATTTAATGGGCTTAAAGAGTTAAAAAAGAATCAAGCATATATAATTGTTGTATCTCGGGTTATGAATTTAGCAAATGCAACGCTTGGGCTTGGACTACAAGTTAAGTGTCCTCAGCTTGATGCTGGCGTTAATATTGTTTCAATGTATACAGCTAATTTTGCAAATGGTATTAAAGATATTAATGGTTCTAAAATAAAATCTATGTTTAGTACCAAAAATAATAGCTATATCTCATATAACCCAGATGTTCCCTTGCCGCTTAACTCTTTGCAACAGACTACAAATGGGCGTTTTTATGTAATTGATGTTGATAATGACAATGTTGAGGCATGTGGAGCTAAAGTGACTGTTCCAAATCCAAATCCTGATGATGGAATAACTGATGTGTTACCTTTTAATTTCAAGTCTCAATTTGGAGTTTCTAGAAATTCTTTTATTACATCAAATGAAGTTTTGGTTGATATTGGAGTTGAATCAACAAAAGCTTCTGTTGATAAGGGTTTAATTGTTAAAAATGGAGATTTTAATAACTCTTCATCAGAACTATTAATTAAAGTTGGTGATAAAATTCAAATTCAAGTGCCTTCATCTTTAGAATACAACACTACAGTTACATCAACATTAACTTATCAGAATGCTAAGGCAACTTTTAACGTGAGAACACTCTCTTCACAGGATGTTAAATTAGACTTTGAAGCAGTTAAGGATGCACCAATTAGCTTTTCTGCTATTTCAAATGAAGTTTTTGTTAGGTTTGGTAGTTCGTCTACAGAAGCAAAAGTTGACAATGGGTTGTTAATAAAAAACGGAGATTTTTTAACTGCTGCAAAGTCACAGTTTATAAAAGTTGGTGATAAAGTTCAGATACAATTAACCTCTTCACCTGAATATAATGTAACGCTAACATCTACTCTAAGCTATTTGGGTGAAAACTCAGAATTTAATGTCTCAACTTTAGAATTCGCAGATTTTATCCCAGATGATTTTATTTTTGACTCAATTGAAACTAACCCTGAGCGAACAGTTATATCTAACCAAGTAGATATTTCAGGTATTTCCCAAGGACTATCTGCAAATGTAGAGATTTTATTTGGAGCAAGTGATGTATCAATCATTCAAAATGGTGTAGATACACTTTCAAGAACCGTAAATGTAAATGCGGGAGATAAACTTAATTTAAAAGTTGCTGTTGGTAGTGAGCCTGCTATTGTAAAACTCTCTGTTGGTGAAAAAAGTAGTAACTTTGATATTACGGTATCAGATGTAATTGATTCAACTCCTGATAAGTTTTTATTGCCAAGAAAAGATAATTTAGATCCAAATATTGAGATATTTTCAGATGAGGTTATAGTAACTGGTCTTGGAGCATTTATTAAAACATATGCAGCAGGTTTGAATGCAAATGTATATGTTAATGGTGTTAGTGGTGGAAACTATGCATTAGTTCAAAACGAAGATATTGTTAAGCTTGGCATGATAACACCAGCACAGCTTGGAACACCTAGAGTTGGTCAGTTATACATTGGTGGAGAAATGGCTGATTTTAACATTACAACTACGTCAACAAATCCAGATCAAGATGATAATCCAACTAACTTTGATATAGCCCCAGCGCTTAATGTTGATGTTAGTACCTTTGTTACATCTGCTGAGATTGTAGTATTGGGTATTAATGTTCTAGCAACAGTAACATTAGATAAAGGTCTTTTAATTGTTAATGGTGTTGAAATTCCATCTAATAAAACTTCTGTTGTGGAGTTTGATAAGATCCAGATAAAGGCACAGTCTAGTGATAGTTATGTATCTGAAGTTGTATCGAACTTAACGATTGGACCTGTGACCAAACCATTTAGAATTGTTACAAAAGAGCAACCAGTAAATATTTTAATTGAGAACCAACGTTATAGGAAAGATCAAAATATTAGTTTGCCTTTTGCTTCAGCACCAGCTGCAGTATCTTGGGAAATTGTGAATGGTAGATTACCATCTGGATTAATCTTTGATTCGAATAAAAGAGTTATAGAGGGTACGACGTCAAAAGAGAGTAATGTAAGTACATACACTATTAAAGCTACAATTGTTAATGGTGAGAGCGCACAAGTTAAAAGGACTATTGAGATAGGTGATTTTATATCAAAGGTAAGTCAAACTCCTGATGTTGATGGTGGAGTAGACTTTGATGATACTTGGTATAAGGCTAATAATATTTTAGGTGTTCCTACTCTTTTTAGTAGATTGTCTACTTCTGGGATTATTCAAGTAAACTCTATATTAAATTGGTTAGATATTGAACCTGAACGAATGGCATTTGATGATGCTAAAATATATTGTGAAAACTTAGAATTTGGTGGATTTAATAATTGGAGACTACCAACTATACGTGAGGTTCAAATAATAAATGGACACAATATTGAATTTGATAATATTGGACAAGGCTTTATGTGGTCATCTACACCATCAGTTGAAAAGAAAGATTGGTATTGGTATGTAGATTTTGGAAATGGTGGAAAAAGTTACATCATAAATAAAACGAGCAAAGCATTTGTAAAATGCGTAGTAGGTGCACAATGAGAATAGTTTTGATTTTTTTATTGATTATATCTTTTGCCAATGCAAATGAATGGTTCGCTAAATTAGATAACAGGAATAATGCAGTTCCTGATGGTACTCCTGTTTGGAGTGCTATTGATGATAAAAAGAGTAATTTGATGTGGGAAGCAAAAACATCTAAAAATATCAATGATGTATATAGTTGGAAAGAGGATTCAAATAGTACATATCCAGCTATTGAGTACTGTGAGGGTTTGGTACTAAATGGATTTGATGATTGGCGTTTACCAAATGTTAATGAATTAAAATCTTTAATTGACTATACATCATTTCCTATATTAAATAATGACTACTTTAAAGTGGATTTAAAGCATGTTTTTTATTGGTCATCATCTACTGTACATCTTTTACAAGATGATGCTTGGTATTTGAATGTAAATAATGGACTTACATTTTATAATGGAAAAAACTTTGAGTATGCAGTCAGATGCGTGCGGGGAGGCTTTTAATGGCACAGTAGAAGTTTTTTGGCTAATGTTTTTAGTAATTGTAAAATAAATTTATATATATATTTTACAAAAAAGCTAAAGTTTTTTTATATTGTGACGATGTATATGTCACAAGGATGTACTACAACAACTTAAAGGAGAAGTGATGAAACGTTTAATAGGTATTCCATTATCAATAGCAGCAGCGAGTGCTGTAGCGATGGCGAATTTTACATTAACATTTACAAGTTCGGCGAGCGATACTTGGCAATTAGTAGGTGCTAGTCAAGGGATGGATATTTCTACTCTTGTTGGTTCAAGCACAACACCAGGTTCAGCAGCAGCAGTTATTGAATCAGCTTGGTATTATAATGATACTAATGGTCAATGGGAAGTAGCAGCAAATACATTTAATCCAGCGCAAGTTGGTTATACGCTACTTACTGCAACGAATCCATATGAAGCTGTTTGGATGAGAGTTAAAGGTGGCTCAGCTGCAACTGCAGCAGTAAGTACAACTACTGATGGAACCGATGTGGCTTTTACAGTTAGCGCTGGTTGGAATCTTCGTGCCACATCTGAAGCAATTTCTACAACAAGTGCTACGCAACTTGTTAAATATCCATTTTTAAATGATAAAACAAATGGTGTTTTAGTTTATACATACAATATTGCTACAAATGCATTTGAAGTGTATAGTCCAAATGGTTTTGTATCTACATTTACGGGTACTCAGTTTACATCTATTAATGAGTATGAGGGTTTTTGGATAAAAGTTAGTAATGCAAAAACATATACTATTGCAACTGCAGCAGCGGCTGTTACAGCTAGTTTACCTGTAACAGAGGGTATTATTGGTGATCCAGGTTCATTAATTACAGCAGCTCAGCTCGCTGACAATGTTATTAATAACTTTTCAACACTGTTGAAGTTTGGTCCAGAGACTAGATTATCTGCGACGTCACTTACTTCTTATAGTGGGACTCCCTCAAGTGCAATGACTGAATTTAACACCACGATGAGAAGTGCATCTCAGCATGTTCTTGATACTAGAGATGATGTAATAACTGCATTAAGATCTGTTGATGATTTGGTTGTTCAATTGAGTGCGACAGGTTTTGTAAGCACAGCTACGATTGCTGGACCAACAGCTAAGGTACAGACATTAATCGCTGATGTAAATAGTAGCATTTATGCTATTTCTGGCTTAGGTCAGCCAAGTGACTTTAATCTTACTGAAACAAATGGAACAGCGGTTGGTGCAATTGATGGTTTCAACGCAAATGGTGCGAAGTCTGCTACTTCAATTGGACTTAATGCATATTTAACATTTCACCCAACTACAGGTGCTGCAAATGTGACACGACTAGATCCAATTTTATTAGAAGCAACGAAATCTAGAGATAAGTCATCTTCATTAAGCACATACTTGCAGGCACTATCTACTAATTTTGTGGAGCTTAACTCTACAATGAAAGATTTAAATACCACTATTAATGCAGCAGCAAATGGCTCTGAAGTTAATGCAACAGTGAGTATCGCAGCAGCTGATGTGAATGCTACTAGTGAAGTACTTCAGGTTTCTACTATACGTATGAATGATCTTAATGAGACACATATTTTAACGCTTACGTTTTCTAGAGCTGGTTCTTCTACATATCCACCTTTGACTATCGACTTAAATCAAACTGTTGCTGGAACAAATATGGTAACTTCGCCAGAAACTGTTACTTTACCAATACCTTCTAATGGTAACCCAGATGCTACAGATAGTAATTTATCTATTCTTAATGCTATTGGAAATGCGATTGCAGGATCAAGTTTTGGCTCTTTAGTTACTGTTGGTACTTCTACTGTTGGATTGAATGTTGGTACGGCTGAATTGAATATTACAGGTGTGGCGTCTACTGGCACTTTTGGTTTAGCATTTACGACGGCAAAAGCTGGTGGTGGAGCTATAGGAGGTGCTGAACTAAATACAACTATTCCAGTTACATATAATGCAGCTGTAACAGGAAGATCTCAAACTACAACACTTACTTTTGATGGACAGTTTAGAGGTGGTGATCAGATTGATTTGAATATTACTAATATTGAAGACCATACTAATGAACACTACTCAGGTGGTTTAATGGATACCAATGTTACACTAATATTAACGGGAGATAAGACAGGTTCTGAAGTCGCTACACTGCTTGCAGCTGAAATTAACAGTGATACTACAATTCATGGTTTTGGAGATCCAGCAAATTCATCAGATACAACAGGTTCAATCTCTGTTTCAAACAATCTTATTACATTAGATGCTAATGATACATTTATTGGTACTGGTTATACTATGATATTGACAGTAAATGGAAATGCTGGTTTGGCTGCACTTGCTACGCAAGCTAGTACAACTGCTGCTAATGTATATACAGCGACAGCTGATTATTCAGTATTAACTGGTGCAACAGCGTCAAGTGTTCTTAGCTGGGAATCTAATGCATCTAATTTCCATCAAGCAGTTGAAGGTATTCGTTTTACTTCACTATCGGTTGATGGGACAGTTTATACAGATAGTGCAAGTCGCTTAGTTTGGGATGTTGAAGAGAAAACATCACTTACTGGATGTTCTGCTTCAAATAGATATAATATTAACTCTTGGAAGTTACCGACAGTTACTGAACTATTAAGTTTGTATGACGCTTCAACTAATGCAATGTCACTTACTTGGTTGAATGCACTTACATTTACTGGACCTATATTTACTATTACTCCAAGTGCAGGTACTAACTTAGATAAATTATTCTTTGTATCTAAAGATGGTAATGTATCTAATAGTGCAATTACAGTCTCAACTGAGAGAAGAGTAGTAGGTGCATCTGGTATGACTATTCGTGAGTATAATGCTACAGATACTACAGTTCATATGAGCACACATTGTGTCGCTCAACAGATAAATACTACATCATTTGATGAGTATTACAATACAAATAGGTTTGGAACCAATAATACATTAACAGACCTTAGTAGTACAGCACTATCTGCTTTAACTGATGCAGATAGAAGAGTTACTGATAGCGCATTAGGTATTGAATGGGAAAGAAAAACTACTGTAACATCTAGTACAGGGGCATATGATACATTCGCAAATGCTGAGTACTACTGTGCAATTTTAAATCATGGTGGAAAAACGGATTGGAGACTACCTACAATTGAAGAATTAACTTCATTGAACTTGTTTGATATTGAAGCTCGTTACAACTTGACCCATACTTCAACAGGTTTAAATAGAAGTACGCTATTCTTATATGACTTTAATGATAGCAGTAATTACTGGTCGAATGATCTAAATAATACTGATAATTATAGAGTTATTAATCCAGCTGGTGATGTTAGTTATACTAATATGTTTGGTACAACTTCACCGTCAACTGGAGCTACAAATACTCGCGTTATTTGTGTTCGTAATCAATAGTTGAATCTATATTGAGGGGTTAGCTCCTCAATATATTTTGGAATACAAAATGCTTAATAATGTGTAAAAGGAGCATTGAATGAAGCTTTTACACATATTTTTAACTTTCACACTTATATTAAACACACACTTTACCTCCTTTTTTGCGGCGGATACAATTGCTCCGCCACAAATTGCTGATACATTAGGCGCTAATACTGGACAAGTTCCAAATGAACTTGTAATAGTAAGTGGTATTGATGATGGTCAGACAATTGCTACTATTAAATCTCCATCTTTAAATATTGATTTAGTACCATCATTGGCAGTTTCATATACAGGTAGAACATTTAGTCCACTACTGTATATTCATAGCTACAGCTATTATATTGAACGTTTTGATGGTAATGGTATATCAAAAATAATTACGTTAAATGCAAATGGTACTACCACACTTTTTTCGCAAATAAGTGTTAAGCTGAAATTAGATGCGTTAGTTACAGGAAATTATAGAGTTAATGTTGCCCCATATTTTATACATAAAGATACAGATGTAAGATACATAGGTGGTACTACATCAATAAATTTTAGTGTTCTAAATGATAATCAAAAACCTATAGTAATAAAAATATCTGATGTAAATGTAACAAAAAACTTTGGTGATATTGATATACCAGTTACTATTTTAGAACCAAATCCAAGTGATTCTTTTACATCTTTAGTAATCTCTACAAATAGAGATGATTTAATCTCACATTCACCTGATATTGAGTCAAAAAAGATTATTCTAGATGAAACACCTCAAAAATTCACCGGTATTGTAATTCAAAAGAAAAAGATTGAAGGGTTCATTCGTATAAGAACACTTCCCTCAGTTACAGGTGAAGCAATTGTAACAGTAAATGCAATAGGTGGTGGAAAAATATCTGCACCAGTATCGTTTAAAGTGAACATTAATGAGGATAGAATAGTTCTAGCACCAGGCTGGAATTTGAGTTCTTTACCAATAATTAAGAGTATAGATAAAATTGCAGATGTATTTAATAATGTAGAAGCAATTTATGCTTATCAAAAAGATAAATGGTTACTGTATGAACCAAATAAAGGTACTAATACATTAACTAAAATGAAAGATGGTTGGGGATACTGGATAAAGTCTCCCTCACATCAAGCAATACTATTTACAGAAGGTGAGGAGTATGATCTGTTTGCTGGAGGATATGAGGAGCAATTTACGGGTGTTTGGAATCTTTTAGGTGTAGGAAAAGAGACAACAGTATTTCTTCAAGATACAAATATTTGGGTTTACAGAGAGGGTAAATGGGTTAATTCTATTTTAAATGAAGGTGATCTTACACTTAAAAGAGGTGAAGGTTTTTGGCTTAAAATATAAAAATAATACTTTTTTAATAAAATAGTTGGTATATTACCTATTATGCGAGGGGTGTACTATGCTTCTGGGAAAGTCAGGCAGTCAGCTTCAAACTGTTGGTTCTCAATCTTTTGTCACTAAAGGTGACAATATTGTAACGCCTAGTACACTTCTTCGTGTCTACTCACAACCAATATCGACAAATTCAGGAACTTCTTTAACTTTAGAAGACTTTTCGCAAAATAAGTTTACACATCTAACAAATTCTATAACTTCATCAAACAGTGCAATTGGTCTACTTGATGTTGCTATTACTGGAGTTAATAAACAACTCGATGTTATTGGTGAGATGGAAAAACTATTAGAAGAGCGTAAAAAAAATCCTCTATCTGGTAATTATTTTAATGAGCAGATACAGCTTTTAGCCAAAAAATTTGATGATATTGCATCTTCAGCAATTTATGATAATAAAAGTGTTTTAGATAGTCCTATAATGCGTAATTTTTTAGCAAATCAAACAACAGGATTTGCAAATGTTGAGACAAGTAAAGTTATATCAAATAGTTTAGAAGAGTCATATAAAGAGACCTATCAGCCGATTTTACTGTACAACGAAAGTGAAGCTTTTGGAACAGTTGATATATCCTTAGATTCACAAGCACTTAGTGCAACAGTAGGTCATGCTAATGGAGAGGGGTTTGGTGCGGTTGCTAGTGCAATAAACTCTTTAACATCAACTACAAAAATCTCAGCTAGTAGTGAAGTAGAGTATAGAGCATTCGCTTCAACTGAGATAGCATCAGGAGAAACTCCCTCAAACTTTACCTTAAATGGTCAATTAATTGGTGCAGTCACTGTTCAAGATAGAGATAAAGATGATGCATTAACAGATGCAATTAATGCATTTAGTACTCAAACAGGCTTGGTGGCTTCAAAAGATAATGGTGTTTTTGTGCTAAAAAGTATAGATGGACGTGGTATAAAAATTGAGGGAGACAATGATAAATTAAGTGTTATAAATATTATTGACATTGCTAAAGTACCAGCAGGTCAAACAGCAGGTGTCGCACAATTTACACCAGGAGATACACTAACAGATTATGAATATAATTTACCAAATTCTGTAAATATTACATCTTTTAGTATTGATGAGTTTGATGGAGATTTTGGTCTATTTGACGTTTTTGTAAAAAATGGCTCAAATGCAGAGGTTCAAGTAGCAAATGATATTCTCTCTTCTGGTGATAATGTATCAAAGCTTCAAACAGTAGACATTGCAACTACATTTGGAGATAAAGTTATTATTCGTCCAGAGGGTTCATTAGGTGGGTATTGGAGATTAGATGGGTTGGAGGTATTTGGTAAAATAAATACAGATTTATTTCAAGCTGGAAAACTAGAGATAGATAAACCAAATAGTGATAGAGTTATTGGAGATAGCGGACTTAAGTCATTTAATCGTAGAGCAGAGTTTGGTGTCTCTTTTAGCGATATATCCCTTCTCTCTGATAGCGATGTAACTAATGCAGAAGCTATTTTAAAATCAGTTAGAGAACAATTAGAGGGTGTTAGTAAGTCTCTAAATACACAAAAAAGTGGATTTGAAGCATATAGTTCTGTTACAGTTCAGACATTAACTTCCTCTTTTTCTCTTGATCAAAAAAGTGTTTTACAAAACGATGCGCTCTCTTTTAGTGAGATTTTATCTAATGCTGCTGGTTTTGCAAAAGCACAAAGTATTCGTTCATCTGTTGATATACAGTTACTTTTAGGTGAACCAAGTGGCGCAGTCTCTTTGGTGCCTGAAGCTTCGCAAAGTGTTTTATTCAATGAGGCAGTCTAAATAATTATTTTGCTAAAATTTCTACATGATAAATAAATTAAAAATTGAGTTTTTAGATGTAGTTACACCATCAGATACAGCCGTCTCAGCAGCACGTACATGTTATGCAGCAAAAGGGTTAGTTAAACCTGAAAAAAGTTCACAATGGGTTCGTAAGGACGCTTTGCTTAGCTCTGTTTTTGAAGCAGGACACCATACAACTTTGCAACATACTCATATAACGATGATGATTGAGGGTATGAGCCGGCATTTAATTTGGCGCTTGCTTCATGCGCATCCATTTTATAATAGCGAACAAGTTAGTCAAAGATATGCAAAAATGAGTAGTGATGCTTTTGTTTACCCTAAAAATGCAGTTTCTAAAGATTGGCAAGAGTATTACAAACATCAATTTAGTGACTATGAAGAGTTAATAGAGTTACTAATGGATGATGCTTCAGCGCAAACACCAAAGTTTCGCCAAAAAGATGTCATAAAAAAAGCTCAAGAGATGGCACGTTATGTTTTACCTAGTGGCATGAGTGCATATCTTTACCATACAGTGAATGTAATTACACTTTTGCGTTATATTGCTGTTGCTCAGACATTAGAAGAATCAGCAGATGAAGCAAAAGAGTTTGCAGATATTATCTCTAAAAAATTAATTGAGCTTGATTCGTCATTAAAGCCACTTGTCGAACATGCGCAAAAATCTTCACCAAAATGGGCAAAGTCATCACTTTCTAAAATAAAAGAAAGACATGAGATAAAAGAGAGTGAAAAAGTTAGGGTATTTGATGTTGTAGGTACGTTTGAAGTTGATACAAGTGATAATTATGCAGATGTGTTGAGATTTTCACAGATGATACCTGATGAGGGAGTGCTTGGAGGATTTAGTACATATATAAAACTATCTCTCTCTGCTGATGCCCAAAATCAGCGTCATAGAAAAAGTCCAGCAATAAGACCATTAATAGAAGAAAATTATCACCAAAGTTTTTATACACCGCCATTAATTGAGAAAAATGAAGAGGCTTTAAAAGTTTACAGAAGATCAATTCAAAGAAGTTATGACTTTTTTGAAAAAGAGGCTGAAGTTTTAGGTTTTTCCGAAGCTGTATATGCACTTAGTAATGCACATGAAATTGAACTAGTAGAGAGAAATGATTTTAGTTCGTTTCATCATAAAGCTCAGATGAGATTATGTTATAACGCTCAACAAGAGATTTTTGACATCGTTTATGAGCAGGTTAGGCAGTTAAGAGAGCAAAACATTGAAGGCTCAGATGAGTTTCTTCCTCCATGTACAGTGCGAGCTGCAAATAAAATTTATCCAATTTGTCCAGAGGGAAATCGTTTTTGTGGAGTAAAAGTTTGGAAACTTGATTTTGAAGATTATCAACGCAATATTTAGTAGATAAATAGGTGTTAACTATTCTAGGTCAACATATTGTAAGTTCAATTATCTCTAATTTGTAAAAACATCTTTTTTAATGTATTAAGACGTCTTAGAATATTATGAATACTTTTATCTGTTGATGTTTCTAAAATATATTGAATAAGCATATATTCAAATTCATTATTTAATTGTACTGTTTTCATAAAGAGAGTATATATAGGAATAAATTATATAAAACTTAAATTTATTAATTGATTTAAAATTTAAGCAATAGTGTTACATATTTTCCAATTACATAAATATTAATTATGTCATTAGTCTTTAAAAATATATTTATAGACTATTAAGTGGTGTAATTAATTTTTTTCAAAAAAGTATATTATTAGCTTATAAATTATTAAACTACAAAGCTTTAATAATTTATAACCTGATTTTTTAATATTTTGTATACTATCATGATGTTTTTATACACGAAGATATTTTAACTATAAATTATCTCTGTTTATTTAATCAATTAATTAATAAAGGATTTAACAATGCTAATGAAATATCTTTCTGAATATGGCGAAAAAGTAAACGGTTATGAAAATAGAGTTTTAAATGAAAGAGAAGCAAGAGCTGCCGCTGGTATACTTTTCGCATTTGGACTTTTAAGTTTAACTAATTCAATAATGTTAGGGCATGTTATTTTTTCAAAAGTATTTGTGGCATTTTTTACATTTGATTTTTTAATTAGAGTAATTAGTCCGAGCTATTCACCTAGTTTACTGTTAGGTAGATTTTTTGTTCAAAATCAGATACCTGAGTATGTTGGTGCGACTCAAAAACGATTTGCTTGGGCAATTGGTTTGTTTTTGGCAATACCAATGTTTTATACTCTTATTCTCTATCCTCAGGCAAATATTTTAAAAGTTATCATATGTATAGCATGTTTGATTTTATTAATTACTGAATCAGCATTTTCAATATGTGCAGGATGCGCGTTATATACATTTATAAAAAAAGAAAAAGCTACAAACTGCCCAGGAGGAGTCTGTGAGATTAGACTAAAAGATAAAATACAGACGTTTAATTTAGGACAAAAAATTATCACTTCATTGGTAGCTATTTCAATTATATTTGGACTATATCTTTTTACTATGAAAGTTAATAATAGAACAGCTTTTTCAGAATATGTTTCAAGAATGATGATGTCAGATAAAGCGCTAAAAGAGTTAGAGCATAAAGAGTATTTAAAAGAGGTAGAAGAGTTTGAAAACGACGATAGTTGGTAATGGTGCGGATGAAAGGACTTGAACCTTCACACCTTACGGCACCAGATCCTAAGTCTGGCGTGTCTACCAATTTCACCACATCCGCAAATTAACAGTAGAATATTACTCTTTTTTACCAAAAATAAAGCTTTAATAAAAAAGTAAATGGTACGCCCTAAAGGATTCGAACCTTTGACCCTCGCCTTAGAAGGGCGATGCTCTATCCAGCTGAGCTAAGGACGCTCATATTACCAAAAAAGTGGTGCGCCCGATAGGATTCGAACCTATAACCCACGGATTCGAAGTCCGTTACTCTATCCAGTTGAGCCACGAGCGCAAAGGCACATCTTAGTCTAGGATATAGTTTTAATTATTTTAATTTTCTGGGGTAGGATACGGGATTCGAACCCGCGACCCCCGGCACCACAAACCAGTGCTCTAACCAACTGAGCTAATCCTACCATGTCTTTATTTTTTTAAATGGTCGGGGTGAGAGGACTCGAACCTCCGGCCCCCTGGTCCCAAACCAGGTACGCTAACCAAACTGCGCTACACCCCGAACAATCACCTTAAATTGGTGAGCCGGAATTATAGTGCAAATCATTCTTTTTGTCAATACTTTTTTAGTTTCTTTTATGTACAATTTATAGATTAGGTCTCTTGTGAAATTAGAATAACTATTAGTTTTACAATATGGCTACTCTTTAGGGGCGACAATTTAATGAAGATAGCACGCTTTAGTAGGATTGGTTTTATTATGGCATCAGCAGGAAGTGCCGTTGGTCTTGGAAATATTTGGAAATTTCCCTATATTACAGGAGAGTATGGTGGTGGTGCTTTTGTTTTAGTTTACCTATTAACTGTGGCTTTAGTAGGATTTACAGTACTTATTGCAGAAATTTTTATCGGTTCTCAGGGTAAGAATGATGCAGTTAGTGCATTTGAAACATTAGCTCCAAGAAATAAAACTTCGTGGAAATATGCAGGTTTCATGGCTTTTAATGGTCTTGTAATTATGACTTTTTATTCGGTAGTTATTGGTTGGATTCTCTACTATATTTTTGCCCTATTTAATGGATTACCAACAAATGTAGGCGAAGCAGAAGAAATCTTTAATAATTTAGTATCTCAAAAAGTTTCTACTCAAATATTTTGGCACACAGTTGCTACTGCCATTGTAATGTATGTTGTTCATCGTGGTATTAAAGGAGGGATTGAGAAGGTAAATATCTATCTTATGCCCGCACTTGTAATAATTTTGCTTTCAATGCTAATTTATGCAATGCAATTAGATGGCTTTTCTAAATCTTTAAATTTTATGTTCTCTCCTGATTGGTCAAAACTAAATTCAGAAGCTCTTATAAAAGCTGTGGGACATGCCTTTTTTACACTCTCTTTAGGAATGGGTGCGCTTTTAACTTATTCTGCTTCACTACCAAAAGATGCTAGTCTAACTAAAGCAGCATTTATTATTACACTCATGGATACAGGTATTGCAATAGTTGCTGGATTAATGATATTTGCATTTTTATTTGAATTTGGTGAGCAACCAGCAAAAGGGCCTGGTCTTGTTTTTGTATCTTTACCTGTAATATTTTCACAGCTTGGTTTACTTGGTAGCTTTTTTGCACTTATTTTCTTTTTAGCTTTAGCTTTTGCAGGTCTTACCTCTGCTGTTTCATTAGTTGAGCCTGCCGTTCAATATTTTATTAGTCGTTTTAATATGAGCAGATTGGGTGCTACTTTACTTAGCGGTACAGGTTATTATCTAGTTGGTTTACTTGCACTGCTCTCATATACTCAAAGCTATGGTGAGATGTTCTCAATTGCAGGAGAACCAATATTTGATATTTTAGAGCATACAACAGATGCGATTTTACTTCCTCTTGGTGGAATTTTGATGGCAATTTTTGTGGGTTATGTATTGCCAAAAGATATGGTTTATTCACATTTACATAAAGAGATGGGGAAGATGTATGTAGTGTGGAGAGCTAGTTTGCGTTATGTCGCTCCACTAGCTCTAATATTTGTTATGTTAAATCTGTTTGGTATAATTAAATTTTAAAACTGTATCTGTCCATCAATCGGTGAGCTAGCCGTTGCATATGGACGCTTAGCAATTCGTCCAGCTTGGTAACTCATTCGTCCTGCAATTACACCATACTTCATAGCTTCAGCCATAAGAATAGGATTTTGAGCTTGAGCTATAGCTGTATTTGTAAGTACCGCGTCAGCTCCAAGCTCCATAGCAATTGAAGCATCACTGGCACATCCAACTCCAGCATCAACTACAACAGGAACATTTATAGCATCTCTAACAAATGCTACGTTGTATCTGTTTTGAATACCTAATCCACTACCTATTGGTGCAGCAAGTGGCATAACAGCAGCAGCTCCTGCCTCTTCTAAGCGTTTTGCAATAATAGGATCATCATTAGTGTAAGCCATAACAGTAAAACCCTCACGTGATAGTATTTCACATGCCTTAATTGTCTCTATTACATCAGGATAGAGAGTTTTTTTAGTATCGCCTATAACTTCTAGTTTAATTAAATCAATTCCAGTCGCTTCACGCATTAATCTGAAAGTTGTAATTGCCTCTTCTGCTGTAGTACATCCTGCTGAATTTGGTAACATCTGCACAGATGTATTTTTAAAATAGTCTAATAGATTCTCTTCATTAGGATTTGTAATGTTTATGCGGCGTACTGCAACTGTGATCATTTCAGAGCCACTAGCAAGTGTCGCATCTCGTGTTGTTTGAAAATCTGGGTATTTACCGCTTCCAACAATTAGACGGCTATTAAATGTATAAGAGCCTATTTTTAGCTTATCGCTCATTGGTATCTCCTTTATTTTGCGAATTTATATCATATAGAACTTTAATTATAGTTTGAGGTAGTAACTTATATTCTAGTTTATGGATACGTTCAGAAAACTCTTCTAGTGAATCACTCTTTTTTATCTCAATCTCTTCTTGTGATATTACAGAACCACCATCTAACTCTTGTTCAACCCAATGCACAGAAACACCACCTTTTATCATACCGCTATTAAAACTATTTTCAAGTGCATTTGAACCTTTAAAAAGTGGTAAAAGAGATGGATGAAGGTTTATTGCATCTATTTGTGTTGTAAAAACAGGAGTTAATATTCTCATAAATCCCGCTAAAACTGTTAAGTCTGGTTTATAGTTTTGGATAATTTTAACCAAAGATTCATCAAACTTTTCTCTACTTTTAAAGTTTGTATGTTCTATTATCTCTACTGGAATATGCACCTTTTGCGCAATTTGTACCCCTTTTGCATTAGCTTTGTTTGAAATAGCAGCAACAATATCTATTTGTTTGGTTTTGTGCAGCGTCTCAATTATGTTAGATAAATTAGTTCCATCTCCACTAAAAAGCACAACAACGCGTCCTAAAGACATGCAATCTCTTCTATAAGGTCACTAGGAGTCAGCGCATAACTATTTTTATTAACTCTATTTGCAGCGCTAACATGTGCTAAAGAGCCATTTATAGCTGCATCTAGTACAGAGTAACCTTGTGCTAAAAGAGCGCCAATCATACCACTTAAAACATCTCCGCTTCCACCTTTACTTAGGTTATTGGTTCCATGAGGATTTATGTAGAAAATATTTTTATATGCAATAATTGGATTAGCACCTTTTAGGAGTAACACAACATCTGGGTAACGTTTTGAAAACTCTTCAGAGTATTTAAATCTACTATTTTGAAGCTCCTCTACGCTTATATCTGCAATATTTAGATATTTTAAAAGTGAAATAAACTCTTTTGGATGAGGAGTAATTACAATATTGTTTTTCTTAATTAATTTAGTAATTATAGGATTATAAAATAGGTCAGCATCAATTATTAGAGGTAGTTTAGAATCTAGTAACATATTTTTTAAATCATTAGAGTCAAAACTATTACCAAGCCCCATACCAGCACATATAGCGCTACAATTCTTAGGAAGTGTTGAGCTTTTCATAACTTCATATGGAACCTTAGGATTTTCATGAGTAATCAGCGTAGCAAGTCCAGCGCCAAAATTTAAAGCTGTCTTTGCTGCAATTATGGAAGCTCCCTCTTTTTCACCACAAAGTAGAGCTAAATGTCCATATGTTCCTTTATGACTACTTTTATTTACTCTATGGGGTAGTTTTAAATCATCTAAGTCAAGTAGGTTCCAGTTAGAGTTAGTCTCATAAATCGAACGAGAAAGCCCAAGGTTAGCTACTAATATCTCACCTGTTACATTTTTTGCCATATCACTGTAAAGAGATTTTTTTAAGGCACCCATTGTTATAGTAATGTCTGCATTAAATACAGTACTGCTTAATGTTCCATCTTGCATTAATCCACTTGGTATGTCACAGGCTATTTTTTGACTATTAAGTGAGTTTAGCTGTTGAATAAGCTTTAGATGTTCTTCTTTTAATTCTCTATTTAAACCACTGCCAAATAGTGCATCTACAATGATGTCGGCATCTTCTATTTTATCTGTTTTTGTAACATTTACAGCATCTGCACGTGCTAGTTGTAGTTTTGCTAAGTTTGACTTTGGTGGATTATCTAAATAGAGCGTGACATTAAAATCATTTTGAAGTAGTCTTGCTAGCGCGATACCATCAGCACCATTATGTCCATTTCCACAAACCACTAAAACAGAGCTATCTTTGGAGAATTTGTTTGAGATAAATCTGTATAAGGCATATGACGCGTGTTCCATCAACAGCTCTTCGCTAAGTTTAAACTGCTCGTAACATCTCTTGTCTAAAAAGTTTATATCATAAAAAAGTTTTTGCATCTTGCGATTATAGTATAATGCGTTTAAAATTTGAATCAAAGAGTAGATTTATGGCATTTTCAAAAGAGAATAGAAATTCAACAATCAGTGGTATTATTTTTGTAGCGCTTTTTGCACTTGCAGCGACATATGTTTCAGAAATTCCAGCTATTGCAAAACTTGGTATAAGTCCTTTAGTTATAGGGATTGTGTTAGGTATTTTTTATGCTAATACACTTAGAAATGAGCTTCCAAAAGAGTGGAACCCCGGTATAGTTTTTTCAGCAAAAAAGATTTTGCGTTTTGCAATAGTTTTTTATGGTTTTAGAATTACATTTCAGCAGATTGCGAATGTTGGAATGGAAGGCTTTATGGTCTCACTAATAATGCTTGTTAGTACGTTTCTTATTGGAACATACACAGGCATTAAGTGGTTTAAGTTAGACAGAGACACATCAATCTTAACTGCATCAGGTGCTTCAGTTTGTGGAGCTGCTGCTGTTCTTGCTACTGAACCAGTATTAAAATCAGAAGCTCATAAACCTGCAATTGCAGTATCTATGGTTGTTCTTTTTGGAACTATAGCAATGTTCTTATATCCAGCACTATACTCATCTGGAATGTTAGATATGACTTCACGTGAATTTGGTATCTATGTTGGTGGTACAATTCATGAGGTTGCTCAGGTTGTAGCTGTTGGTGTTGGAATTGATGGAGCAGATTCAGAAGCTGCCACAGCCGCTGTTATTGTAAAAATGACAAGAGTTATGATGATTGCACCTGGACTTATATTGCTCGGGTTATACCTTTCATTTAAAGCTAGAAAAGAGAGTGGTAGTAGTGGTACGATAAAGCTTGTTATTCCATGGTTTGCTCTGTATTTTGTTGGAATGAGTGGTGTAAATTCTTTAGGTATTTTACCACTTAGTATTGTTGATTGGATTAATCAAGTAGATACATTTTTACTTACGATTGCTATGACTGCACTTGGAATGGAGACTAGAATGTCGAAATTTAAAGGACTTGGAATGGCGCCTCTTTATTCGGCATCGTTAATGTTCGCATGGCTTGTTATTGGCGGTTATTTTGTCACGAAATGGGTTGTTTCAGTGTTCTAACGTAATGGAACGCTTAATGCTAGAAAAAATAATAATTTAATAATGGAGCCCAATAATGTTTGGTTCGCTTTTTGGTAGTAGTGGTAAAAAAGATACAAAAAATGAAGTTGTAAAAGAGAAGACAACGATAGAAACTTTAGCAGAAGAGATGAAAAGCTGGACACTCACTGAAATTCGTGATTATATGTCTGGAAATAGAGAGGATATGAAGCGTACTGCTGATGGTATGACGGCAATTGTTTATAGATTTGTACATTTTCGCACTGAGGATAAGAGTTATCCTGATGGTAAAAAAGAGATGGAAATTACTGATTTACCACAACGTACTCAAAAAGTTATAGAGATTGTAGTTGCAATTTGTAAGGGTGCATATATTGATATGCGCACAATTGGAGAAATTACAAAGTTTATAGAATTGTATAACGATTTTTTCACAAGGTTTGATAGTAAAAACAAAACAAATTACACTAATGCAATATTAAAAGCCTATCAAATAGCAGTAGCTAAAATTGAAGAGAAAAATAAACTTGATGTGGTAGCTAAGTTATCTAAATAAGTTTGTACAAATTAACGTTTCCTAAATCCTAGTGCTTCACTAATATGCTCTTTTTTTATCTTTTCGTGAGTTGCTAAATCAGCAATTGTTCTGGAAATGCGTTTTATTTTGCTGATTGATCTAGCAGATAGTGCAAACTTTTGACTAGCTTGAATTAATAGTTTTTCACACTCTTCATCAAAATGACAATATTTTTCTGTATCTGCTTCATTTAAACGTCCATTTGGTACATTTTGACCTCTTTTCATGCGCTCTTTTAGAGCCTGTAATACATGTGAATGCATTATTTGTGAATCTTCACTAGCTTTGTCAGAGTGATTACTCTCTTGCATCTGTACATATAAATCAATACGATCATATAGCGGTTGAGATAGACGATTTTTGTATCGTATTATCTCTAAGTCAGTACATCTACTGACATTTCCAATAAACATTGCTACAATACAATAACAAATAAGGGATTTTAGAATGATTTTTCCAATTAAACTTGCTACTAATTCCACTAAACTATGCTACTATATTGATATGTTCCATTTAAGTACGCTACTGCCTTACCAATGGGATGAGACGGAAAAATGAAAATTTCTATGAAAAAAAGAAAAATTGGTTATACATACGGAAGCGTATCCGGTCATTATTCTTTTAGAAAAGAAAAAAGTATTGCATTTGAGTCAACACTTGAAAGGGATCTGCTTGCATTATTAGAATTTAATAGTAGTGTTGAAGATGTTGTAGGGCAGCCTATAACTATCGAATATGAAAATCACAACGGACGTTCCGTAACATATACTCCTGACTTTCTCATTTTTTTTAAAGAGCCTAATGCAGAACTAGAGAGAGTACAAAGAAAACCTTTGTTAATTGAAGTCAAACCAAGAGAAAAATTAAAAAAGAATTGGTGTAATCTTAGGAACAAGTACAAAATTGCAGTGCAATATGCTCGTGAGAATGACATGCTTTTTAAGATATATGATGAACGTAGAATCAGGACACAATACCTCAAAAATATAAACTTTCTCAAACGTTACAGTAGATATGAATACCCACAAGAGGATGAAGACAATATCCTAGCTTATTCGAATTCGGTTGGAAATACATCAATAGAGCATATTTTAGAATATCTATGCATCTCTAAAGATCAAAAAGGAGTTATGTTAGGTCATATATGGAAGTTGATCTTTAATAAGAAGCTACTTTGTCCTTTAGGTGATGAACTCAATCAGCAAATAGAAGTATGGATCGATGAATCCATTGATGTTGGAGAACTACAATGAAACATGATGAAAATACACAAACACTTAAATTAGATAGAAGCAGTTTAATAATTCAAGAAAATGAATTTACCGAATACAATAAAAGAATTTATAAAATTTCCAGTGTTATCGATTTTAACAACGTAATAGGTATTGACGTTGAAACAAGGAGACCAAAACGGTTATCCATAAATGAACTAAAATCCATATCAGTTGGAGATATTGATAAAGATATTGCAATTTTTAAAGATATAAATGACTATAAAGAGAGTGATTTCCAAGAAATACAAAGAAAATATTTAGCAATTCAACCAATACTTTCAGATAATATAAGTAGAGAAGAGATAATAGAGCTTTCGGAAAAAATCGGTGTGCACTTTACTACACTATACAGATGGCTAAAAAAATATAAATCTACCGGTACACTAGCAGGCTTGTTGCCTAGACCTTCAGGTAGAAGGAAAGGCGAAACACGTTTAAACTATATGACTGAAGAAATAATGCAAAATGTAATTAACAATTACTATCTCACAAAACAAAAACCGTCTATTCAAACGGTCATCAATAAAATAAATATTGAATGTAAAAATCGAAACATTACTCCTCCTGGGAAAAATACCGTTAGAAATAGGATACACAAGCTTACGGAATACGATGTTTTAAAAAAACATGGAAACCGTTCATTAGCTAGAACAAAGTTTGAACCGGCAGCGGGTAAATTTGAAGCACAATATCCAATGCAACTCATAGAAATAGATCATACTCCCGCTGATATTATTTTGGTAGATGATGATAGCAGAGAACCGATAGGAAGACCTTGGATTACCGTAGCTATTGATATATATAGCAGAATGATAGTCGGTTATTATTTGTCATTAAATCCACCGAGTGTTACATCGGTAGCAATGTGCATCACCAATTTAGTTCTACCAAAAGATAAAACACTGTTAGATCTCAATATAGATACTAATTGGGATGTATGGGGGTTCCCTGAAACAATTCATGTTGATAATGGTGCAGACTTTCGAGCTGAAGCGATTAAGGAAGCAGGCCTTATTCACGGTATCAATATTGAGTTTAGACCGGTAGGAAGATCGAATTATGGAGGTCATATTGAACGAGTAATCGGTACTTTAATGAGTGCCGTACACTCAATTCCTGGAACAACATTTTCAAATATACAAAAAAAGGGTGAATACGACGCCGATAAACACTCATCAATGACATTTTCAGAATTTGAGAAATGGCTTGTTACTTTTATTACGATGGTCTATCATAAAAGAGAGCATAGCGGAATAAAAATGTCACCTGAACAACTATGGGAAAAAGGTATATTTGGAGATGAATCTCCTGTTGGACTTCTTCCAAGACCGTCTGACCCACTAAGTGTTCTCATTGACTTTTTACCATTTTTTAAAAGGACTGTCCAAAAGAATGGCATTAATATCGACGGTATCAATTACTATGATCATTTACTTCGTAATAAGATACAAATGATGGATGAAAACACAGGAAAGAAAAAACAGTTTATTTGTAAGAGAGATCCTAGAGATATAAAGTATATATGGTTTTATGATGATAAGGTTCAAGAGTACTTTAAAGTCATGGCAGCCGATCAATCGCTACCTAGTATGACTTTATGGGAATATGACCTTATTAAAAAACATTTAAAAGATAATGGAGCTAAGGAGATAAATAATTATCAAATTATTGAAGCCTATGAAGAATTGCACCGTCAGATTGATAATTCAGTCAAAAAAACAAAAAAGGCCAGACGCGCCAAACAGCGCCTTCAGAATAAAAATAATGAATTAAAAGAGTTTGTAGTTGAGGGAACGGATATAAAAACGGATGATTTAGAAGATGAAAAAATATGGGATGATGAAATCCCTGATTTTGGATAAGGATTGAGGATATGTCAAACTTTGAACATTTAAGTGATAGATGTAATGAGGTTATGCAATTAAGCAAAAAAGAGAGGTTACACTATCTAGAAGAGGATATTGTAATTGAATATCCCAAAGTAAAAAAAATTCATCAAATCTTAGAGCATTTTATGGATAAGCCTCAAAAACCACGTATGCAAAACTTGCTTATCATAGGAGAGTCAAATATAGGAAAAACCTCAATAGCAAGATCTTTTGAAGCTAAACACAAAAGTTATACTTTAGAAGATGAAGAGGGAATGAGTGTCATTATAAGGCCTATTATATCTGCTCTTGCTTCAGACAATGCAGATGTAAAACATCTTTATATATCAATACTAGAGCAATTCTGGACACCGTTTAATCCATCAGATTCACTAGTGAAGCTACGACACCAAATGTTTCATCTACTACGTGAATGCAATGTACGAATGCTTATTATCGATGAAGTGCATCACTTTTTACGTGGTACTGCAAAACAGCAAAGAAATGTGATGGATGCTCTTAAGAATATTAGCAATACGTTAATGATACCTCTTGTATGTATCGGTATAAAAGAAGCGGAGTTGATCTTTACGTCAGATCCTCAACTTAGTAGTCGGTTTGATGTGATTAAGCTTTCACCTTGGGAGCTTAATAAGGATTTTAGAGGGCTTTTACAATCATTTGAACGAAGATTGCCGTTAAAGAAAGTCTCATATCTGTATGAGAAAGAGAAAGCTAGTCTATTGCATCTTATTTCACAAGGTAATATCGGTAATTTACATAGGTTGCTCATAGAGTGTACCTCTTATGCAATTGAGAAAAATGTAGAAGAAATTACAATAGAAATTATCGACAAATTCAAATGGATAAAACCAACAAAGAAGCTAACACCTAGAGAAATTCCTTTGTAGATGTTAAAGTTAGCAATAGAATGCAAACCTTACTCGGATGAGACGTTGACGTCATGGATAATAAGAAACTCAATTGCGACTGGAACTGATCCAAAAAGTTTTGCATTGTCTGTATTTCATGCAAATAGCACTTGGTATAAAGACATTGATAGACATATTGATAAAAAACAACTTCATCAAATTAATGATGTAACAAATCTATCAAAACAAAATATTATTGACTTGACGCTTGAGCCTATTATTCTAAAAAATACGGATAAACATCTATCAGATCCTTTTAAGTGGGGATTTATCGTACCGATTGGTTCAAAGGGAAGTATACGCACTAGTGGAATGTATTATTGTCCAATATGTTTAAAAGAGAACCTTTATATCCGAAAATATTGGAAATTTGCTTGGTATATAGCTTGTCCGATACATAATAATCTTTTGCATTTGCAGTGCAAAAAATGTAATCAAACATTCTCACCGCATTTGATTAGGTATGATTTTCCGGATATATGTTTTTGTACAAACTGTAGATTTGATTTGACTACTGCACCTTTGGATACAGTATCAAATGAAGCACTCTCTTTTCAAAATATGCTTTCAGATATTGCATTTGAAGGACGTACAATAGATAGTTTTCCTCTAGTTTTATTTAGTCCTATTGAGTTATTTTTAACAGTTGAAAAGTTACTGTCATTTCTTAAATATGCATATGGACATGAAAAGTTCGATTTGCTGTTTATGGAACTTGGTATTAATAAAGGGCATATTTTTGAAAAGGGAAATAATATGACTTTTTCAAGACTAAATATAAAAGATCGAGAGTTCCTTTTAATTTCTGTCAGCAGACTTTTTAAAATGAGTCTTGATGAAATTATTACTCTTTTTAAAAAATTGCAATTAAATAGAAGGACTTTTCTAAAAACATTCATACATTTATCTAAAACGGTTGAGTTTATAGCAAGTAATCTAGAAACAAAAAAATTACCTAAGCCGCTTAGAAAGGTCTATAAAAAAATTGAACCAAAAAGCAAAGAAGAGGTAGATCTTCTTTTTCGTGAGATCGAGATTTATATAAAATAGGCTTCGATAATGCTTCTTTCTCAAAATAGATTTGATGAATTACGAAAGTCATCTAATGGTACATCCTATAATTATGAAATTATTTGCAGATATGAAGAATATTTGCACGAAAAAGTTAAATCAAACACATTATCTTTAGTCTATGCAAAACGGCTGATAGATACTTCAATAAGTTTTTTAATGTACTGTAAAAATTTTAAAAATGATGAACCGTCATTGATACCACTAGAAGGTTATCTTTGGTTACATGCATCACAGAGGTATTATTTGAAATATTTTGTAAGTTTTTTGTCTGAATGTTTTTCAATTGAGATCGATTTTGAAAAAATAAAAAAACCGGAATTGCAAAGACCAAAACGTTCTCATGAAATACTTAAAAAAAGACTCATTCGAATTTTGCAAAATCCTGGCGATCCGTTTTTGAAAGAAAGTGATTTTTTTAGAGTTGTAATTGGTTACTTGCATTGGATAGATATACCTCAAAATGTATATATTAATAAATCACATGTGAAACTGGATAAGAACAATGAACATTTTATTATACTTTCAAGTAGGAAAATATATATTCCAAATAAATTAATACGCATGATTGTTGTTTAGCCGTCATTCCGCACCAATTTTTTTATTTTAACCAAGAAGCCATATTTCTGGGCTTTGCTTTATAGATCAAAAAAGTTGCCATTTACAAAAGCTATTACGAATAATGCCTTAATAAAACAATGTTCTTGAAGGATTTTAATAATAATTATTGCAAGTTGCATATGAAAGATTCATGCCATTTGCAAGAATAAATGTTACTACTTCAGTATTTCCAAGTAAAGATACTCAATTCTTGAGTAAAGGTTTATTGTCTTGTTTATGTTTTCAGGTTTCAACTGGTTTTTTAGAAAAATATTTTTTTAATGATTTATCACAAATTTTTTAAATTCTATCTTATCATATTTTGGTCTCTTAACTGAATCTGGTCTTCATACGATGTTAGGACCTCTCTAATGTGGAGAATTTTCTGTGTATTCAGGGAAGAGGCCATTGTAAAGTTTAATTGATTATAAATATAATTTAATAAACTCCTATTTTTGCATATAAATTTCAATCTTTGCACTTCTAGAAGTCTCATTTGAGTCTAAGACATCACTAATAGAAATAAAGTTTATATTTATATTTTCACCTAAATTTGATTCCTCATTAAAGTCCTTTCCTGTATTTTTGATAATAAAGGCTTCATCAGTAAGTTCAATAGATACTTTTTTTTCTTTATCATAATCAATATTTGCATCTCTGGCATTTTGAAGCAACTCAAAAACAAATCTATATGAGTAAATTGCTTCAATTGTATCTACTGCCTTACCAATAATCTGTATTTGGCTTAAATTACCTTGTAAAGCAGACTTTTCTCTAGTATCTACTATTTGTTTTAAATCTATATTAAATCCTTTATAAATCATTAAGCAATTTTTTATTGCATATCTAATATAAATACAATAAGCGACAACAATTAAACTAATTATTATATTCTATATTTAATAAAAATTAAATTATAATTAAATTACTAATTTATAAAAAATAATGTTAGTTGTGCTATTAAAATAAAGTAGGTTGATATCGACTGACTTTTGGTGGATAGAATAGACCAATTATTGTATATGGGTTCTTTGTTTTCCTTATATGCATTTGCCTCATAGTCCCTAAGAATAAATACAAATCTCTATTGAATAGCCAAAGTATTTTTTCTTTTACTTTTTCGACACCTATTTTTGGGTTATTTTGATAGTTAAGATATAATTGTGATATTTCCCAGTCTATGACGCTCATTGAGCTAATTTTTCCAACATCATCTTCAAATTTTATTTTAAATCTATAAGGTATTTGTGGCATGCCTGTAAACTCTACTTCACATGTATGCGTATCAAACAATGACATATTCGCATTTCTAAACTCTATTTTTTCATTTTCAGTCTCTTTTTCAATTTTATTTTCAATAACTTCAATATTTATATACTTGGTAGGCCTAAAAGTACAAAGTGACAAATTATTGTATTTGTTGGCTCCATCTATAATTTCTTGCAAATTTGTATAAATTCTTGTTTTTTCTAAAATTAATTGACGCCTTTCAGTCCATTCTTTATTTGTAGGAATATTCTCTAAAATTTCAATTGAAGAAGTATTAATTTTGTAACTTTCTTTTCTTGGGTCACTTACATCTAAAACAATCTCAGCCTCAATCCATGTATATTTATTAAATTTTTTATATTCTTCTAAAGTTCTGAAAGGAATTGGATAAATACGGATCCACTCACCATTTTTATTTATGCCAGCGGTACACATTAACTCTTTATATTTTCTGGAACGAGTAGGATAAGTTTTAGCAGTAATAAAAATTTTTTCTGTCATATTATTACCAGCTCCTTATATAAATTTTACTAAATATTATTATACTCCAATTTATATTCAACTTGCAGCTTTTTCGCTATTACTCCCCTATGGCAATATTCAATGTCTTTCTCAAAGCAAGTAAGTGCAATATTTTCATGTTTTGAAAGATTTGAAAGATATTGTAATGCTTTTTGTGCTTTATCTGTTTGTATGGTCTTAGTTTCATATTCTTGAAATAGTATTTTATAGTCCTCTAAGGTATTAAGCACCTGTCTGTCTTCTGACTCTATGCCTAGTTCAGGTAGGTGCACATATTTTATACCCACTTGCTCTAGTGTATGTTTTAACATATTTTTAGAAAAGCCAAACTTCATACTAAAGGGATTTTTTCTTACATCACATAATGTTTGTATATTATTTGCTATGAGCTTATTGATATAATTTTCAAATGTTATACCTTCATAACCTATTGTAAAGAAATCTTTTTTATCTTCTTGAAAAAACGTAGACTGCTTTTTGTAAGGCTTTATAGAAAATTTATGAGCTATTTTGCTATTCATTGTGTAGTAAGGATAATTTTTGTAAACATGAGCAATTAAGCTATTACCTAATAAGCCCTTGTACTTTTGTACAAATTTGTTTAGCGACATTTTATCATTCTCTTTTAGGTCGTTAACATAATCACTATTATTATCAATCAATTCAATTTCATTACTTGCCTCATTCAAATAAAGAAAACCATAATTGTGCATAGTTTTTAAGTCGCTATTAGCTTGAAAGGAATAGCACCCATAATGATATGGGATAAATTCATATGCTTTCTTTTTTGTTCCATATTCTTCAACAAATAGAAACAACAATTTCTGCAAGTCAAGCTTAGATAATTTTCCGTTAAACGATTGCAGCAGTGCTAATAATAATCTTTGCCTATTAAAGGTAGGTTTTGTTTTCATGTTATTTTCCAATATCAATATTTTAGCATAATCTTAAGCTTTTAAAAAGTATATATATTATACTATATATTTCTTAAAATACAGTAAATATAGTACTTATAAAGTATAATATATATACTAAAATTAATGGAAGTTTATGAGCAGAAAAGAGTTTTTAGATAGACTGAAAAAATTAGATATATCACAAAAACAACTTTCGGAAATTGCTGGATGCAGCTATCAAACTGTAAAGCAATGGAAAGATAATAAAATACCTAAGTGGGTATCGCTATTACTTAACTATATTGAAATTTTACAGTCTGCAAAGAAGTTTCAATTAAAGGATTAATATAATGCCGGCATTAAACTGGATAGGAAAAGAACAAATAACTAATCATCATAATGAAGTTGAACACAGTATCGTTGAATGTGTGAAAAATATCGGTGAAGAAAACAATGGAAATCTTTTGATTAAGGGTGATAATCTTTTAGCTTTAAAATCTTTATTGCCTTATTATGGTGATGAAACCTTGCTAATATATAACGCTGAATTGCTTTTGTTGTGAAGAGTATTATCACAGCTAAATAATTAATATTATTGTTACATAATGAAAAAGTAACTAATTTTTGATAAAATAAGAAGTATAAAGAGGAATTATGACACGAGACGAGAAACATATTTCAAGAATACTTTTCAAAAATAAAATCCATGGATCAGATGGACAAAAGTTTGAAGATTTATTTAGTGCCATTATGAACTACAAAGAGCCTGCCTTTACCCAGATAAAGCCTTGGGGAAATATAGGCGATAGAAAAAATGACGGTTATATAAAAAGCAAAGGGATTTATTTTCAAGTGCATGCACCTGAGGATATAAAAAAATCGTATCCAGAAGTTGTAAAAAAGATACAAACAGATTTTAGTGGCTTACAGGCTCAGTGGAATAATATTCAAGAGTTTTATTATGTTGTCAATGATAAATACAAAGGTGTAAATGCCGATTCTGAAAAACTATTAGAAAAAATTAAACAGTCAAATAGCCTTAAAGAGTGTAAATTCATCGTAGCAAAAGATTTAGAAAATATGCTTTATAATTTAGATGATGATCAAATTATGACTATTGCAGGACATATTCCAGACCCTGCGAATTTATCATCATTGGATTATGACATATTAAACGAGATATTGGAGCATTTAAAAGCTAAGTCGTTAAATAGTGGAGCTGAAAAAATTGTAGCCCCTGATTGGGATGAAAAAATAAAGTTTAATAAATTAACAATCAATGAAAGTATAATACTTACAAACGGCTATTTCCAATTAGGTACTTTAAGTGAATACATTAAAAATAATAGTGATTTTACAGCTCAAGAACTTCAAAATAAAATTAATGGCATGTATCAAGAACTTTCAAAATCTTACAGTAGCAGTGAACTTTTTTGGGAACTTGTAAATGAAATTTCACCACGAAGTAGTGCTGAGTATCAAGCTTCATCTATAGTGATTATGTCAATGTACTTTGAAACATGTGACATTTTTGATGAGCCTGCACAATGATAATGCCCGCAAAACATATTAATTTCTCTGAATCATTTTTAGGATTTGGCAGTTACATTCTTCAAAATATAAGCGAATCTAAAAGCGTGGACGAACTGTGGCAAATGTATCAGCAAGACTTACAAAATGGGCTTTATTTTGCAAAACATAGTTTTGATAATTTGATTATGACACTTCTCTTTTTATACTCGATAAATGCAATAAGAGAAGAAAGTGGAAAGGTGGTAAAAAATGAAACTCCTTGAGCTGTCAGCAAATAAAGAAAGCTTTAAAACCGCAACATTTAACAAATCGGGACTAAGTTTCATAGTAGCTAAACAAAAAAATCCTGAAACTAGCGACAATAGTAAAACTTACAATGGTGTAGGAAAATCGCTGATAGTTTTACTTATTCATTTTTGTTTGGGAGCTAAAAAAGATCATTATAAGTCATTTATAGAAAAACTACCTGACTGGATCTTTTATTTAACTATCGAGCTAGATGGAAAGTCACATATTATTAAACGAGCTATGAGTGAACCTACAAAGATATATTTTGATGACGAACCAGCTATGACTGTAGATAATTTCTATGAAAAAATAAGACAAATGGCCTTTAGTTTTCCACAAGATACTCAAAATCTGACATTTAGAAATACTTTACCGTTCTTCATCAGACCTTTAAAAAAGTCTTATGTAGAAGCAGATAATCCATCAAATTTTTTTACAGATTATCAAAAACTTATGGTAAATGCATTTTTGATGGGTTTAGATACAAACCTCGTACAAGAAAAATATAAACTGAGAAAAGAGCAAGAGAGAGTTGAAGAACTTGAAAAAAATATAAAAAATGATGAATTACTTAAAGATTTTTTTACAAAAGATAAAGATGTCAATTTAAAGATCATAGACTTAGAAGATGAGATACAAAAGCTACGAGATAGCCGAGAGAAGTATGAAGTTGCAGAGGACTACTATGATGTTAAGATAGAAGCTGACACCATAGAAAAAGAGTTGGCAAAAAAACATAACGAAATAGTTTTAACAAAAAATCAGATAGACAATATTACAAAAAGCTTGCAAACATCACCTGACCTAGGTAGAGACTTTATAGAAAAAGTTTATGAAGAAGTGAAAATTGTTTTTCCTGAAAATATTTCTAAAACACTTCATGAGTTAGAATCTTTCTATGACAGATTAACTAGCAACAGAATTCAGAAACTCTCTGAACAAAAACAACTTATATCTAAAAGTTTAGAAGAGAATCTTCAAAAAGAGGAAGAGCTTAAAAAAGAATTAGATAACAAAATGAAGTATTTGGGGGCTCATCAAGCACTTGATGTAGTTATTAAAGTAAGTGACAGACTCAAAGACTTAGAAGCTCAAAAAAAGAAATTTCAAAACTATGAAGAGCTTATAGGAAACTACCATAAAAAATCTTTAGAGATTAAAGAAAGTTTTATAAAGTATGCACAAAAAACAGAAGTGTATCTTGATGAGATAAAGTCTATTATCAAAGGAAAACAAGAGTTTTTTAGAAAGCTTGCAAAAAGATTTTATCCCAATAATGCGTCGGGTATAACTGTGTATAACAATGAGAGAGAAAACCAACAACGCTACACTATAGAAGCCAAAATAGAATCGGACAATTCAGATGGCATCAACAATGTAAAGATATTTTGTTACGACATGACAATGTTATTTAGAGGCCATGGACATAATATGAAGTTTAGCTTTCACGATAGCAGACTTTTTGATGGCATAGATGAAAAGCACAAAGCAGAGATATTTAAAGCAGTAGATGAACTTTTTAATGGAACAGACTTTCAATATATAGCTACAGTAAATCAAAATCAACTGAATGAAGTTAAGTCAATACTAACAGAGCAAGAGTATCAAGATATCATAGAACAAAATACTATTTTGACTCTTACAGACGAAGATGATAGTGAGAAACTTTTAGGTGTGAAGGTGGATGTTGGGTATGAGTAGTTTTAACAAAGGTTCTGAATTGACGGTGGACGGATTCAATGATGTTGGGAGTGTAAATCACTCTGCGAATGTCCTATTGACACAGAATCTTGAGCGGTCTCTTGCTTAAATTTGCTGTAGTTGAAATGATTAATTTGGCACTTTATTTTTAATAGCCCTTTTAATAGAATTTTCTATATTGTCATTTAATGTCTTTTTGTTGTTTTCACGATGTTTAAAGATACTTTTTCCCATTCCTGGTAAAGTTACGTTTTTTAAGACACCATGTGTATCTACCACTTGAAATAAAAGATCGGATAATGTATTGATGCTTATCTCACTACTCAAGCTAAAAAACATACCTAAAAAAGCTTCACCAGCATTTTTTCTGTCTACTTCAAAAAGATATATGTGCTTACCATTTGTAAAAATTATTTTTATTAGTAGATATCCTCTGTAGCGGATAAATTTCCTTTTACCATTAATATTTTTATGTATTTCAATCCATGAATTATTATTTGTCTTAGCAGAGTTTTTTGTATATTTCGGTGCTATGTAAAATTGAGAGATAGTTTCATCTTTGTGCAAGGAACAGTGTTCATTAAGAAAATATATTTCTTCTATATAAATTTTTTGTTTATCAGAAATATCAACTTTTTCATCACGCAAATAATATAACGCATCTATTACACGTCGTAAAACACTCGACTGGTCTAAGTTGACAGTATTTTTTCGAGGGATATTCTTGATATTCGAGGTTTTTTCTGAATTCATAGATTGATTGGCGTCAGAAGAAGAAATATTTTCTATATTTTCAATGTTTTCATGCTCGCTACTTGTGTTTTTATTAGCCGTTTTATTTACATTCCTTTTTCTGTGCTTAATAATACCTGGATTAAGTATTCCAACTTCAGATCTTATATGCTTTGATCCATTATTGATGTGTGGATTATGTTCATTTGTAATCGGTATATCATCTTCAATCTCTTTTTGAGCTTTTCTATGATTATTTTTCATACCTTCTGAACTATTATCTTCTGAAACAATCTCAACAATCAAAGATTCTACTTCAACATCAGTCGGCAATGAGTAGTTGTTGATCCTAAACATAAAAAATGTTTCCTTATCCATCCAGACACCATCTCCTTGCACAGATAGTGATGCCGGATGATATGGTAATACTATTGGATATCTTTCTTGATAAGGGCTCTCTTTTTCCAAACTACTTCTTAATTTTGAGAGTCTTCGTCTTGTTTCAATGTTGAATTTTGCATAAGCTAAGAAAGCTTCATTTGTTTCAAATTTATTTTCATACAATTCGATACTGTAAGTGTTTGATTTGATTTTTGATGACTTGATATATTCATCAAGTACGTCATCTAAATTTTTTTGTAATAGCTTGTTTCTTATCTTTTGTTCTTCAGGTACATATGTTGATGTTAAAAGTTCCATTGATGGAATGATTATCGTATGCCCCTCATTAGATTTGATTTTTGTAAATGTAGCATTTGCAAAATTCCAATACATATGTTTATTATCGATATATGGTAAATGATACTTATATGGTGGAAAATGTGTATAGTCTGTATTTTCTTTTTTATCAGTTAGGGAGATAGAAGATGCAGATGTTGTATCTAATGTAAATAATCTGTTTTTTGAATAAAGATTAAAGATTTCCCATTTACGAGTAATACGACGATTTCCCATCCACACAGTCATGTATCTTACTACATCCAATTGTGCTACAGAGATTTTTGTAAAAAATAGTGTATCACTTAATTCATTTTTATTCAAAATTTCTCTGAGCATTATCTCTATTTCAGGAACTCTTGTAGTTCCTGTGTTTTTAAGTATGGCTCCGTAAGCCCATACTACTCTTAATTTGTTGTCATTTGGAAAGCTGTCTATTGGAGATATTGTATTATCAAGCATCGTATATTCTTTAGCCGGTTGATTTAAGTTAATTCATCACAACTTACCTGATGATTTTTTAATTTATCTGCTTTGTTATTGATATTTAACTCATTCTTATAGTAGAAACATTTTTTGTAGTTTTGTTGATCGTTGTATATCATTTTCCAAAATGCTTCTGGTACTGCAATTTGATTTTTTCCTATACGTTTTGGATTAGAGTTATATAAAACTCCGTTAATCACATTAACGGTTCCCATTTTTACTGCTATTTGTCTCTCAAGCTTTTCGACTTTGATCCAGGTTTTCCTATTTACCATCGGTGATTGAGGAATGATATTAGCCATTGTGTAAGTCTTTCTCATACTTTTTTCACTGTGGTCGAAAGATGCATCATTAGCTAAGTGTCCTCTGTCATAACCGGTATGCGTATAATCTTTTGTATGACTTCTATATTTTTTTTTGAGAGTTTTTTCTGTATAAAATGAATTTCTCTTCTTAATATTGTTTTTATTCACTAGATTACCGTCTAATTTGTATGTGACAAATTTAGCACCTTTCATTTTATAGTCGTAGCATATAGTAAAAAACTGCTTGTCGATTATTTGATCACAATTTTTTTTATTAATGAAATCACTGAAGTCTGTTGCATTTAAAGATGAGAGATAAAATGTAAATACTAATAATACTGTTTTGATCATATTGCAACTCGGTGATTAAAGTGAATATTATTATAGCTTGAAAGTTTTAATGTGTAGCAATGTTTGTTGGAAAGTAGCAATGTTTGTTGGAAATGACATCTACAACTTCTCTTTGTGCTATAAAGATTACCACAAGGGCAAGGGTTCATAGCAGATACAAATATAAAATCTGTTTCATAGATTATTTTACTATTGACACGAGAAATTAAAATTTTACGATCTTCTAATGGTTCTCTTAGTGCTTCTAAAATATTTTTAGGAAAGTGTGGAAGTTCATCGAAAAATAGTATGCCTCTGTGAGCTAGAGCAATTTCTCCAATTTTTGCCTTATGTGCACCTCCGCCTAAAATACTCGCTTTTGATGCGCTATGGTGTACTGAACGAAATGGTCTTAGCGCGCTAAATTCACTCTCTTCGTTGTCGAGAGATCTAATTTGAGTTATATCTAGTAGCTCATTGTGGCTCAATGGTGAGAGAATATACTGCATTCTTCTTGCTATCATAGTTTTGCCACTACCTGGGCTTCCATCTAGTAAGAGGTTATGTTCTCCTGCTGCTGCAATTAGAGCTGCTCTTTTTGCTCTTTTTTGTCCTTTTACATCTTTGAAGTCAAGATCATATTTAGAGTGTGTATAATAATTTTGTTTTTCTATAGTTACTATTGGTAGCTCAACTGGAATACTTTTTAATGTTGGTATCTGCTCATTGGAGAAAATTTCTATTGCCTCTTTTAATGTTTGTACACCAAGGAGTTCAATACCTGGAATAGAACGACACTTTTTTAGCGCACTTACTGGTACTAATGCTCTAAAGTGTGTTAATTGTTTCGCTAAAGATAGAAGTAGGGCAAAAATTGCTGGGGTCTCTTTAATTCGTCCATCTAGTCCAAGCTCACCAAAAATAAACCAATTATCAAAGTAGCTTATTGTATCATGAAGTGCAATAAGTAGGGCAATACTAAGATCAAAATGGCTTCCATCTTTTTTAAGACTTGAAGGCGATAGGTTAACAGTTATTTTCATTGGAGCAAATTTAAAGCCTGAATCTGATAGGGCAGCTTTTACTCTTTCGCGTGATTCTTGAATGTCATTCGATGCTAAACCAACTATATTAAAAGAGGGTAGACCTTTATTTAAAGATGCTTCAACATCAATTTCTTTAGCATCAATACCATCAAATGATGCGCATTTTAGGAGTTTCACGCCTTTTTTTGCTTAAGAAGTTTCTTATACTCTTTTTCGAATTTTTTTCGTTTTCCATATGGAAGTTTATCTATGAAAAGTTTTCCATTAAGATGATCGATCTCGTGTTGAATGGCAATTGAAAGTATTTCTGTAGCTTCAATTTTAAGTTTTTCTCCATAACGGTTTTGATAGCTTAGTGTAATATTCTCAAAACGTTCTATATCTTCATAGAACTCAGGAACGCTAAGGCAACCCTCTTGATGTTGAGTTATACCGCTTGTCTCTTCTATTACAGGGTTAATAATCTCGTAAAGATTATCTCTATCTTGAGTGCCATCTTCATCTGGGACATTAATAAGTAAAATTTTTTTAGATATACCAACTTGAATTGCAGCGAGTCCAACACCATTATTCTCAAGCATAGTCTCATACATATTATCTAGTAATGAATGAAGTTCATTATTAAACTCTTCTACCTCAGTTGACTTAGTTTTTAACCTCTTATCTGGATAGGTAACAACTTGTAGTAGCAAATTTATTTATCTTTTGAGCAGAGGTAAAAGAAGTTTTCAGGGTCATCATTCGCATTATCCATAGCCTCTAATGCACATACAATTGTCTCCTCAACAGAGCGTTCAGGAGTAATAGTTGAAATACCAATACTAATTTTTAATTGGATCTCTTTATTTCCCATAAAAAAGTTACTATTTGATACAAGGTCGCCAAGTCTTTCACTTGCTTTTTGTGCGCTAAATGTATCTGTATGTGTAAGCAACATGGCAAAAACACCCTCACCATAGTGAGAGACAACATCACTACGACGTGAAGTCTTAAGAAGTAGTCTTGCAATTGTTCGTGTCATCATTTTAGTAGTTTTATCATTACCAGTAGCATGCATCTCTTTTGCTAAAGATATAATCATAAGAGTACTTGTGTGACTGAATTTTTTAATTAAGTTCGCTTCTTGTTCTAGTTTAGCTAACAAGTAGCGCTTATTATACACACCATATTGATTATCAAAAATTGTATTGTTTTCAACATCTTTTACAATGTCTGCTGTCTCTTGGTAAGACTCTTTCATGGAATCAGTCTGTTTTTTTACAATAGTACTTAATTTAACTAAGTCACCTTGCAATGAAGTAATTGTACCTTTTACCAGTACAGGAGAAGTATTACCACCAATCTCTTTTTGACGTTTTTCTAAAATTTTTGACATTAAAGCCATATTTTTATAAAGAGTGGCTGTAACTTGAAGAACGGACTTTATAGAGGTAAAACCTTGTTTTAAACTCTTTTCCATACGTATCTGTTTTTCATCATCAGAGCTGTCTTCAAACTCTAAAACTTGCGAAATCTCTTTACGTAGTGCTTCGCTCTTTTTTTCTAAATTTCTATCAAAGTATAAAGAGTAGTTATTTGGTGTGGGAGGAAGGTTGTCTTCATTTAGCGCAGAGATTACCTCTTGTGCATAAACTTCAAGATCACTAGATGCGTTATCCTCGCCTAAGTCATGTGGTTGTACAGCATTAGGAGTGGCTGCTGGGGTTGAACCAGATGCCGATACACTTCTTCTTCTTCTTGGAGGTGCCACTACTTTTCCTTAATCTTTTTCTGGTATGCTTTTTTCTAAAATTTTATCGATTATACCATACTTTAGTGCCTCTTGTGCGCTCATAAAGTAATCTCTTTCTGTGTCTTTTTCAACTTTTTTAATAGATTGACCAGTCTGTTCTGCCATAATTTTGTTTAACTCTTTTTTCATACGCAAAATCTCTTCTGCTTGAATTTCAATATCTGAAGCTTGTCCTTGTGCGCCACCTGATGGTTGGTGAATCATAATTCTTGAGTGTGGAAGAGCGTAACGTTTGCCTTTCTCACCAGCACCTAATAAAAATGCACCCATTGATGCAGCTTGACCTATACAGATTGTGCTTACATCAGGGCGAATATAGTTCATTGTGTCAAACATACTCATACCACTTGTGATAACACCACCTGGAGAATTTATATAAAAATATATATCTTTTTCAGGATCTTCTGCTTCTAAAAATAGAAGTTGTGCAACAATAGAAGAAGCTACAGCATCATTGACTTCGCCTGTAAGCATAATGATTCTGTCTTTAAGTAGCCTAGAGTAAATGTCATAAGAACGTTCCCCTCGACTGCTTTTTTCAATAACGTAGGGGATATAGCTCATAATTATTTGCCTTCCATTTTAGCATCAAGTAATTTGCTTAGAACTTTATCTTCTACCATTGACATCTGAATTGCTGGTAAGTAACCAGCTTTATGATACTGATCATACATAGCTTTTGGATCTTGACCCATTTGGTAAGCTTCGTAATAAATTGTTCTCATAACCTCTTCTTCATTAACGGTAATTTCTTCAGCTTTAGCAAGTGCATCAACAATAAAAGTAGCTTTTACACTCTCTATTGCTTCTGCGCGTTTGCTCTTTCTAAGTTCATTAAGTTTATCGGCATTTTCTTTAATTTCATTAATCTCATCTTCACTCATTGCCCCGGCTTCTTTGTTTACAGCAATATCAACTTCTTGATCAACTACAAAGTCAGGTAAATCAAAGTCAAAGCTTTTTACAAATGTTTTCATTAAATTAGGTTTTAAATCTTCATTGTAAAGTTTACTAATCTCTTCTGCCTCTATTTGCTCTTTTGTTTTCTCTTTTAAAGTCTCAAGCGTCGCATTTTCTTCGTTTGGAAGAAGTTTTTTAGCAAGTTCATCATCAATTGATAGTGAACCTTTCTCTTGAATCTCATTTAAAGTTACAGCAAAATTTGCCTCTTTATCAGCTAAATCTTTTGCTTGATACTCTTTTGGAAAAGTCACTTTTATATCTTTTTTATCTCCACTATTCATACCAATCATCTGCTCTTCAAATCCTGGGATAAATTGAGAACTTCCAATCTTTAGTGAAAAGTTTTCTGCACTTCCACCTTTGAACTCTTCACCATCAACTGTTCCAACAAAATCTATTAACGCCATATCACCATTAGCAAGTGCGCGCTCTTTTTCAATTTTTACATAAGGAGTTTGTGCTTCTGCGAGCTCTTCTATTCTTTTTGTAATAGTATCATCATCAACAGCTGGTTTAGTAACCGCTGGAACTATTGAAGCGTAATCTCCAAGATCTATTTTAGGGCGCACAGCAACACTTACAGCTACTTCAATGCCACTTTCTTGTTTGTCAAATTTAGTAATTTGAGGCTCACCAATAAGATTATCTTTATCAATCTCTAATTTTTCAAGTCCACTATTTAGAACATCTTGTAGTGCTTGTGATTCAGCATCTTGGATAAGTTTGTCTCCATATTGCTTCTTAACTGCAGCTACTGGAACTTTACCTTTTCTAAAACCTGCTATATTTGCAGTTTTACTAAGCTCTTTTGCAATCTTATCTAAGTGGCTTTGTACGATGTCATTTGAAATAGTAGCGCTTATGGTTGCGTTTGCACTGTTGACACGATTGATCTTAATATCCATATAAAAGTTACCTCTTCTATCAAAAAAATTTTGGTAATAATACCTAAAACTTACTTTGTATGCAATTTAAAAGAGGTATAATTGCGACAATAATATTGTGAGGTGATAAAATGAAGCCAACAAAAGAGGAATTTGAGGCAGCTCTTAAGACGATGATACGCTATGTTGAAGAAGATCCAGATAGAGAAGGGCTTCAAAAAACACCATCTCGTGTTAGAAAAGCATATGAAAAAATGTATGAAGGGTATGGTAAAGATGCTCTAAAAATTTTGCGTTCTGCTATGTTTGAGAGTACAAATTCTCAAATGGTATTAGTTAGAGATATTGAGTTTTACTCTACATGTGAACATCATCTATTACCAATTATTGGAAGAGTTCATTTAGCTTATATTCCCGATACTAAGGTTGTTGGTTTATCAAAGATACCACGTCTAGTTGAAGTATTTGCTAGACGAATGCAGATACAAGAACAGATGACAGAGCAGATAGCTAATGCTTTTGATGAAGCCATTGCCCCTAGAGGTGTTGCAGTCATGGTACATGCAAGACATATGTGTATGGAGATGAGGGGTGTTGAAAAAGTTCATTCTACGACTTCTACATCGGCATATAGGGGTGTTTTTACGAAAAGTAAAGTCCAAGAAGAGTTTATGCACGCATTAAATGTCTCAGTTCCATCTTTTAAGTAGCTTTTTTTATGCCACTGCAGCGTTTACGTGAAAAAATAAAAGGGCATAACCTCTCTCCTGCTTTTGGAGAAATTATAAAAATTAGTCAAACTGTTATTTTGGCTCGTGGTTTACTTGTTAGCATTGGCGATACTGTTAGAATGGTTGCTAGTAGTAAATCATTAGAGACTATTGGCATGGTAACAGAAATTGAAAATCAATCTTTTAGCATTACACCTTTTACATTTATTGAGGGTTTTAGAGTAGGTGATATTGTATATCTACATGAAAGTGGACTGCAAATTCCAGTCGGTAATCAACTTTTAGGTCGTGTTGTTAACCCTTTCATGTTACCTATTGATAATCTTGGTAAAATAAATTGTAACTCTTATGAACCAATCATGAAAGAGCCAATAGCTGCTATGAACCGAGGTATGATAGATCAACAATTTAGTGTAGGTGTACGCTCAATTGATGCTCTTCTTAGTTGTGGCAAGGGCCAAAAGCTTGGTATATTTGCAGGTTCCGGGGTTGGTAAGTCTACTCTAATGGGCATGATTGTAAGAGGCTCTTCTGCACCCATAAAAGTTGTGGCACTTATTGGTGAACGTGGGCGTGAAGTTCCTGAGTTTATAGAGAAAAACTTAGGGGGGAATTTAGAAAATACTGTAATTGTTGTAGCTACAAGCGATGATTCACCATTAATGCGAAAGTATGGTGCATTTGCAGCTATGAGCGTTGCTGAACATTTCAAAAAAAAGGGTAGAGATGTTCTTTTTATAATGGATAGTATTACCCGTTTTGCAATGGCTCAACGTGAAATTGGCTTAGCCCTTGGTGAACCGCCTACCTCAAAAGGTTACCCGCCATCAAGTTTAACACTTTTACCACAGTTAATGGAACGAGCTGGAAAAGAGAATAATAGTGGATCTATAACGGCATTTTTTACAGTTTTGGTAGAAGGTGATGATATGAGCGATCCTATAGCTGATCAGAGTAGATCAATTTTAGATGGGCATATTGTTCTTAGTCGTGAACTTACTGACTTTGGGGTTTATCCACCAATTAATATTTTAAATTCTGTATCTCGTGTTATGGATGATGTTGTTTCTGCTGAACATTTAGCAGATGCTATGAAATTTAGAAGGCTCTACTCTCTATTGAAAGAGAATGAACTGCTTCTTAGAATTGGTGCATATGAGAGTGGTACAGATGCTGAACTTGATGAAGCAATATCTAAAAAAGAGTTACTTAATGATTTTATACGACAAGGTTCAAAAGAGTCAATACCTTTTGAAGATGTTGTAAAAAAACTCAGAGAAGTTGTTAGTTAAATAACTTAAGCAAACTCTTACATAACTTCGACTATTATACGACAAATCAAATAGGACAAAAATAGTCCTATATAGAAAATATCAATCTTATACAATTCTTAATAGAGGAGTAAATAAATGGAAGTTTACTTAGATAATAATGCAACAACTATGGTTGATCCTAGGGTAACTGAAGCAATGGTTCCATATTTTAGTGAAATTTATGGTAATCCGAACTCTTTACACAAGTTTGGAACAAGAAACCATGCTGGTATCAAAAAAGCAATCAATCAAGTGTATAGTGGAATTGGTGCTGCTGATGAGGATGATGTAGTATTTACGTCATGTGCAACAGAGAGTAATAATTGGGTCATTCAAAGTGTATGGGTAGATCACATTTTAAATGGTGATAAAAATCATATTTTGACAACTGAAGTTGAGCATCCATCAGTTTTAGAAGCTTGTCATTTTCTTTCAGAACAGGGTGTAAAAGTTACATATTTACCTGTAAATAATCAAGGAATTGTAGAGGCACACACTGTTAGAAGTTTTATTACAGATAAAACAGCGCTTGTTTCTATAATGTGGGCAAATAATGAAACTGGAATGACATTTCCAATAAAAGAGATTGCTGATATTTGTAAAGAAAAGGGTGTCCTTTTTCACACAGATGGTGTGCAAGCAGTTGGTAAAATTCCTGTAAATGTTAGAGAAATAGGTATGGATTTTATGTCTTTTTCAGCACATAAGTTTCATGGTCCTAAAGGTATTGGAGGACTTTATATTAAAGATTCTCAAAAACTTTCTCCATTGCTGCATGGTGGTGAACAGATGAGTGGACGGCGTTCTGGTACTTTGAATGTTCCATACATTATAGGAATGGGTGAAGCTTTAGAGATTGCAAATGATTATATGAAGAGTGGTTCAACAAAAATGGTTGAGCTTCGTAATAAGTTAGAAGATGCCCTTCTTGGAATGAAGGATATGATAACTGTAGGAAATCGCGCCCTAAGAACACCAAATACTGTACTAATTAGTGTACGTGGAGTTGAGGGTGAGGGGATGATTTGGGATTTAAATAATTCAGGAATCGCAGTCTCTACTGGAAGTGCATGTGCTAGTGAAGATTTAGAAGCAAACACTGCAATGATGGCTGTTGGTGAAGATATTGATTTAGCTCATACAGCTGTACGTTTGAGTTTGAGCCGTTTTACAACTGAAGAAGAGATAGATTATACAATAGGTGAGTTTGATAAGGCAGTTAATCGTCTTCGCTCAATTTCTAGTTCATACGCAACTGTTGAACCAACACATAGTTAAAAGGAGTACATTATGGCAAAAGAAGATTTATTAGGTGGATCATTATGGGATCAGTACTCTGATGTTGTAACGGACCGTATGAATAATCCAAGACATCAAGGTGAGATTACACAAGAAGAGGCAGATGCCCTTAATTCAAGACTTATTGTTGCAGATTTTGGAGCTGAGAGCTGTGGTGATGCTGTTCGTTTGTACTGGGCAGTTGATGAAAATGAGCGTATTGTAAAATCAAAATTTAAAAGTTTTGGTTGTGGTACCGCAATTGCCAGTAGTGATATGATGGTTGAATTATGTGAGGGTAAAACTGTTAGTGAAGCAGTTAAAATCACAAATATTGATGTTGAAAAAGCACTTCGTGATGAAGAAAACACACCAGCTGTTCCACCTCAAAAGATGCACTGCTCAGTTATGGCTTATGATGTAATTAAAAAAGCAGCAGCAGAGTATAAAGGTGTTGATGCTGAGAGTTTTGAAGAAGAAATTATTGTGTGTGAATGTGCACGTGTTACTCTTTCAACTCTTCAAGAGGTTATTAAATTAAATGACCTTAAAACTGTTGAAGAGGTTACAGATTACACAAAAGCTGGTGCATTTTGTAAGTCTTGTATTAAACCTGGTGGTCATGAAGAGCGTGAGTATTATCTTGTAGATATTTTAGCAAATACAAGAGCTGAGATGGATCAAGAGAAGTTGAGTGCTGCGGCTGATGCTGGTCTTGGTGGAGATTTCCTTAAAATGACTATGGTTCAGCGTATTAAAGCAATTGATGCTGTTGTTGATGAAAATGTTCGTCAATTTCTTGTTATGGATGGCGGAAATATGGAAGTTATTGATGTTAAAGATGAGGGTGAAAATGTAGATGTCTACATTCGTTATCTTGGAGCATGTTCAAGTTGTGCTAGTAGCACAACAGGGACACTGTTTGCAATTGAAGCAGCACTAAAAGAGAAACTTTCAGACAAAATTAGAGTATTACCAATCTAGCTTTTTACAGCTATAAAAAGGTGATGTGGACTATGTACGCATTATCTTTTATAGCTATTTCATCATATGACATTATTATTCTTAATTTTCATAAATAAAATTATATTATACTAATAATAAGATTATAGTTTAAGTCCCAAATAAGTAGAATTAGCTTTAATTTGCAGTTTAAGGGTACTTTTATATATTATGATTAAATCGATAAAAGCAAAAGTAATAGTAAGTTTATTTTTAGCAAGTGTTTTAGGTTTAGTAAGCGTTACATATTATCTTTCATCTACACTGCATGAGTTATCTTATAAAACATCAAAAAATTCACTTTTAATGTTGAGTCAATCTATCTTTCAAACTGTTACAAGAAGTATGTTTGCAGGAGATCCAGCTATTGTAGAAGATGCGCTTCACTCTGCAAAGGCAATTGAGGGTATAGAGTATTTAGATGTTATAAAGTCTAAAGCAGTAATTGAGACATATGCACCAAATGAGCAATTTACAAATGACGCTCTTGTTAAATCTGTTTTAAAAAATAAAAAGTCAATTGTAGTTGAAAATAATGAGAACAATCACCATACAATTCGTATGGTTAGTCCAATGCTTGCAACTGATAAGTGTCTTACTTGTCATTTTAACGCTCAAAAGGGTAATGCCCTAGGTGCAGTCGACCTTATAATCTCGTTAGATAAAGTTGATGAGAGCATTAATGAAGCAAATACAACACTATTTGTTTTGCTCGTATTAGCAGGTATCTTATTTACAATTGTTGCTAGTATATTCTTTATGCAAGAGATATTTAAACCACTTAAAACCTTGAAAGTACGTATTTCAGAGCTTGTTAATGGTGATAAAGATTTAACTAAACGATTAGATTATGTTGATGGTAATGAGTTTGGAGATACTGCCAAAGAGGTAAATAAATTCATTAGTATGATTCAAGATACAATTAAAGAGGTAAAGACTCTTGGTCTTAAAAATCTCTCTATCGCTTCTGAGATTGAGACTTCAAGTCACACTATAAGTAGTGATTCTAAAAAAGAACAATTAATTGTCTCAGAAGCTACAGATAAGAGTCAATCTATAAAGTTGGTATTAAAACAGACTATTGAAGCGACCTCAGAGACAGAAAATACAATTATAAAAGCTAGTAATCAGTTAGATAATTCAATTAATTCAATAAGTACTTTGAGTTCAGAGATAAACTCTTTTGTTCAGATAGAGCATGAGTTATCAAATGAGCTAGTAGGTCTTAAAGATAATGCAAATGAAGTTAAGGGTGTTTTAGAGACTATAAAAGATATTGCTGACCAAACAAATTTGTTGGCACTAAATGCGGCAATTGAGGCAGCTCGAGCTGGTGAACATGGTCGAGGTTTTGCTGTTGTTGCTGATGAGGTAAGAAAGTTAGCAGATAGAACACAAGCTAGTCTTTCTGAAATTGACATTAGTGTTAGCGGCATAGTTCAGTCAATTAGCGGAGTTAGTGATAAGATGAACAAAAATGCTAGTGAGATTGAAACGCTTGTAAATATATCAACTGAAGTTGGTGATACCATTAATGTTACCTCTAGTGCTATGAAAGAATCAAGTAAATTAGCATCTAATTCAAGAGAAGATAGTATGAAAATTTCATTGCTTGTAGAAGAGATTACAAATGATATAACTACAATAGAAAATTTATCAAGTAAAAATCAAGAGAGTACAGATGCTATTGCATATGAGTTAAAAGAGTTGATTACAGTAGCTAGATCTCTACAAGACATGATTAATGAGTTTAAGTGTTAATCTAAAACATTAGATATTACGATAGTTTAAGATTAGAGACCGTAAAATAAACTGTGTAAACCCACCTATTGTTCCTAAATTACTTAGTATATTTTGACATAATTTCGCTAAAAAATATACTAAGCTGAGGGAAAATTTCATACCAACTTCTTATACTGTTAGCGTTCCATTTTTCTTGTTGCTCCTGTGTAGTTAAATACATAACTTTAAAAGCAGATTCTACAGTAGGAAATGAGCCTTTAGATTTAGTTTTTCTTTTGATAGTAGCATTTAGAGATTCTATTGGATTAGTTGTATAAATAAGTTTTCTAACTGCATCTGGATATTTAAAAAAAGTGGAAAGTTCATTCCAATGAGTCTGCCATGAAGCTGTAATATTAGGATATTTTTCACCCCAAATATCATTTAAATCAGTAAGAGCTAGTTGAGCATCTTCTTAATTTAAGCTAGAGTATACAGATTTAATATCTTTAGCAACAGCTTTTCTATCTTTCCATGAGACAAATTTCAAAGAACTTCTGATTTGATGAACTATACATCTTTGTATCTCTGCTTTAGGATAAACTGCCTTAATGGCTTCATTAAAGCTATTAAGAGCATCTATTGCAAATATCAATACATCTTGTATGCCACGCTTTTGAATATCATTGAGAACAGTGAGCCAATACTTGTTTGTTTCATTTTCTCCAATCCAAATACCTATAATCTACATAAATCTATTTAGTAGATTTATTGCACTGATGCTTGTTGAGCTAGTCTTTTTTGCCTTCTAGTGTAATTCCTAGCATGATATATGCAGCTATATTTTTAACAACTCTGTCAACTCTTATTTTTAGTACAGTGGCATCCATAAAAATAATTGGATAGATTTCATCAAGCGGACGGTTCTGCCACTCTTTAGCTTTCTCAATAACCTTTTCAGTAATATTTGAAATGGTTTGAGTTGAGAGTTCATATCCATATAAATCATCAAGATGAAGCTGTATATCTCTTACGCTCATACCTTTGTGGTATAGAGTGAAAGAATCAAGTCTTCACTACACATCTAAAAGAACTTATCGTTTCTTTACTAGTTTAGGCTCAAAGCTAGAATCTCTGTCTCTTGGAATAGAAACATCAATGTTTCCATACTTGGATTTTATAGTTTTTTCATTATATCCGTTACGATAGTTTGAACTTTCTGATTCTTGATGTTTATCGTAGCCTAGATGTGAAGTTAGTTCTTCTTGTGATGCAGTTTGTATCACTTCTTTGAGTATATTTTTAAACTCACTTGTAATATCATCTAAAGAGGTAAGCTCTCCAGATTGTAGTTGTTTTTTTAACTCTTCGTGGTTGATTAAACTCATGTAAATCCTTTACAAATAATTTACTTGATTATCTTATCAAATAAATCTAGTTGTTATGGTTTACACAGTTGTTTTTACACTCTCTAAGATTACTAGAAAAAATATACTCCGTTTTGGATTGGTTTTATTTTTCAGGACTAATTAATTAGTCCCGCTCCACACTACGTATCCTTTTAACATAACAAGTTTACATTGAGTAAATCTATGATAACATTACGTTAACTTCAGGATAAAAAATGCAACGCTATAAAATTATTCACCGTACTTATTATAATTACTCATCAAGTGTAACACTTGGAATACATTATTTGCTTTTACGCCCTAGAGAAGATCATGAGCTTCGTGTTGAATCTTTTACTCTAAAGTGTAGCCCTAATGCTGTAGTGTCTTGGCATAAAGATGTTGAAGATAATTCGGTTGCGACAGTAAATTTTAATCAGTCAACTCAGCAACTGTTGATTGAGAGCGAAGTAATTATTCAGCAATACAATGAATCTCCTTTAGACTTTTTAGTGGCTAATTATGCCATTACATACCCTTTTGAATATCAAAGTAGAGATAAATTTTCACTCTCGCCATATATGGTTTTGCCAAATCAAGAGGCATTAGAACTTTTGAATAGTTGGATTTTAAATGTATATAAAGAGAGCGAACAGATTCAGACTTATACGTTATTGCTACGGCTTGCTATATACATCTATAAAACTTTATCTTACAAGGTGAGAGAGGAACCTGGGGTACAAACAGTACAAGAAACGCTATCATATGGCTCTGGGTCTTGCCGTGATTTTGCTCTTTTATTTATGGAAGCAGTAAAGTGCCTAGGGTTGGCATCACGTTTTGTTAGTGGTTATATTTATGCTCCACTTATGTCTAATGAGGTTGGCTCTACGCACGCATGGGCTGAAGTTTATCTGCCTGGTGTAGGTTGGAAGGGATTTGACCCAACGATAGGGGCTATTGTTGGAAAAGATCATATCTCTGTGGCTGTATCAAGATTGCCACAATCAGTTCCTCCAATTGCCGGTTCATTCACGGGCGCACCGAGTTCAACTTTAGATGTAGGAGTATGGGTATCTGAGTGTTAATCGGTTCGTACGTATAGAATTAATTTCAAACGATATATTATTATAAAAAGGAATATGTATGCAAACACTTACACAAGAGGGACAAAATCTAGTCAATGACCTTGCAAATCGATACAATTTAAGTGCAGACACTGTTATATATATGATAGGTTCAGTAAATAACGGCGGTGGCACAATGGCTCAGTTTAATGCTCAAGAACTAGGTGGTTCAGGTCAATGGATGAAAGGTGGAATGACTATGGTTGGGGATATGTTTAATTATGGTCTTAAAAATACAGTTGACAATTTATGTTCTGAAATTTCTAACGCATTATTAACGGTACAAATTTTTCCTATCATTCCTAGAGGTTCAAAAGGGAGTAATCAGTGGTGGCCAATTGAGCTTGGAAATGCTTTTAGCAGTGGTTCTCAAAATAATATACGTTATGCAATATTCCCTCAAAGACTTGCTGTTGAATTAAATGGACAGGTTACAGTTTATGATACTTTAGACCATAATATAGGTGGTGTAAGTCAACAACAAGGTTCTGATACTTCGCTTACATTTAGTAGTCAATATGGGACTATCTCAATTTCATCACTACCGATTATCTCTGGTGCTGGAAATATTAAGCCTATGCCACAGAATAATTTTGCTGAACCAGTAACTACTAATTTTTCAAACTCAAATCAGGTAGTCGAGCAGATGGGTACTAAGCAAAATGAATCAGCTAATTCAACCATCGAGTTAATTGAAAAACTATCTAAACTGCGTGATGCTAAAGCTATTACAGATGATGAATTTAATTCAAAAAAAAGTGAACTTTTAAGTCGCTTGTAAAGTTGTGAGTATGATTATTAATTAATCAATTAAAATAAATAAATTTATAACATAACGCTATACTATGTATAAAATAATTAGATAATTCTTTAGGAGAAGTAGATGCTAGAAAAGTCAACAGAACTTCACGATAAATTTTGGAAAATTTTTTCTAAGCAAGATAGGAATAAAATTGATGAGTTTCAAACATATATGGATAAATTTGCAGTCAATTTTAATCTTTATAAAGATGGTAATTTTATAGAACAATCTCTCCCCTTTGATGTAATACCTAGAATTATTCCAAAAAAAGAGTTTACTAAAATTGAGAAAGGTCTGCAACAAAGAGTTACCGCTTTAAACCTTTTTCTAGAAGATTTATACACAGATGCAAAAATTGTTAAAGATGGCGTTATACCACAAGAATTTGTACAAAGAGCAAGTGGATATTTGAAAGACTTTGTCGGATTCTCTCCATCTAAGAGAGTGAGAGCACATATAAATGGTATAGACCTTGTTAAGGATTCTAAAAATGATGAGTGGGTTGTTTTAGAAGATAATTTAAGAGTGCCAAGTGGAGCTAGTTATCCACTTTCTATTCGAGATACTTATAGAAAAATTTATCCAGATTTTTTTGAAAAATTAAAAATTGAACCTATTAAAGATTATCCAAAAATTATTATAGATGCAATGAATTATGTTGGTACCGGTGGTATAAATGTATTATTAACACCAGGGAGATTTAATTCTGCATATTATGAACATAGTTATTTAGCTGAAAAAATAGGCGCGCAGATTGTACGCGCTGGTGAACTTGTTGTCATTGATAAAAAAGTATATTTTAAAAACTACAATGGTAAAAATATTTTAGTTGGAGCAATATATAAAAGATTAGATGATGAGTTTATTGATCCTAAGTTTTTTAATCCTGAGAGTCTTATTGGTATACCAGGGTTAGTAGAAGCCTATTTAAGTGGTAATGTAGCATTAATGAACGCAATAGGTAATGGCGTAGCCGATGATAAAGGTATATACTATTTTGTTCCAAAGATGATAAAGTACTATCTTGGTGAAGAACCTATTTTACAAAATGCACCGACATATCTTCCATATTTCGAAGGCGATATGGATTATGTGATGAATAATATGGAAAAACTAGTTATTAAAGATGTAGCAGAAGCCGGAGGCTATGGTGTTTTATTTGGACACTCTATGACAGCTCTTCAGATTGAGGATTTAAAAGCTATCATTAAAGGGAGTCCAAGAAGATTTATTGCTCAAGAGTTGATAGAATTTTACGATGAAAAGTGTTATCTTGATAATGAGTTAAAAAATAGAAAAGCTGACTTTAGAGCCTATGTTGTTATGGGAGAAGATGTAAAAGTTTGGAACTGCGGACTTACTAGATATGCACTTGAAGAGGGAAATTACTTAGTTAACTCTTCACAAGGTGGTGGGTTTAAAGATACTTGGGTAATGGAGCTGTAAAATGAGACAATTATTAACTGCAAATGTGGCGACTAATCTTTATTGGCTTGGAAGATATTTAGAGCGAATTGAGGGTACCTTATATGAGATTAATAAAGCATATGACAAAATTATAGATGTTGATCAAAATGCTGGTGTTATTTTATATAAAAAATTCGATATTGACTTAGAGTACTCAGGCGCGCTTGATTTTTTGAGTAAAGCAATTTTAGGTGAACATAATTCAAATTTAGTAGATGTAATGAAGAATGCAAGAGAAAATAGCATTATAAGTCGTGCAAATATTGAAGAATCTGCTTTTGGTGAAATAATTCAGTTGCATGAACTTTTTCAAAGTATTTCAAAATGTCCTAGACCGGTAGATTATAGAGATATTGATAGCGCTCTTTCTTTAATTAGTGAAATATGGGGCGCTCATACTAAAATGGGACATAGAAGATTTAGTGACCATTTCTTGAAGCTTGGAAAGCTTGTAGAAGAGGTAGATTTTCGTATTAGGTTTAATGGAAGTGAAGATATGACAATATTTATTTTACAAAATATAGATAGACTCATTAAAGTTCTAGGACCAGATTTAAAGACCGAAAAGTTAAAGAAAGAGTACAGTGATAAATCAATTAATATTATGGAGAGTATCCATAAAAAAATAGACAAATTAATTATCTATTAATTTATTATTATTGCTGGCTTTGACTTTGACTCATATTAGTAATAATTTCATTCTCTGCCTTTCTCACATCTACCATAACAGAGAGTTTACTACTGCCGCTACTTAATACGACTCCTTTTAGGGGTGAAATATCATTAAAATCTCTTCCCTCTCCTAGCAAAATATGTTGTTTTTTGGGAACAATATTATTTGTTGGATCAAACTCTGCCCATCCAGCATTAGGAATGTATACAGCAAACCAAGCATGAGATGCGTCTGCACCAAATAGTTTCTCTTTGCCCTCAGCTGGTAATGTTTCTATATATCCACTCATATATTTAGCAGGCAAGCCAATAGTTCTAAGTGCAGAAATTGCAAACTGTGCGAAATCTTGGCATACTCCTTTTTTAGCTTCAAAAATCTCCTCTATAGGGGTTGTAATATCGCTAAAACCAGATAAGAACTCAAAGTCATTAAAGATACGTTCCATAAACTCTAAAGTAGCCTCATAGAGATCTCTATCTTTGTGAAAAGATTTAAGCGCATACTCTTTGATTTTTGATATATTAGTAGGAATAAGTTTTGACTCAAAAAGATACCGTTTTGCATATAAATCATTTTGATTAAATTGTGATAATCTTTTTAAGGCTTCGCTATATGTAATACTACTACTTTTTAGTATATTAATATTTTCTTCAATTAGGTTTGGAAAAATTTCGACTTTTGATTTACCTATAACACTGAGTGAAGTATGAGGCTCTCTAAGTAGCATATGAGTATTTGTATTGCCAAATATATCTATAAATTCATATACTTCATTAACTTTAGGACTTATCTCCATAGAGAACTCTAATAGTTTTTGATATGGAGTAACTTTTGGTTTTAATCTCGCTATGTTATGACTAAAAGTCACACTGCCTTGGTATTTAAATTCTGTTTTATGATAAATTTCATAAATCATAGTTACTCATCATAGTGTGCAAAATAGGTATTTGAAAATTCATTAGAACACTCCAAAAATAGATCAGATACTTCTGCTAAAATAGTGTCTAGTTCAAGATAGACACCTTCTTCTTCTTTTATAGTCATAAAAGATTCCAACTCTATGGACTGCAATAGCAATTGAGCTTTAATTATAGGCTTCTCATATGGTGTTGATGTAGCTTTTGCCTTAGGTAACAGTTTAAACTCTTTTAGGAGTTCATCTGTTATATATGTTAAAGACTTAGGAAACTGCTGATTTAGTATTAAAAAGTCTACAACATTCTCTAGTGTTAAAGAACTTTTATATTGAGCTCTATAGGCATTAAAACTCTCAATAGAATCAAGCATTACCTCTAGTACATCATGCCCTGTAGCTTTGTCTAATTTTAGACATAACATAGATCTAGCTTTTGAGATTAAAAGCAAGGCATCTTCAATTTTGTAACCTATATCATAAAGTATTAATCCTTGCTCTTTAAAGATACTCTCATTTACAAGCTCTTTATATGCCATTAGGTAGATAAGAAGTTTATCTAACTCTTTTGCTATTGTGAGTGTTGTATCAGTTTTCCTACTTGTAAAGTCATTCCACTCTTTTTGCATTTTTTCAAAAACTTTCCATGATTCAATGGTTAAAAGATCTTTTAAATTTACATTTGCATTAGATAGCATAGCAATAGTTAAAGATAGAGAACCTACTCTTTGCATATCTTTAATGATTGAGTTAATCTCTATCATTGGAAAGACACCGATGGTATTTTTATTCTCTGTGTCTAAAAATCCAGGATAGGTCATTGTCATATGAGTTAGAGCATTTTGTAAAATAATTTGTGTATCTCTTGACATCTCCACTTCATATCTATGAAAGTTAGTTATTCGTTTTATTACATGTAGAATGAGTCTGGTTGTTGAAATTGATCTTGAGTGGTATCTTCCTAACCAAAATAGATTTTCAGCTTTCATGGTAGATATTTTATCAATAGAGGTTTCGACATATGGAACATATTTTAGTGAGTGAATAGGATTCGTTTTAAGTACATCTTTACCTAAAATCCATAAATCTTTACTAATACCACCACTTTGTGAAGATACCATTAAATTATCTTTACTTGCAGATATTCTAACAAGTCCACCATTCATTACAGAGTAATTATCACCTTTTTTTAAGCTAAAGGTTCTAATTACAGCATTTCTAGGCTCAATTTTGTTATTTGAGTAGTATGGCACTGTAGAGAAGTCTATCTCCTCTTGAGCAACATATTGATGCGGATTTTGTAGTAGCAGATCAATTAGCTCTTTGCGTTTATTTTCAGATAGTTTTTTACCAAAATAGATTTTTATTTTTTCTGTTCTGTCAATTTTTTTTATTATGAGAGTATCTATGTTTTCTATAACGTAGTCTAGCTCTTTTTTCTGTCCACACCACCATGTAGCAATTTGAGGCAGTATTAGCTCCTCATCTAAAAAGTACTCAGCAATTTTCTCCATAAATGGGTTGAGTCCAATATTCTCAACAATAGCACTACCTATTGGATTTATCATATTTATATTATTTTGTCTCATTGTCTCAACAAGTCCAGCAACACCAAGTCTTGAGTTGTTTCTAAGCTCTAGGGGATCACAGAATCTATCATCTACTCTTCTTATTAGAGTTTTTACTTTTTTAAGCCCACTTAAACTTTTAATCCAAAGAGAGCCATCTTTTGTTAGAAGATCATCTCCTTGTACAAGATTTAAGCCTAAAAATGAGCTTAGATATGCGTGTTCAAAATAGGTCTCATTGTGAGGGCCTGGTGTTAGTATTGCAGCACTTGAGGTGTCATTATCAGTTAACTCTAGCAACAAATCTTTATAATCTTCAATAAAAGGTGATAATTTTTTTATAAATATATTAGGATATAACTCTTTAGAGATAATATTCATTGTTAATCTATTCTCAATCGTGTAACCTAGCCCTGATGGGGCTTGTGTCTTATCGCTAACTACCCACATCTTTCCATCTGGCCCTCTGGCTATGTCAGTTGCGTAAAAATATAGATTAAAATCTTCTTTATATCCAAAGTCAAAAACTTCTGTTGAGAAGCCTTTATGTCCAAATATTACTTCAGCTGGAATGATGTTGTCTTTTATAAGTTTTTGATCTGAGTATAAATCTTTTAAAATTAGATTAAAAAGTTTTGCTCTTTGTCTAAGACCACTTTTTATGTCATCCCACTCACTACCTTCTAATACAAAGGGAATAGGATCTAACCCCCATGATCTATTTGTAGCCATGTTATGGTCATCATAAATATTATAAGTTACACCATTATCTTCAAAGTGCCAATTAATCTCATCTTGTTTCTCTTTTAGTAGATCTAAGCCTGAATCTTCTATATCATTAACAATGTCTTTCCAACACTCTCTGATGTTTTTTTTATCGTCATACATTTCATCAAATGATGACTCAGAAACATAACTATCAAAAATTTGCATCTACTGTTTTGCCCACTTTCTTCTTAAATCTAATGTGTTTGGATATTCTAGACTTTGAGTTAGCTCTTGGAAAAGAAATATTTTATCTTCTGGTCTATCTTTATTTAATACCGCTCTTTTTGTACCATTAACATCCATTAAACTTTGTTTGACTACTGAAGCTGAGACATATTCTAACTCACCTTGAGTGTGGTTAAAATCTCGAAATCTATTAAATCTTCTAGATTCTGCTTCATTGCTATTAATTGGAAATGTATCATATGTTCTTCCGCCAGGATGTGAAACATAATATGTCATACCACCAATTGAACGTTGATTCCATCTGTCTACAATATCAAAAACTAGTGGAGTATCTACTCCAATAGTAGGATGTAGTGCTGACCATGGTTGCCAAGCTTTATATTTAACACCAGCAACAAATTCACCCTCTACACCACTTGGACTAAGTGGCACAACAACAGAGTTACAAGTTAAAATATAACGCTCTGGTACGAAATTATTTACTTTTATTTGTACTCTCTCTAGTGAGGAATCAACATATCTTGATGTCCCTTGTGAACTACTCTCTTCTCCTAATACATGCCAAGGTTCAATCGCAGCACGCAGTTCAAGATGTACATTTTCAACTGTTGCCATCCCATAAAGTGGGAATCTAAACTCAAAAAACGGGTCAAACCAATCAAGTTCGAAATTATACCCCTCACTGTTTAAAAATTCAACTATATCTTTTATATCTTCTCGCACATAGTGATCTAGTAAGAATTTATCATGAAGTTGCGTACCCCAACGAACTAATTTATGTTTATATGGTTTTTTCCAAAATAGTGATACTAATGTTCTAATTAATAACATCTGCAACAGCGCCATTTTTGAGTGTGGTGGCATATCAAATGCGCGAAGTTCTAAGATACCAAGTCTACCAGAATTAGAATCAGGTGAATATAGCTTATCGATACAAAATTCAGAACGATGTGTATTTCCTGTAATATCAGTTAACATATGTCTAAACAGTCTATCTGTAAGCCAAAAAGGGACATCTCCATCTTCTGGAATCTGAGAAAAAGCAATTTCAAGTTCATAAAGGTTTTCAAGTCTGCCCTCATCAACACGTGGTGCTTGTGATGTTGGTCCAATAAAGGTTCCAGAAAATAGATATGAAAGACCAGGGTGATTTTGCCAAAAGGTGATTAGACTACGTAGTAATTCAGGACGCCTAAGTAGTGGACTATCTTCAGGTTTGAGCGCACCAATTGTTACATGGTTTCCACCACCTGTACCAGTATGTTTGCCATCTAACATGAATTTTTCTGTGCTAAGACGTGATTCCTTTGCATCTTTATAGAGTGTAAATAGATTATCACGTAGAGTTTTCCATGAAGTTACAGGTTGTATATTTACCTCTATAACTCCAGGGTCTGGTGTAACTTTTATTGTATCAAGTCTTAAGTCATGAGCTGGCTCATAGCCCTCTAGTACAACTTTAATATCTAGTTTTTTAGCTACTGCCTCAATCGATGCAATTAGGTCCAAAAAAGAATCTGTATGATTGAGAGGTGGTAAAAATATAAAAAACTTACCATTTCGTACCTCTACATTTAGAGCAGTTCTTATAAATGTGCTATTTTCATCATTTTCAATTGTTAAATCATCAGCTTTTTTAGCTCTTTTTTTAGCTTTTTTAATAAACTTACCAAGTTCAGGAACAGAAGCAAATAAATCAGGCTCTAGGTGTGGAGCTAGTTCATTCTCTGGATTCTCTATTAAGGAATCCATTGGCAGTCTTAGTCCAATTGGTGAATCACCTGGAATTAAATATAAATGACCTCTTCTAAACTCCCATGATGATGTCATCCATCTATCTTCTGCATAATTTAGTGGCAATATAAACCCAGCAGGCTTACTTAAGCCTTGACTCAATACTCTTGCAATAGTCTGCCTTTGGCTTGCATCATTTAAATCATACTCTAATGGATCTATATCAATAGGAAGTTCTGCCTCTTTCATTATGTAGTGAACAGGATCTTCATACGCTGTTACAATAGTCTCATTACTAACTTTTAAAGTGAGGGCAAGAGTATTTAGAAACTTTTTAGCATCATCATCTGTATACGAATAGCTCTCATTCATATTAGCAAATAGATCAGGGTCTTTCCAGATAGACTTTTTATCTTTTCTCCATATGATTGATGTCTGCCATCTAGGAATTGGCTCACCAGGGTACCATTTCCCTTGCGCATAATGTAACATTCCGCCTTTACCAAATGAGGTTAGTAGTTTTCTAGCAAGAGTATCAGCAAGGGCTCTTTTTTCTGGACCATCTGCTGCTGTATTCCACTGTGCAGATTCCATATCATCTACTGATACAAAAGTCGGCTCTCCTCCCATTGATAGTCTTACATCATTTTTTTCAAGCTCTGCATCAACTTCAAAACCTAATTTGTCAATAGCATTCCATTGATCATCACGATATGGTTTTGTAACTCTAGGGGATTCAAATATCCTTGTAACAGTATTTGAATAGGTAAATTCGGTTTCACATTTATCACTAAGCCCTTCAATCGCATGAGCGCTCTCAAATGTTGCAGTACACGCTAATGGGATATGCCCCTCTCCTGCGAATAGTCCACTAGTAGAATCAAGTCCCACCCACCCAGCACCTGGTAGATAGACTTCAGTCCACGCATGTAAGTCTGTAAAATCATCTTCAGGGCCACTTGGACCATCTAGAGGTTTTTCATCTGACTTTAGTTGAACAAGGTAACCAGATACAAATCTAGCAGCAAGACCAAGGGATCTTAAAACCTGTACAAAAAGCCAAGCATAATCTCTGCAACTTCCTAGCTTTTTATCTAGGGTTACTTCACAATTTTGTACTCCTGCTTCAAGTCTTATTGCGTAGTTCAAAAGTTTGTAAATTTCTGTATTTAGGTAGACTAAAAAGTCATTTATAGTACGTTTTTTAAGGTCAAGTGATTTAATAAGTTTTTTTAGCTTTTTGCTTTTGTCTGTAACTTCAAGATACTGAGAAAGCTCTGTTTTTAGTTCGTCTTTGTACTCAAAAGGGTATTGCTCTGCATACTCTTCTACAAAGAAGTCAAAAGGGTTAATTGATACTAAGTCTGCAATAACTTCAACATCGATTCCAAACTCTTTTACTTTCTCTGGAAAAACTACTCTTGCTAGATAGTTTCCATATGGATCTTGTTGCCAATTAATATAGTGGTTTTCAGGAGTAATTTTTAAAGAGTAAGCATCAATAGGTGTTCTACTATGTGGAGCTGGACGTAATCTAATAGTGTGTGGAGAAAGAGATATATACTTGTCATATTTGTAATGAGTTTTATGTGAGAGTACAACTTTTAATGACATAATTTTCCTTTTATTTAGCGCAATATTATATCATTGAATACTATCTATAAGATTACTCATTTGATTAATTTTAATACATTAATTTTCTTTTAAGTAAATGGCACTTTTTTTGCTTGTTCTTTATTTAAAAAGGCTTACAAATGGAAACTGCTAAAGCATATAAAAATTATGTTACATCGATGCAAAATTACCAAATTTATAATGGACGTAAGAGTTATCAGCAACCATTTGCTAATGACTTTGAATTGATATATAAAAAAGTACAAAACGATGACGTAAATTTAAATAATGCTAAGGAGTACTTAAGCGCTTTATCAAAAGAAGAGCTCGTAACTTTACAAAAATATAGTGGGTTAGCAGAAAGCATTGAAGTTGGTAATTTAAGCGCAGAAGCTTCATATAATCTTTTAATGCATGATAGTGAACAGTACGATTTTAATAATAATGGAGTAAATGAAGTAGGCGAGGGTAACATTCGTCCTATAGTACCAAAGTCGATGCCAGCTGATGTTCGTGAGGCTTATATAGATGGTTTGAATGCGCTTGATGGAAGATATAGTTTCATATCACTGGCGCTTACAACTGATATAGGTCTCATAAACTCTCGAATTGATGGCTCTTCATACACTCCAGCAGTAATTGATTATGACTACTTAAGTAAGAGGGTTGATGATATGTTAAATCCTAGTGGTATGGGGGTTACATCAGAAGATACAAAAAATGGTGTTCGTAAATTTTGGGAAGCTTTTACTTCATCTTATAGGGGTGAAGTTCCTGATAGTGATGGTAGAGATAAAGATACTACATCTATTGATAATTTTATTAAAGAGCTACGAGAAAAAGGTGCAAGTGGCTTTTTAGCAGACTTTAATATGAAAAAAATTGAAGAAAAGATTGAAGAATTTCGTAAAAAGTTAATTTCTGAACTAGGTGACTCTCCTGAAGCGCTAAAAAGTATTGAAAAAATGGTTGCAGATTTTAAAAAGCAGCTTTTAGAAGAGTTGCAATCGAGTTTAGATAGTAATCAAGATTCGAAAAAACTAGACTTTCAATCTAGCGTAAAGATATTTCTTAAAATGAAAGATTATACAGCATATAGTCCTCTTGAAAATTTACTTCAAGAGGTGCAATAATAACCTATTCTTCTTTTCCATTTCCATAGTGCTCAAATAGGTAATCTTCAACAGTTTTAATATCCTCTTTGCTCATAGGAGATTTAAAAGCATTAATCATTTTCATGATTTTTTCTCTCCAAAATATTCTAGGTTGTGGACCCTGATTTGTTATGTATCCAAATGAGTGACACATTAAGCAGTTAGCTTGAACAGCATCAAAGCCTTTACCTAGTTTAATTTCATAAGGCATATATGGAACTTGTATGTCAGTTTTTACCTGCGCAAATAGTGTACTAAATGCTAATACTGATAATAATATTATTTTTTTCATTCTTCGCTCCTTATACCACTTCAACATTTACTATCTGGACACCATTATATTTGTATCCACCGTGGTTCCAACCAATCTTCTCAGATAATGGTTGCTCTTCACCTAAACTATTAATTGCTTTTGACATAATATTTAGCTTCCCATACTCTGTTGGTTTAAATGAGTGTCTAAACTCTCTATATGAGTACCTGCCAAGATTATCTTTTAAAATGGCCTCTTTCCAGCTTTTTCCATTATCAATAGAAACCATAACTTTTTTAATGCCAAAACCACCATCCCAAGCAACACCACGGACAACAACTTCTGAATTGTGATAAATTCTTGCCCCATTTTCAGGATAGCCAATAACAGATTTTACATTCATAACTGTAATTGGTTTAGTCTTTTTGTAGTGTTTCTCTGGAGTTTCACTTTCTGTTGCATTATCTGCTATTCTGTAAGCTTTATCCATAAAAAATAGAGATTTGTACTTATCTGTCACTGTAATATTACTTAGCATCTTAACCCAACTATCAGAGTAGTATCCAGGAATAATTAGGCGTAGTGGATAACCATTTAAATATGGCAAATCTTCCCCATTCATTTCATAGGCTATAATCACATGTTCATCTAATTCATCAATTTCTAGTTCTCTAACAAAATTTGGTGTTTCAAAATAAGCTGCTTTTTCAAGCCCATTAAAGCCTATCCATTTAGAATTGCTTTGAAGTCCTGCTTTTTGTAATAGATCTTTTAATCTAACACCTTTCCATTTTGCACATCCCATAGCACCACTACCCCACTGAATACCACCAGCTGTTGGAGTAAATGCAGAACGGCTATTTCCACCACATTGAAGTACTGCACTAACTTCAACCTGTTCAAAATTATTCTTTAATTCATTTAAAGAAATTTTCAATTCATGCTTTACAAGACCATTAATATGAATAGTGTAGCTGCTTTCATCAATATGTGTTGGAATATCTGGAAGATGCCACCTTACAAAAAATTGATCATTTGGTGTATGTTCTGAGGTAAATACAGATATCGGAGTTTCTAGTAGAGGTGGTCTATCTGAATATGTAATTAGTGTTCTCTTCTCAGGAAAAGCATATTTTGAAACTTTTCTTGTCTCATTTGGCTGCCCAGTCACACCAGCAGTAGCACTATTTGTAAGTAGAGCAGCTGAAGCAACTATTGAAGTTTTAAAAAAATCTCTTCTTTTCATTGTAATCCTTTTTATGTAGCACCATTATAATTAAATCATTCTACAATTTAGTAAATGATTGGTATTAACTTTTTTTAGAGAGTCTAATTATAAGTAGTAGTTTTTAACACCTTCTATTTTACTTCCCATATTTAAAAGTATCATGTCGGCAATAACTAAAGCAGCCATTGATTCTGCTACCACTGATCCACGAATAGCTACACATGGGTCATGTCTACCTTTTAAGTTCATCTCTTGCTCTTTATTGTTAATATCTATAGTATTTTGAGAGATAAAAATTGATGGAGTTGGTTTAAAATAGACTTTAATCTCTACAGGTTGACCACTACTCATGCCACCTAGTATGCCACCTGAATGATTTGTTTTAAAACCATCAGGTCTCATTTGATCATTATTTGTTGAGCCTCTACTCTTAGATGCCTCAATTCCATCTCCAATTTCAATAGCTTTTACAGCATTAATTCCAATCATCGCTTCTGCTAAAATGGCATCAAGTTTATAATAAAGCCCCTCTCCTAGTCCAATTGGAAGGTTATTTATACGAATTAGTGCCATACCACCAACAGAATCGTGATTCTCTTTTGCCTTTAAAATAGCATCTTTTTGCATCTGCTCAACACTCTCATCAAGAGCATATATCTCACTACTCTTTACGTTTGAGAAGTTATATATTTTTGCGCTAATGCCATCAATCTCAGCTATGCCACTTTCTATACTGATATTTAATTCATTTAACATAAGTTTTGCAATAGCACCAGCTGCCACACGTGCAGCAGTTTCGCGTGCACTAGAACGTCCACCACCTCTATAATCTCTTATGCCATATTTCTTCCAATATGTAAAATCTGCATGACCTGGACGAAATAGCTCAGCTACTGCGCTATAATCTTTGCTTTTTTGGTCTGTATTAAAGATAACCATTGCAATTGGAGTTCCTGTACTTTTACCCTCAAATGTTCCACTTAATATCTCAACACTATCACTCTCTTTTCTAGTAGTTGCATACTCATTTTGCCCTGGACGACGACGGTCTAACTCTTTTTGGATGAATTCTATATCTATTTCAAGTCCAGCCGGTACACCATCAACGACACACCCTATGGCTTTTCCATGGGATTCTCCAAAAGTTGTAAAGTGAAATTTTATGCCAAATCTATTCATCTATTTTTAGCTTGTAAAATTTTCAGAGCAACTTTTGCTGCTTCTTGCTGAGCATGTTTTTTACTATGTCCATATGCTGTTGCATATTGCTTGTCATCGATTTCAACAGAGATTTCAAACTCTTTTTTATGGTCAGGTCCGCTTGAATTTATAAGTTTATAATTTGGCGTTGTTCCATATATTGCCTGAGTAAGCTCTTGAAGAGTTGTTTTAAAGTCTTTAAACAAGGAGTCAAGATCAATGGTTGGATAGTTGTCTTCTAGCATTTTTATAATAATTCTTTCAACTTCTTTTAATCCACTCTCTAGGTAAATTGCTCCCATTAGCGCTTCAAAAGCATTTGAAAGGAGTGATGGTTTTGTTCTTCCGTTGTTATTTTCTTCAGCACTTGAGACATAGAGATACTTACCAAGGTCAATATACTTAGCTAGTCTAGTAAACCCCTCTTCATTTACTAAAGAGGCTCTAATTTTAGAGAGTACTCCCTCATTCTCTTTAGGGAATTTGAAATAAAGGTATTCAGCAACAATTACATCAAGCACAGCATCACCTAAAAATTCTAAACGTTCATTATTGTATGGCTGTTTGAAACTTTTGTGAGTAAGTGCTTCAAGTAGAAGTTTTTCATCCTTAAATTTATAGTCTAGCGTCTCTTGTAAAGCTTTAAGCATATTTTTGTGCCTCCTCTTTTGCAATTATGTCGCATCTTTCATTTTCTGTATGGCCATTATGTCCACGTACCCAAGTTCCTGTTACTTTATGCTTTGATGCTGCTTCAACATAGCGTTTCCATAAGTCAGGATTTTTAATCTTTTTAAAATCTTTTTTTATCCATCCAGCAAGCCATTTATTAATAGCATTAACAACATATGTTGAGTCGCTAATTACTTCAACTTCACATGGCTCTTTTAGTGCTTCAAGACCTGCAATAACACCCATTAACTCCATACGATTGTTAGTTGTATGAGATTCAGATCCACTTAGAACTCTCTCTTTGTCTGCGTAAACTAAAATAGTTCCATATCCACCAGGACCTGGATTACCTAAAGATGAGCCATCACTGTAAAGCGTAATCTTCTTCATATTCCCCACGACTTAGTATAAGTTCACAACGTAGTGTATCTACATGTAGACAGTTTGGACAGCGGTGAAACGAAAATGGAAAAACATGTTTACATTCGTCACACAGATATTCAAATTGTAAGTCTGCACTACAGTTGTTATTATTTTTTAATCCTATTAAAACATTTAGCTCAAATACATCACTTTGAGTAGCACCTGTCTCATAACCTTTTGCCGCATAAAGCTCACGTAGATATGAGATGGAAGAGATTATATCGAAATTTAACTGACTCTCGCGCAAATTCCATAGTATATCGGTTAGGTTAACTACTGTATTATCATTGATATATTTCCAAGCTGATTGGTTGTTTGAACGAAAAAGAAAACCAAGTACTAATCTATGAAAATTATTATGATGTAGATACAGTTTTATAATCTCTACTATCTTTTCTTCATTTGATAACTCTTTATTGTACATCGCTTTCATAATTAAAAGAAACAAGGCATCTTTTTGTAGGTTTTCTTGCTGAACTTGAAGGGATTCTAAAACTTCATGTGCTTTGTCATAACTTTTTAGTCTCTCATGAATAATCATTAAATGCATTAGAGCTTCAGGTGTGCGTGGATAGAGCTTTAGTAGTTGCATTAGTGTCTCTTTTGCCCGTTGCATAAAACCAGCTTTAAAATATGTTTTTCCAAGTTGTAACATTATATGCTTTCTCTCTTGAGGACTCTCTGGTCTTTGAAGAAGTGTTCTATAAATATCGATACTCTTTTCAAAGTCTCCTGAAGTGTAGTAGGCAGAAGCTAAAAGTTGAAGAGATTTTGCTGGTATTGAAGTTGCATGAAGAAGTGAACCTAAATGTTTATGATCATTATGAAGCTCATATTGTTGTAAAAACTTTCCTAAATTTAAATTTTGTTCTCTTCTTTTAAACAAACCCCACCAATAATTTAAAAATGTAATAATAAATATAAGTGCAGTGAAAACTATTATGCCAAATAAAGGGTCGCGGTACTCTAGTCCATCCATTAACGTGCCTCACCTTGCAAATTAAAAGTATTATAGCGTGTTAAGTGATTTATTGTAGCTTTTATGGCTTTACCTAATAAGAAATATAACAAATTTAATATATTTTAAGTTCATGCTGTATACAATGACGGTTGGACTTTTCTATACGAATCATCTTCAGCGCAAATTTTTTGGGGATGTGGAGCTATATCTTAAAGTTAAAATTAATATCTTGTTAATTGAGTTTAACGGTTTTAATTGCTATAAATATTTAAAATATTAAATTAAAAGATAAAGGAGGGCGTAGTGAGGAATGTTGTAATCATAGCGATGCTGATAATTAGCTTCTTGAATGCAGATAACACTAACAAATTGGGTATGTACGAAGCAATTGGTAAGCAAGCACCGCTTGATTTGCATTTCACTGATGAGGATGGGAAGGATGTTACGCTGAGACAATTGGCCGATGGGAGGCCACTATTGTTGACGCTAAATTATTATGTTTGTTCTGGTATTTGTAGTCCGCAGTTAAATGAATTAGCTCTCACACTAGAGCAAATGAAACTGCAAGAGGGCATAGATTACAAAGTAATAACAGTTAGTATCAATTCTGTTGAAACTCCAGCCGTAGCGGCACAGAAGAAAAAAAATCATTTAGATTCTATAAATAGAAAATTTGATAGAAGCGCTTGGAGTTTTCTAGTTGGTACTGATGAAAATATTGAAAAACTTGCTAAGGCTGTAGGGTTTTATTATGAGAAAATTGTTAGTGATAAGGGTGTAAGAGATTTTATTCACCCAGCAGCACTAATTTCAATTTCTCCTAGTGGAAAAATAAGTCGTTATTTAAATGGAATTAAGCAAAATCCATTTGATGTTAAATTGGCAGTTTATGAAGCTGCACAGGAAAAAACGGGTCCAACAATTGCAAAAATCGTAAATTACTGTTTTTCATTTGACCCAAAAAATAAAAAATATGTTGTAAATTCTGAAAGAATTATCGGCATTATTATGTCGCTATTGCTTTTTGGCTTTTTGGCATATCTAATAATTACAGGCAGAAAAGAGCCTAAATCTAAAAAAGGAGAAGAGAATGAATAAAACTTTCTATGATGAAACACACACAGTCTTTGGTCATCATGATAGTAAAATCCTGAATTGGATTTTTACAATGGATCATAAGCGTGTTGGTATTCTTTATGGTGTACCAATGCTTATAGTATTCGCAATCGCTATTACGGTAGCATTTATAATGAGGTTGGAGCTTTATGCACCAGGTGAGCAATTTATTAGCGCTGATTTATATAATCAAGCATTTACATTGCATGGTGTGTTAATGGTTTTCTTATTTATTATACCAGGAGTTCCTGCTGTATTTGGAAATATCATTATGCCACTTATGATTGGGGCTAAAGATGTATCTTTCCCTAGATTAAACCTATTTACTTGGTACTTATATATGACAGGTCTAGTAATTGCTGTTCTTTCACTATTTATTGGTGAGGGTGTTGCAGATACTGGTTGGACATTTTACGCACCATATTCAGTAAATACTGATACAAACGTTGTTATGGCTCTTAGTGCAGCATTCTTACTTGGTATGTCTTCAGTTCTTACAGGTCTTAATTTTGTTGTAACAATTCATAGATTACGTGCGCCAGGTATGGGTTTCTTTAAAATGCCACTATTTGTATGGGCAATTTATGCAACTGCATGGATTCAAATTCTTGCTACTCCAGTTGTTGGTATTACACTAATTCTTGTAATTATTGAAAAATTCACAGGTATTGGTATTTTTGATCCATCAAAAGGTGGAGATCCAGTTCTTTATGAACACCTATTTTGGATTTATTCACACCCTGCGGTCTATTTAATGATTTTACCTGCATTTGGTATTGTTTCTGAAATTATGCCAGTATTCTCTCGTCGTACAATTTTTGGTTACCATGCAATTGCACTGTCTTCAGTAGTTATCGCTGTTGTTGGTTATTTTGTTTGGGGACACCACCTTCTAGGTTCAGGTATGAGTGATTTAGCACGTGCAATTTTCTCATTCTTAACATTCTTTGTTGCTATTCCAACAGGTGTTAAATTCTTTGACTGGGTTGCTACTATGTACAAAGGATCTATCCGTTTAGATAGTCCAATGTTATGGTCACTTGGAACAATTATTACATTTATGATTGGTGGATTTACAGGTCTTACAATTACTATGATTGGTCAAGATTTACACCTTCATGATACTTATTATGTTGTTGCACACTTTCACTATGCAATCCTTTCAGGTGTTGTTTGGTTCTTCTTCGCTGGTATTCACTACTGGTATCCAAAAGTTACAGGTAAGATGTATAATGAATCAATAGCTAAAATTGTTTTCTATATTCAATTTGTTGGCTTTAACTTATTATGGTTCCCACCATTTATCGCTGGATACTTAGGTATGCCTCGTCGTTATTATGATTACCTACCTGAATTTCAAATTTATAATCAATTAGCATTTTATGGTGCTGTTATTATGATTTTTGGTCTTGTTTGGATGTTCTGGAACCTTTTTAGAGGAATTAAACATGGTACACCAGTTGGTAATAATCCTTGGGAAGCTACAACACTAGAGTGGCATTTACCATCACCTCCACCAATGGGTAATTTTAGTAAAACTCCATACGTTGATTTTGATCCATATGAGTATCACCATGGTGAGCCAGTGGTTAAATTTGACGAAAATTATAAAAGGATTAGCTAATGGCACACGCAACAGGTCCTGAAATTGTTATAGATCCTCAAGGGAATGAGCATTTAGCTGTTGATTTCAATGATGATTATGAAGCTGGAATATTCGGTTATTGGTTGTTTATTTTCACTGAATTTATGATGTTCGGTGCAATGTTTATGGTTTTTACTATATATTTTACAATGTATACAGCAGATTTTGTTGAAATGTCAAAAGAGCATATGAACCTAATGCTAGGTGGTACGAATACTGTTGTTCTTTTAATTAGTGCATATATGATGGGTCTTGGTATGATGAACCTTGAAAAAGGCAACCACGATAAAGCAATCAAATTTATTTGGTATACAATCGCTTTATCTGTAGTATTCTTAAGTATTAAAGCTATCGAGTGGAGTCATGATATTCATTTAGGACTTTTCCCAGGTGATCCAGTTTTAGAGAGCATGAGTAAAGGAGCAAACCTTTATTTTGGTATGTATTTCTCAATGACAGGACTTCATGGTCTTCATATTATCATCGGTATTGCATTTATGTACTGGACTATCAAGTCAATTAAAAATGGTGAAGTTGGCGCACACCGTCCAATTTTCATGAAAAACGTTACACTTTATTGGGATTTTGTTCACCTTATTTGGGTTTTCTTATTCCCGTTATACTATATGATAGGAGGAGCAGCATAATGGTATCAGATGTTCAAAGTAATATTGACTATAAAGCTAGAAATGCTGTTGATGGAACTAAATATAGAAATGGAATCATTCTATTATTGGTTTTAACAACTATTACATTTATTCAACCTAAGATGCTTCCTATGGATCTTGGTGGGACACTTGCTGCACAAATTATAATTGCATTTGTTAAAATGGCAATTATTGCAGGTACTTATATGCACTTTAGTGTAGTTCCTAGTTACCTAAAAGCATTTGTCTATACAGTTATCGGGATGATGGCTTATGTATGGGTTATGGTTATTGTAGATAACACTCATCGAGATATGAGCATGTTAACTGCTCCAAAAGCACAGACGCAACACCATGCGCCTGAACATCACTAGTAGAGGGGGACTGTATGGAAGGAATTTTAAGTAATGTATCAACCTTTGCTGCTGAAGTAGATAGAGGTTTTTGGATACACATTTATATATCTTTATTTGTATTTTTAGTAGTAGCAGGTCCTATGATCTATTTTGCATGGAAATATAATGCGAATAGAGTTAAACCAGAGGATATTGAAAATATTTCACACCACGTTGGGCTTGAAATGGCTTGGACGATTATTCCTATTATTCTTGTACTTGTACAGTTTTGGTATGGTTATACATCGTTTAAAGAGTTAAGAACAATGCCTAATGAAAAAGATTCATTAGTTGTAGATTTAGTTGGTAAAAAATGGTCGTGGGCTTTTACTTATGAAAATGGTAAAAAAACATCTGAACTTTATGTACCAAGAGATAAAAACGTTATTTTAAAAATGACTGCGCCAACTGATGATGTAATTCACAGTTTTTGGGTACCTGCATTTAGAGTTAAGGAAGATGTTATTCCTGGACTTCAGACTAAAATGTGGTTCAATGCTAATGCTAATGGAAGTTATGATGTGGAGTGTACTGAGTATTGTGGTACACGTCACTCATATATGCTTTCAAAAGTTAATGTAATTGACCCAGAAGTGTATAATGATTGGTATGATAGTGATAGACGTACACCGTTTGAGACAGCAGATACAAAACTTTCAGCTGGTCAAATTGCATTTGAAGAGAATGGTTGTAATGGTTGTCACTCGACTGATGGTTCAGTACTAGTAGGTCCATCAATGAAAGGTTTAGCGTCTAAATCAGATACTTATCTAAAAGATGCGATACTTACTCCTGATAAAGATGTTGCAGAAGGCTTCTCAGCTGGAATTATGACATCATATCAAGGTGTGTTAAGTGAAGAACAAGTTAGTGATATAATTAAATATATCAAAGGACTATAATAAAGTGAAAAATTTAATAATCTTTACTAGACTTTATCTCTCTTTAGGGGTAACTCTATCTGGATTATTAACATTTATTATAGCAAAGGGTACAATTACACTCGATGTAGTTGTACCTACATTAGCGGTATTTTTACTTTCACTAGGAACGTCTGCGCTTAATCAATATCAAGAGAGAGAATATGATGGTAATATGCCTCGTACAAAGAATCGTCCTCTTGTAACTGGTGAAATATCTATTTTTAATGGTCTATTAATCTCTATATCTTTAATTGTTGTATCTATTATATTAATTATGATGAGCTTAGGAATGACTGGATTTAACCTTTTTCTATTTACAATACTTCTGTATAACGGTCTATATACTCCAATGAAAAGATGGAGTGCATTTGCGGTTATACCAGGTTCACTACTTGGTGTAGTAGCTCCTGCAATCGGTTGGATTGCAGCTGGTTACTCGCTTTTTGAAATAGGTTTTATAGCTTTAGCAATGCTTTACTTTATTTGGCAAGTCCCTCATTTTTGGCTTTTAGTTGTAATGTATCATGAAGATTATATTAATGCAGGATATCCAACTGTTGTGGAAATATTTGGTAAGGTTTCTCTTCATCGTATTACTTTTATATGGATGATTCTTACATTTTTATCTGCTATATTTGTTGTAGCTATTTTTGAGTTTTCATTTATTGTTAATTACATACTTTTTGCACTCTTTTTTGCACATGTAATGTATAGAGCAATTAAATTTATGAACTCACCTTTAGAGTATTTGATTGCTAAAAAAACTTTTATACACTTAAATGCGTTTGTTTTACTTACAGTTTTACTTGTTACAATAGACAGATTGTTTCAGTAAACAATTTGTCTAAATAGCGCTAAAATTTCTTTAAATTAATTTCCTCTATATGTCTGTAAAGCTTGCATATAGCTAGCTCTTTCATATGCAGATGGATTGTCTGTATAAAGTAAAGAGATCGAGCCTTTCATTAGGTCTAGTGATGAGTACTCTTTTTCTTGCATCCAGATTTTTAAGTTTTCTAAAACATTTTTTATATGTATCTCTTTGTTAATTAATAAAGATGAAACCATCTGCACACAATCAGCTCCACTCATAACTGCCTTTAGAATATCAAAGTGAGAGTGGATTCCAGTAGATGCACAGAGCGATAAATTTAGCTGATTAAATAAAATAGCACCCCATCTAAGTGATTCACTTAAATCATTAGAGCTACTTAGGTTGACTTTTTGTGTTGTGCTAAGCTCATCTAAGTCAATATCTACAAAAGTTGGTCTATCAAATAGAACTAAGCCATTAGCTCCTGCTATTTCAAATTTTTTAGCCATATTTGCAGGTGAACTAAAGTTTGGACTCATTTTTACGCTAATAGGTAAGGATGTACTCTCTTTAACAGTTTTAATGTCTCTTATATATAACTCTTCGACATCACTAGCGCTCATGTTTACATCTACTGAAACATGTGCAATATTTAGTTCAATAGCATCAGCACCTGTTTGCTCTATCTCTTTAGCATATTTGACCCAACCACTATTTGAAGAGCCATTGAGGCTGGCAATAATAGGAATATCAGTAATAGTTTTTATTTTGGCTATCTCTTCTAGGTACTGTTCAGATTCAGCATTTTCATAATTAGCTATTTGTGGAAAAAAATCTTGTGATTCTGAAAAACTATCATTACCATGTGTCAAAAAATAATCCAATGCTTCACCCTCATGTGTAATCTGCTCTTCGAAAATTGAGTGCATTACAACAGCAGCTACACCATTGTCTTCAAGACGTTTGATACTATCAATAGAAGATGTCATAGGAGATGCACCTGCAATTATTGGATTTTTTAAGTTAAGTCCTAAGTATTGTGTAGAAAGATTCATTATATTGATACCTCCTCTTTTGTTTTGTACCTATTTACAATTCCTTTATATCTCTCATACATTGTATCAGCTTGATAAGTCGCAGTTTCTAAGAACTTTTTTGCATTCCCTGAATTTATTTTTTCAACCATCTTAAATCTTGTTTCATTGTACATAAAATCTTTAACAGGAATTTTAGGTCCTTTATAATCTAGAATCATAGGGTTTTTATTCTCTTTTTCAAGCTCTGGATTGTATCTAAACAGTGGCCATAGACCACTATCAACCGCTTTTTTCTGCTGATCTAGACCATACCTTAAATCATAACCATGTGCTATACAGTGAGAATAGGCGATTATAATTGATGGCCCATCGTACCTCTCTGCTTCTATAAATGCTTTTACTGTTTGTGTATCATTTGCACCCATTGCAATCCTTGCAACATAAACATTTCCATAAGCTATTGCCATCATTGCTAAATCTTTAGGAATTTGTGCTTTTCCACCTGATGCAAATTTAGCAACAGCTCCAACCATAGTAGCTTTTGATTGTTGACCACCAGTGTTTGAGTAAACTTGAGTATCAAGAACTAAAATATTTACATTTCTCCCAGTTGAGATAACATGATCTAGTCCACCATAACCTATATCATACGCCCAACCATCACCACCGACAATCCAAACAGATTTTTTACTTAAATAGTCTGCTAGACTATTTAGATGTTTTGAATCTGAATCATCTCTATGTTTTAGCATAGTTTTTAACTTCTCGATTCTCTTTCTTTGTTCAAAAATATCTGCTTCATCAATTTCAGTAGCCTCTAAAATCTCTTTAGAGAGTTCAGGTTGAATATCTTTTCCAATCTTTGCTAAAATTTCTCTTGCTTGAGTCTTTTTCTTATCAATACTTAATCTAAAACCTAAACCAAACTCTGCATTATCTTCAAATAGTGAGTTAGCCCACGCAGGACCTTTGCCCTCGCTATTTTTTGTCCATGGAGTAGTTGGAAGATTACCACCATAAATTGAAGAGCATCCAGTAGCATTTGCAACAACCATTCTGTCACCAAATAGCTGAGATGCTAATTTTATGTATGGTGTCTCACCGCAACCTGGACATGCACCAGAAAATTCAAATAGAGGCTCTAAAAATTGGCTCTCTTTTAATTTTTCATGATTTAACTTATTTCTATCATATGTGGGTAATTTTGTAAAATATTCCCAATTTTCACTCTCTTGTGCTCGTAGTGGCATTTGAGGAGCCATATTTATAGCTTTTAGGTTAGTTTGAGATTTGTTTTTAGCTGGACATACCTCTACGCACAGAGCGCAACCTGTACAGTCTTCAACGGCAACTTGAATAGTAAACTTTTCACTTGGTTCAAACATTTTACCCTTAGCGTGAGTAAATTTAAACGTACTTGGCATATCTACTAAATTAATCTCTTCTACAATATTTGAACGAATTACAGAGTGAGGACAGACAAATACACATTTATTACATTGAATACAAACTTCGAAATCCCAAACAGGAACCTCTAACGCAATATTTCTTTTTTCAAATTTAGTAGTTCCAGTTGGCCAAGTCCCATCATTTGGTATTTGACTAACTGGTAAGTCATCACCCTTACCATCTATAATTTTAGCTGTAATATTTTCGACAAATTTAGTTATATCGCCCTTTACGCTCTTTTGCATTTCTATATTGCTATTTATATTTTTAGGAATTTCAATTTTATGCAGATTCGCGACACTATTATCTACGGCATTAAAGTTAAGACTGACAACTTTTTCACCTTTATTTCCATAGCTTTTTTTAATAGCACCTTTAATCTTTTCTATCGCTTCATCTTGAGGTAATATGCCAGATATTGCAAAAAAGCAAGTTTGCATAACGGTATTAATTCTCTGTCCCATATTGCTCTTTTTTGCTACATCATAAGCATTTATCACATAAAATTTAATTCTTTTTTCTATCATTTGCTCTTGAACCATTCTAGGTAGACGTCCCCAGATGGAATCTTTGTCAAATGGGGTATTTAATAAAAAAGTAGCCCCATCTTGTGCAAATTGTAAAATGTCAAATTTTTCTAAAAAGACACTTTGATGACATGCTATGAAGTTAGCTTTTTCAATTAAATAGGTAGAGCGAATAGGATTTTTACCAAAACGAAGATGTGAAGTTGTCATAGAACCAGACTTTTTAGAGTCATATACAAAATAGCCCTGAGCATAATTGTCTGTCTCTGTGCCTATTATCTTAATAGTATTTTTATTTGCACCTACAGTACCATCAGAGCCTAGTCCAAAAAATAGCCCCTGAAATGTATCTGAGCCTATTGTATTGAATTCTTCTGTAACATCTAAGCTTGTAAAGGTCATATCATCATTAATGCCTATAGTAAAGTGATTTTTTGGTTTAGTTGATTTTAGTTCATCATATACTCTTTTTATCATTGATGGGGTGAACTCTTTTGATGAGAGACCATATCTCCCACCAATCACAGTATCTACTTTAAAATTTGTTTCAAAAAGTGCACTTACAACATCTAAGTAAAGAGGCTCTCCTAGTGAACCCGGCTCTTTTGTTCTATCTAATACAGCGATTGATTTTGTACTTTTTGGAAGAGCATCTATAAAATGAGATATTGAAAATGGTCTATATAATCTTATCTTTAAAACACCAACTTTCTCACCCATACTATTTAATTTTTTAATAGTCTCTTCAACAGCTTCTGCACCTGAACCCATAATTATGATTACTCTTGTTGCATCTTTATCACCAACATACTCAAAGAGTTTGTATTCTCTACCGGTTAACTTTTTAAAGTTATCCATCTCTTGTTGTAGTTTTATAGGTACTTCGTTATAGAAAATATTTGAAGATTCTCTTCCTTGAAAATAGACATCAGGATTTTGAGCTGTCCCTCTTATGACAGGTCTATCAGATGATAAAGCTCTATTTCTATGTGCTATAACTAAATCATCATCTATCATCTCTCTCATAATTTCGGGGCTGATTAAATCTATTTTACTAACTTCATGAGATGTCCTAAAACCATCAAAAAAGTGTAAAAAAGGAACTCTTGAATTGAGTGTTGCAGCTTGAGAGATTAAGGCAAAATCGTGTGCTTCTTGAACAGAATTTGAAGAAAGTAGTGCAAAACCAGTTTGCCGCACACCCATAACATCAGAGTGATCACCAAATATTGATAACCCTTGTGCAGCAATCGCTCTAGCTGAGACATGAAAAACAGTTGGTGTTAGCTCACCAGCTATTTTATACATATTTGGAATCATAAGTAATAGACCTTGCGAGGCGGTAAAAGTTGTGCTTAATGCTCCACTTTGCAGTGCGCCGTGAACCGCACCGCTAGCACCACCTTCGCTTTGCATCTCTACAACATCTGGAACAGTTCCAAATATATTTTTCTCACCATTAGCGGTATATTCATCACTAAATTCGCCCATATTGCTAGAGGGTGTAATAGGATATATTGCTATTACTTCATTAGTTTTATGAGCAACCTTCGCAACTGCTTCATTACCATCAATCATCGCACTATTAATCTGCATAAACCTATTCCTTCTAAATATTAGATTCCTTGCAAAGCTCTAGCGCTCATCAGCTTTTCAAAGAGATTCTTGCAATGAAATCTATTAGTTATATTTATATAATAAAGAATTATATTAAATTAACCTTAGTTTATCTTTATAATATAGTGAATTTAGTAAAATGTAACATATTTTTAGTTTTAAATTCTAAAAGACAATCCATACTTTAAGGTTTAATAATATATTTAGAAAATAATAGTTATTATTTTCTTATTAAAATTATGTATTAAAATGGATAATTATGAAGAATAAATACAACTTAGATGAACTTATAAAAGCATTTTCTGCTATATTGAAAAGTAAAGAGGCATGCAAAAAAGCACTTAAAAATCCCGCTGAAGTATTAATTGAATATGGTGTATCCGTTCTTGATATAGAGTTGACTAATAGTACTATTTTTGAAACAGCACCATCAATTAAACCCCATCTTCTAGCAGTTGCAGCTGGAAAAGAACATGATGATATTATGTTAGGATGCTCATCACCAAAGTGTGTAGCATGTAAAGTTGGATTAAATGCAGGTTTGGCAACTGTAATAGCAGCAGCTATAGAGACTTATCCTGAGTGTATACCTGCAATAGAAGATATTGCTGATTTTTGTGGATTGTCTGAAAAAGCAGTAAAGATTATTATTGCAGGACTTGCTGGAGGAGGTACATCAGCAGTAGAAACTGCTATTTCTGATTTATGTGATTCTAAGGGTGCTTGCTAATTAACTAAATTTTTATTTATCGCTAACATATCTTCAATATTATCCTTAGGTCGAGGCTCACTTATGTGATAGCCCTGAGCAAAGTCAATACCAATATCTGTAATGATATTTAAAATCTCTTCAGCTGCTACATATTCGGCAATAGTTTTTGCTTTTGTTAAACGTGCAAAGTCTGAAATTGTACGAGATATTAGTTGACTATTTTTATTTGTAGCTATGTCTTTTACAAATTGTCCATCTATTTTAATGTAGTCAGGGTTCATCATTAGAAGATGCGCGAAATTAGAGTTTCCCGTACCAAAGTCATCTATGGCAATTTTAAACCCAATCTCTTGAAGCTCTTTAATAAAATCTGAGGCAATATTTTCATCAAATACATTTCCAGTCTCTAAAATTTCAAAAATAATATTAGATGGATTAATTTTATATTTTTCTAATTGTTCTGCGATAAATGGCATAATCTCAGCATGTTCAAAGTCCTCAAATGAGGTATTAATAGAAAATTCAACTTCAGGGTACTCAGATGCTATGCTAAATACTTGAACAATCATAACTCTAGTTATTTCATGCAGTTTACCAATCTGTTTAGCTGCTTCTAAAAAGAAAAATGGGCTAATTACCTTATCATTATCAATCATTCTTACAAGCGCTTCAAATTTATATATTCTATTTTGCGAAATGTCATAAATTGGCTGAAAATAGGCTATGAGTCTATTCTCTTCAAGAGCATCTTTGACTTTTCGCCCCCATTCTAAATTCTTTCTATAGTCTGTTCTATTTACAAGATCATCATTAAATAGAACAAAGCCTCCACGGTGGTGAGCTTTTGCTTGACTTAGTGCAATATCTGCACGTGCTAAAAGTGTTAACTCATTTTTGTCATTACTTGTTGAGAAAGCAACACCAGCAGAAGCACTTAATGCAATATCTATACCTGTATAATCTATTGTAGTTTGAGAAATTTCTAATAGAAGCGACTCTAGTTGTGAAGCATTCTCGGTAGGGTCCCCCATTCCTGAAGCTAATACGGCAAAGTCACTACTTGCAATTCTATATAGTCTATTTCCCTCAATTTTACAATAACTTAGACTTTTAGCAATTCTTTGTAGTGCCTTATCGCCAGCTTCTGCACCATATATTGTATTAATCGATTTAAGGCTTCCAAGATTTAAAATCATAACAGTTTGATCTAATTCAGGTTTGATATCCATTAGTAGTTTACGCCTGTTATATAAACCTGTTACATCATCTTTTATTAACATTTGAGTTAGTTTTTTATGAGTGTTAAGAAGATTATTATTTAGAGTGCTTATTTCAGATATTTCTGTATTCTCAAGCTTTAAATCAATACCTCGACCAATTTTTTTAGAAAATTCAACCATTTTCTCTACAGGTTCAGAGATAGAAGAGGCGATATTTTTAATTTTTCTAATTATAAATAGAATAAATACAGTGTAAAATAGCAAAATAAATATGATAATTACGTAACCAATCTGTTTTGCTTTTTCATATATATGGTTAACATCAGCGTTTATATCAGATTTTTTTGCTGAAAATAGTAGCCTTAAATTTGTACCATCAATTTTCTTTTCATAAATTGCATTACTCTTTTTATACTCGTCGCTAGGGACAAAACGCTCAAGTGATTTGAAAACTTTATTTGTAAACATCCAATAAAATGTATATGCACCACTCTCTTTTTTTAATCTTTTATCATCAGATGATATAAGTAAGTTATTTTGTGAATCTATTAATGAAACATATCCATTGAATGGTAGTTTTACATTTTTTAAGATATTTGCACTATCTTTAATGCTTAGTGTTAGACCAATGACTCCGCTAAATTTCTCTTTTACATAGATAGGCGCTAAAAATGTTCCAAGTTGTCCAAACGTTATAGCCCATGGTTCATTGTAAAGAGGTATAAAGCGACTTGTCTTTTTTGGATTATGCTTTTTGTCTGCTTCATAATAAAATCTTTGTGTTGTAACGTCTAGTGTTGGAGAAAGCTCATTTATCGTGTCTACGTATGGGAAAAAAAGGGAATATCTTCTGTCTATATTTATCCAAGATGAGTAGATTAAATCTTTGTTATTTTTAACAACTTGCTCAACTGTTGGTACTAAAAGTGAAAGATGTTGCATTGTTAGTTTATCTTGTTCAGATAATTTCTCAATATTTGTTGTATAGATAGAACTTAAGCCATTTTCTGTGCGATTTTGGTAGAAACCTTGATTATAAAATAGTTTTAAGTCAGGATTTTTGTAACGATTTGGATTAGTAAATATCTCTTGTGCTTGTGTGCGAATTTGTTCTATGTTATTTTTAGATTGTGAAAATATAAAACTAAGTCTTGCACTAACTTGCTGAGCAATCTCATTGAATGTACTTTGAGCTAGATTTGTTAAGACCTTTTTATTTTGTATGGCTTGGTAGGTGCTAATTGCAAATAACGATGCAACTAGCAGTAGTTCAATAATTATTACTGGTATAAGAGTAGAACGTAAAAATTTACGTAAAAGAGTATTTTTTAAAGTTCTCACAATTTACCTTGCGCTCTATATTTGTACTTTACCACTACCTTTACTTAGGTGACCAATTATATATCCATCGGTCTCTTGTGTAATTATTTTAGCATTTTCAGCAGTTGCTACCCAGACCATTCCAACGCCCATATTGAAGGTACGCATCATCTCATTCTCTTCAACATGTTGTGAGATTAAATCAAAGATTGGCAAAGATTTAATAGAATTTTTATCTATAATTGCATCAAATTTATTATCTAAAACACGTGGAAGATTTTCAACAATACCACCACCTGTAATGTGAGCTAATGCATTAATTCTACTTTTGTGCTTTTTGAACTCTTTTACATATATACGTGTAGGTTCTAGTAGGACATCAATAAGTTTTTTGCCATCAAAGTCATCATCAAAATTCATATTTAGTTTATCAAATATAAGGGCTCTAACAAGTGAATAACCATTTGAGTGGATTCCACTACTTGGCATTGCAATTAAAACATCACCCTCATTAATGAAAGATGAGCGGTCAATATCAGCACGTTCAGCAATACCAACAGCAAATCCAGCTAAATCAAAATCACCCTCTTTGTACATACCGGGCATTTCAGCAGTTTCACCACCAATTAATGCACACTCACTGCGTCTGCACCCTTCTGCAATTCCGCTAACTACCTGTTCTGCTGAATTAACATCTAATTTAGCAGTTGCGTAATAGTCTAAGAAAAATGATGGCAGTCCAAAATTACAGATAAGATCATTTACGCACATAGCAACTAAATCAATACCAACGGTATCAAATCTATTTGAATCAATAGCAAGTTTTAGTTTTGTACCAACTCCATCAGTAGCAGAGAGAAGAACAGGCTCCTTGTAGCCAGTTGGTAACGCCCAAGCACCAGCAAATGAGCCTATCCCACCAAGAACATTAGAATCAAAAGTTGACTTTACATGTGGTTTAATTCGTTCAATAAAAGAGTTTCCAGCATCAATATCAACTCCGGCGTCTTTGTAACTTATTGTACTCATTATTTTTTCTCGCATGATGATGTAAATTTACTAAATATCCATATAGATGGACAAAAATCAAAAATTGACCATGATATAATCATTAAAATTACAAAGCTTTGTAAAATGGCACCATATAAAATATAAGAGTTTAGAAAGAGTAAAAGAGCGACTCCTAATACAACAGCCATTAGTAATCTTTGAATACGCTCAGCGCACATTTGTACTCCTTGATTTTTTTATGCGATTCTAGCATAAACATGATACAATCGCGCCAAAAATAGAGCGAGGGCTAATTAGATGTGGTTAACACAAGAATATGGACAAAATTATAAACACTCATTTCAGACGGCTCAGGCGCTGTATGAGGGGAAAACTTTAAGTCATAGTGTCGCTGTTTATGAAACAGACACTTTAGGAAAAACATTTGTTGTAGATGAAAATATCTGCTTCAGTGAGCTTGATTCATTCGCAGTAGCTGAGATGGCTATACATGTGCCAATGTGCTCACATAAAAATCCATTAGATGTTGCGCTACTTCAAGTAAGTGTACCACTAGCATACGAAATGTTGAAATATAACAATATAAAAACTACATGGGTTGAAGAAGATAGTGCGCTATTAGATGTACAAAAAAATAATTTTGATGTTTATGAAGAGGTTTTTAGTACGTTAGCGCAAAAAAACAGTAGTTCAATGGATTATATAAGATCTGCAACTGATGAGAGTTTAGATATTGTAGTTAGTCAAAGTAAGGTAGATGATGACTTTGGTGCATTTGTAGCTCATGTAGCAAGAGTTTTACGAAAAGATGGTTTGGCTGTATTTGAGTTAACTAGTAATATGATGAATATAGCCTCTTTAAAAGAGCCAATGCAAGAGCTTGGAAAAAGTTTTAAAATTGTAATGCCATTTCGTATAGAAATACCAAGTGCTATTGGCGGTATTAAAACATTTGTACTAGCAAGTAAAGAGTATCATCCAACAGCAGATTTTATTTTACAGCGTGCAGATTTAATTGATGGATTGAAGTTTTATAATTGTGATGTGCATCCTGCTGCTTTTGCTATGCCAAATTACATAAGAACTACATTAAGAGGGATTGCTAAGAACTAATGTTTAAATATGCAGTTGCTCTGACTGGATCAATATCAACGGGGAAAAGTACAGTTGCTAGCCTTTTAAAGTTACATGGGCTTCAGGCAATTGATGCTGATGCTGTGGCGCACGAGCAGTTACGTGAGAACAGTGCTGCGGTGGCTAAACTTTTTGGTGCTGAGTATGTAAATGGCAAAGAGGTAGATAGAAAAAAGTTAGGTGGATTAATTTTTTCTGATAAAATTGCTAAAAAAAATCTTGAAGAGCTACTTCATCCAAAAATTAGAGATGTGATTTTACAAAGAAGTAAGCGCTTTGAGAAGCTAAAATTTCCATACTTAATTGATATTCCACTATTCTTTGAAACTTCTGCATATGAGATAGAACATGTAGCAGTAGTTTATGCATCTAGGAACATTCAGCTAGAACGCATAATAAAACGTGATAAAATGACGCAAATAGAAGCAGAACTTCGTATTGATGCTCAGATGGATATTGAGCTTAAAAAGAAAAAAGCTAATTGGGTTATAGATAATTGTGGCGATTTAGTACATCTACAAGATGAGTGTGAGAATTTTGTACAAAAAGTAAGAGTCTCTTTTGGAGTTTAAGGATTTAAATGTATCTAACTAAATATAGTGCAAGTGGAAATGATTTTGTAATTTTTCACACTTTTGTTAAAGAAGATAGAAGTAATTTAGCAAAAAAATTGTGTAATCGCTTTGAGAGTGTTGGAGCAGATGGGCTAATAGTACTGCTTCCTCATAGTGAGTATGACTTTGAATGGCAATTTTATAACGCTGATGGTTCAGTTGCCATGATGTGTGGCAATGGTAGTCGCGCGGCTGCTCATTATGCTTTTGAAAATGGTATTGCATCTTCTTCTATGAAATTTTTAACAGGTGCTGGAGTTATTGGCGCGTTGGTTGAAGATAGTATGGTTCAAAGTGATTTAACTCCCCCTGTAATTCATGAAAAAAACATTGATGCATTTTCTAAAAATTGGTGGTTAATTGATACCGGTGTTCCTCATTTAGTTACACTTTTAGATGATATTAGTGAATTTAATTTAAGCCAAGCAAGAGATTTACGTAACAGATATAATGCAAATGTAAATATTGCCATGATAAAGAATGGAAAAATTTATGTTCGTACATATGAGCGTGGTGTAGAAGATGAGACACAAGCTTGTGGTACTGGTATGGCAGCTGCATTTTATAGGGCAGTAGAAGAGAATTTATCTCCAAATAGTATTGAGGTAATACCAGCAAGTGGTGAAACACTATATTTAGGTATGTCAATGCAGACAATTACATTTAAAGGTAGTGTTCGTAAAACTTTTGAGACAACTATTATTTAATGAAGCTTTTTATTGCTCTATTTTTGCCATTAGTTCTTTTTGGGGTTGAGTCAAAATTCCCTGATTGGTATTATGAAATTTCAACATCTAAAGAGAAAAAATCTGCTTTTTTTAAAATTTTAGTTCCAATTGTAAAAAAGAATCAAGAGCGTATAAGGCAAGATCGTTCTTTTATTAAAATTTTTTTTAATAATCTAAAGTTGAAGAAACTTAAAAGTAAAGATTTAGAAAAAATTAACAAGTTAGCTAAACGTTACCGTATAAAAAATATTTATAATCAAAAAAGATTTTTAAAACGGGTTTTTTCTATTCCTACATCACTTGTACTAGCACAAGCTGCCATAGAAAGCGGTTGGGGTAGTAGTAGATTTGTAAAAGAGGCAAATAATATTTTTGGACATTGGACATATGGTAAAGAGGGCTTAATACCAGCACAAAGAGATGATGGTAAAACTCATAAAATTAGGATTTTTGATTCATTAGAAGATTCAGTGGCTGCATATATGTTAAACCTTAATAGGAACAGTGCTTATGAAGAGTTTAGGAATTTACGTTACTTCTGCATAAAATCAAAAAATCATTTTGATGGCTTTGAAGCAGCAGATACTATGAGTCACTACTCAGCTATTGGTGATGAGTATAATATTCGACTAAAAAACATAATCAGTCAAAATAAGTTATTACGCTATGATGAGGAGTATAAAAACTACTTTAAAGATTTTCTTTTATCCAATAGTAGTGCGAAATAGGCACCAAGAGCAATAATTGCGCTAAATAGATACAGGTAGTCTTTGTTAAAATCATATACTATACCAGAGCTAATTGAACCTATCATTCCTCCAAGTCCGTATGTTATGCCTAAAAAGAATTGCTGGGCTATTTTTTTTGCTTTGTAGATGCTAAATAGATAACTAATAGCAGCACTATGATAAAGCGCGAAACTAAATGCGTGAAGACTTTGAGAGAAGTATAAAATAGGTAGGTTCTCTGGAAATAGGTACAATAAGAACCATCTAAAAGCTGTTAAAATAGTGCTTATCTCAATTAGTTTAACAAGAGAATTTTTTAATAATTTGCCTTGAAAATAAAACATTATAATTTCAAAAATAACTCCAACAGTCCAAAGGTAACTAACAGTTTGAAGTGAAATTCCATGCGCGGTTTCATAATTTGTAAAGAAGTTGTAAAAACCACCAAAACTAACCTGCATTAAAAATAGGCTAACCCATAAAAGAGCATGTGAACGCATTGAAAAGGTATTAGTACTCTCAGTAGGTTTGTTTGCATGATGATGAGCATCTAGTTTAACTACCATGTAAGCAGAGATAACGGTAAGTGCGGTAGTAAAAAATAGAAAATGAATAGCATTAAATGGGTCGTCTAAAAAGTTAGCTAGGACAAGTGCAACTATAATAAAACCTATGGAGCCAAAAAGTCTAATTTTCCCATAACGCTCTTTTTCTATAACTTCAAGTGCAATAACTTCTACATAAGGAAGTGTAAGGCTTAAGCCTACCCCCATCATAAGGTTAGCTAGAAATAGAAGCCAAAAATAAGGAGTTGCTATGTAAAAGAATACAGATGAGAGTAAGAGTAGTAAGAGGGCTCTGTTATAAACCTCTTGAGTTAAAGAGAAGCGTTTTAGGAAGAAAAAAGGTGTTAAAAAACGCATAAGTGGTGCTGCTGCGAATATTATGCCAATCTCTAGCGCTGAGTACTCTAAAAGCTGTAAAACTTTTGGCATATAGATGACATAGACGCCAATTATCGCAAAGTATGAGAAGTAAAAAAGTGCAATTAATATTTGCACTATTACTCTCTTGGTATACGAATAACTGTAGTAGCACTTAGTAAATCATGAAGCATTTTTTTATCTGTGCGGAAGATTCCTATAAAAAAGCCAATTAAACTAATCATTGATAAAAAATAGAGTCCAAAGCGTAGGGTTAACTTTAAGTATGAGGCATTTTCAAAAGTACTAGCGTCTACAACTTTTAAAAACGCAGCTTTTTTACCGGGTGTTTGACCAAACTTATGCCACATAATTATGTGAATTATTGCTAAAAGAGTCACTTGAAATACCCCAGCCTCTGGTGAGGCTTGAGGATTTTCTAGGGCAGTTTGTCCAAATAAGAGACCAACTAAAATACCAGATGGAAGTACAATTAAAAATGTGTCTGTGATGATTGCAAGAAGTCGCAACCAAAATCCTGCGTAATGAATTGTTTTTTTTGTCACTTAAAAAATGACTTTGCTATTTTGCTAAGTATCGCATTTGTAACAGTTGTTTTAAGATCTATTTTAGTAAGAGGTTTTTTCATAGCCTCTTGGCTTAAGACCTGCTCTTTTTTCTTTCGTTCAACTTCCTCTTTTTCAGTTACTTTTAGAATGAGTTCTTCAGCTTTAGCTAAAGCCTTTTTCATCTCATCAAAAACTAAAACAACAGCCATTCTACGGCCAATATGACTTTGCGGTTTACCAAATACTCTTATATAACTATTAGCTGAGAATACTTCAGGCTCAACAACAATTTCAGGTGCAGAACTTTCACAGTATGACTTGTACGCTGCACTTGCTCCATCACCATATTGTATAAAGTCTAGTGGTAGTCCTAAAACTGCTCGAACATGAAGTGCAAATTCGCTTTGACTTTGAGTAATGAGGGTTACAAGCCCTGTATCATGTGGTCTTGGGCTTACCTCACTAAAGTATACATCATCGCCTTTAATAAAAAATTCAACACCAAAAAGTCCACGTCCACCAAGTCCATCAGTTACAGTTTTAGCCATAATTTCAGCACGCCTTTTAGCCTTTTCACTCATTTGCATCGGTTGCCAACTAAAAATATAGTCACCATTTTTTTGGATATGTCCAATTGGTTCACAAAATACTGTCTGAACTTCTGTACGTGCAGTAAGAAGTGTTATCTCATAGTCAAAGTGAATAAACTCCTCGACAATTAATTCACTAGCATCACCACGAGCCTCTTTGGCTATTTTCCAAGATTCAGTGAGTCCATCAGCGCTTGTAGCTATTGATTGACCATGACCTGAAGAACTCATGACAGGTTTTATAACACATGGAAAACCAACTGCAGAGGCTGCATTTTTTAGCTCTTCAAAGTTAGTAACAAAGCGGTATTTGCTAGTTTTTAGTTTTAACTCTTCTGCTGCAAAAACACGAATATTTTTACGGTTCATTGTTTTATTTACAGCTTCTGCGTTAGGAATAACATTAAAACCTTCAGCCTCAGCCTCAAAAAGTGCTTCAATATTAATAGCTTCAATTTCAGGTAAAATGTAGTCAGGTTTTTCAATTCTAATAACTTCTAAGACAGCCTCTTTGTTCTTCATATCAATAACATGAGCTCTATTACTTACAAGATGAGCTGGAGCATTTGCATATTTATCAACTGCAATTACTTCAATACTTAGTCTTTGAGCCTCTATGGCTACCTCTTTACCAAGTTCGCCACTGCCTAATAACATTATTTTTTTTGAGTTGCTTTTTAATGGAGCAGGAAAGTTCATTTTGATTTCCTTAAATAAAATAGAAGAAGTTTGGGGCGCAAAGCCCCATGGAGTCATTTATATTACAGACGCGCTTCGTAGCGTTTCATCATATAAAGACGTTTAAGAATTTTCTTGCGAGCGTTAATCTTATCTTTTTTACGAATTTCTGTAGCAGTTTCATGGAAACGTCTTGCACGTGCTTCAGTTACAATCAAGTTACGGTCAACTTGTTTTTTAAAACGTCTATAAGCAGCGTCAAAATTCTCATCGCTTCTAAGTTGAATTCCAGGCATTAGGTCATCACCCACTTTCTTTTAAAATTAGGGGCGAATTGTACCAAGTTTTTAATATAAATTAGTATAATTGTATAAATTCTGTAAAAAATCTATTAAAAGGAACTTTTAATATGACATTATCAGCGTTAAGTCGTACCCATTATGCAAATTATGCACACTTGGGTGTTGTAACGGTAGCTATGATTGTACTAACAATTTTATATGGCTTTCACCCTATCTCATTTTTGTTTAATTTAGCAAACTTTTTTATTGCAATATACGCTTATACGCAGATAAAAAAGACTAGGCATAGCGTTTTAGCAGCATCTAAAAATATGGTAGATGCAATTGATGGAAATTTTGAGTGTCTTAGTAATGGTGGAGGTGCTGGAGGTGAATTAGATGAACTCAATGATAACATAGCATCATTCATGAAGCAAACTAACTACTTGACCTCTGAAATTATTGGTGCTATGCATGTTGTGACTTCACATAGTGAATCAAGGCGTATTGAAATTAATGGTTTAAATGTAGAATTTGTGAAAATTGCTGAACTTGTAAATAGCTCTTTTGAGATGATTGAACATGAATTTGCATTAGAACAGAAACAGAAATTTACTAAAAAGCTAAATGAGACAGGAAAAAGTATGGCTCAAAATTTTGTATTGGTTCAGCAACAGATGTCGACAAATATAGAAGAGCTTACATGGTTATCTGAAGAATCTAGACAGACTGTGCGTCTTTCAGATGAGAGTGTTACAGTGGTTGAATCCATGTCAAATAATTTAAGTGCTTTGAATGAACACATTGGACATAATGGACAATCTGTTAATGCATTAGTTGAGCGTACTAATGAGATTGGAGCAGTTGTTGATTTAATTAAAGAGATTGCAGAGCAGACTAATCTACTCGCACTTAATGCTGCAATAGAAGCCGCTCGCGCTGGTGAACATGGTTTAGGGTTTGCTCTTGTTGCTGATGAAGTTAGAAAACTTGCTGAAAAGACTCAAAAAGCTACACAAGAGATTGGCATCTCAGTAAATACATTGCAACAAGAAAGTACTGAAATTCAGACAAGTTCTGAGAAAATGCACACATTAGCACAAGAGAGTTCAGGATATTTAGATGAGTTTAATGAGAGACTTGAACAGTTCAATGTCAATGTAAACTCTGTTCGTCACGCTGCTGAACATATGAGAAACAGGATGTTTGTTACTCTTGTTAAGATTGATCATATGGTTTATAAAGCAAATGCAAGGGCTGCAATAATTGAAGAAAAAGTTGATGCTGAATTTGTAGATCATCACTCATGTCGTTTGGGAAAATGGTATGATGATGCTGGTAAAGAGTTTTTTGGAGATACACAAGGATATAAAAATGTGGCATCTCCGCATCAGAGGGTACATGCTTCATTTGGAAAATCTTTAGAGTTTTTAAGAAGTGAAGAGGGTGTATTTGGACATAAGGATGAAATCATTGGTGCATTTGAGGCGATGGAAGATGCTAGTGATAAACTATTTGTGGCTATGGATTCTATGCTTGAGGAAAAAGGTCATAGTTAAGGGTGATTGAAAATGCCTCAATTGAGCAATTAAAGGCTCACCTAGACGTAGTTGATGTAGTGGGTAATTATGTAGAGCTTAAAAAAAGTGGAACTAACTTTAAGGGATTGTGTCCGTTTCATGATGAAAAAAGTCCATCTTTTATGGTTAGCCCCTCAAAACAAATTTATCATTGCTTTGGCTGCTCAGCAGGTGGTGATAGCATTAAGTTTGTTATGGAGTATGAGAAGTTAAGTTACCCAGAAGCTATAGAAAAGTTAGCATCTCAGTATAATATAACTCTTAATCACACAAAAGGCAGTGGTATTGCGCAAAATAGCTCTAGGGTGCTAGAGCAGATTCAAGCATGGTTTGTGAAGCTTTTAGACCGTCATAATGATTCATTAGAGTACCTGAAAAAACGTGGGGTTTATAGCTCAAGTATAGAAAAATTTGGTATTGGTTATGCGCCAACTTCTGCAATGACTTTAACATTTTTACAAGGTCGCCATCTTCTTGGAAAAGAGGCAGTAGACTTAGGAGTTATTGGTCAAGATAGTGGACGAAACTATGCACGTTTTGTTGAGCGTATAATATTTCCAATTCATTCAGTTACTGGAAAGTTAGTAGGATTTGGTGGTCGTACAATTGTGGGACATCCTGCAAAATATGTAAATTCACCACAAAGTCCACTTTTTAATAAATCACGCCTACTTTATGCTTATGATAAAGCAAAGCAGAGTGTGTATGAGCAAAAAACTATTATTGTAACTGAGGGTTATTTAGATGTAATAATGCTTCATCAAGCTGGGTTTACAAATGCAGTAGCAACTTTAGGGACAGCTTTAACAGCGGATCATCTACCACTTTTACGTAAAGGTGAACCTGAGGTAATTGTTGCATATGATGGAGATAGTGCAGGTGTGCAAGCAGCACTAAAGGCTGCAAAACTTTTAAGTGGAGCAAGCATCGCAGGTGGAATTGTGCTATTTGAAAATGGTGCAGACCCTGCTGATATGGTAAAAGATGGACGTTCAGACGAACTTAAACATCTTTTTTTGCATCCTAAAAATTTAGTTACATTTGTATTAGAGCAGATCTTTCATAATATTGATATAAATGATGTACATCAACGAGAGCAGGCTAGAAAAGAGATACAAAACTATCTAAACACACTTTCAGTACTTATGCAAGAGAGTTGCAGACGTGAAGCAGAGAGTTATTTTGGCTCTTCAGTGGCTCTTTTTAAAGAAAGTTCACAAAAAAAAGATGAGCCATCAACTCCAAAATATATAGATAGTTATGATGATGCTTTTGTTCAAACAATCTTAAAAACGCTATTAAATCAACATGAATTGATAACTGTAGCACTAGAGTACTTAGATGCTACAGTTTTAGGACAATATTCTAAGCACTTTGCACTTTTAAGAGATGGTAAATATGATGATCATATTTTAAACGCAATATCTTTAAATAGAGATATTAAAGCACTAAATGAGTATGAAACGCTAGACTCACGTTACATTAACACTGGGAAAATAGAGATTAAAAATATTAGTGATGATGAGTTTAAAAAAGAGCTGATTACATTCTTTTTAATGCGTTATAAAAATGAGTTGAAATTCTTTGCAAGACGAAATGATGTCTCAGTTGAGAAAAAAGTTTTTATTAGACAGAAAATTTTAGATAAGATTGCGAAATTAAAACGTGGAGAATTGAGCGCATATGAAAGCAATAGCACTATTTAGCGGAGGCCTAGACAGCACTCTTGCAATGAAATTAATTATTGATCAAGGTATTGAGGTAGTTGCTGTAAATATTAATACAGGTTTTGGTGGCACAAAAGATAGACGTGTTCATATGCAAAATATGTGTGATCAAGTTGGTGCAAAATTAATGATAGTAGATATTCAGCATGAGTATCTACAAGAGGTTCTTTTTGATGCTAAACATGGTTATGGTAAAAATTTTAATCCATGTATCGATTGTCATGGTTATATGTTTAAAGTGGCTAAGAAAATTATGGAAAAAGAGGGCGCTTCATTTTTAATTTCAGGTGAAGTTGTGGGACAACGTCCAATGAGTCAAAATCCAGATGCACTAAATACCGTTTTAAATATAGGTGATGTAGATGGCTTGCTTCTTCGTCCAATGTGTGCAAAACATCTTAAACCTACAATTGCTGAAGAGAGTGGCTGGGTAGATAGAGAAAAGCTACAAAATGTGTCAGGACGTGGTCGTAAAATTCAGATAGAAATGGCTGAACAATATGGTCTAACAGACTTTGAATCTCCAGGTGGAGGATGTTTGTTAACAGATGAGAGTTTTAGCATTAAAATTAGAGATTTTATTAAATATGATAAGTTTGAAGTCCCTGACATTGCAGTAATTAAATATGGTCGTCATTTTCGTCTCCCAGATGGTGCAAAACTTGTAGTAGGTAGAAATCAAGAAGAGAATGAAAAACTTGAAGCTGTAGAAAATGAGAAATTTACTCTAATTAAACCTCACGGTATGCCCGGACCATCATCTTTACTCTCATCTAAAGTAAGTAAAGAAGATAAAACTTTAGCAACACAGATTATAGTTACATACTCAAAGATAGATACAGATAGTGAGTATAGTGTAGAGATTGAAAATGAGATATTTTCTGCTAAACCTCTTGAGAATCGTAAATTAGCTCAAGGGTACTCAATTTTTTAGTAAATTTTAATTGGTGTTGCACGTCAAGCAATCATGAAAATGTTTCTATAAAAGGCATTAAATAAAGAATCTGCTTAGAGTTAAACAGAATATCTTGAACTATTCTGTTTAACATAAGATTACTTCTTGTAGAACTTTGCCTATATTGTGGGTTTTTATAATAATTTAAGAATTCTTCAACAAAATAACAAACTTAAAGAGGCTATTGGTAAGATAATTTTTTTCATTCTTAGTGTATATTATAGAGGCTTTTATGGGCTTTCAAATCAAAAAATATTACAATTCATCTAAGTTTAAGTGATGTGATAACAATTAAAAATAGGGCGTAAGAGATAGGAATAGCATATCAAACTATTATTTCGTCGTTAGTACATCAATACGCAAGGGGTAAGAATAGATTAGATTTTATCTTTTAAGCCAAAATCCTTGTTTGGCTTTTAGCTCATTGAACTCTCTATTTCCTCCGACTGTATGACTCTTCCAGTTACTATTTTCATAAATCCAAAGTGTTGAACCGTTGCCAAATTGAGCTAAATTGGATTCTGCGTTGTATGTACCAAGAAGTTGCCATCCACTTTTAAGTAGTGAAAAATCATTCTCAAGCGTTGGGTAGTTTAATGTTGCACTTTTAGTTAAGTTAAGCCAATAACCTTTATAACTTTTAGTTGATTCTAACTTTTCATGATCTTTTATTTGTGGGTAAGTAAGCCATTTAGAATTTTCATAACTCCAGATAGCATTAATATTTTCAATGCCACTAACTGCAT
>Ga0316208_1000127_pt1 | contig 107520 bp, 86 predicted proteins | sample 3monopyrite_MG_FD_204944 | JGI IMG/M metagenome (GOLD analysis project Ga0316208, IMG submission 204944) | Microbial mat bacterial communities from mineral coupon in-situ incubated in ocean water Damariscotta River, Maine, United States -... | ecosystem: Environmental > Aquatic > Marine >... | reverse complement strand
TTCCATCGTCGAAGAAAAATGCCGTAGCTATTGGTCCTTCATCAGTTGGAAGGTGCTGAGAATATAAATGCCAACCTGGATCAATGCTGGCAGTAAAATGCAAACTAAAAGTGCCGTCTTCAATCTTTTTAGAGTAAAAATTCCACTTTACGGGTTCCAAATTTCCCGAACCTTCAGCTAAACCCATACCCTCGGCTATATCAATATCCGACGTCCCAAAATTCATTGATTTTGGAGTCTCCTTGCTTACTTTTTGGATTTCAGAGGCGATTGAGGCAGGAATGTCAAAATTTAATGCGACATATTCAGGTGGCAAACATTTTTCTTCATCACAAACCATAAAGAATACTTCGCCCTCAATTTTGAATGCTTCTAAGCTGAAAGAGGTGATGTTTTGGGTAAAAGAAACTGAATGTTCAAAAAAGTTGAGATCCATATCAAAATTTGGATCGTATTCGGTCATTGGTTTTGGTTCAATCACCTTACCATTCAGTGCATATTTATCTGTTTCTACGAAACTAAATTCCGTTGCAATGGGACCATCTGCATTCGCCAAATCCTGTGCATACAGATGCCAACCTTTGTCAATCTTTGCCTTGATCAATAAATCAAAACTGCCATTATCTAAGGTTTTCACCTCTGTTGACCAACTAACTGGATTGTAGATCTGGGCTGAAAGCTGCAATGTAAGCAGCAGAAAAATGCCATGGAATAGATATGCTCTCATGAACCAAAATTAAGATTTCTAAACACTGTTAAGGCTTGTAATTTGGGTTTAACAAATTTTATGGCTCAGTGCTTCCCTGACTTTCTAAATGAATCTCTTCATTGATCTCAAGACTGAAATAGCGTTTTATCAATCCAACAATGAGGTATAGAAAAGGGGTGTCTAATGCTGCTACTAAAACTTTAAATAAAAAACCACTCCAAAGCAGGGTCCAAAACAACTCCCACTCAATGGCTTTAAAAAAGCATAACAAGAGTAATACTGAGGCAGTGTCTACAAATTGAGATGTCATAGTGGAGGCGTTATTACGCAACCACAAGTGTTTTCCATTGGTAAGGTTCTTCCAAAAATGATACATGCGAATGTCCACCAATTGCGCCAACAAATACGCTACCATAGAAGCACTTACAGCAACCCCTGTCAAACCAAAAACTTGATTAAAGGTACGGTCCTTTACAGGTGACCAATCTGTTGATGGAACTGCATTGGCCAATAAGACAATGCCCAAAACAAATATGGTGGCGAATAATCCTGCCACCACTACCTGATTGGCACGTTTTCTACCAAAAATCTCAGAAATTATGTCAGTAATCAAGAAAGTAATAGGATAAGGCAATATACCAACCGAAAGCTCAAAGGTGTAGAGTCCATAAAAATTCCAATGAAAAAATTTCTGAAAAATTAAGTTGCCTGCAACCAATGATGCGATAAATAATGCTGCTAAGGTAAGGTACAGTCGCTCTGCATGTCGATTCTTATTTTTCATCAAATGAGATTTTCAATACTTTCTCTGTTGAATGTGTGACTTTTACATGCTCCGATATCCCTATACCTAAAATGCAGATGATCTCCTCTTCTGATGCTAAAACATATATTCTTGACTTTTTTTCTCGGGGAACTTTTTTGTCAATAAGTATGTCGCTGATTTTTTTTTCTCCATTCATTCCAAGAGGAACCATACTGTCCCCATCTTTCCACTTTCTTATGGTGAATGGAAGTGACAGCTTGTTAAGGTCAATGAATTCATAGCCTGTAATGCCCAATTTAAATTCATTTCTTTTTATAACTTCTATCCTGATGTCTATAGGAGACCTTAGGATAAATGGGAATTTTTTAATGTAAATCGGTTTGTCACTTTGAACACCTTTATTCTCACTCAAGAATAAATACTCCCTGTCCACCGTGATTAGACGATTTTGGCTAATAAACTGTGCCCCTATCTTTTTCTCTTGCATACATTTATAAATGTCAAACAATTGACTTTCAGTGAATTTCTTGGGTGAGAATAATGCATGAAGCAGTGAAATAGGTGCCTCAAATTCTAAAATCGAGCTTATATTGAACTGAAAAGACTCACCAATTTCATTGATTTCTTGTATTTTATTGTTGAGCAGATTGTCAATCAATCGATCCAATTCATTCCATCGTTCAAAATTCTTCTGCATTGTCTTTAGTATGCTTGGATTTCTATTTTTCCATGCTTCAATAATCTCATGGCGAAACCAATTCCGCTCATATTTCACATCATCATTTGAAGCATCTTCTCTAAAACTCACCCTCTCCTTTTCAGCAAATTCCCTGATTTCGTTCTTATTGAAGTTAATTAAAGGTCGTCTTAGATTTTCCCTCTGACCAATTCCAGTCAAACCTTTTATTCCACTGCCTCGGTTTACATTGATCAAGAAAGTTTCAAAGGCATCGTCCAGGTGATGTGCGGTAAGTAAATACCTAAAGTTGTGCGTTTCTAGTATTTTTTCGAACCAATCGTACCTCAATCTTCTTGCCGCCATTTGAACGGACAATTGATTGTCTCTTGCAAATACTTCTGTTTCAAAACTATTTAAGTGGCATCTAACTTTGTCTTTTTGAGCCCTTGCTTTGACAAATTGCTCATCTTTCTTGCTCTCTCCTCCTCTTAAATTAAAGTTAACATGTGCAACTTCAAAGAAATATCCTCCCCCTTTAAGGAGCTGCCACAAAACCATCGAATCAACACCTCCGCTGACCGCGAGCAAGAGTCGGTCTTTTTTACCAAGGCCAATGGATTTACAATATTTTTCGAACTCCCTTTTCATTGTTTCCGCAGTTGCATATTCAAAATAGTCTCTGCTTTTATTAAGCATTCTTCGTATTCTTTCTCTGCATCTGCCATGTCAGTAATTGCCCCACCCACTGCTAGAGATAAATAAAGGCTTTTAGAAGAGTAGAGGATGCTACGAATCACAACATTAAAATCGAAGTCGCCATTTGGTTCTAAGTAACCAATCGAACCCGAATACAATTCTCTTCTAAATCGTTCATATTTTTCAGATAATTTCATCGCAGATATCTTAGGTGCTCCTGTCATGCTGCCCATTGGAAAAGCTCCTTTAATAAGTTCATGAAAATATTTGTCTTCAGCCAATTCGCTAGAAACTGTTGAAATAAGCTGATATACCTGTGGAAAAGAATAAACTCCAAACAATTCTTCTACTTTGACTGAACCTCTTGCGGCTGTTTTTGAAAGATCGTTGCGCATTAGGTCCACAATCATCACATTCTCTGTTTGCTCTTTTAAGTTGTTTTTTAGACTCTTTTTATTTTTTTCTTCGTCTTTATTGAGGTCTCGTTTAGCTGTTCCTTTTATGGGCTGTGCAATGACTTTATTTCCGCGTTTGCACAAAAATCGTTCGGGCGATGCACAAATCAAATGGTCGTTTCCATTTCTGTAATAGCCCCCAAAAGGCATCGGAGAAGCACTAGATAAGCCTTCAGCCAATGCCTGAGGATCTAACTTTCTTTCCTTTTGGTAAAACTCTTGACAATAATTGATTTCGTAAATAATTCCATAGCGGATTTCCTCTTTCAAGGCATTTACAGCATCAATGTATTGTTTTTTAGATTGGCGTGCTGACCATTGATTTTCATTTTGATCATTTATAGGAGGGGATGAATCTTCAAGACTTATTAAGGCGTCTATTCCCTCAACATCTTCATTGCTCCAATACTCTAAGAAAGTAGACGTTCTCCTTTGTAATAAAAGATGTTTTGGCTCAAAAAAACTGAGTTGAGCAAAATCGAAGCGTTTAGGATGATCTGATGTCAATTGTTCAATATCATTTTTTAAGTCATAACTTAAATGACCAAACAACCATGTAGTTTTTTCATTGTAAAAATTGGCCCAATGCTCAAATGCATTTTGCTCTACATTTAACAATCGATGCGCCCCAAAAGCAGCAAGGATTTCATATTTACCATAAGGGTCAGGATAATTGTGGCTATCCAAAAGCATTGTGTGTTCAAAACTTTTGCTGACGCCTAAGAGTTGCTTTTGCAATTCAGGAAAATCACAAAGTGGATATTGCCCAATCTTTTTCACTGCTCAAATGTACGGCATTCGAAAATGGAGGAAAAGAGAATTAAGTTCTGCTCAATACCATTTCTTCAAGGCAATCTATCCATAATGGATGATCGTTAAGGCTTTCTACCAACTGTACCTTTTCACCGCCATGTTCTTCAAAGATTTCTTGATATTCTATGCCTATTTCAACAGTTGTTTCCAAACAGTCTGCCACAAAAGCTGGACTGAATGCCAAGACCTTTTTGTCACCCTTTTGAGCACGTTCCTTGATCACCTCATCAGAAAAAGGTTCCAACCATTTATTGTCTAATCGAGACTGGAATCCAACAGTATATTTCGCTTCAGAAATGTTCAGTTGCTCTGCCAATAAGCGTGTGGTGGCATAACAGGTGGCTTTGTAGCAATATTTGTTTGATTCGTCCAGTTGATTTTCGCAATCGTGCTCTTTACAAGGAGTGCCATCCAAGTATACTTTATTTACATGGCGCTCAGGCAAGCCGTGGTAGCTGAACAAAATGTGATCGTAACTCTCAATATCGTATTGTTTAGCACGCTCCACAAAGGCTTGAATGAATTTTGGATGGTCCCAAAACTGACTGACCATAGATATCTCAGGAATTACCCACCATTTGCTGAGTATTTTGAGTGCTTTCTCCATTGCAGAGCCAGAGCTTGCAGAGGCGTAGTGAGGAAACATAGGCACAATGATGATTTTTTCATAATTCATCAATCGCATCTCTCCCATTACTTTTTCCATACTGGGATTTTGGTAGCGCATTGCCAAATGAACGCCATATTTATTGCCTAATTTCCTTTGAAGCTTTGCACTCACTTCTTCTCCATAAATCAATAAAGGTGAGCCTTTGTCTGTCCACAATTGCTTGTAAAGCTTAGTAGAGCCATAAGAGCGAAAAGGGACAATAATCAAATTCACCAATATTTTTCGTAACAACCACGGAATGTCAATCACCCTTGGATCATTGAGAAACTCAAATAGGTAACGGCGCACAGCACCCAATTTGGCATCGTCTGGCGTTCCAAGGTTGATCAATAATACTCCTGTTTTCGGCATGTTTATTTTTTTTGGAGAAACATTGGTAAACTGCTAATGTTTAGTGAGTTTTTTTCGCTGTTGCTTGGTTCTTCGGACAAATGCATAAAGCAACAATAAAGGAGCAAGAAAAGCAGCGGTGCGACCAATGTAATCACCGTGATCGATGTAAAATGTTGAAGCGGTGTTCATGTTCACTTCAGCAGAAAGTGTGCTTTCTTCCCACCAATCGGTTGATGCAGTAATCTGACCTTCTGAATTGATTATTGCAGAAATTCCTGTATTGGCCGATCTTATGACACTTCTTCTACCCTCAATGGCTCGTAATCGAGCATAGGCCAAATGCTGCTTATACCCAGGTGTATTGTCCCACCAACCATCGTTAGTGATGATGGCATAAACGGCTGCACCTTCTTGCGCATATTGATTCACATATTCGCCATATACGGATTCATAACAGATGATAGGTGCCAAACCTTCTTCATTGTCTTGATTAAAAAACACAGACGGATATTCTTGCACACCATACATGCTTTGTGTTCCTCCTAAATTCACAGAAAGTTTTTTCATCCAGGGAATGTGTTTAAGAAAAGGAACCTTTTCAGCGCCCAAAACCAATTTTGATTTACGATGCAATTGTATTTCCTTGCTTTGATCGATATGCATTGCTGCATTGTAATTGTCGTACCAGCCAAATTCGGGCAATTTGCGTGCTGTGGAGGACAATTCAGACTCTTCAGTATACATTTTGGAACAAAGGATTCCTGCGATAACACGCAAATCTTCATATTCATTTATTATTTTTCGAAATTCTTCCGTACCGTACATAAATTCCAGCTCATGGTCCCAAAAGGGCTGGGGAAATGCAGTCTCAGGCAAAACAACAACATCCGTTTTTTCAGTGATGGCACTTTTGGCCAAGCGGATCATTAAATCGATTTGATCAGACTCTGAGATGCCTTGAAATTTATCATAATACGGATCGATGTTGGGCTGGATGATGACGACATTCAAATGCTCATTAGTATCATTTGTCTCCTTTGCTCCACCTATTGTTGTAGCAGCCAAAAGGCTTAAAAAAATTGCTGTAATCGCACCCAACATTTTGCGCCGGTTTACATTAAAATTCGTGATTGCTTGAAATAGCAATAAATTGATCACAAGCACAAACAAAGTTCCCCCAAGGGTTCCAGTGTACTCATACCATTGGATCATGTATACATCATCGGCAAACACATTTCCCAAATTCAACCAAGGCCATGAAAGCTCCCAATTGAGATGGATGTACTCAAATGCCAACCAGTAAATAATCAAAGAAGCATAACCTGCTTTTTTTCCTAAGTGTTTTTTACTCAAATGGAATAGCCAGAATACGACAGTCATAAAGAAGGCATTGCACATGATGGCCATGACTGAGCCCCAATTTGAGGCATAATATATCCACCATGTTGTCAATAAATTAAAAAGAAGGAAAGCTAAATAAGCATACAGTAGGACCTTTAGAGCGCTTCGATTGTCGTCCATTGAAATTTGTCGTTCCATCCATAAGAGCGGTAAAAAGGCAAAGAATATGGCATAAACAATACCGCCAATTGCAGGCCACGCAAGTGCAAACAAGCCTCCTGAGAGCAGAGCAAATAATAAAAATTTAATTTTCGACATCATTGGCGAATCAAGTCCGCAAAGCTATTAATATTAACTTTGTAGATCATTTAGAAAAGCATGAAAAAAATACTCTTATTTAGTCTGCTTGTGCCATTTTCGGCGATCGGGCAAATTCTTAATGTAGATCAAAGCACATTGCACTTTAACACTGTTTTAGTTGGTGAGAAAGACAGCTTAGAAATCAGCATACACAACCCTAGTGGGGACAGCATTTTCGTGAATAACTTAAAATTTTACAGCGTCTACAATGCGTTTCCTTTTTCGGCATCTCTGACAAGTTTCGGCCTGGCTTCTCTAGACACACAAAAAGTATGGATATATTTTGAACCCATTCAGAATGTATTGCATAATAGCGAATTGATCATTCAACACAATGCAAAAAGTGGCTTTAGCCGCATTGACATCTGGGGACAAGGTAGATTCCCTAGAAACTATTACGATACCACAGAAAATTTGGCTGAAGAAGACCTCAAAAAAGCCTTGAAATGGCGCTTAGCACAAAATTATGTCAATTTAATGTACAATGGGGCAAGAGACGAAATGTACCATGTGATTGACAATCAAAATACTTCTCTTCCAGGCAAGGTGGAATGTGTATATACTGGAACTATCAAAAATTATTTAAACAGACAAGATGTTCAAGATACAACCTCACCTGGACAATTCAATACCGAACATACCTTTCCTCAGAGTTTATTTAACCGCGTAGATCCTCAAAGAAGTGATATTCATCATCTTTTCCCTACCACAAACAACTCTAATTCACAAAGAGGCAGTAAACCTTTTGGTAAAGTCAATGGAGGCACAGCCTCAGGAGGTGGCTCATTTTACAATAGCACCACCTATGAGCCCAGAAACAAACAGAAAGGCAAGACGGCAAGGGCGATGATGTATTTTGTGATTCGTTACAAAGACTACGCTAATCATTTCTCAACTCAAGAGAATATCCTACGCTCTTGGCATACCACATACCCTCCAGACAGTTTGGAAGAAGTAAGGAATAAAGACATCTTTGCGGTGCAAAAAAACCGCAATCCTTTTGTCGATTATCCGCAGTTGGAGGAACGCATCACCAATTTTGTCAGCAATTCTTCTGCACCTTCAATTTTTGCCTTGGACATTTTGCAAACCTCCATCAACTTTGGAAAAATCACCATACAACAAGCAGATACTTTTAACTACATTTTGGTAAATAGAGGCAACAAAACCATCAATTTTAGCAATTTCGCCTTGAGCGATACCAATATGCTCTCCTTTGTAGATTCTGCGGGAGTAGATAGAAGCATAGCGGCTGGCGATGCCATTGAAATAAAAGTGCGCATTCAGACAACGACTACAGGCATCAAGAGCGAAAACCTGACTTTCGACACCAATATGCCAGGTAGTCAAAGCAGTTTCACCATCCCAATTCGAGCAAATTCATTATTGGTTTCTCTTTCCGAAATATCGCTGAACGAAGAGATGAATGTCTTTCCTAATCCAATGAACAATCGACTAAATGTTCAATCAACGTTCATACTGAACAACTACTCAATGATTATGTACGATGCTGTGGGTAGAAATATACCCATCAAAATACACATGGTCTCAGATCGTCAGTTTGAATTGAATACAGAACAGTTGGAAAAAGGCATTTATTTTTTGAGCTTGAGCAATGGACATCAACATACTATTAAGAAGCTCATTAAATAATTAGCGAAGCAAATATAATTTGCCGAACTCTTTTTTAAAGTAGTTGTCTAGTTCACTTTCTCTGCGTTCAACAGTATTGCCGTTCAACTTCATTTTCATACGGTATAGGTATACACCATTGGCCAATTGATCTCCGTATTTATCTCTTCCATCCCATTTAAAATCGGTGAGATTCGTTCCAATGTGAATCGGCCCCAACTCATCTTGATCAATTTCACGGACCACTTTTCCGGTGATTGTCATGATTTGAATTTGAATCTGATCAGGTACCTCATTGCCTGTTAGAGTAAACACAAATTGAGTCGAGGTTGAAAATGGATTGGGATAATTTAGCAATTGTGTCACTGTGGATTTATTGACCACCTCAAATTCTACTTCATAGGCCTGTCGACCAGATAAATTGCCAGATTTGTCCTTAGCGATGACCTTTAACCGAAACACTCCATCTTGGGCTAGCGTAGGGGTAAAAATGACTTGTGCTTCATTCTTTGGCAATGTTGCAGGAGTAAACCTCAATTCATAGTTTTGATTGAGGCCATAATTCAATAAATTTTCAGTTCCATCCGGTTTTTGCAAGTATATAGCCAAGGAGGAAGTGTCGTCAATTGCGACAAAATTGTTCTCATCCTCCAATCGAATGTTGATCATGGGTTGAGCAGAAACAATTTCTCCATTGAAAATGTGTCGACCATCAAATGTGACGTCTAACAATGGATTAATTCTATCTCTTGTTACAAAAAAGTCATATTGAGCAGCATTGTTAAAAGTATGTTGCTCAGCAGGCTGTTGGTCAGGGTTTATGCGAATGACCAAGGTATTGTTACCCACGAAGTCAAAAGTTGGGATAGAAATAGATAGGATAACACTGCTGTCGCTTAGTACAGCAGGAATTCCCACTATAGGTTGCGCAATTAACTCATTTGCGGCATTTAAAATACTTACGTCAACGGTTGTGCTGTCCACGTCCCTTTTAGAAATGTTTAGCACGGCCACTTCAAATTCAAATCGCTCCCCCTGCAAAAGGGTATCCTTATTCACCTTAAAATATACATTGGGACTGATGGCCAAATCTGGAGCTTCTTGATGGCTAATTTGCCAGCGTTGTAATTGAGCAGGAGTTTGTCGAATATTGTCAGTGGTGCTAAACCTCAGCCTTAAGCGATTATAAGTGGTATTGTTAAACAGTAAATCTGTGGCAGTATCCAAACGAAAAGTCGTGGAGTTGAACAGTACATCCTCAGAATTATTCTCTCGGTCAATTCCTAACAATTGAACATTTACAGCATCTGCCCCGTCTTGCTCAATGCCAGAAAAGGAATAACTAAAACGACTAAATTGATCTGAAGGTCCAGCAATTACTGAACTCATTTCCCCAAATTCTACAGTAGAATTCAAATCTCTTCGTAGCTCAATGGAGGCTGAAGAAGAATCACCAACAACTTCCATCACAGAAGAGGCATCTCCTTTCTTGACAGTAAAAATAAATGGATACTGATCTTGCAAATTCATAATCTGTGCGCTTCCAAGATTGGCAATAGATTTTAAAATTGAAGAATCCAAGGCATGAATCTTTGAATAATCAATGTCAAGCCAATTGTATATAACAACAAAATTCCCATCTGGAATATTGTTGTTAAGAAAATCGCGCATGGCAAACATTTGTGCATCAGAACCCACTTGAAAATTAAATATGGACTCTGCCCTATTTCTATTTGGGAAGCACCATGCTCCCACATTTGCCTGACCAAAATCGTTTTGTGTGTTTTGATTGCCAAATGGAGTTTTCCAAGATTCAAGTCGTACAGAATCAAGCACAGCAATTAGAAATGCCGGTGCTGGAAAGCATGTCCCACGCTCCCTTGTATCTGCGTCTACCACATATCGTATATCATTCAATTGATCAGCTGGGGGATTCCCTATTGTTTTCACATACAATTCTCTTTTACTATCCGTAAATTCTAATCTTCGTTTGTCTCTATTTTGGCGAATGAACAAGGATTTATTGCGCTTAAATTGATCAAAATGGTCCTGAGACCATCCTTCCTCTCCATTAATGAATTGAAACGAACTTGAGCGCCAATTAAATTGCTCACCAGGAAATGGTTGCGGGCTCACACGCCAAAAATAAACGCTACTATCGGTCATATTTTGAAGAATATTCGGGCTCCATTCAATCAATCCACCAACACTTTGAATGGTGGTAGATTGCTTGATGTTGCTAGAAAAGTCAATTGATGTGTCCAGCTCAAATACGTAGGATTTATCTTCTTCAAATGCAAAGGCTGTTGAAGCACGAAGACTAACATTTTGACTTCCAACTATGCTATAGTTGTAAGGATAAACTGGAATAATTTCTCCAGAACGAACGAGTACTTCAATATTGGCTCGATTGTTTGTTTCAGACAATTCATCCACTTCATTGAATGCATCAATCACAATGCTTATGTTGTTGTTTCCAATGCTGTTCAATAAATCAATTGGAAATGAAAATTCAAAATTTTGCCCGAATTTCAAGGGTGGAATCCGTTTTAAAATGACTGCATCATCTGTATTAGAAGAGGGAAATTCTCGATTCAATTGCAGAAAAATAGAATCGTTAACTGCTTTTCCTATGTTATTCACTGTAAATCTAACGGAGAATGAATCCAAATCAGTAGTAACTTCTTCTGGCAGGATTTGAATGTCTGTAGCTTGAATGAGGTAATCTGATTTAGGCTGAGCATTCAATACCAAGGCTGGGTCACCTTGCAATGCCATTTCTAGAACAACTCCTTTTAAAGGTTTGGCCATGCTTGGACTATAAAGAGACTTTACTGCTAACTTCATGGCCGTTGCTAGACTCTTACCATAGGATCGGTTGGTGAACTCTTCATAAAATTTAGAGGAATATTGATTTAGATAAGACGCTAAGCCTAGATTTCCAGAAGCGATAAATCCGATTGCTCCTTTGTTACGCTCGAAGATGTATTGTTCGCTAGTGCTTCTAATATTTGCTTGGTGAGTATTTCCAGTAAAACAGGCATTGGCCAAAATCACATGGTATTTGTCCTTGTTATTGAGTTTTTCTGGAGTATCTATATTTATATCGAAGCCACCTGTCGCAGAAGCATGGCCAAAAAATGTAAGTAAGGCTACACCCTCATTAATTAAGGTTCGGATACTGTCAGATAATGAAGTTTGTAATGGAGCTGATGTACTTTTTCTAAATGTCTGTGTTTGTCCTCCCTGTGGTATGTCTTCAAAATCCTCTGCATAAGAGCGCAGGTAAGCCTCATGCCGATTCGCTTCAAAGGTAGATAGCCCTCCTGCAAAGTGTAAGGCACGTTTCATCCATTTTTCTGTAGGTGCAGCTTCATAAGCTTTTATTTTATCCAAATAAAGGTCCACTTCATTGTTATTCCTTGCGCTAATGCGTCCAAGAGGGACAGGGGTTTCCCAATTTGTATTTTTTAATCCGGCTATCAATAAATTGTCAGTGGCAGGGTTACCAATAGTTGGCACTAAATTTTGAGTGTAAATAGATGAGCTTGATTTTCTTAATGACTTTGCATTGACAGATTTACCTAACAATAGCAAATGAGAAATTGGAAATGACCAATTGTTTAACGCATCCTCCATAAAGTTTCTTACAGCAAAAGGGTGAGTTGGGATTCCATAGGCGTATTGATCAGTTAGTTGATTAATCTCAACTACTGAAGTCGAAAATCCGGTTGATCGCCTATAAGCTGCATAGGTTGTGGCTTCCGTTATGAGTTCAGGATGAGTTATAATGATATAAGAAGTATCATTCTGAAAACTTTGATAGTCAGTAAATTTGGCATTTAAACCTACCTCTACCAAGGTACTTATGGATTTAATTACATTCGAAGCTGACACAACACATCTTCTCCTACGGTTCCCATTTGGCACTAAAGCGCGATAAGAAGAAAAGTTTTGAACCATTCGCACCTTTCTCCTATTGTCCAGGTCATATAAAACAGGACTGACACCGCCCTTAAAAAAAAGCAACTCTAGAAATTGAGCATTCTGATTAGTAGCATCGTCCAATAAGAATTCATAATAATCTGTATTTCTAAGACTAAGTGTATGTGGATAAGTCATTTTAATGTAGGCGAGTGCTGTTCTATCTACTTGTGTATTTCTATCATCAATACTTTTAATGTTAATGAAATTGTTGCCCGATATAAATTGAGTTGGAGAAATGCTTTTCTTTAATGTTACGAGTTCATACCCTTCAAATATTCGATCAATGGTATCGGAACCAATGGTCACTTGTATATGATGATCTCCGAATACACGGTTCCAATTAGAAGCACCTGCAATCCTTAATTCAAGTTCTGCAAAGGGCCCTGCATTGTAGCGGTTGATCGTTGAAATATTTTTATTTGTGCTCTGCCCTAATCTTAATGCGGCATCCATCCATCCCTCTGTGGGTACATATTCTGGATCTGTTCCACCCCCAGAAAGAATCTCCCCATCGTAATAAGCGGCATTGTAATTCTCGACTACTTCCTTCCAGATATAGTCTGCCTTAAAATAATTGCCAAAATCAATGGCATTGGATTCGATATACCTTAAGTTATTAGTGCGATTATTCCAAGTCAGAAAATAAGTGAGTGTATCATTGAATAAACTGTAATATGGATTAGGTTGGTTTTGCTTGCCTTTATAAAGTGCAGTGTCTAACCAACCGTCATTCTTTTCAGCATAAAATTCAATATAATCATTCGCATCAAAGGTCCCGTCTTTCTCTCCAGCTACATAAAGTGTAACTTCTTTTCCTTTAGCAAAAAGTTGTACGTTTCTAGGATCAATGCTTGAAATGGCAATTCCTGCATCAATTAATGTTTGGCGATCGATTCGGTACAAACCATTCTCGGCTATCTTAAATTTATAATAGGACTGGCCATAGTTGATCCAATCATTGGCGTAGGGCTGACCAAATAGTGTTGTTGTAAATAGAATTGATGCAATTACTAAAAGTCGCTTCACTGTCGTCTATTAATGTCCAATCTAAGTGAAAAAACATTGGAAAACAAAGCCACAGATTGATCGCCAACGTCTGTAAGTGCATAGTCAATGCTGATGTATGGCAATTTTACCCCCACTCCAAAGTTGGGCTGAAAGGTGGTCAATCGATTGCCGTCAATGTCTGTTGTAAATTGGAAATTTCCTAGGCCTCCTCTAAGGTAAATTAAGTCATTGTAAGTAACTTCAAAACCTAAAGAAGGGTCTATGCTTATTGGGTCCGCGCTGATCAAAGTATTCCTTTGCCCATCAAATGTATTGCGCAAGTTAAGCTCTGACCTCATTCCGATACGATCACTTATGATAAATTTACGTCCGACAGCCAAGACCAATTCAGGCAATGTAATTTCAACTGAGTTTTCAGGCAATTCATTCCCTGTTCTTATGAAAACCTCTTGAGTAGTTTGATCTAAATTTGATGTCCAGGCATTAAAGGTTGAGGTAATGTCTCTTCCTGTTGCTCCGAAATACCATTTCTCTTTGTGGTACTGTGCTCCAAGATCAAACCCAAAACCCCAAGCATTTGCAAAGTCACCAATGTTTCTGTAAATAATTTTCACATTTCCTCCGTAAGATAATCCTTCTATTTTACTTTTTCTAGAATAAGTCAATAAGGTGGCAAAATCAGCTGCGGAAAAACTTGTTACCCGATTGAAATCAATGTTGCCATTATTGTCGATTAATTGAGTGGTATTAGGAATATCGTCCACACCAAATCGTATAAATGAGAAACCAATGGCTGAGGCAGTATCTATCTTGGCGGCAAGTGCTGCGTAATCATAGGCTGCAATTCCTGCAAAATACTCACTGTGCATGTAAGAAAATTGCAAATCACTGTTCATTCTGGCCAAACCTGCAGGATTCCAATATCCTGCGGTAACGTCATCGGCTGCACCAACAAATGAATTGGACATGCCCAATGCTCTTGCACCCACTCCTATTTTAAGAAATTCATTGCTAAACTTTGCTTGAGCTAAAAGAGTTTCCGCAAGCAATGCAGCGACAATAAAAAGTAGTGATCTAATCTTAAACATTTGTCAGTTTATCTTTGGTTGACCTAATAACTCAATATTTCAGAAAATATTACTCAAAATTACGACTAACAATCCTTCAAATATAGACGCATAAGTATAGTTGAAAGGTGCATTCTTCATGATGAAGTCTTTAATTGATACTTTTATCAAAATTTTAAGTTGAAACAACAGCTACCAAATGCCTTGACGGCATCTAATTTATTGAGTGGATGTGCTGCCATCATGAGTGCTACTCAAGGGCATTTATTGTGTGCAGCGCTCTTTGTACTCTTAGGTGCTTTTCTAGACCTTTTTGATGGAATGCTTGCGAGATTGTTAAAAGTGGAACACCCATTGGGTGCACAATTAGACTCTTTGGCCGATATGGTAAGTTTTGGTGTAGCACCTACTTTTATTCTATTTTACTACCTTAATGGAATTGAAACTCATTATTTCAATTATAGTGTATTTCTAATGTCAGTTTTTTCTGCATATCGACTTGCGAAATTTAACATTGATGAAGACCAAAAATCTTCTTTCAAAGGATTGCCAACCCCCGCAAATGCTCTTTTTTGGATTTCCATTCCTTTGATAGAATGGCAGAATCAGATGGATGTCGGTTTGCTAGATATCTCGTTTTTGCTTCGTCTTTTCAACCAACCATATCTTCTCATTTTATTGTGTTTATTGCTTTCTTTGTTGATGGTTTCCAACTTACCATTGATCTCGTTAAAATTCTCTTCTCTTCAATGGAAAGGGAATGAGCCTAAAATGATTTTTCTGCTGCTCTGTGTGCTAATAATTCCATTTTTTCTTCTTGCCTCTATACCAATAATCTTACTTTTGTACCTTCTTGTTTCAATCATAAACAACAGAATTAATCGTACATGAAATTTCAAGCAGAAATAGATATAATGCCACTTAAAGCTTTGTTAGATCCTCAAGGAAAAGCGGTTACATCAAGCCTTCAGAACCTTGACTTAGCATCTATCGAAAATGTAAGAATTGGCAAGCACATTTCGTTAGAAGTAGAAGCAGAAGACAAAACTGCGGCCGAGGCAAAGGTAAATGAAGCTTGCAAAAAATTATTGGCTAACCACTTGATGGAAAGCTTTGAATTTGAACTAGAGGAAATCAACTAGGGTTATTGGCAGGTTTTTTTAATTCAAAATTCTTACCTAGATAAACTCTCCGCACTTCTTCATCTGAAGCTAAGTCTTCAGCACTACCGGCTTTTAAAATTTTTCCCTCAAAGAGAAGATAGGTTCGATCTGTAATTGCCAGGGTCTCATCGACATTGTGATCTGTAATAAGTATGCCAATGTTCTTCCGTTTCAATGAAGCCACAATGGCTTGGATGTCTTCTACGGCTATAGGGTCTACCCCAGCAAAAGGTTCATCTAACAAAATAAACTTAGGATCAGTAGCGAGACAACGTGCAATTTCTGTTCTTCTTCTTTCACCTCCTGAGAGTAGATCTCCTCTGTTTTTTCTCACATGCTGTAATCCAAACTCGTCCAAAAGACTTTCCAACTTTGTTTTCTGTTCAGCTTTATTAAGCTTGGTCATTTCAAGAATCGCCTTTAGATTGTCCTCAACACTTAATTTTCGAAAAACAGATGCTTCTTGAGCCAGATAACCAATTCCCTCTTGGGCTCTTTTATACATTGGCAAAGACGTAATGTCTCTATCATTTAAAAAAATGTTTCCCTCATTTGGGCTAATGAGGCCAACAATCATATAAAAAGTGGTTGTTTTACCAGCACCATTGGGGCCGAGTAATCCAACAATTTCTCCTTGATTGACCTCGATCGAAACCTTGTTGACCACAACTCTCTTTTTGTATTTCTTAACTACATTCTTTGCTACTAGTTTCATTGTTTAAAACCTAAATTCAAGTGTTCCTCTTAGACCGAATTCCGATATGTCTGGATTGTCGAGATAATTAAGACGCCACAATCCATCTATTCGAATAATTTTAAAAATATTCTCAATTCCAGCACCAAGTTCAACATATGGTTCATCCAAAGCAAATATATTATTTGGAAGTACCAGTTCTCTTTTATGACGTTCATCTAAACGACCTGCCACTGTTCTAAATGCTACTACCTCCCTCCATTTAAGTTTCTGCATAAGCGGAATCTTATTCAAGAAAAATCCATCAAAGTGATGAGTAAACATTAATGTGGCATATTCATCACTAATAAACTCAAAAAAGTTCATTAAGTTGAAGGCTCTCTGGTCATAAAAAAATGTTTCATTCCCACTGTGGATCTCCAACAATGGAAAAGGCATTTGACCATATATTTTTCCAGCGGTAAATCTAAAATCTGAGTGACCATAAACACCCATATTTATATCATCGGAGACAGCTATTTCCAATTTTTTATAGTTATAATCACCATCCAACACACCTTGAAGGCCAAGCCCTAATTGAATTTCTACAATTGGATAGTCACTTCCCAAGCTGAGGCGTTCAAATTCCCCTTCAACAAATTTTTCCTTGTATGCAAAGCGGGTATACAGACTTACCTCTGTTGTATTGATGGATGCATCTGGGTAAAAAATCCCCTCATTTACCGGATCAGGCCTTATGTAGCTCAAGCTCCCTACTGGCTTCATTATAAACTTTTTAAAAAATATTTTATTTGAGAATCCAGTAATCCATACTCTCTCATATGAGGTTTCATAAGATTCTATGTCAGTGAGTTTATCATTGGGGTTTCTTCTTAGGAAAGAAGAAAGAAAATTGTCTTGTGCAAAAGCATTTTGACTCTGCCCCAATTGCTCTAAGTCCCTTTTGTATTGAAATTCAAACAACTGTCGAGGGTTGTCATTGATCTTATAGAGCAATCCTGCATTGTATTTAAATTGCTCATCTTTTATACCATAAGCTAAGTAGCCATTGAACATAATCCGAGTGCTAAAGTCATTGCTTGTTCGCCCACCAATTCGAAATCGGTGGCCCTCCACTGGATTAAAGCTATAAAGTTTAAAGTAAGGCCCTAGTTCAAAATTTCCTTGTTTCTTGTATCCTGTAACAATGAGCTGAATGACATCCAAAAAGGTGCGAAATGCTGGTACGTTCTTAACCGAATCGACCATTTCATAGATTTCTTTTTGATTTGTTGACAAAGTGTCGTGCCGCGAAGTCTCCCAATAGTCATTCTCTTTTGTTCTGGCATCTTTAAGCACAGTTACATTTTCCAAGCCTTCGTAAAACTTCTCTTCTTGTGGCACATTCACTTCGAAATCTTTGTAAGAGGTAGATTTCCTACCATATAGACCCATGACTTTCTCACCAATCTGAAAATCAACTATAAGTTCATCCTTTTCCAACATCCAATATTGATTGTCAACTTTGCGATAGGTTTGATTTACTTCGAAGCCATTGATAAAATTGATGTTTGCATTTTTATTGATGCTTGCTTGCACTTTTTTCACAGCATAAGTGGTGTCATTGATCCACATCGTACCTGTGAATACAGGTTCTTGCTTTTGCTTTGGAACAAAATTAATTTGATAGCAATACCTGCCATCAACATTTACACTATCTACAAGATAGTAACGATAATAGCCTAGGCCAAAATCAGCGATCGGGCTCACAAATGATCTTCCAAAAACACTTATGTAATTGTTATATATGTTTACTTTCTGGTACATATCCCCCATAAACTGTGTAATGCTCTCATTTGATGTACCTGAAACCTTTGAGGCTTTAATGATCTCTTTCTCCGATTTAGGGTCTCTTTTGTAGTAAAAATCTGACAATGATTCTGTCATAAACATGGGCAAATAATCCTTTGCACCAGAAGTGTCAACATAATCAAAAACGAACTGGAACTTTCTGAACATTTTCTTGTTTTTGAAGTCCTCTGTAATGTTGTTCAAATCAAACTCAACCTTATTGTATACCTCGTATTTGTAGTAATCATACTTTTCTCGATTGTTTGCCGGCTTATTGCGTTTAACACGCTTCAGTATATCATGAGCTGGATTTCCATCATAGGTTATTTCAACAGTCTTTAGTTGGATGTCTCCGCTATTCAATTCAAAATTTATTGTCTGGTCTGCATCTAGCTTAACATTTTTTTTTAGGGATTTATATCCAACAAATCTTGCTTGTAAGGTATCAGTTGCATAATATGTTTCAATCAAATAGTTCCCTTCAATGTCAGTCGTTGCCCCAATCTTAGAATTTAGAAAGATTAAATTGACAAAAGGCAGACTCTCGCCGGTAGAAGCATCTGTAACTTTGCCGCGCACAATTGTTTTTTGCCCCATGCTATCATGTGCTAGGAAAACTGTAATTGCCAGAAATAGGATTTTTGAAAAATGCTTGAACATGAAAATGGTTCAATAATTAATCGAATAAAAGTAACACTCTTAACGCCTCAAAAGCGCATTCATTCTAGTATGTTTAAAACTCTTTTTTCTTTTCTACCCATTTGGATATCCAAATACTGATTTCATAAAGAAATAGCAGTGGAAATGCAACCAAGATTTGACTCGTAATGTCGGGCGGGGTTATCAATGCTGCCAGTAATAAAACTGCGATAATGGCGTGTCTTCTATAAATCTTCATCAATTTAGGGGTGATTATGCCCAATTTTGATAAGAAATAAACAACGATGGGCAATTGAAATATAAGTCCACAACAAAGGGTAATGGTTGTAATGGTAGAGATGTATGAACGCAAACTGATTTGATTTTTCACCAATTCACTGATACGATACCCTCCTAAAAATTGCACAGATAAAGGACTTATCAAATAATATCCAAATGCTATTCCTGCAATAAATAATAGAGTTCCCCAGAAGACTATCCCTCGAGCGTAATTTTGCTCAGTTTTCTTCAATGCAGGCTTAACAAATCGCCATAATTCAAATAATAAATAAGGAAAAGAGAGTATAATACCACTAACAATAGAGACCAATATGTGCATTGTAAATTGACCAGCCATGGTAATATTTATCAACTGGAAATCGATCGTTTCAAAGCACAACTTATCGCCTAAATGCATAAGGTGTGAAATGTTACAAAATATCTTGTATGTAATGAATGAATCAAAAACAGGCGCAAGCACAATCGTATCAAAAACAATGTGTTTAAATACAAATGCAAGGGAACTGCAAATCATAAGCGCAATTACAATTCGAATAAGATGCCATCTTAAAATTTCAAGATGCCCAAGAAAGGACATTTTCCCATCCTCTTCATCAAAACTTTGATCTAAACTCATTTAGGCGTTTGTATTTTGTAGATAGCCGAACATTAATTGCATGAATATTGAATGATTGAGCGCGATTTAGGTTCTATTTCTTTTTATTATTGTCCTTGAGTTATTAACAATAGATATCTGCCAATTATTCAAATTTTATTTCTCAAACTCTGAAAAATTACTAAATTGTAGTTTGAATAATTACTATTGCTGGTGGCAAAAGTAACGCAAATAATGAATTAAATTTAAATGGAGACAGCTTCAATTTCACTAGCTGAAAACCTCAAAAAGTATTTTGGTTTCTCAAAGTTTAAAGGAGCCCAAGAGGATGTAATCAAAAGTGTTCTCAACGGTACTGACACTTTTGTAATCATGCCAACTGGTGGAGGAAAGTCAATGTGCTATCAACTGCCTGCCCTCATATTGGAAGGCACTGCCATAGTGGTATCACCATTGATTGCATTAATGAAAAACCAAGTAGATGCCATTAGAGGACATTCTTCTGAGGATTCAATCGCGCATTTCATGAATTCTTCTCTCAATAAGACCGAGATGAATAAAGTGAGAGAAGATTTGCAAGCAGGCAAAACACGTTTATTGTACGTTGCCCCTGAAACCCTTACTAAACAAGCCAATATTGACTTTTTTAAAACCATACAGATTTCATTTTTCGCAATTGATGAAGCCCATTGTATTTCAGAATGGGGGCATGACTTCCGCCCTGAATACAGTCGATTAAGAAGCATCATTGAAGCAATTGACCGTGTACCGATTATTGCCCTTACTGCAACGGCGACTCCAAAGGTGCAACAAGACATTCAGAAAAATCTTGGTATGTCGGAAGCGAACGTATTTAAAGCCTCCTTCAATCGCTCTAACTTGTACTATGAGGTGAATCCTAAGTTAGAAGCCAATTCACAAATAGTTAAATACATCCAACAATTCAAAGGAAAATCAGGCATCGTTTACTGCTTAAGTAGAAAAAAGGTAGAAGAGGTAGCTGAAACCTTGCAAGTTAATGGCATAAAAGCACTCCCCTATCATGCAGGATTAGATGCAAGCAGTCGAGCAAAACACCAGGACCTCTTTTTAATGGAGGATGTGGACGTGATTGTAGCAACAATTGCATTTGGCATGGGCATTGACAAGCCAGATGTGCGTTTCGTGATTCATCATGATATTCCCAAGAGTTTAGAAGGTTATTATCAAGAAACTGGCCGTGCTGGTAGAGATGGTGGGGAAGGTAGATGCATTGCCTTTTATAGCTATAAAGACATTGAAAAATTAGAAAAATTTTTACAAGGCAAACCTGTTGCTGAACAAGAAATTGGTAGACAGTTAATTTTTGAAACTGTTTCATATGCTGAGACAGCTTTGTGCCGAAGAAAACAATTGCTCCATTATTTTGGTGAAGATTATGATGAGGAAAACTGCGGGAATTGCGATAATTGTCTTGCTCCTAGAGAAGAATTTGATGCAAAAGATGAGGTGGTTATGTTAATAGAAACCATCCTTGACTTAAAACAGAATTACAAGGCAAAATATATCAGCAGTTTTCTTATCGGTGAGGTCACAAGTGAAATTAAATCGCTTAGAAATGATGAACATCCCAGATTCGGTGCTGGGAAAAAACATGACGCAATTGTTTGGAATTCGATCATTCGACAATGCATTATTAAAAATCTCATCGTCAAAGAAATAGAGAACTACGGGATCTTAAAAATTAGTCAAACTGGTCACGAATTTCTAGCAGCTCCAAAGGCCATTAACATGGTTTCTCCAAAGAAATATATTGATCCTGAAAACAGTTCTGCAGTTATTGCAAAAAGTAAAGGTGGGAGTGCCGCAGATGAACAACTGTATAAATTACTAAAAGACCTTTGCGTAGAAGTTGCAAGAGATGAAGGACTTCCTCCTTATGTCATTTTCTCAGAACCTTCACTTGAAGACATGGCTACTCAATACCCTATCAGTATAGAGGAGCTTACTAAGATTACTGGTGTTGGTCAAGGAAAAGCACAGAAATTTGGCCAGCCTTTTATTGAAGCCATTAAAGACTATGTCGAAGAGAACGAGATAGAACGTCCAGATGATTTTATTGTAAAATCGGTAGTCAATAAATCAGGACTTAAAGTCTTTATTATTCAGAGCATTGATAGAAAATTAAGTCTTGAAGACATTGCTTCTGCGAAAGGAAAAACCGTTGATGTTATACTTGAAGAAATTGAGCACATCGTAGCAAGTGGAACAAGAGTGAACCTAGATTATTGTCTAAATGAGTTGCTTGATGAAGAATATCAAGAAGAAATCATAGACTATTTCAAAGAGACAGAAGAAGATTCCATTGAGGATGCTGTGGAAGAGTTTGATGGTGTTTATTCGGAAGAGGAACTGAGAATGATGCGCGTAAAGTTTCTCTCCATTATGGGCAATTAATCGAATTGCTCTAATTGCTTTTCAAGTTTACTTAGCACATCAGACTTTTCTTCCCAAGTCTGCATAATTACTTTTAATTCATCATTGTGCGTTTTCCAATCTGCGAGCAATTGATTGTTCGAATAGGCATCAGGTGCTTTCAAAGCCAAGTTCAATTTATCTAATTTCTCTTCTAGCTTTGTAATTTTGTTTTCGGCCTTATTTACCTCTGATTTGAGCTTCCTAAGCTCTTTCTTTAAACTTTTCTTCTCTTGATATTTGTTTTTGAAAACTGACTTATTTTCTTTTGAAATAAAATTTAATGGATTCGCCTTTTGTTCCTCCCATTCTGAGATGCTCTCAGCTCGTTTCGACGCAAGGAATTGATCGATACCACCTAAATGTTCTTTTACTTCACCATTTGAGAACTCGTACAACTTATCTGTTAGTCCTTTTAAAAAGTCACGATCATGCGAAATAAGGATCATTGTGCCATCGTAGCGTTTTAAAGCATCTTTCAAAATGTCCTTTGACTTAATGTCCAGATGATTGGTAGGCTCATCTAGTATTAATAAGTTAACAGGTTCTAACAAGAGCTTACACATCGCAAGTCTTGCACGTTCTCCTCCAGACAATACAGCTACTTTTTTATCAGCATCCTCTCCTGAAAAAAGAAAAGACCCCAACAAACTCCTTACTTTTTTTCGAACCTCACCTTTTGCTACATCATCTATGGTCTCAAAAACTGTTTTGTTCTTGTCAAGTATTTCTGCTTGATTTTGTGCGAAATAACCAATCTTCACTTGATAACCAAGCTCAATCGTCCCTGAGGTAGTTTCCTCACCAATCACCAATCTCGAAAAGGTTGATTTTCCTTCGCCATTCTTTCCAACCAAAGACACCTTTTCCCCTCTTTCTAGCATTAAATTTACCTTGTCAAACACCAATTTATCATTGTACATTTTTTTTACATCCTTGGCAGTAATTGTAACTTTCCCACTATGTGGTGCAGTGGGAAATGAAAATCGCATGCCACTTGTATCCTCCTCCTCAACCTCAATTTTGTCCATGCGTTCAAGGTGCTTAATTCTTGATTGTACCTGTACAGCTTTGGTTGCTTTTGCTCTAAATCGTTCTATAAATTTTTCTGTGTCTTTAATCTGTTTTTGTTGGTTCTGATAAGCTGCAAGTTCCTGCTCTCTTCGCTCTTGACGCAATTGCAGATACTTTGTATAAGGTGCTTTGTAGTCATGCACTTTCCCGAATGATATTTCAACTGTGCGTTTTGTGAGGTTATCTAAAAAGGCTCTATCATGCGAGATGATGACCACTGAACCTGCATAAGTTCTTAAGAAATCTTCTAACCACTGAATTGATTCTATGTCTAAGTGATTTGTTGGTTCATCAAGCAGAAGTAAATCTGCATTGCGTAAAAGTATTTTTGCCAATTCGATGCGCATTCGCCACCCTCCACTATACTCATCAGTGATCCGATCAAAATCAGAAGATGTAAACCCAAGTCCAAGTAAAATTTTCTCTATTCTTGCTTCAATAGTTGCCGCATCTAGAAGACCCAGTTCCATATTAAGATCGTTCAGTTCGTCCAAGAGTTTTAAATAACCTTCTGATTCGTAATCTGTCCGAGAAGCCAATTCATTATTAATGCCTTCAATTCTGGACTCAATTTTAAGGTTGCTCTCAAATGCACTCTCCGTTTCATTCCATACCGTTCTGCCAGAAATAAAGTCCATGTCTTGAGGCAAATATCCAACTGTGAGTCCCGTTGGCTTAGATACAATTCCTGAATCTAGTGGTTGCAGCCCCGCCAAAGTTTTCAACATGGTTGATTTTCCAGCGCCATTGCGTCCAACAAGACCAATTCGATCTTGCTTGTTGATGATGAATGAAATCTCATTAAAAATTGCTCTATCAGCGAAAAAAAGACTTGCATTATTTACTCCTACCATAGCGTGCAAAAATACCAAAGCATCCTTTCAAAAAAGAAGACATTTGCAGTCATGAAAAAAAACATTATTGTATCTAGAACAGCACACTATTACATTCAAGTTCCCAATCTAAAAATCAAAAGAGTATTGTATGTGATTCATGGCTATGCTCAGAAGGCTAGTGAATTTTTAAATGAATTTTATTTTTTAAAAAATTCAGATTGTTTGGTGGTAGCTCCAGAAGCCTTATCGAAATTTTACAATAAAAAGGGAGAAGCAGTAGCAAATTGGATGACCGTGCATCAAAGATTGGATGAAATTCAAGACTATGTAAACTATCTCAGCCTACTCTATGAAGAAGTAGAAAATGATTATAATCCTGGACCTTCAGCGGCCCTAGGATTTTCACAAGGCACTTCTACACTATTGCGATGGAGCATGCTAGACAAGATTCCTTTGAAGCATATTTATCTGTGTTCGGGAAGCATCCCCCCAGAATTGACGAAAGAAAATGTCAGGCACTATAAAGGACAGTTGCACTACTACTATGGCAACGATGATAAATTACTCTCAATAGCTAAAGCTAAGCTTCAATTAAATATGCTCGAATCTTTGGAATTAAAATGTATTGAAGAGCACTTTGAAGGACGCCATGAAATATCAGAAGGTTGTAAAAAAGATGTTTTAGCATTTAGTCAAGCCGACCTATAATAAATTTCTTTGCAGGTAGTGTTTGAAATATACCTCTTGCTAGCATAAATAGCGTCAGGCTAAGCCAAATCCCATGATTGTTTAAGCGACCAACTAAAATGGAATAGAATAGGAAAAACAATACTGTTGAAATCAACATGGTATTTCTCATCAATTTGGTGGCTGACACTCCCAAATAAATGCCATCCCAAATAAATGCAAATGCATTGATGATTGGAGCAATAATCAACCAGGGCATATAAATGTTTGCCATTGCGATTACATCTTGCTTATTCGTAAGTAAAGCCAATATGTGTTGGCCAAAAAGAAGAAATATAATGCTGAAGACACTCCCAATTCCTATTCCCCAGTGCATCAATTTCTTGATGGATTGTTTAAACGAGATTTTATCCCCTAATCCAAAGTACTTCCCACTGATCGATTCTGCTGCAAAGGCAAAACCATCAATCCCATAAGCTGATATTGTGATAAACTCTAGCAACAAAAGGTTTGCCGCACCCAATGTTTCATTCAACTGAGCAGCCTGCACCTTAAAAAAAGATAATACTGCCAACAAGCAGATTGTTCGAACAAAAATATCTGCATTGATTCTTATGTAATCCAACCAACTCAAATTATTCGACGATTGAAGTTTCCCGAATGATAAAATGTTCACTTGATATTTCTTCTTTATTAGTTGCCAAGCAAATATGCAACCAATGATTTGTGCCACCACAGTTCCGTAGGCTACACCTGTGATATCTAACTCATAATAAAGCACCAGCAAAGCACTTAAAATAACATTGACTACATTCACTACAATGGCCATAAAAAGAGCCGCTTTAGCATCTTGCATACCCAATAACCATCCCGTTAGTACAAAGATGGAAATGGTAAAAGGAGCAGCATGGATTCGTATAAAAAAGTAATCAGAAATAAGTTCTTGCAATGCAGGCTCAACTTGCAACAGAAGCATACTCGAATTAAATATTAGTTTGGACAGAAGGATCAATAAGGCACCCCCTCCTATTGCAATCATTAAACCACGTTTGAGAAAAATAAGTGTCGCGGTTTTGTTGTCTTGTCCAAATTTCTGTGCAACCAGTCCAGTTGTTCCCATTCTTAAAAAACCAAATGCCCAGTATATGATGTTAAATATAACCACAGCCAAGCCTATCGAAATAATGTGACCTTTAGTAGGCATATGCCCCATTAATCCTATGTCCACCAAACTTACAAGAGGTACAGTAAGATTAGTGAGCACATTGGGAATTGCGAGCTTAAGTATTTCTCTGTTCATACAAAAAAAGCCGTCCTTGTTTAAAGGACGGCTTCAATTTGGTAATTCTAATGGTTTAATATTGCCACAAATCATGTTCGAACATGATGATCTCATCTTCGATTCTTCTTGCCTCTAGCAGGCGGTCGACATTCTGTGTGTATGCATCCAATATTCTGTTGTCGTAAACATTCGTTTCCTGACGAATATAGCTGGAAAATTGGCGTTTTCTAAAATAGTCTTCAAAAGTAACTCTAGCCCCATCATTGCTTGCGTTGTATACTTCATGATTTGCTAAGACATAACGTGCTTCAGGAAAATAAATCCAAAACAATCCCTTTAATCCTTTGAAGTTTCCGTCTCCATCAATCTCGTTAACAATTGGTAGAAGGCCAATGATTCGCACTTCCATCACCGAACGTTCACGGTCAAAAAACCAATCCTCTTTTATCCAATATTTGGCAATGTCATCTCCTCCAATGGGATCTTGAATTATTACTTCATTCAAAGCCCCGGTATTTAAGTCCTCTTCGAAAGTGACAACTTCTCTTGACAATTTTGCAAAAGCATCGGCCTTGGTCAATTCCACCGCAAAATCTTCGCCTTCGTATGGAGTCAATGTTCCTTCATCCACCCCTTGTTTTATGATATCGTACAAACTCATTCGTTTGTAGCCAATCTCGTTGATCGGAGAAGTAGGATAATATAGAGAGTGGTTCATTTTTTCGCGGATGTCAATCTCTCTCCATACCCGCTTGTAGTACATCACATCTGCTTCTCGTAAGTGTGTATATGGAACCACCCTACGTGTTGGTGCAGTTTCTTTGATGAATGCACCGTCCAAGACTTTGTTTTCTTGCGCTTCAACCACTAAAGTTAGAGCGAACAATAGACCAAGAAAAGATATTTTAAGAACAGTTCTCATAACAATTAAGATTTAAATTACCTTGAATACCACAGGTGAAAGAGTAACAGTTCTTCCATCAGGCATTCTCACTTTGATGTCTTCAAAGAAAACTTTCGAATTTCTTTTGAGAGCTGCCATTTTATTTTTCACCTCTGAGCTAAACTTATTTCCATTTACACTCACTTCTTCTAACAATCCATTGCTGGCCACATAGCCCATTTTAAAAGAGGAAACCACTACGGATACCTCAAAATCAAAACCAATCATTGCTGCACGAATTCCTGAAGCAGCTTTTAAAGCAGCACCACGAATATTGCCTCCATCTTTACCTCCAATACTGGCAGTTGGATTTGGAATTTGTTTTACACGGAAATCCATACTTCCCATACTCTTGCGATCTCCTTGCACTTCTGCAGTAACGCTTACTTTAGCTGTTCCAACTCTTCCTGGACGTACTACCCAACCGTCAGATTTCTTCACTATGCTACCATTGGAAATAGACGCTTGTATTTTGTCCTTGGCGACACCTGATGCAGCAATATCAACTGGATTATCAACCCCAATGTAAAATACATTCATTTTGGTGGCAGAAATAGTTGTACTTGGTGAGGCCACCTTATAATCAAAGTTGAAGAAATAAGGGTCTAGCTTTTTTGTTGCTGGATTCTTGATGCGAATAACCCCTTCATAAGCAAAATCACCGTTAGATTTGGCTGGAATTTTTAAATACCCTTTGCCATCTTTAACTTCGAGTTCGACACTATCACCAACTACTTTATTTGTTGTTGAATCAATTTTATCTCCTATAGAAACAATTGGATTCTGCGTACTGTCAAAGGCCGCTAAAAAAACCTCAGCTCTGAACGTATCTCCTGTAATTACATAATTGGATGGAGAAATAACAGCAGCTTCCAATTTATTGAACTTAAAAGAAGCTGCATCCACTGAAGAATATAAATACTTTATCACATCAGATTCAGCATTCCTTATATCAGTCTGCATTTTAGTTAAAATAGTAATCGTTGCTGCTGAAGGAACTCCATAAAAATTATACGATGCCCAATTTTCTACAACCCCTGCTGCATTTTCTCTATTCTCGAAAGAGAAGGTCTCCATAAGGGATTGAGCTATCGCTGATTTATCATCGTTGACAATAGCTAGTAACTGATCTCTGTAGCCTTCCAACTTATCTTTCAATTCCAAAGCAGACATGGGTCCCGTTTTAGGATTTACAGCATCTCCACCTATCAAAAGGTTGGTTGGGAACAGGTAATTATCTTTGACTTTCACATGCTTTAGATTAACAATTGTGTCTTCCCCCAATTGGTTTTTTCCCATGATTTTATCCTTGGGAATTGTGGGTTCTATACCTCCAATTATTTCAACTTTAATCAAGTCAATATGACCTACGATTTCATTCGCAATTTTTTGCACTTCTTGTGCCTTCTGCCAATAAGGGCCAACTTTCGTTTGATTCTCATTGAATGATGCAACGAAAGCATCATATTGATCATTATTTTTCTCCTTAAAGTTGTGCTTGGTTTTTTCTAAACCATCATTCACTGTAACAAAAGCATCAAGTATGTCTTTGGATACGTTCATCGCTAAAAGAGCGGTGAGTACCAAGTACATCATACCAATCATTTTCTGCCGTGGTGATAATTTGCCTCCTGCCATGGGTGTTTATTTAACTTTTAGTATTGGTATAATTTAAGCTTAATTGTTAACGTTTGCAGGTGCGTTCATACCAGCGTTCATTGCATTCAACATGTTACCATAAATGGTATTCAATGAACTTAAGTTTTTCGCAAGTTCACTAATGTTGGCCTTGTAATCTTCTGCACTTGATACAGAGCTTTGAAGGTTATCCAAAAGTCCTTCAATTCCTTGATAGGCTTGATTGCTTGCTTCGGTATGTTGCATGGCTGATTTTAGTTGCAATTCATACACATTATTCAACTCACTTAATTTAGAACTAATGCCTTTCAAATTGTCTGTGTAGTTTCCACTAACTTCCTCAGAAACTGTCAATCCAGTCAATGTTTCAGAAGCTTTCTCATAAGTTTCTGAAAGACTGTTCATTTTAGTGGATGCATTTTTGATATTGCCTACAAATTCTTCTGTTGCAGCAGAAGCATCAGAGATGTTGTTCAATTTAGATGTGTGGTCAGCTAAATTTCTAAAGCCTGTACCCAAGCTTTCAATCAATTCAGGTCCAATTTTAGCCTCTTCTAACATGGCATCCATCTCTTGAGCAGCAGATCTTCCTTTAGATGCCGATGTCAACTCATCTTCTTCGATGCCTGCCAATTCAGGGTAAGCTAGGGTCCAGTCAACTTCACTATGTGGTGGTTCGAAAGCAGAAACGGCAAATATCAATGCCTCAGTTCCAAGTCCAACAATAAGCATTGCAGATGCACCTGGCCAGTGTTCAATTTTGAACAAAGCACCAATAATTACAACAGATGCTCCAAGACCGTAGAGTAGGCCCATTATTTTTTTACCTTTTTTGGTCTCGAAAAGAAATTGTACTATTCCCATGGATTTAATTATTTATGATTGATTATTGATTAAAATGATTGGTTATTAATACTCTTCGTTGTTCTCGGGTCTTCCTAAGTAAGACATTACATTTCTAAAGCCGATATAGCATTTAGCAGTATCCTGATATTCATATGTTCTTGAGCCGTTGTGCAAATAATATGCAACGTCTTTCCATGAACCACCACGAATTACTTTTCGCTTGAGAGATGGCGGATCTGAATCTTTTGCTTCGTAAGAATAATCCATGTTTAGATCATGTGCAAAATCATATGCTGCTTCGTCAAATGCATTGCTTGTCCACTCTGCTACATTTCCTGCCATACAGAACAAGCCATAGTCGTTCGGATTGTATGTAAATGTTTTAACTGTTTGCAGTCCTCCATCATCAACATAATTTCCACGCATGGGTTTAAAGTTTCCTAAGAAACAACCTGCTGTATTCCTAATGTAAGGTCCGCCCCAGGGATATTGGTTATTGTCTAATCCACCTCTAGCAGCCCATTCCCATTCAGATTCTGTTGGCAATCTGAAATATTGAACATCTTGCATACCTCTTCTTCTTAAGAAACTATTGAGCAATTGAGTTCTCCAGATAGAGAAAGCTCTTGCTTGCTTCCAACTCACACCCACTACAGGGTATTCATCGTAAGCAGGGTGCCAGAAATAAGAATTCGTCATTGGCTCATTGAAAGCGTAACTGAAGTCATGCACCCAAGCAAGCGTATCAGGATAAACATTTATTACATCTGATTCAATGAAGATAGAACGATCAATTTGACCTTGTTCTCTATTCTTTCTTGCAGCAGCTGAGCGGTAATTTATCCAGAAATACTCATAGTTCAATTTACGCGTGTCCAACTGCTTTATATTGTAAAAACGCTCATAGTCAGGCAAGAACATCACCTCTAAGGCTTCTCTTGTTTCGATCTCTCTCCACTCAATACGTGATTGCCAATTAATGGTAGGCGGATCAATGTCCTCGCCATATACATTAATGGTATTTAAATACTCTTCCTCGCTTACTTCTTCACCAAGAATTCTTCGTGCAATTGAATCTTTCACCCAAAATACAAATTGACGGTATTCGTTGTTGGTGATTTCAGTTTGATCCATGTAGAAAGCAGCTACAGAAACTACCTTGGTTTTGGACAAACGAGCACCTGGAACGTCTTGATCTGTATTTCCCATAGTATAACTACCTTGGGGGATCAGCAACATACCATAAGGTACTGGCTGATACCAATCTGGGCGCCCTTGTACGCCAATTAACTCACCATTCCCTTGATCACATGCCGTGAGGGTAACGATTAATGCAAATAATATGAAGGTCAATTTTTTCATGGCCTAAAATTTTAAGCAAAGTATTTCTACTCCACATTTAATTGGAACTTGCAAGTATACTCTATTTTTTTCTAAATGTTTCAAATTATTAAAAGTTACCAATTATAAGAATCTAACACTTTTGTATCGCTGTAGCTTCGCTTTTTGTTTTATTTTATAACAGTAATTGATAAAAAACTCAACACTGCCATCATTGTAATCACTCAACTCGCCTGTACTAAAATCGTAAGCCGCGCCGATTTTAAGTGGCTTTAGATCGTCAGGCATAAAATTCAATTCTTCAAACTTAACTCCTGTTAATAACGAAACAGCATTTTGTCCGGTCCTATATGAAACGCCACCCCAAAACAAATTATTGTACAGTACATTCGTATTGATATCAACAATAGTAGAAACTCCATCAGTCTTGGCAAAAACTGAAGGTTGTAGTTCAAGTGTAGCTGAACCAACGTTTAATTCGTAATTGTAACCGGCCATCATATAAATGTGGCGAACTTGTTGAAAAGTAAGTGCAGAAGAGACGCCACCTATAGTAGAAGAAGCTTCATTAAACTCTGGTTGATTGAGATGAGTGGCTGAAACACCCACATACAAATCCTTGGTATAGTAATAAAGACCAGCTCCCAGATCAAATGATAGTGCTCCCGTCTCATCATTTGGAATATCTGGATCTTCAGTACCGTCACCCTCAGGGCTAATCCAATTCGCATTGATTGACTGATTAATTATACCTAAATCCAGTCCCACTGACAATACTCCTTGATTTATTCTGTGGTGATAAGAAATCGCCCCTTTTGCGTTTAATGTGGTTATTGGACCTATGTTATCTTGAATAATAGTAAGTCCAGAGCCCATTTGATACTTTCCTCTATTTAATTTGTAAGCTCCATCGACTGAAAAAACATTTGTGGTAGGATTATCGGTAAATCCTAACCATTGTTCTCTCGCTAAAAGTGTTGCACAAATCGAATTGGAAGAACCAGAGTAGGCCGGATTAATGGCCAATCGATTGAACATATTTTGTGTGTATTGAGGATCTTGCTGAGCATTCACTTCTGCCAAACAAACTAAGGATACAACAACAAGTAGAAGTTTTTTCATAGTAATGGTTCGATAGTATATCTCTTACAGGTTAGTTTTAGTCGCCTAAAATACTCAAAAAAAAAATACATTCTTGCAAAATTTTAATAAACAAACCCATGACACAATGTTAATTCTACTTTAGTTTTTGAAATGTTTGAAACCACCTTTCTGGGATCTCACCCTCCAATGCAAATTGATATTCATGGTAAGTACAGGGTAACATAAGATGTCGTTTATAACGTTTACTAATGTTTGAATGATAAGGCACTTCCATCCACCAACGATCCGACTTTGGACTTTTGTAAAATACAATGTCCTCATTGTGTTCTTCAAGGTGGACTGTATATTTTGTATACTCCTTTTTTAGTGCTTTTGGGAAGTCATTTAAGCGATTGTAAAATCCGTCTATGAAATGCCAAATGATCTGCGCCAGCAAATGTGCGGTAGTGCCCTGGATGTCTTGCTCAGGATTAAAATCATACAATCCAATTGAGCTAAGTTTATCGCTCATTCCGGCGTATTTTGCTAATTGACAAGCTTGAGCAGCCGAATACCCATTTGGTGAGGCTTGTTTATGCGCAGGCGCAAATTGTTGCGCAATAGAATTAATATTAAATGAAATAAAATCAGCATTGCGTAAGACAGGTTCCGCATCTTGAATGTTTCCAGACATTTTACCCAATCTGTAATTGTCGTAAAACAATTCATTCAAGAGGCGCAATTCGTCATGATCGATAAAGTAGGACTGATGCCCTATATTGCTAAAATTAAATAGATTATTTGGTTGATGGAAGAGAATCTTGCTCAAATAGTTCTCTGAGTTTACCTGATCGTCAGTCTCCCCGAGCGGAAAAGATGCATCAATTGAAACTAAATTGACTGTTTGTTCATTCTCAGCATAGGCCAAGTAATTCGCATATGTAAGATCCGCGCTTCCCCCAATGATGATTGGAATCGCTCCGCATTTCATAATATACATAACCACTTGCTTCACAGCAAAGTAAGTGTCCATTGGCGTATTTCCTGCTTTGAGCGTTCCAAGATCAAGTATGTTTACTTGATAGTCTCCTTTGTGCAATTTGTAGAGGTGCTCTCGGTAGAATTGTCCAGACTTCGCTGTGCCTTTATTGCCTATTGAATTTCTGTCTTCTGCAATGTCGAATAAAACAAGATCAACATCCTTCAAACTTTCTACTTCAGATTTTATTTGAGCACCAAGTTGGTTTTTCTTGAATGAAGACTGATATGAAGAATTTATTTCATCGGCTGATTGAAAGTAATGAGCAAACTCCATCCTTTATTTTTTCGTTCTTCGACCTCTTCTTTTCTCAGGAGTAGCTTCTGCCAATTTCTTGCATTCTTCTAAAGTTAATTCCTCAGGCACTTTACCTTTTGGGATCTTAACATTCTTCTTGCCTGCTTTGATATACGGACCATATCTACCATTCAGTACTTGTATGCCTGAATCTTCTTCAAATACTTTGATGTATTTGTTCTTTTCTTGTTCTTGTTTTTCTTTGATGAGTTCAATCGCTCGCTCTAATGTAACGCTTAAAGGCTCATCACCTGCATCCTTTTTCAATGAAACAAAAAGGTTGTTCCAACGCACATAAGGTCCAAACCTACCAATTGCCGCAGTTATTATTTTACCTTCAAATTCACCCACATCTCTAGGAAGTTTAAACAACTCCATTGCCTCTTCATAAGAAATGGTTTCTATACTCTGATCTCGTAAAAGTGAAGCGAATTTTGGTTTCTCTTCATCCTCGACTTTACCTATTTGAACCATAGGTCCAAACCTACCAATTCGAGCAAATACTTCTTTCCCACTTTTTGGATCAACTCCTAACAAGCGTTCACCTTTTGCTCGATCAGCATGTTCAAGCGTCTTCTCAACATTCACATGAAAAGGCTCATAAAACTGGTCGATCATTTTATTCCATACGAGTTGTCCAGCAGCTATGTCATCAAACTGCCTTTCGACATTGGCGGTAAAGCTATAGTCCATAATTTTTTCAAAGTGCTCCGCCAAGAAATCTGTCACTACGGAGCCAATATCTGTGGGAAATAATTTATTTTTTTCGGCACCAGTACGCTCAGTACGCTTCTCTTCATTTATTCCATCTTCATCAAGAATTAGAATTTTGTATTTCCTTTCCTCCCCTTCTCTACTTTCTTTAACTACATAGCCTCTTTTTTGAACAGTAGATATGGTAGGTGCATAGGTTGATGGTCGACCAATTCCTAATTCCTCTAATTTTCTCACCAAACTTGCTTCTTGATATCGAGGCGGATGTTTAGTGAATCTTTGTGTCGCCTCAATTTTCATCCTATTCAAGTCTTCCCCTTCTGTGAGTTTTGGCAACATTCCATCTTGAGCCTCATCGCTTTCGTCATCTGTAGATTCTAAGTACACCTTTAAGAAGCCATCAAATTGTAAAACCTCGCCTTTAGCTGTAAAGTCATACTCAGAAGATGAAACGTCTATCGTTGCGGTCGTTCTCTCAATTTTAGCGTCAGCCATTTGAGATGAAATTGTTCTTTTCCATATCAATTCATACAATCGACCCTCTTGGCTGTCGCCTTTTAACGAAGGCATACTTAATTCAGTTGGACGGATGGCCTCATGAGCTTCTTGTGCTCCTTTGGATTTTGTAGAATATTGTTGGTTGTTTACATACTTTGAACCAAATTCAGATTCGATATAACTTGCAGCTGATTGCAAGGCAAAATCTGAAAGGTTTACTGAATCAGTTCTCATGTAGGTGATTTTACCTGCTTCATATAATTTCTGTGCCACCAACATTGTTTGTGCAACAGAATAACCCAGCTTTCTACTCGCCTCCTGTTGCAAGGTGGAAGTAGTAAATGGTGCTGTTGGTGATTTCTTAGCAGGTTTCTTGACCACCGATTTAATGCTAAAATTTGAATTGGAACAATCTTTTAAAAATGATTTCACTTCCTCGAAACTGTCAAATCGTTTATTGACTTCTGCTTTGAAAAGACTGTTCGAGCTGTTTTTGAAATTGCCTTGAATTCTAAAAAACTCAGAAACATTGAATGCTTTTATTTCGCGTTCCCGTTCAACAATTAATCGTACGGTGACTGATTGCACCCGGCCTGCAGATAATGATGGCTTTACTTTCTTCCATAAAATAGGTGATAATTCATATCCTACTAATCGATCCAACACCCTTCTTGCCTGCTGTGCATCCACCAAGTTTTTATTAACTGTTCTCGGTTTCGCTATTGCTTTTTGAATCGCATTTTTTGTAATCTCGGAAAAAACAATCCGTTTGGTCTTCGATTCTTCAAGATTTAATGCCTCTAGCAAATGCCAAGATATTGCTTCTCCTTCTCGATCTTCATCTGTTGCTAACCATACGATTTCGGCATTTTTTGCCAATTTCTTTAATTCAGCGACTACTTTCTTTTTATCATCCGAAATGATGTATTCTGGAGCGTAACCGTTTTCAATATCAATGGATATTTTCTTTCCAGGCAAGTCTCTTATGTGACCAAAACTGGACTTAACAGTGAAATCTTTACCTAAGAATCCTTCTATTGTCTTGGCTTTCGCTGGGGACTCTACAATGACTAAATTTTTTGACATTTACTCTATAATTTTACTCAGAAACTGACTAAATTCAGCAGGCAAATAAAATCAATATTTATTTAGCCCTCAATTTTACTAATTGATTTTAGCTGCTATCAATGCGAGTATCTATAGAATTGACCTTTATAATTTGAGGCCTCTAGTTATATGTCATTTTGTCATTCATTCGCATTTTTGGCTAATTTTGTACCCTTTGATAATTACAAAATGACTGAAATTGCAACCAAAACCATAGATGAAACCAGACAGGGTGAAGCTCTTGAAAGACAAACTCAAGTCAAATCTAAATCTAAGCGGAGAGTTTACATAGAAAGTTATGGATGTCAAATGAATTTTTCTGACAGCGAAATCGTAGCATCAATTCTTGAAGATTCAGGTTATTCAACCACTACAAACATCCACGATGCTGATGTAGTTTTCGTGAATACATGTTCGATTCGTGAAAAAGCTGAACAAACTGTTAGAAATAGGTTGGGCAATTTCAATAAAATAAAACGCAAAAAGCCTGATTTAATAGTTGGAGTTCTAGGTTGTATGGCTGAACGACTTAAATCAAAATTACTTGATGAAGAAAAACTTGTAGACATTGTAGTAGGTCCTGATGCTTATCGTGACCTTCCAAATCTAGTTTCAGATGTAGACGATGGCAAAAAGGCTGTAAATGTCATTCTTTCAAAAGAAGAAACATACGGAGACATTAGTCCTGTTCGTTTAGGGGGAAATGGAGTCACTGCCTTTGTCAGTATAACCAGGGGTTGCGACAATATGTGCACATTTTGTGTGGTTCCCTTCACTCGTGGACGAGAAAGAAGCAGAAGCCCTGGTACTATTGTCAATGAGGTGCGTGATTTGGCCAGTAAAGGCTACAAAGAAGTCACCCTACTTGGACAAAATGTAGATTCATATTTATGGTATGGAGGTGGTGCAAAAAAAGAATTTGAAAAGCTCACATTAGAGGAACAAAAGAAGAGTGTAAATTTTGCTCAATTGATGGACATGGTGGCATTAGTAGATGCAAATGTGAGAATTCGTTTTTCAACCTCTCACCCTAAAGACATGACAGACGAGGTCCTCAAAGTGATGGCAAAACATAAAAATGTGTGCAAATACATTCATTTACCGTTTCAATCAGGAAGCAGTAGAATCCTTGATTTAATGAATCGCGGCTATAACAAAGAATGGTACTTGGATCGTGTTAAAGCCATCAAAACTATTGTTCCAGATTGTGCGATCTCAGCAGACATCATAGCTGGTTTTTGCTCTGAAGACAAAGATGATCACGAGGAAACATTAGACTTAATGGATAAGGTGAAGTTTCACTTTTCTTATATGTTCAAATATTCAGAAAGGCCCAATACGCTTGCGCAAAGAAAATTTGAAGATGATGTCGACGAAGCAACAAAACAAGAAAGGCTATCAGAAATTATTTCACTTCAACAAGAACATTCTAAAGTGCAGTTATCAAAAGATGTTGGCAAAACTTATGAAGTCCTGATTGAGGGGGTTTCAAAAAAATCTGATGACGAATTGTACGGCAGAAACACTCACAACTCAGTTGTTGTCTTCCCAAAAGGCAATCACCAATCTGGGGAATATGTAAATGTTTTAATTGAATCTTGCACCTCTGCAACATTAAAAGGAAAAGTCATTTATGACAATTGATCAAATTAAACAGCGTTTTGGAATTATAGGGCATACAAACGCCTTGAATCGAGCAATTGACATTGCCGCACAAGTCGCAGCTACTGACTTATCTGTTTTGGTCACAGGAGAAAGTGGAACTGGAAAGGAAAACATGCCTCAAATCATACATCAATTAAGCTCAAGAAAACACAATAAATACATTGCTGTGAATTGTGGCGCTATTCCTGAAGGAACCATTGATTCAGAACTATTTGGGCATGAGAAAGGAGCATTTACTGGTGCTCACGACACTCGAAAAGGCTATTTTGAAGTTGCGAATGGTGGCACTATTTTTCTTGATGAGGTAGCAGAACTTCCTATGCAAACACAAGTTCGATTGCTGCGGGTTCTTGAAACTGGGGAGTTTTTAAAAGTAGGGAGTTCCAAAGTTCAAAAAACGGACGTGCGAATTGTTGCAGCAACAAATGTAAACATACCAAAAGCCATAACTGACAATAAATTTCGAGAGGATTTATTTTATCGATTAAATACTGTACCCATTGAAGTTCCTCCACTAAGAGAGCGAAATAAGGATATACATCTGTTATTCAGGAAGTTTGCATCAGATTTTGCCAATAAATACAAAATGCCGTCAGTTCAACTTGCCGAAAAGGCCAAAGAAATACTTCTCAAATACCGTTGGCCTGGCAATATAAGGCAGTTAAAAAATGTAACTGAGCAAATTTCGGTCATTGAGGAAAAGAAACTTATTGATGAGCAAACACTGCGCAAATATCTGCCTGAAAACATCGACTCATCTCTGCCCATCATATATCAAGGGGATAAGTCTGGGCTTTCCGAAAGAGAAATTCTATACAAGGTGCTGTTTGAAATGAAGAAAGATGTTTCGGACTTAAAAAAAGTGGTTTATCAGGTAATGAAATCTGACACAGAGCACAATGAGAAAAAGGTTAATCAACAAGCTTATGAGCGACTTTATGGAACAGAAAATCAATCAGAAACGATTGAAAATCAATTGAGATTGGAGAATGCAAGCGCATCAGCAGAGAATGAAAATGCTACGGATACATTTAAAAATGAGCCTCTCCAACCGATAAATACAGACACAGCCAATGTGGGTGAAGAAAGTTATAATGAGGAGGAGAAAGCAGAATTTCAAACATTTGAAGAAGAAGAAGAAAGTCTTTCAATTTCTGAAACAGAAAAAAAACTTATTAGGAAGGCCTTGGCAAAGCATAACGGCAAACGAAAATACGCTGCAGAGGATTTAGGAATATCAGAAAGAACTCTTTACAGGAAAATCAAAGAATACGACATTGAATCATGAAGAATTATGGTCTTTTATTTGTTTTTCTCATCTCCATCTCAATTTTGCAATTCAATTGCACTGCATCCTATTCATTTACAGGTGCATCTATCGCTCCTGAGGTTAAAACAGTATCAATTGATTTTTTTCAAAACAACGCTCCATTGGCGCCGCCATCTTCAAGTCAATTGTTTACAGAGGCCATGAAAGACATTTTCTTGTCACAAACAAACCTTGTTTTGGTAAAATCAAATGGCGACCTGGAATTTGAAGGTTCAATCATCAATTACTCCAATGCCCCTGTCGCCATTCAAGGAAATGAGACAGCAGCCCTGACCAGAGTAGCAATGACTGTGAATGTGAAATTCACGAATAATATGAATGAACAACAGAATTTTGAGCAATCTTTCTCCCGTTTTGAAGACTTTGAAACATCGCGTGATTTATCTTCAGTAGAAGAAGAAATCCTTGGAAGCATCAACAGCCAATTGGTTCAAGACATATTTAATAAATCTGTAACAAATTGGTAGAATGAGTAAAATTCAATTCAACAATTGGGTGCAAGATGTGAAAGTAATAGACGATAGTTCAATTGCTCCCTTAGAGCAACTACAAAATAATTTTCCTTACTGTCAAAGTTTAAAAACCCTATTATCCAAAGCGTACTTCATCTCAGATGATATTCGATTTGAACAGCAGTTAAAGCTTTCTGCAGCCTTTGCAGCTGATAGGCAGCAGTTGCACACTGTACTTTACAATGATCCAAGTAAAGATAAAAATGAGCAAGTGCCAATTAAAATGGCAGAAGAAGCTCATAAATCAGAACAAGTAGATGACATTGTAAATGATCCATTGGAAAATCAAATTATGGCATCAGCAATCAACAGTTCTATATTGCTTGAGGTTGAAGAGAAATTACCAGATCTTGATGAACTGAACACTTTAAACGCTGATGAGCATCAGATACTAGCGATTGACAAATCAAAGAAAAAAGACACTTCTCCTTTATTTGATTCAACAACTTCACACAGTTTTTCTGAATGGATTACACACTATTCTGACGAACGAAAAGCTGAGGTTCAAGACAATGAAATTTCAATATACGCTACCACGGATGACAAATCCGAATTTTATTCTGCAGCTAAAATGGCAAGACTCAGCGTAAAAGAAGATGATGACCTCATCACAGAAACACTAGCAAATATTTATGCGGACCAAGGAAATTTTGAAAAAGCAGTGCTTGCCTATGAAAAACTTCAGTTGAAATATCCAGAAAAAAGCACGTATTTTGCAGGCCGAATTAAAGAAATACAAAGCAGTAACAACGGATAATACCCATGGAAATAATAGTTTCAATCATCATATTCATCATTGCTATCTTATTAGTACTTGTTATTCTGGTACAAAACCCTAAAGGTGGGTTGGCATCAAATTTTTCTTCATCCAATCAAGTTATGGGGGTAAGAAAAACAACAGATTTTCTTGAAAAAGCAACATGGACTCTTGGCATTGCCCTTTTAATTTTCAGTGTCATTTCCTCATCACTTGTTGGCACGGATGAAGTAATTACTACTAATGAATCAGAATTGACCGATGAGGCCAACCAAGTGATTATACCTCAAAGTCAAGTCCCACAAATTCAAGAGGGCGTTCCAGTTGGTGAAGGGACTATTCAAGGACAAAACAATGAGGCTTTGCCTGAAGGCGACGAAGAATAAAGCGAATCAAATGAAAATATCAATGTCAGTATGTCATGCATACTGACATTTTTTTTGCCTATTCGTCGGAAATTGCTGTAAATATTGCCGATTTACATTCAAATTAATGAATGGCATATATTATGATTAGGGCGATCAAGTAATTCGAAATTTAAATTAAAAATATTCAAAAATGTCAGTTAACGTAAAACCTTTAGCAGACCGCGTGCTTGTAGAGCCTTCGGCTGCAGAAGAAAAAACAGCTGGTGGAATCATTATTCCAGACACAGCAAAAGAGAAGCCTCAAAGGGGTAAAATAGTAGCAGTAGGGAACGGAAAACCAGACGAGCCCCTCACTGTTAAAGAGGGAGACACGGTACTTTACGGCAAATATGCCGGCACAGAAATCAATATAGATGGAAACGATTACCTAATCATGAAGGAATCTGACATCTTCGCAATTGTATAATCAAACTAAAATCAAAAAAAATGGCTAAAGAAATCACTTTTGATACGGAAGCAAGGAATGCCTTAAAAAAAGGTGTTGACAAGCTTGCCAACGCAGTAAAGGTCACCTTAGGACCTAAAGGAAGAAATGTAGTAATCGATAAGAAGTTTGGCGCTCCTTCAGTAACTAAAGACGGCGTCTCTGTTGCAAAAGAAATAGAGTTGAAGGACCCAATAGAAAATATGGGCGCTCAAATGCTTAAAGAAGTTGCTTCTAAAACTGCTGACGATGCAGGAGATGGAACAACGACTGCAACTATACTTGCCCAAGCAATTGTAACCCAAGGTTTAAAAAATGTTGCAGCAGGTGCCAATCCAATGGATTTGAAAAGAGGAATTGATAAAGCAGTTGAAGAGATCATTGCTGAGTTGAAAAACATTTCAAAAACTGTTGGTGAAGATTCTGAAAAAATTGAACAAGTTGCAACGATTTCAGCAAACAATGACAGATCAATTGGGAGCCTAATTGCAAAGGCAATGGGCAAGGTTAAAAAGGAAGGCGTGATTACTGTTGAGGAAGCGAAAGGAACTGAAACTACAGTTGAGGTTGTTGAAGGAATGCAATTTGACAGAGGATATCTTTCTCCATATTTTGTCACTGATACAGAAAAAATGGAAGCAGAATTAGAAAGTCCATACATTCTCATCTACGACAAGAAAATAAGTACGATGAAGGATTTGGTTCCAGTATTGGAGAAAACCGCACAATCTGGTCGTCCATTGCTAATTATAGCAGAAGACATAGAAGGAGAAGCATTGGCAACACTTGTGGTCAATAAAATTCGTGGTTCCATCAAAATTGCAGCAGTTAAGGCACCAGGATTCGGTGACAGAAGAAAAGCCATGCTAGAAGACATCGCTATATTGACAGGAGGAACTGTAATTTCTGAGGAAAGAGGCTATAAACTGGAGAATGCTGATTTGAATGATTTGGGCGAATGTGAGAAAATTACCATTGACAAAGACAATACAACAATTGTAAATGGTGCTGGAGAGAAAGAGGACATCAATGCAAGAGTAGGTCAAATCAAGGCTCAAATTGAAAGTACAAGTTCAGATTACGACAAAGAAAAACTTCAAGAGCGTCTTGCAAAACTTGCAGGAGGTGTAGCGGTTCTTTATGTAGGTGCGGCCTCTGAGGTGGAAATGAAAGAGAAAAAAGACAGAGTTGACGATGCATTGCACGCCACCAGAGCAGCTGTCGAAGAAGGAATTATTCCAGGAGGAGGCGTAGCATTTATTCGATCCATCGCTAAACTTGATAATTTTGAAGGGGAAAATGCAGATGAAACTACAGGTGTTTCTATTGTTCGAAGAGCCCTAGAAGAGCCATTGAGACAAATCGTTGCCAACAGTGGTGGTGAGGGATCTGTAATTGTTCAAAAAATCAAGGAGGGCTCTGATGATTTTGGATACAATGCACGATCTGAAGAATTTGGCAACATGCTTAAAGAAGGTGTTATCGACCCAACTAAAGTAGCGCGTGTCGCCTTGGAGAACGCAGCTTCTATTGCAGGCATGCTATTAACCACAGAATGCGTCATTTCTGATGAAGAAGACGAAGATGGAGGTCCGGGAATGCCAGGTGGCGGAATGCCAGGAGGTGGAATGCCAGGCATGATGTAAACTCATTAACAATGACTTAAAAAGCCCCATGCAATAAATTGCATGGGGCTTTTATTTTTATGTCCAAGCTCCTATAAGGAAATACACTAATAATAATAAGAGGATAAGTCCAATAATTCCTGACAATAACCCTCCAATTAAGCCAACCAATAAAGTCACTACAAATGAAATTATCAATATTGCAATGACGACCAAAACAATTTGTTTCCATGGCCAATCTTCAATGTCTGAATCCCACCAAAACTTATTGTCAGAAGATGAAGCTAAATCATATTCATAATTTTCTGAATTCATTTTAACTTTTGTTTTTCTTCCTTCATTGGTTTTTTCATTTAACACCAATTCAATTGTATTGCCAGTCTTACTAAATGGCTTTCTTTCAATAAATCTTGAAGGGTACTTGTTTAATTTAAACTCTTTGCTCGCCATAAGTTTTGACCCTAAACCTGCATTTCGAAGCTTGGTAGTATCCATCCAAACAGTTGTCTTTTCTATCTTTTTTTGTTTTTTAAAAGCGAGGTGAGGGTTGTACTTCACCCTTTTAAAATTGGAAACATCTGAGGACTTTATCAAAGAACAAGAAGAAAATGTTAGTGATAAAATCAATAGCACAATTAGTGACTTGGCACTCTTAAATAACATCATAATTAAAAACCTTCAAGCATAAAATCAGACCCCTCAATATATTTCAAATCAGGGAAATAAATAAACAAACACGTACCTTCCTTAGTTACATTTATCACCTCTTTATGAATTCCCATAGGAATGGCTGGGCAACCTTCACTATTTCCAAGTTTTCCGTGTTTATCCAAATATTCCTGTGTCGCATAATCTGCTCCATGCAGAACTACATACCTCTCTCGAGCATTGGAATTAAACCTTCTTTCTAAGCCCTTTAGTCTAAGTGAGAGACCATTTTTTCCATAATATGTTTCCTCAGTCCTATAAAAGCCAAGGCTACTTTGATGAGAATTTGTTCTATTTGAAAAACTTAGCGCATATTCCTCTTCTCCTGAATTCTCTCCATGTGCTACTAAGGTATTGTATAATATTTCTTTGTTTTTAATGTCAATTACCCAAAATCGTTTTTGATTTGATGGCAATCTAAAATCAATGATGCTCAATATCTCTTTATCAGAACGGATCAAACCGCTTAGTTTTAAATCAATGTATCCCAAATAAGCCATTTCAAAAAGCTCAAAATCAGGTTTAGACGCTCCATCCAATTCTTCATAGATTGATCCAACCGGCACAACTGCTATCATTGATTCACCTACTACATTGGGCAAACACAGTACCATTAGATAAGCGAATAATGTTTTTTTAATAGTTCGTATCACTGACATATTATTATCAAGCCCAAAAATATCATAATTTATAAAAAATGAACGTTTTGATAAGAATCAATATACAAAAGGTAGAAGACGAAACGTATTTTGTACATAAGAACTATAAATTGTATGTTTTTTAACTAGCAACAATTCTTCAAATTTTAATTTACTGTTTAAACTCATTAATAGAACGATATATATTGCAGTGTATATTATCGAAAGTTGTATCCATAATTGAGGAAGAAAGAACAACAAGATTGCATAATAAATTGGATAGCGAACGAATCTATATGGACCAGTAATTACAATAATAACGGCCCTAGAATGAATGGGCAATTCACTAAATTTAGTCAACTGCATTACTACAATTGACCATAATCCTATTACAATACCCAATATTTGAAATACCCATTGGTCATTTCGAATGCTTAGTTCCATTTCTACAAGCAGAAATAGGATACCGCACATCTGAATGAAAACATAGGACCATGCCTTGAATTTTAAACTGATGCGCCGAATTATTGACAAACGTTCATGCTCTGCAAATATGCATTGATTTAAACAAAATCGCCAAATGCCAATTAGATGTATATACATATATTTGCATTCCGCATGAAGATAGAAGCTGAAATAAAGCAAGTTGCATTTGAAAATGAAATTCAAAAATTAATTGTAAATCAATTGTTTACTGGGAAGTATGTCTCCAATATAATTGCCCAACATTTAAAACCATTCGGACTTAGCAGTCAACAATACAATGTTCTAAGAATATTGCGAGGTCAGCAACAAAACGCCATTTCGGTCAACGCAATTGCGACAAGAATGATTGATAAAATGTCAAACGTTTCTCGCCTGATTGACAAACTTGACGACAAGAAATTGATTAAAAGAAAGGTCAATAAAAAAGACCGACGTCAGATGGATGTTTCTATTTCTAATAACGGAATTCAATTGCTAGCCAAGATTGATGCAGTAGAGAAAAAAATGCAACATCATTTCAATCACCTTACAATTAAGGAAGCGGAACAATTAAATCTACTTTTAGATAAGCTGAGAGGTTAATTAACTTACTTTTTTTTGGGCATGGTTCTAAAGACAACATCCCAAAGTGGAGAAGAAACACCGAAAGCAACTTCATCATCCTTATAATGATGAATGCTGTGGTGAATCCAGAGATGTTTTAGGAAATTTTTTGGTGGTTTAAACCGATGAACTATATAATGAACACTCAAGTAAGCCGCATAACCGAAGAGAAAACCTCCAGTAAAACTAAAGCCATACGGCCCCATCAAAAAATAATTTATACCAAGAATTATTGATGCTAAAACCACACTTAAAACAGGTGGCATGACCAATCTTTTTTTGTCTCTGGGATATTTATGATGAATTCCGTGCAGGGCAAATGCAACACCACCTTCTTCATATACTTGTGGGAGGTGGTAAAGGAATCTGTGAACTAAGTATTCAATGAGTGTAAATAGAAGCATACCAACTAAGAAATATGCCAACAAATACCAAATATGCAATTCAAATTTCAAATAAGCATACACTGAAAGTGTAGTTCCACCACCAAAAAAGATCAATAAAGGAGCTGAAATATGATTTTTACTAAGAACGTGAAGCACTGGGTTCTCATAAACCCTAGCATCCTCCTCATTCGTAGTATAATTGTCAGGCTTTTTTGACATCTTCTCTTTTGATTGTTTGATGATTGCCTTACAAAATTAAGACAGTTTGATGGCAAAAAATCACAATAAATTCAAAAAATATTTGTTCGGCAGGCTTAATCCTTAATTTTGCAGTCATAAAGACACATTGATGCAAGAATTGAAAACAATCTTTCCCGTTGAACACACTAAGAAATCCAGATTATCTACCATTAATTTTGAAGACTTAAAATTTGGTCAAGTGTTTTCTGACCATTTACTTATAGCCGACTATGTTCAAAATAATTGGAAAAATGCACGTCTTGCACCTTTTGATCAAATCAGCCTTTCTCCCGCAGCTAGTGTTTTTCATTATGGCCAAGCGATTTTCGAGGGATTGAAAGCACATAGAAATAGCGTTGGAGAGATTCTCTTATTCAGACCTAATAAGAATTGGGAAAGGATAAATATTTCCGCAAGAAGAATGTGCATGCCAGAAGTTCCTAAAGAAATTTTTATGGATGGTATCAAAGAACTTATACGCCTAGATGAAGATTGGGTGCCAAATGGAGAGGGTAAATCATTATACCTTAGACCATTTATGATCGCCGATGAAGCATCCTTGGGAGTTAAAGCAAGTAGTAGTTACAAATTTATTGTGATTACCTCGCCCACTTCAAACTATTATTCTGGCACCATCTCAGTAAAAATTGAAGACGACTATTCACGGGCCGCTTCAGGTGGAATCGGGGCAGCAAAAGCAGCTGCTAACTATGCTGCATCACTTTTTCCTGCCCAACAAGCACAAAATGAAGGCTTCGACCAATTGATTTGGACAGATGCAAGCGAGCATAAATACATTGAAGAGTCTGGAACAATGAATATTATGTTCAAGATCAATGGTAAATTGATTACACCTTCAGTAACTTCTGATACAATATTAAAAGGCGTAACGCGTGACAGTATTATTAAACTTGCCAAAAAATGGAATGTGGCACTGGAGGAGAGGAAAATTCCTGTCTCAGAGCTGATAAATTCTTTGCAAAAAGGTGAGGTAGAAGAAGCTTTTGGCATGGGCACAGCAGCTACAATTGTCCCTATGCATACGATTGGACATCAAAAAGAAAGATATACGCTCACGGATCCAACTAGCTGGACATTCTCAAACAAAGCAAAACAATATCTAGAGAGACTTAAAAGAGGTAAAATCGAAGATGAATTTGGCTGGATAGAGAAAGTCTAATCTTCTTTCTTTTTAGGAAATTCATGCAAGAATACTTCTCCAGAACCTTTGGTGATGTACTGCCATTTTTCATATTCAAAATGAATGCCTACCACTGCTGCTGTTGGTAGATTTCCAAAATAATTACCAGTTAAGTATTCAGCCAAAATCGTAAAGGTAGGATTGTGGCCAAAGAGCATCACTGATTCATTTTCATCATGTATCTCGTTGATAAAATTTAGCATTGCTCCAATGCTCGCCTCGTAAAAATGCTCAACCTTTATAATTTCTTGAAGAGGATATTGAAAATGAGAAGCAAATATCCTTGCCGTAGCAATTGCCCGAATCGCAGGACTACTGAATATTTTAGCTGGCAAGTGATTTGACTTCTTGAGACTTTCAGCTACTAAAGGTGCTGCTCGAAGTCCCCTTGGGTTTAACGGACGTTCAAAGTCTGACAATTGTCTATGCTCCCAGCTAGATTTAGCATGACGAACAATAAACAATTTTTTCATTTAGGATTAACCAATTTTAGGATTGAAACTTTCTTTCTCGATCTTATTCATGAATATAGGCAGGATGAAATAATCCAATATATTTGAATTTAAACGGAATACATGTTTAGAAAATGACTTTAAGCTATTGACCAATTCTTTGCCATAAACCTCATCCAATTTTGGCAATACTTGTTTAAGATCCGTAAGTCTTTCTTCCAAATAACTTTTCTGTGCCTCCATTCCGGCGGGAAGATTTGCCATTACCTCATCAAACATATTTTCAAATACTTTGTCCACCTCAATGTAATAGTTATTTAGTATTGGAGGTGAACTATATGTACGTAAATGGGCTAGTCTTATTGATTCAGATTTCTCCTGATTACTCACTTTTCCGTCATCAGAAATAGCAGCCAATAGGGCAACTAAGGCAGGTGCTCTAAGCAAGATCTCCTTTTCTTTCTCATCGAGTTTATCAATTTCAGCAGGCATATTTTTCAGTCTATAAATTAGGTTACAAATGTAATCTTGTTTGGGATTTATCCCGTCTAATTTGGCAATTAATGCATAACTTTTCTTTTCAATATGAACTTTAGTATTACACAGCTTTCCAGTGAAGTCAATTTTCAATACAGTCGAAGTGGGGGACCAGGTGGCCAGCATGTAAACAAAACAAATACTAAGGTCATTCTTGTATTTGACATAGCTAATTCTGCACTCTTTGATGAAAATCAGAAAATTCGTCTATTGAATCAACTGAAGTCTCGTTTGACAAAAAACAAGCTTCTGCAAATAATAATTGATGATGAGCGTAGTCAATTGACAAATCGCAAAATAGGCTTGAAACGATTAAAATTATTGCTAGAAGAAGGACTTGAGGTACCTAAGAAAAGACTCCAAAAAAAAACAAGCTGGGCAGTCAAAAGAAAGCGATTACAAGACAAAAAAAGTCAGTCTGAAAAGAAAAAAAACAGGTCATTTAACCCCGATCTATAAATTGTTGGTTGCAAAAAGACCAGATCGGATCTGTTTGGGGTGCAGGTGCAATTATTTTGATTGGTTCTTTTTTAACTGGATGAATGAATTCAATGGCACGTGCATGCAAATGAATGGAAGCATCCTTATTGCTGCGGTGAAAACCGTACTTCAAGTCCCCTTTTATTGAACAATTAATGGCAGACAGTTGAGACCTAATCTGATGATGACGTCCTGTAATTGGTTCAATTTCCAACAAAAAATACCGTTCTAATACCAATGAAATGGTATAATTCAATTCTGCCTTCTTGGCATCTTTTACTTCATGTTGATGAGCTATTGATTTGTTTTTAGAAGGGTTTCGAACAAGATAATGTGTCAATTTCCCTTTTTCGTTAGGCGGCTTATTTTTACTAACAGCCCAATAGGTCTTTTTAATTTCTCGGTCTTGAAACATCTTATTCAACCTACTTAGTGCCTTTGAGGTCTTGGCTAGAAGTAAAACGCCACTTGTGGGCCGGTCAATTCTATGAGGCACTCCTATAAAGGCTTCGCCTGTTTTATCGTACTTCTTGACTAAATACTCTTTTGCTCTATCACTTATGGGTTTATCTCCTGTTTTATCACCTTGCACAAGCATTCCAGAAGGCTTATTGACAGCTATAAGATGATTATCTTCGAAAAGCACCTCAATACCTTTTGTTCTTTTTTTCTTCACCTTCACTGTTCAAGGATAATGGGCAAGCTCTTTTTAGGTTTAAAATAGTTCTTTCCCAATACAGTGACTTTTTGCTCAAAATCTTTATAACCAACAGTGTTGAGTATTTCAATACGATATTTACCTGGCGGCAGTATAGCATGAAAAATTCCATCTAGTTTATCCATCAAATATGATCCAAAAAGCTCTTCTGTTGCCAAGTCAAAGATTTCGACCAATACATCTGTATCCACTTTTGAAGAATCTGAGTTCATAATCCGACCCTCAAATAAGGTATACTCAGAACGTTCTTCATGAAATGTTAGTCTGTAAATGTCTAAATCGCCAAATCCATCATTTCTAACTTTCGCCATGTATGCATAGCGTTTATTGCCTGCAAATGTAATGTTCAAATCATCATCAACAGAGTTGATTGGATAACCCAAATTGACTGGCTTCGACCAGCTCATGCTTTCAGCATTCCATTTGGATTCAAAAAGGTCCATTTCTCCCATCCCTGGGTGCCCATCTGAGCTGAAATATATTGTCTCTCCATTGTCAGATAATAATGGATATTGTTCATTTTTGTCAGTATTTATTGGTGGTCCAATATTTTTAATTTCTCCCCATTCTCCATTGGGCAATCGTTGTGCCCAATAAATGTCAAATCCACCAAGTCCGCCTTCTCGATTACTACAGAAATACAAACGAACTCCATCATTTGTTAGGCTCCCGCCCATTTCATCTGATTTAGTATTGATTTTATCGCTGCCGAAAACTTTTGGTGGCATGTAAGATCGTTTTCCTTTTTCGCTGACAAATAAATTATTGAAGTGCTCCTCACTATTCACATTATAAATTAGGTATTGTCCATTCTCGGACTGACCAGCAGTTTGCTCATTGCCATAAGTGTTTGGACTCCCGACAGACCGAGCTTTGCGGTAGGCTTTATTGCCATTTTTCGCCATATAAATATCGGCTGTGCGATAACCTCCATAGTCATACAAATTGCCAACTACCCCGTCTCTTCTTGTAGTAAAAGTAATTTGTGATTCATCGTATGACACGTAAGGCAAATAATCTGGTGCATTTGAATTCACTTCTTTTCCTAGGTTCTCGAAACTAATGTTATAATTCTCCATTTCCATCATTTTGGCAGAACGGTCACATTGTAAGATCAAATATTCAATTTTCTTCTTATCCTCCTCTGTAGCACTTTTTGAAAGCAATTGTTGAAAGTGCATTTTAGCATCTTCAAATTGATAGTTTTTGAAAAAGGCTACCGCCAAATCATATTCAACTCCGTCAGGCTGATTGCTTGATGCGAAAACTTCTTCCAAAAGAGTCAAGCCTTTTTTCTTATCAATGAAAGAAAGTGAATAGCTCTTACCTAAAAAGTGTTTATACTCAATGTTATTGGGTTCTTCTTCTAAGAGTACTTCGTACTGTCTAATGGCCTCTTGAAAGTTTTCAATATCGACCATTTTTTTTGCATTCGAAGCAGAAATTGGGTATTGTTCAATATACTGAGCACTTAAACTACTCATAAAGCATGAAGTGATCGCTAAACCTAAAAAAAATACTTTGATTTGATCAGTACTGTTCTTTTTCATTTGGAAAATCCTTAGACTTTACATCAGCAATGTAATTTTCTACAGAGCCCTTAATCCCATTGTAAAGATCATTGTATCTTCTTAAAAAACGAGGACTAAACTCTTTGTTGATGCCTAACATATCATGTATAACTAAAACCTGTCCATCCACATCCTTGCCTGCACCGATCCCAATAATCGGAATATCGACTTCTTCAGCAACTTTCTTGGCCAATTTTGCAGGTATCTTCTCAAGTACTATACCAAAACATCCTGCTGCTTCAAGTGACTTTGCATCTTTAATTAGTTTTTCAGCCTCCTCCTCTTCTCTGGCTCGCACGACATAGGTTCCAAACTTATAAATGGATTGAGGAGTAAGACCCAAATGTCCCATGACAGGAATACCTGCAGAGAGAATTCTTTTTACCGATTCCAATATTTCTTCTCCACCTTCCATTTTTACCGCATGTGCTCCTGACTCCTTCATGATTCGAATTGAAGAAGTTAATGCTTCTTTTGAATTACCTTGATACGCACCGAAGGGTAAATCTACTACCACTAAGGCACGTTGTATAGCCCTTACAACAGAAGATGCATGATAGATCATTTGATCCAATGTGATCGGCAAAGTCGTTTCATGACCTGCCATCACATTCGAAGCGGAGTCGCCCACCAATATTACATCTACACCTCCATCATCGACAATTTTTGCCATTGAAAAATCATAAGCCGTGAGCATTGATATCTTTTCACCTCTTGCCTTCATTGCTTGAAGCACGTGCGTAGTAATTCTTTTTTCGCGATTATTTGTATTGGTAGACATACCTTAAAAAATTGGTGTCTGAACAAAGCTACAAATTCCTAATTGATCTCGATAAATTCGTAATTTCGCCCTCATGCTCAAAAATACATCTTTCTTGCTGCTTGTACTTACTGCTCTATTTATTAGCTGTGAGAATGAAGTAGATTTGACAACTGATTTTGAAGAAAAAACTGTAGTATATGGATTGCTTGATCAAAGTAAAGACACTCAATTTGTAAAAATAAGTCGCACCTTTTTAGAGCCCAATACAAACGCAATTCAACTTGCAAAAGATCCTAATAATTTGGTGTATGAAAATCTAACAGTTAATCTAAAGGAGTCTGGTAGTAAAAATGTAATTCCTTTGCAAAAAATTCAGAAACGTAAAGATGGGGGGCTTTTTAGTACAGATAAAAATGAATTGTATTTCACAAATAAACGATTGAAGAACAATACGAATTACGAGTTGGAAGTCATAAAGGATGATGGAAGCATAACAAAAGGATCTACTCGTACAATTTTCGATCTTAAGGTAAATAAACCAGATATCGATACCTCATTTAAATTGTCACGTTTAAATACATCCGTCAGTTTTATTCGAGACAATAATCAAGTACAAGATCAAAATTTTGAATTTCGTCTGAATAGGAGTATTCGCGAAATAGAAGTTCGTTTTGAATTTATCTATGGTGAAGTTATTCGCAAAAACAACACACAGAAAGATACTATTGAACAACGCGTTTTTATTCCAATTGGGCGTTTACAAAATCCAAACCCTTTTGATCCTTCAAAGCCAAATCGAACGGATATTATGAAACTTACTGTTAATGGCTCGAGATTTCTCGCAGCGATTGAAGCGCAGGTGCCACCAAGTACAAATCCATCAAACAAAGTCATAAATGATTGGAATGTAGAAATTGAGGTCTTAGCCGCCGATGAAGATTATGCCTTTTATAGAGACTTAAATGGACCTATAGATGGTTTGGCGCAGGTGAGACCAGAATTCACAAATATTACTAATGGGATAGGATTGTTTTCATCTCGATATACTTTAAAAGGTAGAACTGAGATATCTGCAAGAACGGTTGAATACCTAGTAAGTGTCTACAAGGATAACCGAAACTTTGTATTCCCTTGACACTTTTTTGACAATCTGTCATCTTTTCTCTTCATTTATAGGCTTATTTCTCTCTAATTAGTGACAAGATTTCTTAATTATACCTTAGTAGCCAATTGGCACATTCATTGTCTTAGGGTATAAAACAAAAGAAAATTAAACACTAATAGATATGAGTAAGATTATTGGAATTGATTTAGGAACGACCAACTCTTGTGTTTCGGTAATGGAGGGGAATGAACCAGTTGTGATTCCTAACAGCGAAGGAAAAAGAACAACACCCTCAATCGTAGCCTTTATTGAAGGTGGTGAGCGAAAAGTTGGCGATCCTGCAAAAAGACAAGCCATTACAAATCCCGAAAAAACCATTTATTCAATCAAGCGATTTATGGGGAGCAAATACAGCGACTTGAGTAAAGAAGCAGGTCGTGTACCTTACAAAATTGTAAAAGGTGATAACGACACACCCAGGGTCGCAATTGATGACAGAAAATACACTCCGCAAGAAATCTCTGCAATGATATTGCAGAAAATGAAAAAGACAGCAGAAGATTATTTAGGAACAAGCGTAAGTGAGGCTGTGATTACAGTACCTGCTTACTTTAACGATGCACAAAGACAAGCGACCAAAGAAGCTGGAGAAATTGCAGGTTTAACGGTCAAACGAATTATCAATGAACCCACAGCAGCTTCATTGGCGTATGGATTAGACAAGAAGTCGGCCGATGTGAATATTGTTGTTTTTGACTGTGGTGGTGGAACACATGATGTTTCTATACTTGAACTTGGTGATGGCGTATTTGAAGTTAAATCCACTGATGGAGACACACATTTAGGTGGTGACGATTTCGACGATGTTATCATAGACTGGTTGGCAGAAGAATTCAAAAAGGATGAAGACATCGACCTTCGTAAAGATGCGATGGCCCTCCAACGTTTAAAAGAAGCTGCTGAAAAAGCCAAAATAGAGTTATCTAGCACAACACAAACAGAAATCAACCTTCCTTATGTGACAGCCACTGCATCTGGCCCAAAACACTTAGTTAGAACATTGACCAGAGCTCAATTTGAGCAATTGGCAGACGATTTAATTAAAAGAACCATTGAGCCATGTAGAACAGCATTAAAGGGCGCAGGAATGAGCGTTTCTGAGATTGACGAGGTTATTCTTGTTGGAGGCTCAACACGTATACCAGCAATCAGAGATGCTGTAAAAAGCTTCTTCGGCAAAGACCCCTCTCAAGGTGTAAACCCTGATGAAGTAGTTGCCATCGGAGCAGCTATTCAAGGCGGCGTATTGACAGGTGAAGTAAAAGATGTACTGCTATTGGATGTCACTCCTCTTTCATTGGGAATTGAAACCATGGGTGGAGTCATGACTAAACTTATCGACGCAAATACAACCATTCCGACAAAAAAATCGGAGACTTTTAGTACTGCAGCGGACAATCAACCTACTGTTGAAATCCATGTATTGCAAGGTGAACGATCAATGGCCAATGACAACAAGACCATAGGTAGATTTCACTTGGATGGCATTCCACCAGCAGCAAGAGGTGTTCCTCAAATTGAAGTAACATTCGACATTGATTCTAACGGAATTCTGAACGTTTCTGCCAAGGACAAGAAAACCAATAAGGAACAAAGTATTCGCATAGAAGCATCTTCAGGATTGAGTGATGAAGAAATAGAAAAGATGAAGCGTGAAGCCGAAGAGAATGCTGATGCTGATAAAAAGGCGAAAGAAACAATCGACAAATTAAATACAGCAGATAGCTTGATCTTTCAAACTGAGAAACAATTAAATGAGTTTGGCGACAAGCTGCCGGAAGAAAAGAAAAAGCCAATCGAAGAAGCTTTGGAAGAGCTAAAAAAAGCGCATGAGGCAAAGGATTTGGATTCTATTGACCCTGCAATGGAAAAATTAAATACAGTTTTCCAAGCTGCTTCTCAGGAAATGTATCAACAAGCAGGGGCAGATGACACACAGAACTCTTCAGAATCTGAAGAATCTGCCGATTCGTCTGACGAAGTAACGGATGTTGATTTTGAAGAAGTAAATGAAGAAGAAGGCAAAAAGTAGAGTTGCGCTTCAACTATAATAAAAGCTGTGTATTCTTGAATGCACAGCTTTTTTATTGTCCACCTATTGGGCAAATCTTAAGTTTGTAATTAATTAGCAGCTAAATGAAAATTGAAAATCCACTTATACTCATCACCAACGATGATGGAATAACTGCACCAGGAATCACTCATTTAATTCAGGTTGTTAGACGAATTACCAATCGGATTGTTGTAGTGGCGCCAGATGGGCCTCAGTCTGGAATGGGCCATGCCATCACAATGAATGCTACCCTTCGCTTACATAAAAAAGTAATTGAAGGTGTAAAAGCATACAGTTGCAGTGGAACTCCAGTTGATTGCGTAAAAATCGCAACTTCAAAAGTGCTCGATCAAAAACCTGATTTAATTGTTTCTGGAATTAACCATGGTTCAAATTCTTCAATAAATGTAATTTATTCCGGCACCATGTCGGCAGCTATGGAAGGGGCCATAGAGGGTATTCCTGCAATTGGTTTCTCACTTTGTAACCATAGCATAGATGCAGACTTTAACCCAATATTGGAGTATATAGAGAAAATAGTTAGAAGATCCTTAAATCAACCACTTGAAAAATACACTTGTCTTAACGTTAACTTCCCAGCAATTGAAGCCAATCTAATAAATGGCATTAAAGTCTGCAGACAGGCAAATGCTGTCTGGGAGGAAGAATTTGATGAGCGACAAGATCCATCTGGCAATTCTTATTATTGGCTCACAGGTAGATTTGTCAATCGAGAAGAAGACATGGAAGACACAGATGAATGGGCGTTAAAACACAATTACATTTCTGTTGTACCCATTCATTTTGATGTAACACATTATAACTCCATTGCTGCACTAAAGCATTTAGAGAATGAGTAAAAGAAAAGCAGATAATTTTTGGCTTGGAATGGCATTTGGAATTGTTCTTCCGTTATTGGTAATGTTCATTTTTTACCTTTCTTCTTACGCTTATCTTACGTTGCCTGAGTTCATGCGTAAAATGGTATTTCAATCTGTTATTTTTAAATTATTGAGCCTTTGTGCCATTATCAATTTAGGTAGCTTCTTTTTATTCTATCAAACCAACAATGATCGTGCAGCCAGAGGTGTCATTTTTGCCACACTCATCTTTGCATTTGTGGTCATGTTTAACCAAATCATCAACGGCTCTGCTTAATGAAGTATTACCTGATAGCTGGTGAGGCCTCTGGAGACTTGCATGCTTCCAATCTCATGAAAGAAATAAAGAAGTTGGACATGCATGCCAACTTTAGATTCTGGGGTGGTGAACTCATGCAAAGCGTTGGTGGAGAATTGGTCAAACACTACAAAGAATTGGATTTTATGGGCTTTCTCGAGGTAGTCAAAAACCTTAAAACCATATTAAAAAACCTAAGAGATTGTAAGGAGGATATTCTAAATTTTCAAGCAGATGCAGTTATCCTTGTAGATTACCCTGGTTTTAATTTAAGAATTGCAAAATTCTTACATCAACATTCAATAAAAACATACTACTACATCTCTCCTCAGGTGTGGGCTTGGAAAAAGAACCGCGTTCATAAGATCTGCAAGTTCTCAAATCGTGTGTTTACCATACTTCCTTTTGAGGGTGATTTTTATAAAAATTACGGCTATGAAGTAGATTATGTTGGCCATCCTTTATTGGATGCAATTAAAAACCGAGATAGCTCAGATGACAATGCAAAAAGGATTAGAAAGGAGCTATCTTTAAGTGAAAAAGAGATTATCGCAGTCTTGCCTGGCAGCAGAATGCAGGAAGTGGGAAAAATGCTTCCAATGATGTTGAATCAAATTAAAAATTTTCCGGATTACCAATTTGTGATCGCTGCTGCCCCACATTTTAACGAGGATTTTTTCACTCCATTTTTAAAAAGGTTCGGGGAGTTCAAAGTAGTATACAATAGAACGTATGATGTATTGCAAATTGCCCATACAGCTATGGTTACTTCGGGTACTGCAACATTAGAAACCGCACTTTTTAAAGTTCCAGAAGTAGTTTGTTACAAAGGCAGTACAGTGTCATATCACATTGCGAAGAAGCTGGTAGACATCAAATATATTTCGCTAGTAAATCTCATCTTAGACAAAGAAGTTGTGCGTGAACTAATACAAAATGAACTCAATGACAAGTTATTAAAAAAGGAATTGGGAAAACTACTGCGAGACAATGACTACCGATCTGAGATGATCAATACATTTGAATCATTAATTAAATTATTGGGTGGAGGCGGTGCCTCAGAAAAAACAGCCCAATTGTTGATGAGTGAATTAAAAAAGGATGTCTAAATTTCTTCTACTTCTATTTTCTCTATTTTTCTTTCTAAAGATTCAAGCTGAATTTATCAATATCGGCATCCACACTTCAAAAAATGTCAAATCATTTGAGTTCATTGTAAAAGCTGGGAAATATTCCCTATTTACAGAATTTGGAAAGTTGGTCGAGGTTGACTCAAAAGCAGAAATTCATATCGACTATGTAGAAAACAAAGTTCGTATTCAGCGCAATGGTCAGATTCTAGGTTCATATGAAAAAGTCAATTTTATTGGTACAGGTTGGTACAATCATTTTAAAATATCAACGAATGATCAGTATCATTTAGATGTCAGGTATGACGACAACCTTAAAATTGTGGCTCATCGGCATAAAATGCAATTGATCAACAACATCAACCTAGACAACTATGTAGCTGGAGTGGTTGAAGCAGAGGTTGGCAGAAAACCACCAAAAGAATATTTTAAGCTGCAAGCCATTATTTGTAGAACATATGCCCTTTCTAACACCCAGAAACACCTCATAGATGGTTTCAATCTTTGTGATCAAGTGCATTGTCAGGCTTATCATGGTAAAACATTTTTTGAAGACATTGTTGATGCTGCATTGCAAACTCGAGGTGCAGTTATTGTCGACAGCGACATTCAGCTCATTACAGCCGCCTTCCACTCAAATTGTGGCGGTCAAACCGTAAATTCTGAGGATGTATGGACTAAATCTTTGTATTACCTCAGATCGATAGAAGATACTTTTTGTTTGAAAAAGAGAAATTCAGTGTGGGAAGTTAAGATTGATGCCCATAGATGGAAATCATACTTGACGGCACATTTACCAAAGCCAGTTCAAGACTCTATGATCTTTAACTACACCCAACAAAGACGACAAACATATTACCCATCACAACCCTCTACTTTAAGTTTTGAAGATATTCGAAACCGATTTAAATTAAGGTCTACCTTCTTTGAGGTAGAACAGAATGATCAACAAGTCAGGTTAAAGGGTCGAGGTTATGGCCATGGTGTTGGGCTTTGTCAAGAAGGGGCTATGCAGATGGCTGCTCTAGGCTATAATTATTCAGAAATATTGCATTTTTATTACAGTGGTGTACACATTATCGACCTTTCTGCATTAGACTTCTTTAGAGAAGATTAAACCGTTTTCTTCCAAAGTTTAAAATTTTCCATTTGCGCAGATGTTGGCTTTTCAACTTTTCTAAGGCCGTATTTTCGATAGAATTTCCTATTCGAATCAATAATTAACTCCAATCTTTTTTGACCAGATACTTGTCTGTTAATTAGAATAGATATTTGATCATCCTTAAAGAATTCTAACCATTTAGAAAAGTTATCCTTCACCTCTATTCCATTTATGGTCATTATTTGATCTCCAACTTTAAATCCTGACTCTGATGCTATTGAGTTGGGATAAATAGACATTAGCTGTTGACCTTTAATCCTAATGCCCAAGTAAGTTTCCTCAAAATTTTCAGAATTCTCAATCAACAATTCTAATCCAAGGTATTTTAAAGCTTGTTTCAGAGCGCGCATTATATCGCTTGCTCCGTAGATATAATTATTAAAAAAGGAGGATAGTTTCTTGGATGCCAGTTGTTCAGCCAATTTCCTGTACATTTCTTCTGTCACACCTTTATCCTTCATAAATGCTTCCTTGTAAAGTCCTCTCAATAAGTCATCAAAAGAAAAATTGTTCTGAGTCGACTTCCTAATTTCATGGTCCAACAAGAACGTTACCATTGCTCCCTCTACGTAGATAGAAGACTTTCGATTTGGCACTCCAGCTTCGTAGCCGTCTAACCAAGTATCAAAAGAAGAATCAGCCACTGATAAATTGAGAACACCCGGATTGTTAAAGTGACGATTCAACAATTGACTAAACGTTTTAAAAAAATCCTCATCGCTAAACACAGCTGAACGATAAAGCATTAAATCTCCATACCAAGTGGTAGCTCCCTCTGTCAGGTAACCCATTCTGCTGTAGTTTTCTCGACTATAGTCATAAGGCCACATATCTGCAGGGCGCAAGCGTTTAACATTCCAGGTGTGAAATAACTCATGAGAGCTTACGCCTAAAAAATCCAAATAACGCTCATTGCGGTTCAGTATTGAATAAGAAGGTCCCAAAGCAATCACAGTCGAGGCAGAATGCTCCACTCCATGGTATGCGCTATAAGGTAAAATCTGAAACAAATAGTGGTAATCGGAAACTGGAAATTCCTCAAACAACTTTATTTGCTCTTTTGTATAGGCTTTAAAATCAGACTCGATTTGCTTCCATTCTGGCTTAAATACACCTTGAAACCAAAGGTGAAATTCTGTAGAAGCAACTTTAAAAGAATGATGATGAATTGAGGGTGAAGCAATGAAAGGGCTGTCCACCAATTCATGGTATGAATTCGCTCTAAATTGATTATTGCCTTCATTTTTTAATGCTATCCCAATTTTGTAGTTTTTTGGAACCTCAATTCTAAGACTGCAAACCTCATCAATATTATTTTCTTTGTATACTAGGCAATTAACAGGATTTACATACAGCTGCTCTTCATCCAAATATGTGGAGCCTGCATTTAACTGATTGGCATAGTAGTTATACTTTATAGTGACAAATTTAGAATCCCCCCCTTCGATTTCCCAGCAGTCTTTTGTAATCTTCATAGATTTGAGCAATTCCCCATTGGAATTATATGCATTGAATTTTTGAATATTCTTCGCGAAATTTCCCAGTTCATATCGACCAGGGCGCCAAGCTGGAAGATGTATCCTCGTTCTTTCTTCGCCAAGTGTTGAAATCTTGACATCAATATCAATGTATTGGGAATTTGGGTCTTGATAGGAAATCTTATAGTCCATTGATCATTGTTTTCATCACAATATTATGCATAGTTGAAGTACAAACTCTAAATTTGAACAAGATGAAAAATCAATATATTTCTTAACCGTGTGAATGTTTTTATAAGTTTTCTGAGATTAATTCGATTTCCAAACTTGGTTATCATATTTCTCACCCAGTATGCCATCCGTTATGGGATTATTTACCCATTCCTGGAACAAGCAGGATTGGATTTATTCTTGGATGAGCAACTTTTTGGATTGCTTGCCTTGGCAACTGTGTTGATTGCAGCCGCAGGATACATTATCAATGATTATTTTGACGTGAAGCTTGATTCAGTAAATAAGCCCAATCAACTCATCATAGGCCAACAGATCGGTCGAAGACAAAGTATGTTGCTACACATATTGCTCAATGCAATAGGCCTGTCAATTGCGCTATACATTGCTATTATAATTGGGCATCCACTACTTGTTTTCATCCAGCTTGTAGCTGCAGTTTTGTTGTGGTACTACTCAGTCAATTTTAAAAAGAAAATCCTGATTGGAAATATCATTATTGGCGCACTTACGGCCTTAGTGCCTTTTACCGCAGGATACTATGAAGTGGTCGCTATGTTTGATGAATTGACATTGGTTGAAAACAGCACCTTAAGAACCACAAAAGGATTTGGGTCCTTGCTTTTTAGTATCAAATACCTTTTGTATTGGGTTTTTGGCTATAGTGCATTTGCATTTCTTCTTAGTATGATAAGAGAAATAATAAAAGATTGTGAGGACATTGAAGGAGATCAAGCTTTTGATTGTAAAACATTGCCCATCGTTTATGGAATCAATTATGCAAAAAAAGTCGCATTCTTTATCTGTATAATTACTATGGTTCTTGTTGCCGTAGTAGAGTACATCCAAATAATTTCCAAAGATTGGCTGTCTTTCGCTTATTTCTGCACATTTATAACACTTCCATTGATTTGGACATCCTATCGAATATGGAATGCAAAGTCCAAAAGGCATTTCTTTATTATAAGTCAAACAATAAAACTAATTATGCTTTCAGGCATTCTATACATTTTAGTTATATACAGCTATGGACAATGATTCCATCAATAATTTTAGCTATAAGATCATATTAGCCTCTCAATCTCCACGGAGAAAAGATTTGTTGGAACAATTGGGATTCTCCTTTCAACAAATCTCATTGAATGTAGATGAAAATTATCCAAAAGATGTGCATGTCGAAAAAGTAGCTGAATACCTCAGCATTAAGAAGGCGAATGCATTTAAAAATAAGTTAATACAGGATGAATTACTGATAACCGCTGACACAACAGTTTGTTTAAAAAATGAAGTACTTGAAAAACCTGCGAATAGCGATGAGGCATATGAGATGCTCTCTAAACTATCGGCTTGCACACACAAGGTCATTACAGCTGTTTGTTTAACTTCAAATACAAAGCAATCAAGTTTTTCAGTAGTAACTTTAGTAACATTCAAAAAATTAGCAAAAAAAGAGATCGAGTATTACATTGAAACCTATAAGCCATTTGATAAGGCTGGGGCTTACGGCATACAGGAATGGATAGGTTCTATAGGAGTATGTAGAATTGAAGGTTCATATACAAATGTTGTAGGTTTACCACTTTTCGAATTATTTAATAGAATAAATTCCTTCTAGTAAAAGTTTAATCTAGACTAAAACTGAGTATTTATGGGAATGTTCTATTCGCTAAGTGAATACAACATCAGTTTAAATTTCGACCGTATTTATAATTGACAAATTGAAATGAATATTTGTACCTTGCTTTGTTTAGACAAATATGAAAAAGGCAAAATTTACAGAAGAGCAGCTTTTGAACGCTCGAACGAGAAAGGAATTGGTCGCCATCGCCAAAAATGAAAATGTACCCATAGAAAAGGTGCTCAAAAAGATCAAGTACGAGATTGAATTGCATAAACTGCAGTCGGAATTTGTCAATCTTCAAAAATGGATCAACAAAAATAAAATGCGTGTAGCCATTTTACTTGAAGGAAGGGATGCTGCTGGAAAAGGTGGATCTATCAAGCGTTATAAAGAACATCTTAACCCGCGTTCCTCTCGTGTGGTAGCACTGAGTAAACCTACCGAGGTAGAAAAGGGTCAATGGTACTTTAGAAGGTACATCAAAGTTTTACCGAATCCTGGTGAAATTGTTTTTTTTGATCGATCATGGTACAACAGAGCCGTTGTAGAACCCGTAATGAATTTTTGTACCAAGGAGGAGTATGAAGAGTTTATGCGACAGGTATCAGAATTTGAACATTTGCTTTACGAAGACAATGTAAAACTGATCAAGTTTTGGTTCTCTATTTCAAAAGACGAACAAAAAAGTCGTTTTGAATCAAGGCTAAAAAACCCGTTAAAGCAATGGAAGTTTAGCCCTGTAGACATGAAAGGTCAGGAATTGTGGGACAAATACACCTATTACAAAGAACAAATGTTCAGCAGAACACATACCAATTTCAGTCCTTGGATTATCGTAAAAACCAATGAAAAAAGAGAGGCACGACTTGAAAGCATAAGACATGTATTATCTCAATTCGATTATGAAGGCAAGGGAGAATCCAACATCACAACCTTGCCTGACCCAAATGTAATTATGCGATATCATCGAAGTATTGTCCAAATAGATATCTGATAGATGAAAAGATTAGAAAAATTAAGTAAAGAAGAATTGGATATTCTTAATTCAAAACTTGGGCATTATGCACTTTTAAGGAGCAAAAAAGTAAATCTTGGTCGGGCCATTGATGAAGCAAGATACTCGAATGAAATTCGAAAAAAACAGATCGAACTCATTAAACTTCAAAACTGGGTAATCAAAAATGATAAGAAAGTTATTGTTCTTTTTGAAGGTAGAGATGCTGCAGGGAAAGGTGGCGCTATACGCAGGATCACAGAATACATCAATCCCCGTCACTTCAGAATTATCGCCCTGGATGTTCCTACATACGATGAAAAAAAGCAATGGTTCTTTCAACGTTACATCAATCAATTCCCTAAACCAGGAGAGATAGTATTCTTTGATCGTTCATGGTACAACAGAGCAGTAGTAGAACCTGTCAATGGTTTTTGCACTCAAAAAGAGTATGAAATATTCATGTCACAAGTCAATGATTTTGAGCGTATGCTGATTGAATCAGACATTCATTTATTAAAACTTTATTTCTCCATTACTAAAGAGGAACAAGGAAGGCGATTTGATGACATTAAAGACAGCCCTTTAAAAAGATGGAAGATCACCCCTGTTGATGAGCAAGCTCAAACTCTATGGGATGAATACACCAATTACAAAGAGCGTATGTTTAAAGAGACAAACAGCGATTATGCCCCATGGGAAGTCATCGATGCAAATAGGAAAACCAAAGCAAGACTAAAGGCCATTTCTTATATCTTAGACAACATTCCTTACACAGATGAGAATTAAAGCACCTTGCAATTGAACATGGAATAAAGATGATTTAAACTCTATCATTTTTTCCCCATAACAAATTAGCGTATTTTCGGAGCCAGTTCTCAATTAAGCGTTACATTATGGCATTAAGAAAAGAGTTTAAATCACAAGGTGATTTCCTATTCAAAAACAGAAGTTATATTCCAATCATTGCTGTATTGTTTGCACTCTACTTATACATGACTGGCCAAAACATAGAGGAGTTCAGATTCTTTGGGCTTGATGTCTATGCCTATGAGATAGTCTGTTTTATTATTTGCATTCTTGGCTTACTTATACGTGTATTAGCCGTAGGGTACTCTTCAGACAATACCTCAGGGAGAAACACTACGGTTGGACAAAAGGCTGATTCTATCAATAGAACAGGTTTGTACTCACTTTTTCGACATCCGCTATATATCGGAAATTATTTTATGTGGATTGGCATTGCTGCCTTTACTCAAGATTTTTGGTTTTTGGTCGCTTTCACTTTTTGGTACATGCTTTACTACGAAAGAATTATGTACGCTGAAGAAGAATTCCTGATCAGCACTTATGGGCAAGATTATCTGGATTTTTCAGCCGAAACACCAGCGATCCTTCCTCGTTTTAAGCATTGGACTAAGCCTGCAAACTCTTTTAGTTTTATAAAAATAATACGTCAAGAGAAAACAGGAATATTGAACCTATTTCTTGTCATTTTTATCTTTAAGCTTGCGCGTTACCTCTATATGGAAGATCCAATTGAGATGCGTTGGATTTATGGTTTGGGAGTTGGGATAGTATGGTACATCCTTGTGAAGGTTCTGCAAAAAACCACCAATGTTCTAGAATTCGATCGATGAACTTCGGCTTTCTCTAAGAATTCAATCAATTATGCGCTAATTTTATACTTTAAACTTTACCTATATGCCAAAAGTATCTTTTAGAGGCCTGGCAATGCCGGAGTCACCTATCCGTAAATTGGTCCCTTATGCCGAGATTGCAAAACGAAAAGGCTTGGAGGTGCTTCATTTGAACATTGGACAACCAGACATTGAAACACCTTTAGAAGCTCGAAAAGCAGTCAACAAATTCAATGAAAACGTTTACGAATACAGCCATTCTGCAGGAATAGAATCCTATCGAAAATCATTGGCGCGTTATTATGCTCAAATCAGTGAAGGCATCACCTTTGAGCATATTTTAGTGACAACTGGCGGTTCTGAAGCATTGAATTTTGCATTTACTTCATGTCTTAATCCTGATGATGAGGTAATTATACCTGAGCCATTTTATGCCAACTACAATGGTTTTGCGATGGCATCTGGTGTAAATGTTGTGCCGATTGCTTCCTCAATTGAAGAAGGATTTGCATTGCCATCAATCAATTCTTTTGAAGAAAAAATTACAGAAAAGACAAAAGCCATACTAATTTGTAATCCAGGAAATCCTACTGGCTACCTCTATTCTCAATCTGAATTGGAGCAATTGAAGCAGCTTGTCAAAAAACATGACTTATTCCTTTTTGCGGATGAGGTATATCGTGAGTTTTGTTATGACGGAAAAGAACACCACAGTTTACTCAACCTAAGTGGAATCGAAGATAATGTTGTAGTGATTGACTCTGTTTCGAAGCGTTACAGTATGTGCGGTGTTAGAATTGGAGCTATGATCAGCAGAAATAAACAAATTCTTCAAGCATCCCTTAAATTGGCACAGGCAAGATTAAGTCCACCTTTATTAGGGCAAATTGCATCAGAGGCTGCCTTAAATGTCTCGGTATCCTATTTTAAAGACGTAAATGAAGAATACATTCAACGAAGAAATGTTCTGGTGGATGGCTTGAATAACATTGAGGGTGTTTTTTGTCCAAAACCTTCAGGTGCTTTTTACGCAGTGGCTCAATTGCCAGTAGAAAACAGTGAGCACTTTTGTCAATGGATTTTAGAGCATTTTGAATTCAATGGAGTCACCGTGATGATGGCTCCATTGGCAGGTTTTTACTCCACTGCTGGAATGGGTCTAAACGAAGTTCGTTTAGCTTATGTTCTAAAGATTGAAAAACTCAAAAAAGCCATCGAATGCCTGACGGAAGCATTAAAAGTTTATAAACAAGAATTTAATTTATAATAAATGACTTTCTTCCAAGCACTCATCATCGCCATCATTGAAGGCCTTACTGAATTTTTACCAGTTTCTTCAACAGGTCATATGATCTTAGCTTCTTCCATGATGGAGATTCATGAGGATGATTTTGTAAAGACTTTTGAGATTGCTATCCAACTAGGAGCAATTATGGCGATCGTAATGCTCTATGCCAAACAATTCTTGCAAAGTATAACCATTTACTTTAAGTTAACTACTGCATTTATTCCGACGGCAATTATTGGATTTTTAGCCTATGAAATCATAAAAGGCTATTTATTCAACCCACTTGTAGTAGCAGTTTCATTGATCATTGGAGGGATTGTATTGATTCTAATTGATCGTAGGGTGGTAGAGCAAAAAAGCAAAACGACAAATCTAGATGAAATTACATACAAACGTGCTTTCTATATAGGTTTGATCCAAAGTTTTTCGATGATTCCAGGAACATCTAGAGCAGCAGCAACCATTATAGGAGGAGTATTTAATGGTTTAGACAAAAAACAAGCCACAGAGTTTTCTTTTCTACTTGCAGTACCAACGATGTTTGCTGCAACAGGGTATGACCTTTTAAAAACAGACATTCAGTTCTCCAACAATGAACTTTTACTGCTAAGTGTTGGAATGATCATTGCTTTTTTTACAGCTTGGCTGGCAGTAAAAATATTTCTCAAAATTGTAAGCAAATCTGGATTTAAGCATTTTGGTTATTACAGAATTATCGTTGGGCTTTTGTTCTTACTATACATGGCAAGTCAGGGAAGTTTAATGACAAATTTTTAACTGCCTTTTACAGATTCTTTTCAACAATCTATTAACATTCAGCAACCTGCTTGACTGGACTTTCGTATCTTAATCAAGCCATAAACCGATCCATCTATCTAGTGAATAGTTTTCTCAAAAAATCATTTTTTATTCTCACACTCCTTTGCTTGAGCTTACCTTCTAAGGGGACACACATTATGGGAGGAGAAATTACTTGGGAATGCCTAAACAATGGACAATTCATATTTACCTTAAAAGTATACAGAGATTGTAATGGCATTGCATTCGCCACTACCAATCATGCATTGGAAGTTCACAATTATCCTACTGCTGGGGTTACGTCTCAAATACAGTTAGATTTCTTTAGTGTGACAGACATTACTCCCTCATGCGAAGGCAGTCCTTGTGCAACACTCACAACCGCAGACCCAGATATCCAAGGAGCAATTGAAGAATACATTTTAAAAAGTGATTCCATCACTTTAAATGGAGTTCCTCCAGCCAATGGATGGGTGTTCACCTGGACCTATGGTGATCGCAATGCAGCCATCGACAATATCGTAAATGCACAAAATTTTGGCATTACATTGAGAGCAAAATTGTTCAGTCCAAACGGACAGAATGCATTTCCTTGTTTTGATTCTTCACCAGACTTTTTTCAAAAACCCTCAACCATTATATGTGCTGGTGAAAAGTTCACTTACAATCACAGTGCCTTTGACAACGAATTGGACTCCCTTTCTTATTCTTGGGCCCAACCCTTAGATGGTAATTTTTGCACTAATCGTCCATGCACTATCGGTGCCTTATTTCAAGAAAATGTTACACCTGTTATACTTGCTTTTGATGCGGCAAATGGTTATAGTTTCGACAACCCATATCCGGATACCTCATTAGATGTAAGAAATGTTGCTGCGACGTTAGATTCCTCAAATGGTGAAATTTCTTTCACTTCTTACAATACTGGTGAATTTGTCTCAGTTATCCGAGTTGAAGCATTTCGTTGTGGAGAAAAAGTCGCAGAAATATACCGAGAGCTGCAAACTGTGATAGCAAGCGGTTGTGCTTCAAATGAACCTCCAATAATACCGCCACCTTTTGCGAATGGAACTTTTTCAGATACGGTCAAAGTAGGCGACTATATTGACATCGACATCTCCGTCTTTGATTCATTAAGAGCAGACAATCCCAAAGATGATTCTATCTTTTTTTATGCCAGTGGATTTCAATTTGGGAGCAATTATACAGATTCGACCATGGGATGTGCAAATCCTCCTTGTGCTACTCTTTCTTCTCCAGCACCTGATACTGGAGTTGCATCTTATTCCACCAAATTTAGATGGCAAACAACATGTGATCACATAGCCACTACAACTCCATCCTGCATTGCAACTCAAAATACTCACACATTTGTAATTCGAGCATTTGATGACTTTTGCCCTGCAGCAGGTCAATCAATTGCGACCCTATCAGTTACCGTACGTGCAAAACAGCTTGTTGCTTCACCAAATTTATTTTGTGCAGATGTTAGGAACAATGGCCATGTGCAAATAAACTGGGATCAACCTACAGACCCCGACAGTGCATTTTTTCAATGGAAAATTTATCGATCAACCGATCGATTAGGACCTTATGCGCTAATTGACAGCCTACCCAATTATGATAGTCTCAACTATATTGATAGCAATGTAGATGCAAACCTAAGATCATATAGCTACATTGTTCGAGCTGAATCAGGCTGCCACGACAATTGGACATTGTTAAATACAGACACTATTTCTACAATTTACGCAGACATTAATTACAATGGTAGTTGCGTGAATATCAATTGGAATAACCTCAGCTTCCCTTTACCATCAGGCAGTGGAGCAAACTATGACATTTACAGAGAATATCCTGTAGGTTCAGGATTCATATTATTTTCTGCAATAGATTCTAATGAAATTTGCGACTTTTTTAATGTATGTACTGACACTGTAAGCTATCGCATAATTCTAAGCAACAGTGGAAACGGCTGCAGCGGTTCTCAATCAAATACCTTTGGCATTCGTTTTCAACAGCCTCCGCCCTTGGTCGATGCAGGAGATACTCTAGAGATTTGTGCAGGACAGAGCATTCAAATTGGTGGAAGTCCAACCTCGCCTTCTACAACAATGCTTGTTTGGTCACCTGCTGATTCAATCAACAATGTTAACTTATTTAATCCTACTGTTAACCCAATTGATAGCATTACTTATATTGTCACAGTCACTGATTCGAATAATTGTATTGCTCGAGATAGCATTCAGATAAATGTAAGACCTTCGCCAAGCTCCAATGCAGGAGTCAATGACAGCATTTGTCTCGATGATCTTCCTTATACATTAAACGGTACAGTGAGCCAGACGAACACTGGAAGATGGATTGGAGGATCTGGCACATTTAATCCAGATCGAAATACATTGACGGCAACTTATCAGCCAACTGTCAATGAGATATCTTCTGCTTCTATCACCCTAGAACTGATCAGCACAAACATTGGTATTTGCGATGCAGACACCAATCAAGTAGAGATCACTTTTACTGATTTTTCAAGTTTACTAAGTATCACAATAGATTCAGTCAGCTGTCAAGGCGCCTCTGATGGAAGCATAAAAGTGACTGCTTTAGGAATATATACCCCCTATTCTTATCGATGGGATACTGGAAGTAGCTTTGTTTCATCTGATTCATTAGGAGGGTTGAATGCTGGGAACTATTCGCTTACCATTACAAATGGTTCTGGATGTGATAGTTTATTAACCATAGCGATTGATGAACCTCTAATATTAAGTTCTACAACTATAGAAGTAGAGCCTGTAAGCTGCAATGGAATTACCGACGGTGAAGCTGCGGTAATCCCAAGTGGGGGCACTACTCCTTATTCTTTCTCCTGGAATACAGGACAATCTACAGATACAATTTCAGGCCTCTCAAGTGGAAATTACACGGTTACAGTCACTGACAAGAATGCTTGCACCACTATTTCTTCGCTTTTCATTTCTGAACCAACTCAATTAAACATACAAATAGGCAGTAAGACTGATGTCAGCTGTAATGGGGTTTCTGATGGCAAAATTGATGTTGTGCCAAGTGGTGGCACTCCACCTTATAGTTTTAACTGGTCCAATGGCTCAATAAATGATTCATTGACTAACATTGTTGCTGGAACATATACGGTAACTATCACAGATGCCAATGCTTGCACCGATTCTCTCTCCATTAAAATTCTCCAACCAACTGCACTAAGCATAAGTATTCTTGATACTGTGCACGTTTCTTGCTTTGGTTTGAGCGATGGAGAAGCCATCGCAAATGCTCAAGGTGGAACCTTGCCTTATACTTACTTATGGAGCAATGGACAAACATCCGATACTTTGAGCAATGTCCCATCAGGAAGTTATACAATCACAATTACAGACAACAACAACTGCAACATCATTGACAGTATTCAAATTACTGAACCAAATAATCTTATTGGTACCACATTTGTGGACAGCAATGTGAGCTGCAGGGGCTTTAATAATGGCCAAGGACACATCGAAATGACCGGAGGAACATTTCCTTATACGTACAGTTGGAGTAACGGTGGATCATCTGACACGATCTTCAATCTTCTGGCGGGCGGATATACTGTTACAGTTTCTGACACCAATGGTTGCTCGACGATTGATTCACTTTTCATCACTGAGCCAACAGCACTAGATGTAACCACTTCAATCGACATTAGAGTAAGCTGCAATGGTTTAAATGATGGAAGGGTTTTGGCCGAAGGAAACGGTGGCACACCTCCATATCAATATAATTGGAACATCGGTCAAACGACCGATACCGCATTCAATGTGGGGGCAGGCAGTTACACAGTAACAATTACTGATGACAATGGATGCACAGATTCATCAAGCATATCAATAAATCAACCAAATAACTTGTTGGCCAATTCATTAAAAATAAACGATGTGAGCTGTAATGGCCTGAGTGATGGTTCTGCTTTTGCAAGTGCTAGTGGAGGAACAATCCCATATACCTATGCATGGAGTGACAATCAAACAAACGACACAGCATTATCTTTAATTGCAGGAATTTACTCCATCATTATAACTGACAACAATGGTTGTAACGATTCTGCATCCATCCAAATCAATGAACCTTCCATATTGATTGTAGTATTAGACAGTTCATCAAATATTCTTTGTACTGGGAATGCAGATGGGGCCATCAACATTTCAACAAATGGAGGAACATTTCCTTATACCTATCAGTGGAACAATGGAAATACTTCTGACTCTCTATTTGGACTCAGTGTAGGTCAGTACAGCGTGACTGTGACAGACAACAATGGTTGTACTGACACCCTTGGCACAAGCCTGACAGAACCAGACACTTTGCGATTTAATTTTGACACACTCATAAACGTGAGGTGCAAAGGTCAAGGCAATGGACAAATAAAAACAAGTGCTTCAGGTGGTACATTTCCGTATTCATTTCAATGGAGCAACAGTAATACAACTGATTCCATTGACAACCTCCTTCCCGGAAAATATACACTAAGTGTTGCGGACGCTAATAATTGTTTATTCATTGATTCGGCAGACATAGTGGAGCCAGACAGTTTATTTGGAAACATTCAAAAAATCAATCAAGTGAGTTGTAATGGCGGAAATGATGGCTCGGCATTTATCTCACCTTTAGGTGGTACAATTCCATACACCTATAATTGGAGTGGTGGGCAAACTACAGATTCCGTCATGAATTTAGCCGCAGGAACTTACTCTGTAACTGTAACTGACTCCAACAACTGTCAATTTATTTCCTCAACAAGCATAACTGACCCCTTGGAACTTACAAGCCAACTTTCAAGACAGGGTAATGTAAGTTGTTTCGGATTTTCTGATGGCTATGCCTTTGCTATACCGCAAGGGGGAACACCCTCATATAGCTATGCTTGGAGCAATGGTACAACGAATGATAGTGCTGCCAATCTTGTTGCAGGAAAGTATTTTGTTACTATCAGTGATTCAATGGGTTGCAACAAGCTTGATTCATTCAGCATTTTGCAGCCGCCAGAACTCATAATCAACAGTATTTTAAGTGATGTCAGCTGCAACAGTTTTGCAGATGGAAAAATAAATTTAACTCTGGCTGGTGGAACATCACCTTATAGCTATCAATGGTCAAATGGACTCTTCTCCACTCAGATTGATGGCTTAGATACAGGCAATTATTCTGTTATTGTTCAAGATCGAAATGGGTGTATACTTAGGGATACGTTTCTAATTAATGAACCAGATAATATCTCTGTCAACATTTCTTCTAATGACACCGTTTGTGTAGATGTGAACAATTCAATTACAGCAATCGCTAATGGAGGAAATGGTGGATATACTTATACATGGAATAACAATTTAGGGAACGGATCATCGGTTGTTGTTCGACCGTCACAAACTACAAATTACTCAGTCACTGTAACTGATGTAAACAACTGCCCTTCGGCAGTTGACAGCATGATAATTTTCGTTCGAAACATATTTGACGATCCATTGGATGTTACTGCATCTGGCGATATTTGTCAAGGCGACAGCAGTCTCTTAAGCTACATACATGAAGGTGATTTTGGGCAATTCACATACATCTGGAGCCCAACCTTAAACTCTAACATTAATCCACAATATGTGCAACCTGCCATAAGCACGCTATACAAACTAGAAGTCATTGATGTTTGTGGCAATACCATTTTTGACTCGGTTGAAATTAGAGTATCTCCTCCACCTTCTATAGATTTAAATGACACCCTAATCAAAGGATGTGAAGATCTAATTGTCAACTTCAACAACAACAGCTCAGATGAATTATTATACAATTGGGATTTTGGCGATGGAATCACCTCAACGGCAATAAATCCTATACACACATACACCCGACCAGGCCGCTACAATGTGATACTAAGTGCAACTAATCCTGATGGTTGTACTGCGATTTCGACTGCCGACTTTGTGGTTGAAGTACTCCAAAGTCCTTTCGTTAATATTCAAGCCTCTAAATTAAGTGCTGATTTAAATGAAGCTTTTTTTACATTCTTTGATGACTTTAGTGACGCCAATTCTTGGATTTGGAAATTTGGCGATGGGCGCATTTCTCAAGAAATCAACCCTACAATAAAATATGATGAAGTAGGAACTTATGATGTAAGTCTGCGGAAAGAAAACCAGCTAGGATGCTTAGACTCAGGTTTTATTAGAGTGCAAGTTAACCCTGACTACGATGTCATTTTACCAAATGCTTTCACGCCAAACCCCAATGGATCTAATGGAGGGTCCTACAATGCAAATGATCTAGATAATTACGTCTTCCACCCTTTTGTCGAATTCACCACTTCTTTTGAGATGCTCATATTTAATCGATGGGGTGAATTGATTTTTGAATCTAAAGATGTAAACATTGGTTGGGATGGATATTATAAAGGTGAATTATGCCAAGCGGATGTATATGTATACAAATTGAACATTACTTTCGAGGATGGCAGTAAAATTGCCAAGGTTGGTGATATAACGTTATTGAGATAGTATGATCGGTTTCAAAAGAATATTTTTATCGACCGTTTTGCTGTTTTATTGCTTCTTCAATTCGAATGAAATAAAAGCTCAGGATCCACAATTTGGCCATTTTTATTCCAATTCTTTGTTATATAATCCTGCGTTCACTGGAAATACAGATCTAGGCAGATTTGCTTTAGGTTACCGAAATCAATGGCCAGGATTGAGGGGCGCATTCATTTCTTATAGCTTTTCTTACGATCACTTTTTTAGTAAAATTAAGAGTGGTGTAGGTGTTCAATTTGTAAACGATAAAGCTGGCAGTGGTGGATTGACTACAACAGGAGCTAACTTCATGTATTCCTATCAGATTCCAATTTCTAGCCAAACTGCTATACTAACAGGTATTAAAGCAGGCTACCAAAGCAGGTATTATGATTTCAACAGATTTACCTTTGCTGATCAAATTGTGAGAGACAATGCACCGGCATCAATCACCAATGAATTTAGAGATCGAATTTCCTACTTCAACTTTGGCCAAGGAATTGTATTTTATCACATTGAAAAATATTGGTTTGGTCTATCTTTTGACCACTTGAACAATCCTGAAAACTCTTTTGGTGATCGTCAATCAAATTTGCCTGTTCGTTTTGCTCTGCAAGGCGGTTGGAATTTCAAAGTTAACCCTACCTCAAGTGGGCGCGCAAGATCTACGATTACAGCTGCATTCCTTTATAAGACTCAACAAAAATGGGACCAACTAGACTTGGGAGCATATTACAAAGTCAACCCATTTATCGTAGGATTATGGTACAGAGGATTGCCTTTAAAGTCGAATGAAAGTTCTATCCAAAATGCAGATGCCATCATGCTATTGACTGGCTATGAATACGATAGAATTACGTTTGCCTATTCTTATGAAATCACAATTTCACCACTTGCTTCAAATACAAATGGTGCACATGAAGTTAGTTTGATATTGAACTATCCCAAATCAAAAAAACGGAGAAGGCGTTATTACAAAATACCTTGTCCGAAATTTTAAATTTCCATAAAATGAACATATTTATTTCATCTATTGCACCTTAAGTAAATAGATGTAAATTTTATAGTATAACTTTTAGCAATAAAGGTGTCCACATTTTATCACTCATTATAATTTCTTCACAGATTCGACGATTGGTTTAGCCGAAAATGATAGTTATTCTACAAATTGACACTTGCATTGATATCAATATCAATGCAAGTGCCCCATTTTATTTAATCCTATGAATTTCCATCATTGCTTTATTTTACAATGATCTTCTTCATAATCTGTTCATTATCAGATGTTAGATTGAAGAGATACAATCCGCTGTCGTATTGAGAAAGATCAAATGATTCACTGAAATTTCCTTCAAAGCCAAGTAGTTGCTTTTCATAAATTACACTTCCTTTTACATCTTTTATCGAAAGCATATAATCATTTGCAACTTTTGAAGAAAATTGCATATTGAATTCACCATCCGTAGGGTTTGGAAACAATTTCAATTCTTTAATACTGGAAGTTTTGTCAAACGATTGATCAATTTCAACAGGAAGTTCATCCACTTGAATTACATCAACTTTTGATTTTCTAAAGAACACCATAGTGCTGCCTTCGTCTTCCCATTCTCCTTCATGGTCCAATTCAATTTTTGCTACAAACACATTCATTTGGTGTTTATCCTCTTCACTCAATTCTTCTTTAGCAATAACATTTGTTCGAATGATCACATTTTTCATAGAACTACTGTCAAACATAAAATCCTCAGTCATTTCTATAGTATTCTTTTGCATCAATTGATCAATTTCTCCTTCCAGATTAACGATATTTACCTTTAACCCATTTAATTCCTTGCCAATCAATTCATGAATCTTATGACCTGTATTTTCTTCATAATTAACACTATCTAGCTTAATAATTTTAAATAGCTCACCTCCTTGAGTTGAATTGTCTTCAAGTTGAATGTATCTTATGGAACCTTCTTTATCCTTTAAATCTATTTCAATTCCCTTTTCTTTTAATTTCTTCATTACATCTTCAAGTGATTTTTTATCATCAAATGAGAAGGTTTCGTCAGTTTTACTCACATCACCATTCACATCCTTGACCATCTTTATGCGCACCTGACCTTCTTTAGGTTGATTTTCAACTGATACTACTTTTTTTTCTTGAGCAATTAGGCCAATACTGCTTAAGACCAATAGTCCTAAGAGTCCTTTCTTCTTTATTGTATTCATCGTTTATATTTTTAGATTATAACTCAAAATTCATTTAGATCAGAGCTTAGGAGGGTTAATGTAAAGCCAAAAAAAGTTAAGGAAAAGTTAAAGTTCTTCCATCGACACAGAAGTAACTCTAAATTTATCACATGGGTAAAAGATCAATACAATGGATTATCCTCTTGATGTCTGTCTGCCTGGTTGGAATTATTTCATTTCAAGCCTATTGGATCTGGCTGAACATTAAGGAGAAGGAAAAGGAATTCAACACGACCATTTCTGAGGCGCTTTACAAGGTTGAAGAAAGGTTATTGAGTTTAGAGGCCGATGTGTTTGTAAAGTCAAAAAATATTCTAAATGACAGTAGTGCCAACTACTTCGAAGTACTTAGCAATCAAGTAACTCTAGTGAACAATGTAAAAAGAGACCCTAATGTAGAGGCTAAAGATATTAGTACCCATATAAAGCACATCACTTCAAAAGATGCAGCTGTAATTTTTACTGAAATACCAAAAAAAGTAGAAGAAATTGTCAAATTTGATTCAAGCAAAGATCGAATGCAATTGATTGTCCGCTATCAGCAAAAGAAAGATGCCATTGAGGAGATAGTAGAAAAAATTAGTTGGGAGTTCGCAGTTGAAGATGTTTCATTGAAAGATCGAATAAAAAGGATTGACCTTGATTCCATTTTACAAATTACATTTGAAGATTATGGGCTCAGTGAACTACCCTTTGAGTACGCTATAATTGATAAAGTAAACGACAGCATAGTGACTAGCTCTGCCATTAAAATGGGAGATGGCATCAATAGTCAATATCAGCGAAAGATCCTTGAATCAGCATATAACAATGAAGGAGGAGTTTTGTTAGTAGACTTTCCAACTAAGAGAAGCTATCTGCTAAATTCAGTTTGGCTGCTTATGCTATTATCAAGCATACTTACAAGTGTGATGATTTTTACATTTTATTTCACATTAAAGACCATTTATAGACAAAAGAAAATAGCCGCGATAAAATCAGATTTCATCAACAATATGACACATGAGCTAAAGACACCTTTGGCAACAATATCCCTTGCCATAGACGCTATTTTGCACAAAGATGTTAGATCAAAGAAGAAAGAAGTTGATCGATACGGACAAATAATCAAAAAAGAAAATCAGCGCATGAATACTCAAATTGAAAGGGTATTAGACATGGCTCTATTTGATAAGAAGGACATTGTTCTTAAAGTTGAAGACCTTGATGTGCATCAAATTATTCGAGAAGTGACATCAGATATGCAACTGAAAGTTAGCCATGAACATGGAAGCATTCAACTTGATTTAATCGCTAAAGAATACATTATCAAGGCAGATCGCATGCATTTCTACAACATTATCAGAAATCTCATAGACAATGCCATCAAATATTCAAAAAAAGAAATACGAATTACCATCAAAACATTCATCCAAGACAATGAGCTACATATTAAAGTCATCGACCGGGGAATTGGAATGAACAAAGAAACTGTGAAGAGAATCTTTGATCGATTCTACAGAAAAACTGAGGGCGATATTCATACAACCAAAGGTTTTGGGCTTGGATTGGCTTATGTAAAAGAGATATTACAGAAAATGGATGCTAAAATACACGTTGAAAGTATACTACATGGAGGAAGTGAATTTACAATTATCTACCCATTGAGATAAATGAAAAAAAGAGCACAAATATTGCTTGTTGAAGATGAACCAAATTTTGGTGCAGTTCTTAAAAGCTATTTGAGTTTGGCCAATTACAAAGTCGAATGGGTAAAAGATGGCAAGGCCGCCTATTCAAAATTTCAGAATGAAGTATTCGACCTTTGCATATTGGATATCATGATGCCAGAAATGGATGGTTTTAGCCTGGGGAAAGAGATCAAAAGATTACGACCGAATCTTCCATTTATTTACCTTACAGCAAAAGGATTAAAAGAAGACATTTTAAAGGGCTTCAAGCTAGGTGCAGAGGATTATTTAACAAAACCGTTTGACTCAGACATACTTCTTGAAAAGATTAAGGTTGTGCTACAGCGAAAAATTGAATTAGGCAAAGAAACGTCTTACGATAAAGAGGAGTATACTGTTGGGTTATATTCCTTTAAACCTAGCATTAGAAAGCTAAAAATCAATGATAAGATAGTTAAGCTTTCGCCAAAGGAATCTTCATTGCTTTTTGAACTGCTTAATTATAAAAATGAAGTCATGCCAAGGACGGTTGCACTTTCGAAAATTTGGGGTGAGGACAACTATTTTACAGCGAGGAGTATGGATGTTTACATTGCGAAACTGAGGAAGTACCTCCGAGAAGACCCCACAATAAGAATTGAAAACATTCATGGGAATGGCTTTCAATTAATTATTGAGTAACACAGATTTTCCTCTTATTAGAATTGATCAATTCAATTTAACGTAATTTGATGCTGTGAATTTCGCTACAATCATCAAATTTTTTTTTCTACTCAAATTCATGGTTTACCTAAGTGGCTATGGACAAAACATAAACGAAGTACGTGAAAAATACCTCTTGGCATTACATGATTGTCAATATGCTGAAGAAACCTATGAATACATTCTTTCAATTCCTAAACCTACTGCGCAAATATTTGCTTATCGAGGAGCGCTAGAAGCTATCTTAACAAAAACAACTTGGAATCCTTTTAAGAAATTTTCATACTTAAAAGACAGTAAGCTTTCATTCACAAAAGCAGTAAATATGAACCCTAATCAATTGGAAATAAGACTTCTTAGGATGGCAGTGCAATATGAAATTCCTACCTACTTAGGATTTAGTGAAGAGTTGAAAGAGGACTTAGAATTTATTCTTGAACATTGCATTCAATTCGATGCGCAAAAGTATTCGTCAGATATATTGAATGAGATAATTGGTTTTGTAGATAAATGTCAATATTTTAGTTTGCCAGAAACAAAACGTTTAAAAAACATACTTACCAAAACCTCATAAGATGAAACTGATGATTCGATATTCTCTGATAGCGTTTTTATTGGCATTGCCATTTCAATTTTCTGCCTGTAAATTACTGGGGCCATGTATAGAAGGAGAAGGAGAAATCATAGAGAGAACAATTATGCTCGAAGACATTTCTGAGCTTAATATCGCTGGAAACACAGTCTTATACATCAGTCAAGGAGCATCTCAAAACATCACTATAAAGGCACAAGAAAATATCATAGAACAACTGAATAGAGAAGTCAAAGACAGTGAATGGTCTGCTTATTTTACCAAATGCATTAAAACAAAGAATGCAGTTGAAATTTTTGTTGAATTGCCGAACATAGAAGCTTTAGGCGTGCAGGGTTCAGGCTCAATTTTATCAAAAAACCTATTAGAGGTGAATGAAATAGAATTAGAAATAGCAGGTTCAGGAGAGATCAACTTGGATCTAAACGCAAATGAAATTGACAGTGAAATCAATGGCTCAGGCGATGTAAAATTAAAAGGAAAAAGCACTTCCATTGAGGTCGAAATCAATGGCTCGGGTGATGTTGGTGCAGAAGAATTAGTTGCTAAGGAAGCAGAAGTTGAAATCAATGGAAGCGGAGATGTACGATTGAACGTTACTCAGTCTCTTGATATTGAAATCAATGGTAGTGGAGATGTAAATTATAAAGGCAACCCACAACAAATAAAATCAGACATCAACGGTTCTGGCGACCTCAACAAATTAGATTGATTAATACAATATGTATTTCTTTCGAATTACTTTAAACTGAGTCAATTCTTCTTTCCAACTGGATTTTATTTCTTCCATACTTTTTCCTGCAATTATTTGAGTTTTTAATTCATCATTACCAGCCAATAAATTGAAAAAGTTTGTAAAGAAAGTAGAGGAGTCTGGATAAAGATTATATGCCTTCATCAATGGTGATAAGTCTAAACCAGCATTTTCAAATAGCTCTTTTTGAGAAATTTTTGTATATGATTCCCCATAACATATTTCACCTTCTAGCTTAGGTTGTTTAGCTCCGAAACTTGGCTTGGGCGTAAAGGTGTGTGTTAGTCCTTTAAAAAGTGGATGGCCAAATTGTTGGAAGGGTGCATCAGTTCCCCGACCAATACTCACAACTGTACCTTCAAACAAACAAAGAACTGGATAAAGGTATATGGCACGCATATTTGGCAAATTGGGAGAAGGAGGAATTTCTACCTCAAATGCCGCATTTCTATTATAATTGACACAGGGCACCACGCTTAAATCAACCTTTATTTCTTCGCTTAACCATCCTTCTTCGTTCACCATATTTGCGTATTCTCCAATCGTCATTCCGTGCACTATAGGAACCGGATGCATGCCCACAAAAGAAGCATAATCTTTCATTAAAACGGGACCATCCACATAATGTCCGTTTGGGTTGGGTCGATCGAATACAACCACTGGTATCCCATGCTCTGCAGCTGCTTCCATGACGTAATGCAAAGTGGATGTGTATGTATAATACCGAACTCCAACATCTTGAATGTCAAAGAAAATAATATCAATTCCTTCTAGTTGCTTTTGACTTGGTTTTTTGTTTTTACCATAAAGGGAGACAATGGGTAAGCCTGTTTTCTTATCTATACTGTGGTCAATTTTTTCGCCTGCATCACCTTTCCCCCGAAAGCCATGCTCAGGGCTAAATAATCGTATAATTTGAAAACCTTCACTTATGAGTGTATCTACAAAATGGATACCATTCATCAATGAAGTATGGTTTCCTACAAAACCAATTCTCTTATTCTTCCACTCTGACTGATACTCCAAAAATCTCTCATTGCCTAAAATTACATCCTCATTCATGGTCTCCTGAGATTGTTGTGCTTTGCAAGAAGTCAACAATAGAAACAATGTGATAATGGTCAGAAACTTTATACTAGTTGGGGGAGGATTCAATTTCATACTTTTGTTTATCACTTTAGTTGAACGCCCTTGAATTTCGAATTATTTGTTGCAAAAAAAATTATAAAAGGAAGTCAGCAAACCTTTTCCAAACCAATAATACGCATTTCCATCGTGGCCATTGCTTTGGGCATAATGATGATGAGCATTTCGCTTTCCATTGTGAATGGATTCCAGGCTGAAATAGAGCGCAAGGTGAGTGGAATGAATGCACCGATCACCATCACCAATTATAAATCAAGACATTTCTTAGAACAGACTCCAATTGATAAAAACAGGGAATTCAAAGATGAGATTCTCGAGATTGATGGAGTAAAGCATATTCAGGTCTATGCCAATAAAGGACTAATTCTAAAAACAAAAGAAGACAACTATGGTGCTATGTCAAAGGGGGTTGATTCCGATTTTGATTGGTCGTTTTTCAAGGAACATTTAATGCATGGTAGCTTACCAAATATTACGCAGGACTCAACATCAAATGACATTTTGATTTCGTCCCACATTGCCAATAAACTTGCCCTGAAAGAAGGTGACAATCTCTATTTATTTTTTGCACAACAACCTCCTAGATACAAAAAAGTAAATGTGTCAGGAATTTATAAAACTGGATTAGGTGAGTTGGATGAACGATTGGTTTTAATTGATCTTAGACACATACAAAAGGTGAACAATTGGGAAAGCAACTTAGTAGGAGGATTCGAGATCATTTTGCATTCAGGTGCTGACATCACCTTAATTGATGACCAAGTGTATAAAGTCATCGACAACGACCTAATTTCTACATCCATTTTGGAAAGCAGACCCGATATATTCAATTGGTTAGAATTGCAAGATGTGAATGTCATCATCATTATTGGTTTACTAATTGCGGTATGTGGCATCGATATCATCTCTGCACTGTTAATCCTAATCCTTGAACGCACAAACATGATTGGAATATTAAAAGCACTAGGCACAAACAATTTAAGCGTTAGAAAAATATTTATTTACAATGCCATATATCTCGTAATTCAAGGCATTATTTGGGGAAACATTTTTGGTTTAGGTTTCGCCTTATTACAGAAAAAATTTAAATTTCTTAAATTGCCTCAAGAAGCTTATTTTATTGACAATGTGCCTATTGAGATTGATTGGCTTGAACTGTTCTTATTGAATGCAGGAACAATTATTTGCTGTCTAATCATGTTGATCTTACCTTCTAATCTAATTGCACGCATTGCCCCTTCAGAGGCGATTAGATTCCAATAAGCTTTTTAGCCTAAACACCCTCGAACCAAAAGGCTTTTAATAACTTTGCATCTGTAAATAATCAGATGAAATACTACAGCAACATATTAGAAACCATAGGGAATACTCCATTGGTAAAACTCAATAAAATCACCCAAGAAATTCCTGCCTTAGTCTTAGGAAAAATGGAAACTTTTAATCCGGGGCACTCCATTAAGGATAGAATGGCCTTAAAAATGGTGGAAGATGCTGAGAAATCAGGATTATTGAAACCAGGCGGAACAATCATTGAAGGCACCTCTGGAAACACTGGAATGGGACTGGCGCTTGCAGCTATTGTAAAAGGATACAAGCTAATATGCACATTGGCGGACAAGCAATCCAAAGAAAAAATGGACATTTTAAGAGCAATGGGTGCCGAGGTAATTGTTTGCCCAACCAATGTTGAGTCTAATGATCCACGATCTTATTACTCTGTCGCAAAAAAATTAAACGAAGAAATTCCAAATTCTTTCTATCCCAATCAGTATGATAATTTATCCAATCGAACAGCCCATTACGAGCAAACTGGACCTGAAATTTGGGAACAAACTGAAGGAAAGATAACCCACCTTGTTGTTGGTGTTGGTACTGGAGGTACGATTTCAGGGACGGCCAAATATTTAAAAGAAAAAAACCCGAATGTCAAGATCTGGGGCATAGACACTTATGGTTCCGTTTTTAAAAAATACCATGAAACAGGCGAATTCGATGAAAATGAAATTTACTCTTACATCACCGAAGGAATTGGTGAAGATATTTTGCCCAAGAATGTAGAATTTGATTTAATCGATCACTTTGAGAAAGTCACTGACAAGGACGGTGTGATCATGACGAGAAGACTTGCAAAAGAAGAAGGTTTCTTTCTTGGCAACTCAGCAGGATCAGCAGTTGCAGGCTTATTGCAAATGAAAGCACAATTGTCCAAAGATGATGTGGTGGTCATTATTTTTCACGACCATGGAAGTAGGTATGTAGGTAAAATGTTTAACGATGATTGGGTACGAGATAGAGGTTTCATGGAAGCGGATAAGGTCAAAGCCATCAATCTAATCAAGGAACATGGTTCAAAAAAATTGATCACTGCAGATGCTGAAGAAGATTTGGAAGAGGTGATGAAGAAAATGACCAAGTACAACATATCGCAGGTTCCGGTGGTAAAAAATGATGAGTTCGTTGGCTCACTGAGGGATGCAGATCTCTACAGTTGGTTTAGTGGAACTGACAAAACGAACAATAAAGTGAAAGACCATATGAGTGCACCTTATCCATTTATTGATGGCAACGCATCAGTAGATGAGATTGCATCCAAGTTAAATAAACAGAATCCAGCTGTGCTTGTTCGGAATAGAGAAGGTCATGCTCACATAATTACAATCCACGACATTATTTCTTCCATACACGCTGACAGCTAAACATATACTCAATATTTTTTTGCGTTGAGTTTTGAACAAAAAAGACTTCAAAGCTTCAAGATTTATAGCGCTACACACTTCTCATTTTGACTACATTTACGTTGAATGAGCTTCCATATGAAGAAATATTTCATCATTTCAATTCTGCTGCTATCTACAACTTTTAGTTATGGACAGAAGGTTGGACTTGTTTTAAGTGGTGGTGGGGCAGCAGGTTCAGCACATGTAGGAGTGTTAAAGGCCTTAGAAAAAAACAACATCCCAATCGATTACATCACAGGCACTTCAATCGGGGCTCTGGTCGGCGGTTTCTATGCTGCTGGATTTTCGCCTGAACAGATCGAACAAATGATTACTTCAACAGAGTTTAGAAATGCAGCAATGGGTATAATCGATGAGCAGCATATCTATTATTTCAATAAAAGTGATATAAATGCAGGATTCGTCAGTTTAAATTTTAATCTTGATTCTGTCCTAGAAGCAAATATTCCAACCAATTTTGTTTCTTCAAATGCGATAGACTTTGGTTTAATGATTCAATTGGCGGCAGCAAATGCAGCAGCAAATAGCAATTTTGATAGTTTAATGATTCCCTTTCGATGTCTTGCCGCCAATGTGAGTAAGCGACAACAAGAAATATTAAAAAAAGGTGATTTAGCGAGCTCGATTCGAGCCTCGATGACTTATCCTTTTTATCTTTCTCCAATTACGATAGAGGGTAATTTAATGTTCGACGGAGGATTGTACAACAACTTTCCATCGGACATCTTATGCAAAGAGTTTAATCCAGATTATATCATCGCAAGCAATGTGGCTACAAAAATTGAGGCGCCAACAGCAGACAATCTTCTCTCTCAAATTAAAAATTTACTAATTGAAAAATCCGAATTTAAAATTAATTGTGCAAAAGGCATCATTATTGAAGCGGATGTAGATGATATCGCCACTTTTAATTTTTACGAAAATGAAATGGCCATAGAAAAGGGATTCAACGCAACGATAAAGCTTATGGACTCGATAAAAATGCTTATTCCAATGCGACGAAATGCCTCAGAACTTGCTGACATAAGAGCAAAATTCAACAGAAAAAAACCTCCTTTAATATTCGAAGACATTGAATTAGAAGGGCTTCATCCAAATCAAAAAAAGTACATAAAACAAGGTCTCACGATAGACTCAACAACCTTTACAGGAGATCAACTCGAGAAAACTTACACCCAACTGATTTCGAATGAGAAAATAAAAAGCATTTATCCTGAGGCAAAGTATCAAGCTGAAACAGGCCGTTTTAAAATCAATCTCAAAACCACTAAAGAGAAAAGCTTCACAGCGACCTTTGGTGGCGTAATTTCTACTAAACCTTTTAGTACAGGTTTTTTTCAGTTAGACTACCAACGTCTTGAAGCCACGGGGCTAAAAGCAAGTGGAAACATCTATTTTGGAAACTTTTACAGCTCAGCTCAAGGAAAAATTAAATGGGATGTACCCTTCGACATCCCTTTCTCTTTTGAATCTAAATTCACTGTTAATAAATTTGATTTTTTTAATGGCATTTCTTCATTTGTGGAAGATGATGATCTTCCATTTATTATTACATCAGAACGGTATTGGGAATCATCATTGTCTTTACCCGTTCTCCGAAAAGGAAAAATATCATTCGCGGCATCATACCATTGGCAAGAAAACGAATACTACCAACATGATAACTTTCAAAGAGGTGATACTGCAGACCAAACAAATTTTGAAGGAATATCAACAAAAGCCGCCTATGAATTAAATTCCCTCAACAGAAAAATGTATGCAAACAAGGGAACAAAGTTCAATTTTAGCCTACGCTATGTAGACGGATTAGAACGCACAAATCCAGGTTCAACTGCTGGCAAAAAAGGTAATTACAGAAATGAATTGGATTGGATTACGCTGAATCTGTCCTTTGAAAAGTATCTGTTTAATAGTGGTAATTTTCATTTGGGCACCTTCCTTCAAGGTTCCTATTCAGATCTTCCTTTCTTTCAAAATTATACAGCAACTTTATTGAATTCACCTTCATTTGCTCCTTTACCAGAGAATTTGACTTTATTTCAAGAACAATATCGATCAAAAAGTTTTTTAGGTGGTGGATTAAAAGCGATATACTCTATTCGTGATCATTTAGATTTTAGACTTGAAGCATACGTATACCAGCCATATGAAGAATTTATCGAAAATGCTGATGGCACAACTAGACTTGGTGAGGAAATAATTAATAGAGATTACATCGGTACATTCACAGCGGTTTATCAAACAAGGGTAGGTCCATTGGCTTTAAGTCTTAATTATTTTGACGATGCAAAAACTGAATTAAGTTTCTTGGTACATTTTGGCTACATCTTATTCAACAAGAAAGGATTAGAATGATCTCCTTAAAACCGTATAACACTTTTGGTATCGATGCAAAAGCATCAGATTTTATTGATATAAGCTCTTCAACACAGGCAATAGATCTATTTAGCAATGAAAATTTGCAAAACATGAATCACCTCATTCTTGGAGGTGGGAGCAACATTCTTTTAAGGAAAGATTTTGATGGAATCGTGATTAAAAATTCAATTTTAGGAATTGAAGTCATTAAAGAAAATGAGGCTGAAGTTGAAGTCAAAGTAGGGGCTGGTGAAAATTGGCATGCTTTTGTTTTGTTTTGTCTTTCTAATGGTTATTATGGCCTAGAAAATCTTTCTTTGATACCTGGAAACGTAGGTGCGAGTCCAATGCAAAACATCGGCGCCTATGGTGTTGAAGTAAAAGACTTTATAAGCAAGGTGACTGCTATAGAAATTGAAACTGGAAAAGTCAAGGCTTTTGATAACACTGAATGTCAATTTGACTATCGATCAAGTATTTTTAAAACAATCTATAAAGGACAATTTTTCATCGTTTCTGTAAACTTTAAATTGTCTAAGATTCCAAACCTAAAGATTGAGTATGGAGCAATTCGACAACAATTAGAATCTAAAGAAATTGACTTGAATCATATTCTTCCCAAAGATGTTTCAGATGCTGTAATTGAAATTCGAAAAAGCAAATTACCAGATCCCTCTGAAATAGGAAATGCGGGGAGCTTTTTTAAAAATCCTATTGTCAGAAAGGCAAAAAGGGATGAGTTGCTAAAGAATTATAATGACCTTCCCTCCTATGCCATCAATGACAATAGCTTTAAACTTGCCGCCGGATGGCTAATAGAAAAAGCTGGTTGGAAAGGACATAGAAAAGGAGATTGTGGTGTTCACAAGCGTCAAGCCTTAGTGTTGGTTAATTTTGCGCATGCCTCAGGTGAAGAGATTTATCAGCTCTCAGAAGAAATACTGCTTTCCGTAAAAAAGAAATTTGGCGTTGAACTAGAAAGAGAAGTGAACATTATATAAGCGTTGCATTCAATAGCTTTCCACTGCTGACAAGCCGATGCACATAGGGTTTTTGTCGTGCAATTTCCATCAACTCTAGATGATGCATGTTATGACAATCCGAACCTAAAAAGGTTACAAGATTTTCATCAATCATTTTTTCAGCAATTTTTTTCGTTTCAGGTGAATAATGACCAATCAATGATAAAATATTCAGTTGGAGGAATACACCTTTCTCTTTTAGTTCAATGTATTTATTAAAATCATTGTACCAATATCCATAGCGTTCAGGATGTGCAAGTATAGGCTTGTAACCATTGGTTTGCAATTGAAAAACAATTTCTGCAAAATTTGGTGGCTCAGCAAAAAAAGGCAATTCGAACAAAACATAATTATCCCCGAATGTCAGTAACTCTTTGGAGTTAATTTTGGCTTCAAATGCTTCATCTAAATAATATTCAGCTGCTGCAGTTAACTTGATGTCTATATGTTGCTTATTCAATTCAGCATTAACTTCTTCCAATCCACCTAGAATTGAGTCGGCATCATTCTTATAAAAATCACTCATTACATGGGGAGTTGTGATCAGATTTTTATAGCCCAACTCCTTAAACCTTCGAATCATCGCGATGCTGTCTTCTATTGATTTTGACCCATCATCAATCTTTGGAATTAAATGAGAATGAAAATCTGTTACTAAGCAAGCCAAATCAATTTGGGCAAGCATTTTTTCTTTTCTAAATATTCTAGAAAACAGACTCATCGCTTTGTAATATATTCGCTTAAAATTAGACAATAAAAACAGGAGAAATCTCTATTTTTAATCATCATTTTGGAGATAACTCTATACTAATTATTTAACAAGCGGCTACGATTAAAGAGAAAATTGGCAAGGTAAATCAATGCGCCAAAGAATGGTATAAATAAAATCAGTATCACCCAAAGTACTCTTGCAATATCATTCCTTTCATAAATTATTGAAAGTAAAACCGAGAAAAGTGTAATCAATAGATACGTAAGCCCAGGAAGAAGTATATATGAAGGATCAATAAGTTGCATTGCAAGTCGTTACACCTTCTAAAATAAGCAAATATTCCCCTACTTAAACCTTTACCTTTTTCGAAAACCACTCAATGGTTTGCTTTAACCCACTTACAAGATTAATCTGAGGATTGTACTCAATCGTTTTTTTTGCTTTTGAGATATCTGCCAATGAATGCTTTACATCCCCTTTTCGCTCCTCGCGATGCACTGGCGCAACTTCAACACCTATTTGATTTTTGATTAAATCATAAAGCTCTAATAGTGAATATTGTTTCCCATACCCAATATTAAAAACCTCACCGAACGCTTCCTTATTCTCTGTAAGTAAGGCTTTAACGTTAGCTTGCACAGCATTTTCTACAAAAGTAAAGTCGCGACTTTGTTCCCCATTGCCATTGATAAAAGGAGCTTGTTTTTTTTGCAATGCCTCAATGAATAGTGGGATTACTGCTGCATAAGCACCTTTAGGGCTTTGGTGTGGACCAAAAACATTGAAATAACGCAATCCGATTATCTCTTGCCCATAATTTAAATACGCAACTCTTGCATAAAGTTCATTGGTGTATTTACTTACTGCGTAGGGAGAAAGAGGATTTCCAATGCTTTCTTCCTTTTTTGGCATATCAGCACTATCCCCATAAACTGAAGATGAACTTGCGTACACTATACGTTTAACTTGTCTTTCTCTTGCAGCTGATATTAAATTTAAAAAGCCAGTTACATTGGATTCATTGTTTGCTATTGGATTAGCCAATGAACGTGGTACGGATCCAAGGGCTGCCTGATGACTAACAAAATCTATATTTTGGAGAGCCTCCAAACAGTCTTGATATCTACTTATATCTCCTTTAAAAAACTCAAACCGATCATTCTCCTTGTGTTTTTCAAGGTTAACCTCAAATCCAGTGCTTAGATTATCAAGGACACGTACCTTTTTAGCATTATACTTAAGAAGGTAGTCTACTATATTGGATCCTATAAATCCTGCACCACCAGTAATCAGAAAGCTAGTATTACTTATATCTTTTTGGTGGAATGGGGTCTCAAACATTTGAATTATCTATTCTTGTATTGTGCATCGTAATAGCTTTGGTAAGCTCCCGAAGTAACATTGTTTAACCAAACCTCATTATCTAAATACCAATCTACAGTAATTTCAATTCCTTCCTCGAAGGTGATTGATGGTTCCCAATTCAATTTATCTTTGAGTTTGGAAGCATCTATGGCATACCTTTTATCATGTCCTTGTCTATCCTTTACATAAGAAATTAGTTTCTCAGATTCCCCGACCTCTCTTCCCAGCCTTTGATCCATTATATTACATAAAATCTTAATTAAGTCGATGTTTTTCCACTCATTGTTCCCTCCTATATTGTAGGTCTCTCCATTTTGAGCATTGTGAAAAATGACATCAATTGCTTGAGCATGATCATTGACCCATAACCAATCGCGAACATTGTCTCCTTTTCCGTAAACTGGTAGCGGTTTATTGTTCTTGATGTTATGTATAAAAAGTGGAATCAATTTTTCTGGGAACTGATTCGCCCCATAATTGTTTGAGCAGTTTGAAATTACAACTGGAAAATCATAGGTATGATAGTAGGCCCTGACCAAATGATCTGAGCTTGCTTTTGAAGCTGAATATGGACTTCTAGGATCATAAGCAGTTGTTTCTGTAAAGAATCCTGTTTCCCCTAAGGAGCCATAAACTTCATCGGTTGAGACATGATAAAACCGCTTATCGTCAAACTTATCTTTCCAACACTCCCTGGCAACATTCATAAGCGTTGCAGTGCCAATGATGTTTGTATTGATAAAGGAAAGTGGATCAGTGATTGAGCGATCTACATGAGATTCAGCTGCTAAATGAATTACGGCATTAATTTCGAATTTTTCAAAAACCTCTTTTAACAATACACTGTCGCAAATATCCCCTTTCACGAAGGAATAATTGTTTGCTTTTTCAATGTCTGATATGTTTTCCAAATTGCCAGCATAGGTCAATAAATCATAATTCACTATCCTATAATCTTTGTATTTGTCAACGAACAATCTTACTAGGTGTGATCCTATGAATCCAGCACCACCTGTGATCAATACATTTTTACTCATTATAAACTAAAGTATTTTATGTCTCTAAGTTTTGACTTTAGACTTCCTTTTACATCAAATATAAATCCATTGTCGGTCAATAAGCCTTTGTAATAATCTTCATTATTGTTGAGGAATTCATTATGATTTACAGCAAGCACAATTGCATCGTAATCTTGATCCGCCCCATTTGCGAGTGTAAAGTTATAATGCTTGTTGACTTCTTCAGAAGATGCATGAGGATCTATCACGTCTACTTTTAGTCCAAATGAAATAAGTTCATTGTATACATCTACAACTTTAGAGTTTCTAATGTCACTTACATTCTCCTTAAAAGTTGCACCCATTATTAATACTTTAGCTCCGTTGCTCGACTTATTGTTTGCAACAAGTTCTTTTACAATTCTTCCTGCGATATGACTACCCATTCCATCATTCACAGACCTGCCTGAATTGATGATTTGAGCATGATATCCATATTCTTTCGCCTTGTAGGTCAAATAGTAAGGATCAACTCCAATACAATGTCCACCTACTAATCCTGGACTAAAGTTTAGAAAATTCCATTTAGTACCAGCCGCCCTTAGTACGTCATACGTATCAATGTCCATCTTATTGAAGATAATTGAAAGCTCATTGATTAATGCAATATTGACATCGCGTTGTGTATTTTCAATGATTTTTGCAGCCTCTGCCACTTTTATGGATGCGGCTCGATGCACCCCTGCTGTCACCACAAGCTCATAAACTTTGGCGACTTGATCCAATGAAGTATCACAACAAGATGATACAACCTTCACTACATTTTGAAGAGTATGCTTGGTATCACCAGGATTGATTCGTTCAGGAGAATAGCCTACCTTAAAATCTTCTTTAAACTTGAGTCCACTAATTTGCTCAATCACTGGAACACAATCTTCTTCAGTACAACCAGGATAAACAGTGGATTCAAATACAACATAGTCCCCTTTTTTTATCACCTCCCCGACTGTTTTTGAAGCTGCTAAGAGCGGCTTTAAATCTGGAAGTTTGTGCTGATCGATTGGTGTTGGAACAGCAACAATAAAAAACTTGGCTTCTTTTAAGTCTTCTACATTTGCTGTAAAACTGATTGAACTTCCTTCAAACTCCTCATGTCCTAGCTCCTCACTAGGATCAATCCCCTCTTTCATTAAATCAACACGTTCTTCGCTGATGTCAAATCCAATGACATCTACTTTCTTTGCTAAAGCCAATGCAATTGGCAAACCTACATAGCCAAGTCCTATAACAGCTATTTTTTCTTTTTTCTCAACTAGATCCTGGTAGATCATAATCTATACTTTCTTAATGTTATTATTTATTAATTGATATTTTTCGTTGGATTCAGTGCAAGTTGCGAATCCCTCTTCATCGAAGTTTAATCTTTGCCCATATTCACTCATCCACCCAATTTGTCTTGATGGGTTTCCGACAACTAAAGCATAAGCAGGAACATCTTTAGTAACCACTGTCCCTGCACCTACGAAACTAAATTCTCCTAAGGTCGTTCCACAAACTATGGTAGCATTCGCCCCAATTGTCGCTCCTTTCTTTACCAAAGTGGTGTCATAACTTCCTCTTCTGTTTACTGCACTTCGCGGGTTGATCACATTGGTAAATACCATAGATGGACCCAAAAAAACATCATCTTCACAGATTACTCCAGTATATACTGAGACATTGTTCTGTATTTTAACTTGGTTCCCAAGCTTAACATGAGGTGAAATGACACAATTCTGACCAATGTTGCAGTTTTTACCAATAATGGATTTAGGCATTAAGTGACAGAAGTGCCAAATTTTGGTTCCTTCCCCGATTTCACAACCCTCATCAACAACAGCAGTTTCATGTACAAAAAAAGCACTCATTTTTTGATATAATTGGTAAAATCGTTGTGTTCTTTTTTATGCAGATCCTCCTTTGAAAGTGACTTAAAATAGGCATAGGTACGCTCTAATCCTTCAGCACGGTCAATTTTAGGTTCCCATTTAAGTATACTTCTTGCCAATTTAATATCAGGCTTTCGTTGCATAGGATCATCCTTAGGCAAATCGCGATAAACAATTTTTTGATCCGTATCTGTCAACTTAATTATTTCCTTGGCGAAATCAAGAATTGTGATTTCGTCCGGGTTTCCAATATTTACAGGTTCTGCGTGATTCGACAATAATAATCTATAAATCCCTTCAACTAAATCATCTACGTAACAAAAGGACCGCGTTTGCGATCCATCTCCAAATACAGTTAAGTCCTCGCCTCTCAAAGCTTGTCCAATAAATGCAGGCAATACGCGACCATCATTCAGTCGCATTCTTGGCCCATAGGTATTAAATATCCTAATAATACTTACCGCCACACCATGAAATCGATGATATGCCATTGTGATGGCCTCTTGAAATCTTTTCGCCTCATCATAAACACCTCTTGGCCCAATAGGGTTAACATTCCCCCAATAGTCTTCAGATTGAGGATGAACCAAAGGATCTCCATACACTTCAGAAGTTGAAGCAACCAATATTTTTGCATTCTTGCTTTTAGCGAGACCCAATAAATGATGAGTACCCAATGAGCTTACTTTAAGCGTTTGTATAGGTATCTTCAGATAATCTATTGGACTTGCAGGAGAGGCAAAATGTAAAATGTAATCTAGTTGTCCTGAAACATGGACATAATCTGACACATCCTGATGTTGAAATGTAAATTCTCGAAGCCGGACTAGGTGTTCGATATTTTTCATATTTCCAGTGATCAGGTTGTCCATCCCAACAACTTCATAACCTTCCTTAATAAACCTGTCACACAAGTGAGAACCAAGGAATCCTGCAGCTCCTGTAATTAAGATTCTTGGCATTTCTATAAAATTACATTTTCGCGACCAATGCTAATGTAATTGAAACCATGTTCTCTCATTCTATCTAAGTTATATAAGTTTCGCCCATCAAAAATGATCCTCTCATTTAATTGATTAGCAATTCGATCAAAGTCTGGATGTCTAAACACGGACCACTCTGTAGCAATCACCAAGAAATCTGCTCGATTACATGCATCATATGCATCCATTGCAAAATGAATTTTATTGCCAAGCTTTTCTTGAACATTTGACATCGCTTCTGGATCGTATGCTGATATAGATGCTCCCTTTTCGATCAATTTATCGATCAAGTAAAGTGCAGGTGCTTCTCGTATATCGTCTGTGTCTGGTTTAAATGCAAGGCCCCAAAGTGCAATCTTCTTGCCTTTTATATCCTGATCAAAGTAGTCTAATATTTTAGGTAATAAGGCAGTTTTTTGCTTGTGATTCACTCGCTCAACAGATTCTAAAATATCAAAATGATAGCCCTCTTCATCTCCAGATTTCACTAGAGCTTGAACATCTTTTGGAAAACAACTTCCACCATATCCAATTCCGGGAAATAAAAAGCGTTTTCCGATTCGAGTATCAGAACCCATGCCTCGTCTTACTGCATCCACATCAGCCCCAACTTTTTCGCAAAAATTGGCTATTTCATTCATAAATGTAATCTTGGTAGCTAAAAATGCATTTGATGCATACTTTGTTAGCTCCGCCGATTTTTCATCCATAAATATGATTGGATTCCCCTGTCTAACATATGGTTTATAAAGTCCTTCCAAAATCTTTTTTGCGCGATCAGACTCTGTTCCAATAACCACTCGGTCTGGTTTTAGAAAATCGTCTACTGCAAATCCCTCTCTTAAAAACTCTGGATTAGAAACAACATCAAATTCTACTTTAGCATTTTTCCTTATCGCGGCGTCAACTTTTTCAGCTGTACCTACTGGAACTGTGCTTTTATCTATAATAACTTTGTAATCTTCAATGATTTTACCCAATTCATCAGCTACACCCAAAACATAGGATAAATCTGCTGAGCCATCTTCATCTGGAGGAGTTGGCAAAGCAAGAAATATAATTTTTGCCTCTTGAATTGCATCTTTAAGATTCGTTGTAAAACTGAGTCTATTTTGTTTGATATTTCTTTCAAAAAGAACATCTAAATGAGGTTCATAAATGGGCACAATGCCATTTTTCATTTTTTGAACTTTCTCCTGATCAATGTCTACACAAATCACCTCATTGCCAGTTTCCGCTAGACAAGTACCTGTAACCAACCCAACATAGCCGGTCCCAACAACTGCTATTTTCATCTCTTTTTATTTAAATATTTTATAAAAGTTTCAGTAATGTATTTTAACTGATTTTCATTCAGTTCAGAATGCATTGGCAAAGAAATCACACAATCTGATAATTTCTCCGCAATAGGAAAGTCACCATCCTTATACCGCTCATCCTTATATGCTTTTTGAAGATGCAGAGGAACTGGATAATAAATCATAGCGGGCACATCGTGTTGCATCATGTGTTGCTGCAAATCGTTTCTATCGATGCCATTTACTTTTAGGGTATACTGATGGAATACATGACTAGAGTGACTCGATCGTGTAGGAATTGATATTTGACCAAATCCTTTGAAAGCTTCATCGTAATAGGAAGCTGCGGATCGTCTATTGTTATTGTATTGGTCAAGGTAATTTAATTTTACACTCAATACTGCCGCTTGAATACTGTCTAAACGAGAGTTGACTCCGATTTCGTCATGATAATACCTTACCTTCATTCCATGGTTAACAATAACTCTAGCTTTCTCTGCAAGTCCATCATCGTTGGTGAAAATTGCTCCACCATCGCCATAACACCCTAGGTTCTTTGAAGGGAAAAAAGAAGTACAGCCAAAGTCCCCAATTGTTCCGGATTGCATTGAAGTCCCATCTTTAAAATGAAAAGAAGCTCCTATAGATTGGGCGCTATCTTCTACGATTTTTAAATTGTGTTTTTTCGCAATGTGCAATATCTCTTCCATATTGCTGCATTGTCCGAATAGGTGCACTGGAATTATCGCTTTCGTATTTTCTGTTATTGCATTCTCAATTGCTTCTGTAGATATTAAAAAGGTATCCTCCTCACAATCAACTAAGACAGGCTTTAGTCCTAACAATGCAATAACTTCAGCGGTTGCTATAAAAGTGAATGTTGTCGTAATAACTTCATCACCTGGCTTTAGTCCAAGAGCCATTAAAGCGACTTGGAGTGCATCTGTACCATTGGCACAAGGGATGACGTGTTTAACGTTTAAATATTGAGCCAATTCCGCCTCAAAACGTTTGACTTCTGGACCATTAATAAAAGCTGCTGATTCGATAACACCTTGGACTCTAGCATCAACCTCTTCTTTAATCTTCTGATATTGACCCTTCAGGTCAACCATTTGAATGTTCATCTTCACGATCAAATTTATGGCATGCGAAGATAGGCTTTTTAGTGTACTATATCCTTTTAAAGTATTGGTAATTTAGCCTTATGAGGAGCCCTTTCAAGATACTGCTATTTTTATTCATTTCATTGAGTTTTGGCCTCAAGGCTTACAACCAGACAAAAACGGATTCATCTAAATTAAATCGAGAAGGATTCCCTTTTGTGCGTTTCCAATTTGCAAGTTTTTTGCCAGGAGGGGATTATGAAAAAAGCTATGGAAACACATATTCTGTCGGAGGAGCTATTGGCTATAAAACAGGTTCTAATTGGCAATTTGACATTGAATCAGGTTACTTTTTTGGTGCAAACGTAAAAAGGGAAGACATGCTTAATGGCATAATCAATTCGGCGGGAGATGCAACGGATTTGGATGGAGAATTAGTGAAAATTGTATTTGATATTCGGGCATTCAATGTTTTTGCATCTGCAGGAAAGATTATCCCACTTAATAAGAACAAAAACTCGGGCATACTCATTAAAACAGGAATAGGATATTTACAGCACCGTATAAAGATTGATTTTAGAGATGGTAAGGTTTTTCAATTAAGTGATGAAATGCTCAAAGGCTATGACCGCTTGCACACAGGAATTGCACTCAAACAGTTTATTGGCTATCAATATTATGGAAAAAGTAATTTGTTCAACTTTTACTTTGGCTTTGAAATGATTGAAGGATTCACTATCAACAGAAGGGCATACAATTATGACAGTCAGTCATTTGACACAGGCCGAAAAACTGACCTTTTATACGGTTTAAGATTTGGATGGTCGATTCCTATTAGACAAAGGGCCTCAGAGGAATTTTACTATTACTAAAATGAAGTTTCTTTACGACATTGGTATCAAAGCCTTCTTTTATGGAGTATTCATTGCATCCAAATTAAATTTCAATAAGGCAAAGCAATGGCTGAATGGAAGAAAAGGGCTTTTTAAAAATTTACAGATAGGCCTTGGAGGGGGATCAGTTGACATTTGGTTTCATTGTGCCTCTATGGGTGAGTTTGAGCAGGCAAGACCATTGATTGAACATTACAAATCATCTTACCCTGATCATTTTGTACTTGTGAGTTTTTTCTCCCCTTCTGCCTACTTGCATCACAACAATTACAAATTCGCTGATTATGTTTTCTACTTGCCTTTGGATACAAGAAAAAATGCCAAGAAGCTGTTTCAAATAATGGATGTTAAGAGGGTGGTTTTTGTCAAGTATGAATTTTGGTTCAACCTGCTGCACGCACTAGAAAAAAGAAATATTTCTGTTTACTTAGTCTCAGGAATTTTTAGAAAATCTCAACAATTTTTTAAATTCTATGGAAGGTGGTTCCGAAATAAATTATCTGCTTTTAAATTCTTCTATGTTCAAAATGAAGAATCAATAGCGTTGTTGAATTCAATAGGTTATAAAAATGCTATGATCTCTGGCGACAGCCGCTTTGATCGTGTTGTAAAAATTAAAGAAGAAGTTTTTAAAAATGCAATTTTAGATGCATTTTGCAATAATTCAAAAACCATTGTCTTTGGAAGCGCATGGAAGCAAGAGTGCGATTATGCGATTCAATTACTCAATGAGACAGATAAATTCAAGGTGATCATTGCTCCCCATGAAATTGATTCCAATTTTTGCAAGGATTTGCTGTCAAAAACTATACGCAAAGGCATTTTATGGAGCAATGTAAAAGACCTTTCAGACATAGACAATACACAACTTTTAATTATAGATAAAATAGGCCTACTATCTCGACTATACCGATACGCTGATTTTGCTTTTATAGGTGGCGGATACGGCAAAGGCATTCACAACATCTTAGAAGCTGCTGTCTATGGCTGCCCTATCTTTTTTGGAAAGAATTACAACATATTCCAAGAGGCTCATGACCTAGTATCTCAGAATTCGGCATTTCCAGTTGAAAATTATCAGGAGTTTAATGCAATTCTCGACAGATTGATGAATGACACCAAAGAATTGAGTCTGATTCGAGAATCGACAATACAGTATGTGAAGAAAAACACAGGTGTTGCTTCGAAAATATTCTCACATATGATAAACCAAGGTTAATTTTAGAAAAATACTTATTAAATCAGATTCGTTAATTTCTTTTTAAGGAATCCTCGAGACAAGCATGCTTCGTTTTTATATTTACTGGTAAACGTAACTCCTGAGACAGAATGCCTAGACCAAAAAAAATAGCAAAAAAAATATATGTACTTGATACATCCGTAATCATTCATGATCACAATTCATTTTTAAATTTTCAAGAAAATGATGTTGCTATTCCGATTACAGTGCTAGAAGAGTTGGACAACTTTAAAAGAGGAAACGACACCAAAAATTTCGAAGCCAGAGAATTCACACGCATTGTAGATAAGCTCTCAGAAAATTACACCTTACAAGATTGGATACCCCTTGAAAATAAAAACAACTCAAAATTCAAAATCATTTTCAACAAGCGCAATTTAAGCCTAGATGCTGAGAAAATATTCGATGATCATAAAGGAGATCATAAAATTCTAAATGCAGCAATCAGCTTGCAAGCGGAAGAAAAAGACAAAAAAATCATTCTTGTCACCAAAGACATTAATCTGAGGATTAAAGCAAAGGCATTAAACCTTGTAGCCGAGGACTACAATACCGGAAAGGTAAAAGATGTTTCTGATCTTCACTTAGGAAAAGATAAAATTGAAAATTTACCTTCTGAAATCATAAAGGAGATTTATGAAAAAGGATATCTAGAAGATTACAGCTTTCTAAAAGAGAAAAAACAAAACAATCATTTCTACATATTGAAAAATGGGAAAGCAAGTAGCTTGGCATTTTACAATCCAGTAGATGATCGCTTGGACCGTGTAGAAAAACTGAAGGCGTATGGTGTAGTTCCAAGAAATGCAGAACAAGCATTTGCTTTGCACGCCATACTCAATCCAGAAATTAAACTTGTCACCATTCAGGGGGTAGCAGGCACTGGAAAAACTTTACTTGCATTGGCCGGAGCCATTGAACAAAGACGAAATTTCAAGCAAATTATTCTTGCAAGACCTATAGTTCCTTTGAGCAATAAAGACATTGGTTTCCTTCCTGGGGATATAAAAGAGAAGATTAACCCATACATGGAACCCCTCTGGGACAATTTGAAATTCATCAAAAATCAGTTCAGTGAAATGGATAAAAAACATAAGCAAATCACTGAAATGCAAAAGAATGAGAAAATTGTGATCACTCCGCTAGCATACATACGAGGCCGCAGCTTATCAGACATCATATTTATCGTTGATGAGGCGCAAAACTTAACACCACACGAAATCAAGACAATTATTACGAGAGCCGGAGAAAACACAAAAATGATCTTTACTGGAGACATCAATCAAATTGACACGCCATACCTTGACGAACACAGCAATGGCTTGTCTTACTTAATAGACCGTGTGCGTGGTAACAAATTGTATGCTCATGTAGCATTAGAGAAAGGAGAGCGATCTGAACTCGCTAATGTTGCCAATAATCTTCTTTAATTTATTGAGATAGAAAATCATTGTCTCAATTCGTTGAATCTCTCTGTGCTAAATTACATATCCGTAATAAACTTCTTCAAATTACACAAAACTCAGTCGAGTATTTTTCATCCATTGTAAATCAAAGGATGGGCCCTCTAAGTAACCTACGTTACGCTTAGTAGAACAACAATAATTAACTTTGATCCACGATAAAGCCATGTTAAAAAAAGGAAGCAAACTTTACAGTATAGTTCATTTTAAATGCCCGCATTGCCAAGAGGGAGAATTTTTTAAATCGAGAAATCCATACGATTTTAAACACCTTTCTGCATCCTATGAAAAATGCCCAAACTGCAAAAGAAGATTGTATTTAGAACCTGGTTTTTACTATGGTGCAATGTATGTCTCTTATGCCATAAGTGTTGCTCATATTGTGACATTCATTGTCGCAAAGTATATACTTGGTTTCGACATGGAATATGTGAATTTTATTATTTTGGTAGCATCGTTCTTAATCCTACTTACGCCTTTGTATTATGCCTTATCGAAAATAATATGGGCGAACTTTTTTTTACACTACAAACAAACTACAGAAAATGAAAAACTTGAACACTGAAGATTTTAAAACCATGATCAAAGAAGACAATTCAGTTGTCATCGACGTGCGCACACCTGAAGAGGAAGTTGAAGGAGTAATTGCAGGAGCTGTAAACATTAATATCATGGATCCTTCTTTTCCAAAAAGAATTGAAGAATTAGACAAAGCCAAAAAATACCTCGTATTTTGCAGAAGCGGCGGAAGAAGCTCTACAGCTTGTCAGTTTATGGACAAAAAAGGGTTTGATACGTACAATTTAGATGGAGGAATCACAGCATGGAACGCAATGTAAACCAACACATTCTATTATTTGTCCTACTTAGTTTCATTTTCTCTTGCAGCTCTGCTCAATCAGATAGTCAATCCATTAAATTACTTTCTGCTATTGAATTTAAGGCAGCTTTGAGTGAAGAAGAGAAACCTCAATTGATTGATGTAAGGACAGAAAACGAGTTCAAATCTGGTTCAATTGAAGGAGCAATAAACTACAACATTCTTGATGGAACCTTTTCTTCAGAACTCAAAAATTTAAAAAAAAACGAAGCTGTATTTGTGTTCTGTGCCAAAGGAGGAAGAAGCAACAAAGCTGCGAAAATGCTAAAAGATGCTGGGTTCAAAAAGGTATATGACCTTAAAGGTGGATACGGTAACTGGAGAAGTTCAACTGACAAGTAGCAGTCGAGATGCTATAGATATAATTCTAGACTAAGCTTACATCCTGCGCTGTTTTGCGTAATTTTATGGACCTAACTAAATTTTACTCCATGAAATTACTTAAACAACTTTTTTTCACTAGCATCGCATGTCTTTTCTTCTTCACTACCTATGCTGGAGGTGAACATATACTAAAACTAAAATCAGGTAATGAAGAATTAATAGCACTTGAAAGCACTAGTCTACTTGATGACCAATTTGAAAGTCTCGAGACAGATTATGTCATCATACAGTTTTATAAGGTTCCTACTCAAGCTCAAAAAAACAAGATTTCATCCAATGGAATCACCCTTTTGGAATACCTTCCAAACTACTCTTTCTTGGCCACATACGATCAACCGAGCAATATTGAAGTTGGAGATTTAAATATTCGATCAATTGTTGAATACAAGAAAGAATTCAAATTGGCCCCAAGATTGGCAAATGAAGAAAAGCCTGATTGGGCCATGGCAGGTCAAACTGCAATTCTACTACTTGAAAAACAACATAATACATCAAAGTTTGAGTTGATAAGTGCTTTGAATTCAGAAGGAATTGAAATAGAATCAATAGACCCCTCTCAGAGGTTTATGAAATTTCAATTCCACACAAAAAAATAGATGCCTTTAGTGAAAATGATTATGTAAAATACTTGGATTACATTCCTGCACCGCCTGAGAAAGAAGACATTGAAGGAATTACCTTGCACAGAGGCAACCTTTTAGATTCAGATCATCCACTAGGAAGGAAGTATGATGGAACAGGAATAAGTATGACCATTGCCGACGATGGAGCTATTGGTCCTCATATAGATTTAAAAGGAAGAGTGACACAATTTGTCACATTTGACAATGGCGGACATGGAGATATGACAACAGGAATTGCTATGGGTGCAGGCAATTTAAATCCAAGAATCCAAGGAATGGCTACTGGTGCGTATTTATATTATTACAACATATCAGGATATCCACACATTGCAAATGCGGTATCAAATTTCAACAATCGAGGTGTTGTGGTTTCTTCTACCTCATACAGTGAAGGTTGCAATGCAGGTTATACCTCTTTAACGCGTGCAATTGACCAGCAAGTAAGGAGAAATCCTGAAATACTTCATGTATTTTCAGCAGGAAACAGTGCGGGTTTAAATTGCAATTATGGCGCAGGAACCAGATGGGGAACTATAACTGGTGGAAGAAAGCAAGGTAAATCCGTAATTGCGACTGGAAATCTAAATTATGTGGGATCAATTGTTTCGAGCAGCAGTAGAGGGCCGGCCTATGATGGAAGAATTAAACCTGACATTTGTGCCAATGGTGGTAGTCAAATGTCAATCGCAGCTAATAATTCATTTCAAACAGGAAGTGGCACTTCTGCAGCTGCACCCGGTTTAGCTGGCATAGCAGTTCAATTGTATCATGGCTACAAAGATTTGCACGGCGATACTCTTCCAGAGTCCGGTCTAATTAAAGCCGCGATGTTAAATACTGCGAGGGATCTTGGAAGGCCTGGCCCTGACTTTGATTATGGTTGGGGAAGAGTAAATGGGCATAGAGCTATGTTACTACTTGAGGAAAATAGGTATTTTGACGATACCATTTCTCAAGGAAACACGCATTCTTACACAATTAACATTGGCGCTACAAATCTGCAAGAACTAAATTTTATGATCTATTGGACAGATTATGAAGCCGCTACTTCCGCAGCTACGGCTTTGGTAAACGACATTGATCTTAGAGTCGTAAGTCCGGGAAATGACACCATACTACCTTGGATATTAGATGACACCCCAAATACTGCTAGTTTAAGTAGCAATGCAACTCGAGGTAATGATGACCTTAACAATGTTGAGCAAGTGAGTATAGATACTGTAAACAGTGGAAATTATACCTTGTTAGTTAGTGGCACAAATATTCCACAAGGACCCCAAAAATTCATTATAGTTTGGGAGACAAGAGATGATGGAGTAGAAATCACTTATCCGAATGGTGGCGAAGCCTTTGTTCCAGGAGAGACGGAAACCATTCGTTGGGATGCTTCTGGCACAAATGGTTCCTTCTTAATTGCCTATAGCACTGACAGTGGTTCAACATGGACGAACATAAGTGTTGCTGGCAGTTCCTCAAGATACAGAGATTGGCTGGTACCATCCAATATTGCTATTTCCAAGAATGTGCTCATAAGGGTTGAAAGAAGAGTTGGCAGAACAGTTGTTGCGACAGACACCTCAGATTTCACTTTATCTACTATGCGCCTTGCGGCTAATTTAAAAACTGAATTTGTATGTTTTGATTCTATCGGAGTCTCTTGGCGAAGAGTTCCTGGAGCAACTGCTTATGAAGTAAGCCTGCTTGGTGATAAATACATGGACTCCGTGAGTACTACTTCAGACACTTCATTTATTTTCCAAGGCACAACCTTTAATGATGACAATTGGTTCAGCGTACGGGCAATAAAAAATGACATTATTGGTCGTAGAGCCAATGCAGTTCAAATTCCTGATAAAATCTTTAATTGTCCATTTAATTATGACTTGGCAATTAATAAGTTGGCATCTCCAAGTTCATCCTATTTACTGGATTGTAATGTTTCAAAAGTTAGGGTGGAAGTTGAGTTGCAAAATAAAGGCGATTCAACATTGTCAAACGTACCAATGGAATATATTTTCAATAACGTCACCTATCGAGATACTTTTCCAGGTCCATTAGTAAAAGGAGCTACTTCTAGTTTTATTTTTAAAGACTCACTTGGTCTTACTCAAACTACCTTTAATCGTTTAAAAGTGAAGGCGCTCTTGAACAATGATGAAGACTTTACAAATGACTCTTTAGAGAATACATTTGATGTACTTACGAGCACTGTGAAAACGCTGCCATTTTCTGAAACGTTCGATACAATGACCACATGTGCGACTACGAGCAATTGTGGCACTACAATATGCAGCCTCACGAATGATTGGTCAAACATGTCAACGAGGTATGATATTTTTGACATGCGTGTTCATAGAGGGTCAACACCTTCTACCGGTACTGGACCATCTGCAGATCATACACTTGGTACATCTATTGGACAATACATTTATGCTGAAGCATCAAATGGATGTTACGAACAAGAATCTCAAGTACTCTCTCCTTGTATAGACTTGTCCAATACTTTATCTCCTGAGTTAAGTTTTTGGTACCATATGAATGGTCAGTTTATGGGAAGAATGCAAGTTGACATATACAGTGACGGAGCTATGGACAGCGTATTTAGCGTTGATGGCTCACAAGGTGCGTCATGGATAAATAAGAAAATAAATTTAAGTCCTTATATAGGAAAGACAATCAATATTCGATTCCTCTTTACAACTGGATCATTCTGGTCAAGCGATATGGCAATCGATGATGTAAGCATCATTGACTTAAGCACTAGCCTCGATCAGGTAGAAATTGACAATCGATTTAATGTTTACCCAAATCCTTCTGAAGGATTGTTCACAATAGAGTTTAATGAACTTCCACAGACAGCAGTTGACATTTATGATTTGAATGGAAGACTTCTAAAAACAATGAGAATAAACAGCAATGTGAGCAACATAGACTTGTCCTCTTATGAAAAAGGGATTTACATCTTGAATGTTCATGGCACAAAAGTCCACAAGAAGTTGGTTATTCACTAAATCAATTAACTTAAAAAGAATCCTGCTCAAAGAGCAGGATTTTTTTTTGAATTCTCTGTTACTTTGCCACTGAAAGATGAGCAAGAATTTTATTATTTCCGAAGAGATTCCTTTGATGGAAGAATTTCCAACTCTACAAGGAGAAGGTTTTCATAACGGACGATTTGCATACTTTATAAGAATCGCCGGTTGTGACATTGGCTGTCATTGGTGCGATGTAAAAGAAAGTTGGCCTACTTACAATCATCCGGTGGCGTCTTATGATAAAATTTTGTCAAATGCCATTCAATCTGGCGCTAAATTTATTGTAATCACAGGTGGAGAACCTTTTATGTATCCATTGGAAACACTTTGTGATAAATTATTGGAGAAAAAGTTTGAACTTGCAGTTGAAACCTCTGGGGCATATCCACTATCTGGAACATGGCACTGGATTTGCTTATCACCAAAAAAAAATAAAACACCGCTTGCAGAATTTTACAATAAGGCACATGAGTTAAAAATAATTATTTACAATAAAGATGATTTTAAATGGGCCGAAAAACATGCCGCTTTAGTAAATCCTGAGTGCAAGTTGTACCTTCAAGTTGAATGGAGTAAAAGAGATGAAAATACTCCCTTAATATTAGACTACATTAAAGAAAATCCTCAATGGAAATTAAGCCTTCAAACACACAAATACATAGGAATACCCTAAATCGGTTTTGCTTAACCTTATTTAGCATTGTGCTTTTTAGCTGCTCATCCATTGTTGGACAGAACTTAAGTAGCAATGATAAAAAAGCGACCAAAAAATATTTGGAGGCTCAAACATTTTACCAAAAACACGATTTAAATCAGGCTACTTCATTGCTTAAAGAAGCTGTCGAAAGAGATGAGCATTTCGTCGAGGCCATCACTCTTTTAGCATACATAAACCTTGATCTAGGAGCCTATGAAAAAGCCAAAGGGTATTTCGAAAAAGCCATAGCAGTAAATGCCACAGCAATTCCAAACAATCTATTTTTTCTTGCTGAAATTGAGTTAAAATATGGTGATTATCATAATGCAAATAAGCATTTTAAACAATTTTTAAATCTAGGAGAACACGATCAAAAATTAGTCAATCGCAGCAACAAAGGACTCGACATTACAGAATTCGCACTCAAATCGATTGGCCAAGCAGTCGAATTCAAACCTAAGAATTTAGGACCTGGAATTAACAGTGAAATGTCTGAGTACTTTCCAAGTTTAACGGTAGATCAAAAAACCATTCTATTCACTAGAAGATTAAAAAGTCCCAGTTCCCCTCAAGGATTTAATGAAGATTTCTTCATTGCCAAAAAGAAAGCAGATCAATGGCAAAAGGCACTGAACATAAATAAACCCATCAATACTCCTATGAATGAGGGTGCCCCAAGTTTATCCGCAGATGGTCAATTGCTCATATTTACAGCATGTGAACTTTATGGGAATTATGGTGAAAAAAGAGAAGGATTTGGCAGTTGTGATTTGTTCTACAGCACGCGTGATGGAGAAAGTTGGACAAAACCAATCAACCTCGATGGAACAATTAACTCTGTGCATTGGGAAACTCAGCCTTCCTTTTCATCAGATGGCAGAACATTGTACTTTGTGAGAGGAATAAGAAACAAAAGCGGGAGTAAAACAGGGGACATCTACGTTGCTAAATTAGACGATAAGAATTATTGGAGTAAACCTGAAAAATTAAGTCGCACCATAAATACACCAGCAAATGAAGAGTCTGTTTTTATCCACCCAGATGGTAAAACACTTTATTTCTCATCAGATGGTCACCTTGGCATGGGTGGCTTGGACATTTTTGTAAGTAAAAAGGACGATAAGGGGAATTGGAGTGAACCACTCAATTTAGGCTATCCAATCAACACACATAAAAATGAGAACAGTCTATTGGTGGGAGCTGATGGCGAAATCGCCTATTTTGCTTCAGATCGGGAAGAGGGTTATGGTGAATTGGATTTGTACAGCTTTGAATTACCTAATCAGTTTGCGCCAAATAGAGTCACTTATTTTGAGGGTAAAATATTCAACAGTGAATCAAAGGAACCATTAAGTGCAAATTTTGAATTGGTTGATTTAGAAACTGAAGAGGTTATTGTAGAGTCAGAATCCAATAGCAAATCTGGCGAATTTCTTATCAGTCTGCCCTCAGGGAGAAACTATGCCTTGAATGCCTACAAAGAAGGCTATCTTTTCTATTCTGAGAATTTCTCCTTAAAAACTCAAAAAGGGAACAAGCCCTTTAGTCAGGACGTTCCACTTCAACCAATAAAAGTAGGTGAGAAAATTGTGCTTAAAAACATCTTTTTCGAAACTGCGAAATTTGATTTAAAAGCTGAATCGATGGTAGAACTGAAGAAAATTGTTGGTTTTTTGAACGACAATCCTAAATTAAAAATAGAGGTGAGTGGCCACACCGACAACCGTGGTGATGCTAACTTTAACAAGAAACTGTCTGAAGACAGGGCAAAGTCAGTGTACTATTATCTGGTTGAATCAGGAATTCTTGCAAATAGATTAAACTGGGCAGGTTATGGGGCTGAATTCCCTATATATTCGAATGAAGATGAAGTAGGTAGATCCAAAAACCGTCGTACAGAGTTTAAAATAATTGAACTTTAGATTTTATCTACTTAGGAATACTGATCCTCTAATTTCTTCACTGCCAATATCTATCACGTAGTAATAAACACCTCCACTGGCCATTTTACCATTCAGTGTGCGTCCTTCCCATGTATACTGACCATTTTCGGCATCGAACACTTTTGATCCCCAGCGATCAAATATTTTGAATTGAATACACCCTCTGAATTCACCTATAATTCCTGGATTAAAAACATCATTTACTCCATCTCCATTAGGACTAAACACATTTACACCATTGAAATTCAACAATTCTGCAAGTGTTCGTGAAGCAACCGTTTTTTGAATAGAATCGGAACAACTACTATTGGCTCCGATCAGTGTGATAATATTATCCATTGTTGGATCTATTGGAATTCTTGGATTCGTTTCAGTGCTGACCACTTTCCCATTTAATTTCCATCTATAGTTATTCGATAAAGTAGAGTTATTTTGAACTTCTAAGACCGAACCCACACACCTTGGAGAATTCACAAAATTAAAATCTAACACAACAGTATCATTAACTGTTACAGTCACACTGTCAATATCTGAGCAACCAGAACTGTTCGTGATTTGCAAGAAATATTTCTGATCTACAAGCGGTGATGATTTTGGTGATCTAATTTGTGTTCCATTCAATCCATTAGCTGGTGACCATAAATAATTTATTCCCAACTCATTCCCCTGAATAATTGGAACAAGCTGTACGCTATCTCCAGCACAAACTGAGGTGTCTGGTGGAATAAACTCAACATTGAATGTTGAAATGAAAACTGTATCTCTATCAATACATCCGTTTTGATCTGCACCTGTGACAATGTATTCTATGTTGCGTAATGGATTAGCTATTGGAGTGCTACTCTGTGGATCATTCAGCCATTGCGGAGGCGACCAACTGTAAAAAACAGCGCCACTCACAGAAAGTTGCACAGAGTCTTTTACACATACAAAGGTATCTTTCTCCGCAACAATGTTTGGCAATGAATTCACGACGACCATGACAGTATCATAATTGATACATAAATTTTGATCTGTAACACTTAAACTATATTCCATGGTGGATAAGGGATACACAAATGGATTCTGGGAGGTAACACTTGAAATATCAAAGCCAGGATCCCAACTAAAGGTAGATGCTGCACTTCCTGTTGGATCTCCTCCTATTTGAATTGTATCGCCAAAACAAATGGATTGATCAGGTCCAGCATCGGCCAATGGAAGTGGATTAATCGTTATTTCTTTTGTAATTGAAGTTTTACATCCTCGCAATGAAGTCACACTCAGAGTAACATTGTAAGCACCGGCATTGCTATATTGGTAAGCAGGATTTTGAAGATTCGAGGTACCAAAACCATCCCCGAAATCCCACTCCCATAAATTAAATCCTCCTGCAGTAATGGATGTTTCATCCGTAAATGCAGTAAAATCACCCAAGCAACTCGCGTCTATCCTAAAATCTACATCAGGCAATGGATTTACATTGACAATCATCGAATCTACACTTGAACATCCTTGTGCATCAGTGACCGTTACATAGTATTTTGTGGTATCATCTGGAAAAGCAAACGGATTGGATACACTATTTAACAATAAGGTTGAAGCATTGCTCCAATTGTACGATGCTCCTATGGCATTGCTTGTTGGACTACCTCCAATTTGAATTGTATCCTCTTTACAGATGGTGAAATCTGAACCTGCATCAACATCAGGAGCTAGGTTAACATTCACTGTCACCTGGTCCGTAGATGTACAACCTTTCAAATCTGTTAAGGTCACAGTGTATGTTGTTGTCACAGTGGGGTTCGCCACTGGCAATGCTTTTGAAGCATTGTCCAAAGTTGAGGCATTGTCCCAATTGTAGTTGACTGCAGGAAGCGCAATACTTCCCAATACAGTAGACTCACCTTCACAAATGGTTCGATCTGGCCCGGCATCCGCAATAGGCAATGGATTTACAGTGACAGTTACCTGATTGGAAGAAGTACAACCATTCAAATCATTGACAATAACTGTGTAAGTAGTCGTAACTGTAGGTGTGGCCGTTGGGTTTGCTAGAGAGGCGTTATCTAAAGTTGAAATATTATCCCATTGGTAGGTTGACCCAGTTGGTCCAGTGGGGTTACCTCCAAGAATTGTATTTTCTCCCGCACATATTTCACGGTCAATTCCTGCATCAACCATAGGTAATTGATTTACGACAACAGTCATTTGATCAATGTCAGTACAACCATTTAGGTCTGTTACCGTCACCGTGTATGTCGTAGTTAATGTCGGTGAGGCTGATGGATTCGCTAGATTTGAATTGTTCAAGCTGCCCCCATTGTCCCATGCAAAAGTAGCGCCTGCTGTGGTAGAGGTTGGACTGCCGCCAATG